>Ga0105045_10005697_pt1 | contig 10976 bp, 9 predicted proteins | sample MAT02_FD_78089 | JGI IMG/M metagenome (GOLD analysis project Ga0105045, IMG submission 78089) | Freshwater microbial communities from Lake Fryxell liftoff mats and glacier meltwater in Antarctica - MAT-02 (megahit assembly) | ecosystem: Environmental > Aquatic > Freshwater > Ice > Liftoff... | reverse complement strand
GCGCGCGCCGTTGGTCATGCGTACGGGCTCACAGGGCAAACTCCGTCACCATCGGAATATGGTCCGACGGCTTTTCCCAACTGCGGCACGGTTCGTGAATGCGGTGCGTGGTCGCGCGCGCGGCGATGTCGGGGGTTGCCCACATATGGTCGAGCCGTCGGCCCCGGTCGGATTCGGCCCAATCCTTGGCACGGTAACTCCACCAGGTGTAAAGCCGCTCAGGCGCGGTGACGAAGTGGCGGCCAAGATCGACCCAGTCTGCTGCCGCCTGCAGCCGCGCCAGCGTTGCGACCTCCAGCGGTGTGTGGCTGACCACATCAAGCAGCGCTTTGTGGTTCCACACGTCGCATTCGAGCGGCGCGATGTTGAAATCACCGGTCAGGATCGTCGGCGTGGTCAGGGCGCCTGACCAGCCGATCATCCGTTCCAGAAAATCGAGCTTCTGCCCGAATTTGGGGTTGATCATGCGGTCGGCAACATCGCCGCCCGCCGGAACATAGACATTGTCCAGCCGCACTCCGCTGGGCAGCAGGGCGCCGATATGCCGCGCCTCGCCATTCGCCTGCCAGTCATGCTTGGTTACATCGGTCAGCGGAATGCGGCTGATGATCGCGACGCCGTGATGCATTCGCTGGCCATGGGTTATGACATGGTCATAGCCGAGCGCGCGAAAGGCAGCGTGCGGGAACAGTCCACATTCGACCTTGATCTCTTGCAGGCACAATATGTCAGGCGCGGCTTGGCGCAGGAAGCGTTCGACGATGCCGATGCGGGCGCGGACACTGTTGATGTTCCAGGATGCGATGGAAATGGACATTGCAGTCGCTCTATCGGTGGAGCGTGCCGGGCGCAACTGTGGCCCGCCCGAATCATAAACCCCCGTTCCAAGGGCGGTGGAACGGGGGTTCAAGGCTAGCGTTCGTCACGCTCTTGAAAGAAGACTGCATGTGCCGCCGCAGGGGCAACAGGGGGGAAACCCTACATTGGCAACACAGTTCGCGCCGTCTTCGAAAACAGGATTAGTGCGCCCTTCCTGTCGGCTAGCTGAACAGATTGGGGCCGTTTGCGGGCAACAGAGTATCTGCGCCGATGAACCGTTATTTTGGCTGGCGGCGCGGGCGGGGATCGGTCCATCTGAACGCCGAATCGGCGACGGCAACGTTGAAGCGCTGATTATCAAGATCGATGCGGGTGCGGTTATTCTTGGCGTCCAGCGCCACCCAGCCGCGCAGCCGCAGACCGGCAGGCGCGGTGGCATCGCGGGTAAAGACCATGGTGATCGTCCCGAATTCGGGACGCTTGGGGTCGCGCACCTCGACGCTGGTGACTTCAGGGTCGCCCGTGGGCATCAGCCGGGCAAAACCAGCCAGTTCGCGTGTCGGGTCGAGCAGGACCGTCAGCGGCGAATTCTTCACCGGCCAACGCTGCACCTGCCGCACCTCGTAATCGATCATCGTCAGTGAATTGCCATCGCCCACAATCAGTAGCGGCACGCCCTTTTGATATTCAAAGCGGATTTTCCCGGGGCGCTTCAGCGTTACTTTGCCCGACAGGCGCTGGCCGTTGCGGTCGGTTTGAACGAAATCGGCGATCATCGAGTTGGTCGCGCGCAGATGCGCCTGAACAGAGGAGAGGGTTGGCGCGGGCGGGGCTTGGGCGAGCAGTGCAGGCGCAGCAGCGGTACCGGTAAGGGCGAGTAAGGTCGCGGCGATAGCCGCACGAAAGGGGGTTACATGATTTTTCATCAGGCCTTCATGGATGTTTGGCGTTGAATGGCGGGTGAATTAAAGGGTCTGTGTCATTGCGAGCGTAGCGAAGCAATGACCCGGTTCATTATTCACCGCGGAAACCCGTTGCGATCGACCAGCACGTCGCGGCGGCCGACGTGGTTGGGCGGACCAATCGTGCCATCCTCCTCCAACCGGTCGATTAGCCGCGCGGCGCTGTTATAGCCGATGCGCAGTTGGCGTTGCAGCCAGCTGGTCGAGGCCTTTTGGCTTTCGATGACGATCTGTTTCGCCTTGCTGTAAACCCGGTCCTCGGGACTGTCCTCACCGGTTGGCGCGCCGTCGAGGGCAAAGCCGCCGTCCTCGGGCTCCTCGGTCACCGAATCGATGTAATCGGGTTGACCCTGCGTCCGCCAATGGTCGGCCACCGCGCGCACCTCGTCATCCGACACGAACGGGCCGTGGACGCGGGTGATCTGTTTGCCACCGGGGACATACAGCATATCGCCTTTGCCCAGCAATTGTTCGGCTCCGGCATCGCCAAGTATCGTGCGACTGTCGATTTTCGACGTGACGTTGAAACTGATGCGTGTTGGCAGATTTGCCTTGATCACGCCGGTGATGACATCGACTGACGGGCGCTGCGTCGCCAGGATCAGGTGGATGCCCGCGGCGCGCGCCTTTTGTGCCAGCCGCTGGATCAGGAATTCAACTTCCTTTCCGGCGGTCATCATCAGATCGGCCAGTTCGTCAACAACGACGACAATCTGCGGCAGCGGCTGATAATCCAGCATTTCTTCTTCATAAATCGGCTGGCCGGTTTCAGGATCATACCCTGTTTGCACGCGCCGTCCCAGCGACTTGCCCTTGGCCAGCGCGCCGCGTACTTTCTCGTTATAACTAGCAAGGTTGCGGACCGACAGCGACGACATCATGCGATAGCGGTCCTCCATCTGCTCGACGGCCCATTTCAGCGCCCGGATCGCCCGCTTAGGTTCGGTAACAACGGGTGCCAGCAAATGCGGAATGCCGTCATAAACGCTGAGTTCCAGCATCTTGGGGTCGATCATGATCAACCGGCACTGATCGGGGCCAAGCCGATAGAGCAGCGACAAGATCATCGTGTTCAGCCCGACCGATTTGCCAGACCCGGTCGTCCCGGCGATCAGCAGGTGCGGCATCGGGGCTAGATCGGCGATGACCGGATCACCGCTGATATTCTTGCCCAATATGATGGGGAGTTGACCGGTATGTTCCTGAAACAGCGTGCTGCCGATCATCTCGTGCAGCACCACGGCCTCGCGCTTGGCATTGGGCAGTTCGATGCCGATCACAGTGCGGCCGGGAATCGGGGCGATGCGTGCCGACAGCGCCGACATGTTGCGCGCAATATCATCCGCCAGGTTCGTCACGCGGCTCGCCTTTGTCCCCGGCGCAGGTTCCAGTTCATACATGGTGACGACCGGACCTGGCCGCACAGCGGTGATGGCGCCTTTGACCTGAAAATCCTCCAGCACTGATTCGAGCAGGCGGGCGTTGCGCTCCAGCGCGGCTTTGTCGATCGTCCCGGCCTGACGCGGCGGTGGCGGGCTGAGCAGGTCGAGCGCGGGCAGCTGATATTGGGTGAACAGCTCGGTCTGGCGCGCCGGTTTGGGGCGCGATGCAGTCAGGTTGCGCTGAACCGGATCGGCGATTTCGACGGGTGCGCGCGGTTCTGTCGCAGCGCGCGGGCGCGGGCGGATGACTTTGGCGACCAGCGACGTGGCCTTCTCGCCCGGCGGCGTCACGGCGCGCGGCGCGTCAAATGGGGTATCGGCCGCGCCGCGCGCCATCATGCCCTGCGCCCAGCCCCTGGGCAGGGCCAGCGCGCGCCCAGCGAGCCACAGGCCCAGCCCGACCAGCAGCAGGATCGCGGCAAAGCGCAGCAGTGCAGCCCCCGGCGGGACGATCAGGCCGAACAAAGGGGCGACCTCGCGCCCAATCACCAACGCGGCAATGCCTCCCCACCCGGCGGGCAGCGCCGCATTGCCGGCGGGCGACCATAGTTCGGCAGCAAGGCCGAGGAGTAACGCCCCCCCAAGCAGCAGGACCAGCTGGCGTTTCCAGCGCGGCTGGTCTTCCCCGCGCCACATGCGGACGGCAAAAACGGCAAGCAGCGGGACCAGCAGCACGCTGCCGATGCCGCCAATGAACAGCACCGCGTCGGCCACTGTCGCGCCCGCCGCGCCCATCCAGTTGGTAATCGCGCTGCCCGCCGCGGTATTGATCGCATCGTCCGTACTGTCATAGGTGACCAGCGCCAGCAGCAGAAACACCGTAAACCCAAACAGCAACACCGCCGCCGCCAGCCAGCTGATCCGCGCGATGCTCTGGCGAAACGTGGTTCGCCAATCGACCCGCCTCATCCCTGCTCGCTGACTTGCCATTGCTGCCTGTGTTCCTTGCGCGATTGGATGTCGGTTAACACCGCACAGACGGTATGCACGGCGGGGTGACTCGCCGTCAAGGGAGCGGGCGGCATTGCGCCCTGTGCCAGCGCGGAGTAGAGGGCAGTTATGGCTGATACACTATCCAGCGACGTCATCATTTCGGGCGGCGGCCTGATTGGTCAGACGCTCGCCATCGCGCTCGCCCGGCACGGGCTGTCCAGCATCATTGTCGACCCGGCGAACCCCATCGCCAGCATCGCGCCCCAATTTGACGGTCGGGCAACGGCAATCGCCAGTGCCAGCTGGCGCATGTTCGACGTGCTCGGTCTGACGGCCCGGCTCGCTCCGCTGGCCTGTCCGATCCGGCAAATCTGGGTCAGCGACAGTCTTAAGGCCGGTGAGCTGGATTTCGTGCCTGCCGAGGGCGACGGCGCGCTGGGCCATATGGTCGAAAACCGCGAACTGCGCCTTGCGCTGGCCGAAGGGGTGACATCGTCACCGCTGATCCGCCTGCTTGCACCCGCCACGGTGGTCGCACAGGAACGCGGGCCGCACGGCGTGGCGATGACGCTGGCCGATGGCACCACGCTCGCTGCACCGTTGCTCGCGGTGTGTGAAGGACGCCGTTCGCCCAGTCGTGATGCGGCGGGCTTCACGATTGCCCAATGGTCCTACCATCATCATGCGCTGATCGGGGCGATGGCGCATGAAAAACCGCATAACAACATCGCTTACGAGATTTTTTACAGCGAAGGGCCGTTCGCTATCCTGCCGCTGAACGATCTTGCTGACGGGCGGCACCGCTCTGCGTTCGTCTGGAGCGTGGGTGAAGCGCGTGGTCCCGGATTGATGAAGTTGGGCGAACGGGGCTTCACCGCCGAACTTGTCAAATGCATGGGGGGCGTGCTGGGCGATGTCGAGTTGATCGCGCCGCGCCAATCGTGGCCGCTGGGCTTTCACCGCACTGCTGGGCTGATTGCCGACCGGTTGGTGCTGGTTGGCGATGCGGCGCACGGCATCCATCCCATCGCCGGACAGGGCCTTAACCTTGGCCTGCGTGATGTTGCGGCGCTTTCCGAAGTGTTGGTGGAGGGTGCGCGGCTTGGGCTCGACCTTGGCGATCCTGCACTGCTGGCGCGTTACCAGCGTTGGCGCGGCCTCGACAATATGCTCGTTGCGGTTGCCACCGACGGGCTGACCCGCCTGTTCGGGATGCCCGGCGGCACCGCATCGGCGATTCGGCGCGCAGGTCTGAGCGCGGTCCAGCGCACGCCGTTCCTGAAACGTTTCTTCATGGATCAGGCACGCGGCGAGGCAGGCGATTTGCCCAGGTTGTTGGCGGGAATGGAAGTCTAACGCGTGATGCCGTCAGCTTGACCCGCCGCATCACGCGTTACGGCGGGGCCTTAAAACGTCGCTATTGCAGCGTCACATAGCCATCGCCGCCGTCTGTACGGCCAAAAAACTGCATCAACTGCACCGCCAGTTCGGCCCGCTCGGCAATCGTGTCAGCCTGCAACAGTGCCTGCTTAGCTGCGGGGTCAAACGGCGCGACTTGCGCAATCCCATTGATCAGCGTCGCATCGTCAAGCTGGCCAACGGCATTCCAGTCGACAACATAACCCTGCCCCTCGGCAAAACGTTTGGCGGCGCGCTCGACATCGGCCCGCACGATGCCTGGCAAACTGTCGTCGGCGGCGCGTTCTTCAATGTCGGCCTCGACCTGACGAAACGGGGTCAGCACGTCGAGCTCGCGCACGATACGAAAGCGGGTAAGGCCCGTCAGCACCAGGTTGAACCGCCCGTCGTCCATCGCCTCGACATCGGCGATATGGCCGACACAGCCAATATCAAACAACGCTGGCGGCTCGCGCGTTTCCTGCCCCGCGATCACACGCGGCTGGACCATGCCGATCTGGCGATCGCGAACCAGAACTTCCTGAACCATGGCGCGGTAACGCGGCTCAAAGATATGCAGCGGCACCTGCAACCCCGGAAACAACACCGCACCAGTAAGCGGGAAAATAGCAAGGCGCCGGACGCTCATCCGAACAGGATCAGCGACAGGCGGCGGCGCTGCGCTGCGACCCACGCATCCTCAAGCCCCACGGCCTCGAACAGCGCGAGCAGTTTGGCCCGCGCCGCGCCCTCGTTCCAATCACGGTCGGCGGCAATGATCGCCAGCAGATTGTCTGCGGCCGAATCGCGTTCGCCCATCGCAATCTGTGCGGCGGCAAGGCTAAGGCGGGCGGTATGATCGTCCGCATCGGCGGCCACTGCGGCCGCCAGCGCCGCGTGCGCGGCGGCATCGGGGACATCGGCAGCCAGCGCCAGCGCGGATCGTGCTTGGGCCATTGCGGGGTCGGCGGCGGCGCTTTCTGGCACAGCGGCCAACGCGGCCTGAGCGCTCGGCACATCGCCTGCAGCCACCAGCGCGCGGACCAGGCCGGCATGACCCGCAGCATTGTCGGGTACCATTTCGATAATCTGCGTAAAGACACTGGCGGCCTGTGCTGCATCACCCTCGGCCAGCGCGCTTTCGCCTATTTCGATCAGCGGGGCGACCTGCGCGGCCACGTCGCCTGCCGGGCTTTCGACCGGAAGTTCTTTCAGCAACTGATCCAGCATGGTCTTCAATTGACCCTCGGTCCGGGCATTGGTCAGGTTCGCCACCGGCTGGCCCTGAAAAATGGCATAGACGGTCGGGATCGACTGGACCTGAAACTGGCTGGCGATGAAACGGTTGGCATCGACATCGATTTTGGCCAACAGCACGCCTTTGTCGGCATAATCGGCGGCGACTTTTTCCAGCACCGGGGACAATTGCTTACACGGCCCGCACCATTCGGCCCAGAAATCGAGGATGACGAGCTTGGTCATCGACGGTTCGACCACGGTGGTGCGGAAATCCTCAACCGCGCGCTGTTCTTCGGGGTTCAGTCCCAAGGTCGCCACTGCTTATGCTTTCCGGTTTGCGGCGGACTTGTCCGCGCCATGTTGTGTGAGGACGCTATGTGGGACGGCGAAATGCAAAAGCCAAGGGATTCGCGCAAAGATGCCCCGCACAAAATTGCCCTTGCTCGCCTGCGCCCGCCATGCTAGCGGCCCCGCCTGCCCAGACGGGACCGGCATAGCCCCCCGTCACCAGCGCCAGAGCGGGCGTAGCTCAGGGGTAGAGCACAACCTTGCCAAGGTTGGGGTCGAGGGTTCGAATCCCTTCGCCCGCTCCAGTTTATTTCTGAACGATTTGATCATTTGATCGCGTTTGGTCGCGGCGGTGATGCCGCTTGTCGCATCCTGTTGCATTCGGCATAATCACCGCTGCGGTGCGGGTGCCGTGTGGGTGGAGAGGTGCGATGCCAGCGGTTCAGGCAGGTCAGGTGCGTTCGACGTTGTTGCCCAGCGACAATCCCTATCTTGGGGGCGCGTGGCGGCCGACGTTTAATGAATGGAACGCCGTGTTCGCGCCCGGTGATGTCGAGGTAATCGGCACGATTCCCCCCGATATCGACGGCGTCTATGTTCGCACCGGCGAAAATCAGGTTCACGAACCCATCGGGCGTTACCATCCCTTTGATGGGGACGGTTTCCTGCACGCCATGTCGTTCAAGGACGGGTGCGCTGCCTATCGCAGCCGTTTCGTGCGGACCAAGGCGTTTGCAGCCGAACAGGAAGCCGGGCGGTCCCTGTGGGCAGGGCTGATGGAGCCGCCGCACAAATCGCTGCGCCCCGGCTGGGGGGCCCAGGAATGGCTGAAGGACAGTTCGTCAACAGATGTGGTTATCCACGCCGGGCGCGTGCTGTCGACCTTTTACCAGTGCGGTGAAGGGTATCGGCTGAACCCGTTCACCCTGGAAACCGAGGGGACCGAGGGCTGGGTGCCGCTCGACGGGATATCGGCGCATTGCAAGGTTGACCCCGCAACCGGCGAGCTGTTGTTCTTCAATTACTCAAAACATGCACCGTTCATGCATTACGGCGTGGTCGGCGCGGACAACCAGCTTAAACATTATGTGCCAATCCCGCTAGCGGGCCCGCGCTTGCCCCACGATATGGCATTTACCCAGAATTACAGTATTCTCAATGACATGCCGCTTTATTGGAATGCGGAATTGCTAGAAAAGAAATTGCACGCGGTGCAGTTTCACGCCGATCAACCGACGCGCTTTGCGATTATTCCGCGCTATGGCACGGCGGACGATATTCGCTGGTTTGAGGCCGAGGCGACCTATACGCTCCATTGGCTCAACGCGTGGGAAGAGGGCGATGAGATCGTCCTCGACGGTTATTTTCAGGAAGAGCCGATGCCCAAATCTTTTCCCAAGGCACCGCCGGGGCTGGAACGGATGATGGCCTATCTTGACCAGCATCTGATGAAACCCAAACTGCATCGCTGGCGGTTTAATCTGGCGACCGGGCGGACGCGTGAGGAACGGCTTGACGAACGCATTCTGGAATTTGGCACCATCGACCAGCGCCGCGCCGGGCGGAAATATCGCTATGCGTACAGCACCGTTCCTGAACCCGGCTGGTTCCTGTTTCGCGGTCTGGTCAAACATGATCTGGACCGCGGAACGAGCGAAACAGTGGCGTTCGGCCCCGGCCGTTTTGGCAGCGAGGCGCCCTTCATCCCGCGCCTTGGTTCGACTGGCGAGGATGATGGCTATCTGATCACCTTCATCTCAGACGTGCCCGCCGACCGCAGCGAATGTGTGCTTTATGACGCGCGCGATCCGGGCGCGGGGCCGGTGTGCCGAATTATCCTGCCCGAACGCATATGTTCGGGCACCCATGCGCACTGGGCCAATGGTGATGATATCGGCATGGGCCCCAATCCCATTCTGGCCGCCTGAAACGGCGGACATGGCGGATTCGCCGGCAGATTCGACGACGAACTCGACGACGAATTCTGATGCCGTGCAGCTGGTTCAGGGCGATGTCGAACTGATCCTGACACCATCCTGCGGCGGCGGGATCGCGGCGTTCCGCTGGCGCGGCATCGACATCATGCGGCCTGCTGTGGCCGGCGCCGGGGTGTTGGGATTGTCGAACTTTCCGCTAGTCCCATTTTCTAACCGGATTGCACAGGGACGTTTTGCGGCCGGCGGCCGGGCGGTCCAGCTTTCCCCCAATTTACCGGGCGGGAACCATGGGCATGCTCTTCACGGTTTTGGATGGCAGTCGGCGTGGACCGTGGCCGCTGCTGGTATCGGCCATGCGCGGCTGGTGCATGTCTATCGCGGCGGCGAATGGCCATGGGCTTATCGCGCCGAACAGTTGTTCCAGCCGACCCACAGCGGCTTTGTGCACCGGCTGACGCTGCGCAATGACGGGGACAGCCCAATGCCCGCCGGGCTGGGTCTGCACCCCTATTTCCCGCGCACTGACGCGGTGCTGGATTTGGCGATCGCTGGGCGGTGGGACACGGATGCGGCCTGCCTGCCGACCCAGTGGCAGGCGGTTGCGATGCAGCCCGATTGGTTCGGCGGCGCAGCGATCGACAATGTCTTTACCGGACGCACAGGGCCGGTCCACATCCGCTACCCCGGCCATATGGTGACGATTCATCCGGCCGATGACCTAGGATTTACCGTGGTCTATGTGCCGCCGGGTCAGGATTATTTCTGCGTCGAACCCGTTAGCCATTTAACCGATGCAGTTAATCGCAGCGAGGATGCGGCAGCGACGGGGCTGCGCTGGCTTGCGCCCGGTGAGACTTGGGAAACCGGCGTGCGTTTTGCGGTCGCGCCGGCTTGAACCCGATTCGTCACCGCCCTAAGCCTTCGTCCATGAACAGGCGCGAAAAACTTGCTGATCTGGTGCGGCGCGGTTTGCACGAACCGCTTGTTCATTTTTTGCTGGCGGGGCTGGCGGTCTTTGCTTTTTCGGCCTTGCGCGATCAGCCGGTTGATCCGGAAAGCCGGACCATCACCATCAGCGAGGCGCAGGTAACCCGTCTTGCGGCGAACTGGCAGAGCGCGTGGCGGCGCCCGCCCAGCGCGCAGGAACTCGACGCACTGATCCGCGATCATGTGAAGGAAGAGGTTTATTACCGCGAGGCGCGGCGGTTGGGCTTGCACGAGGATGATCCGATCATCCGCCGCCGCCTGCGTGCCAAGATGGAATTTCTGGCCGAGGCAGAGGCCGAGAATGCAGCGCCGACCGATGCGGCGTTACAGGCGTGGATCGCCCGCAATCCGGCACGCTACACAAATGATGCGCGCTACAGTTTCGACCAGATTTATCTGGGTCAAATTGGTGGAAAAACCCTGGCCAGTCGGGCGGGCGGGTTGCAACAGCAGCTCCGCAGCGGAGCTGACTGGACAGTGTTCGGTGCGCGTATCTCGTTGCCGCGCACGATCGAACGGGCCGACCGCGCGGGCATAGCGCGTCAGTTCGGCGATGATTTCGCCGCTGAACTGGCACAGCTTCCCGTCGGCGCGTGGCAGGGGCCGGTTGCGTCGGGATTTGGTCAGCATCTGGTGCGCGTCCGCACCGTGCAGCCGGGGGCCATGCCGCCGCTGGCCGAACTGCGGCAGGTGGCGACCAACGACTGGCGCGCGGCCACCCGCACGGCGCGGGAGGGGCGGGCCTATCAGGTGCTGCTCGACGGTTATTCCATCCGCATCGCACGGCCATGATCCGGTGGCTGCTGGCGCTGATGCTGGCCCCGATGCTCGCGCTGATGCTGGCCATGCCGCTTGCTGCGGATACGCTGCGTCCGGGCTATGTCGAATTTACCCAGATCACACCGACGGATTGGCAACTTAGCTGGAAATTACCAGTGCAGCCCGACCTGTCGCCCCAGATGCGGCCGGTT
>Ga0105045_10005695_pt1 | contig 10976 bp, 8 predicted proteins | sample MAT02_FD_78089 | JGI IMG/M metagenome (GOLD analysis project Ga0105045, IMG submission 78089) | Freshwater microbial communities from Lake Fryxell liftoff mats and glacier meltwater in Antarctica - MAT-02 (megahit assembly) | ecosystem: Environmental > Aquatic > Freshwater > Ice > Liftoff... | reverse complement strand
TCTGAGATCCTTCGATCGCGACAGAACACTCAGGCAAGCCTTGCGAACATCTGCCCAGTCAGGTGGTGTTCCTTCGATCTTGGTGTCTCCATACTCTTGATCGGGAGTACCTTGTGCAGATTTCTCCATTCTGGCAAAGTCGGGGTCATATTCAAGATCCGCTCCAGCAGGCATTTCAGAGTTAATCGGAGAAAGCATTGGCTGCAAATCATCCTTCATCTAACGCACTCCCCTTACGAACAATCGAGCCCTTGCGAGCGAATGGGCCAACCTAGAGAAACTATTCGGCTTGCGTAGTTTGCACCTAAACTCACAAGAGGCAAGTGGAGGTGAGGGGGTATTCACGAAATTGTCTCTATTTCGAAACAGAACGTTGCATCGCTTCACCATGACCAACGCATATCAAAAAGCCAAGTCGAATCGGTCATTCTTTCTCTCGTTGTAGCCAGCGACACTGCGGTTCCGACTTCAAATAACCCCATGTCCCCCTTTCGATCAACGGCATATCGAAGACCTGGAGTAACGTAGAGCATACCGTCACCATCGATCGCTCGAAGTGCTCCAGTCGCGTCTGTGGCCATTCCGTTTAAAAACGAAAAAGTGCTGAACTCTAGCGAGGGCAACCAAGCGGACGTGTCCGTCTCAGACCAAACAGTGTTAAAGCCTGTGGCGAATTTGAGCACTTGTCCGCCATGGGAGGGGTCTGCTCCCAGTGGAAACCAAAACTTGAGCTCTCCATGCATCCAGGTTTGCTCTCGCATACGATTTCGAAACAACAAACCGGGTTCAAGGCTCACGTGCCCCGAACCCAGCCCAGCGCCCGCACTCCCAGTTGGAAATCTTGTGCCAAAGTATTGGGTCAGCATCCAATCTTTGCCATCGAGAAGCACCGTTTTTAAGACTAATTGCAGATCGCCAAGACCTGCATGATTTCGATTGACTTGAGGATCCACTGCCAAGATGGGTATCTCAAAAGCCGTCGAGAATTTTTTGGATCCGAGCTCCATTCGCATTCGAGCCTCCTGATAGTTTAGAGTCGACTCGCCACTCGGAGGACCCGCCCCAGTTCTTGTTTTCGCCCAACGATACTCGGATCGATCTGGCAACTGAAAACCATAGCCAAGTCCCGTCCGTATTCGGAAATTATTAAACGGCTGGGCAGGGTCGATATCGAAGAGTGAAAAGGCTAGGCGGTCCGCCCCTAAGCCACCTTGACCACAAGCATTTCGTCTTCGACGCACCGGAGAATTGCTAGTGCTGCTCAGTACTCCTTCAAATATCGGGGTTGCCAGCAAAGATCTGCTTGGTAGGAACGCATTCGGGGATGGAAAGTCGTTCGGCGGAGGATTGGTTAAAGCCTCTCGTGGAGCTGGGAGAGATTCGTCATTTAAATAGGGATCCATAAGCGACATGTCCGCACTGGGACGCTGGCCTGCAAACCATTCCGCGCTTGTCCCGCTGAGAACCTCGTTCATCGGGGCTCCTAGGACAACTTTGGGGTGCCCAATCAATTCCCCTCTGGACACCGAAGAGTACATTGGCAGCCCAACCGAAACAGGAGTCGCGGACAGTTGAGGGGCTGACTGAATAGATTCACTCTGCCCCCCTTGGCTACCGTCATACTCGCTTTGCCCAAACACTGTTGCATGGAACACGATCGCAGTAACCACGCACCACAGGCAGATTGCCATTCGTGTCCAAGTAGCTTTGTCGATAGTAATGTAGCACATTCACGAGAAAAGCTAAAAAAGTTGGTGATGGGTAACAGGAAAAAGTGCTTGTAGAGTTGGGTTGCTGGCTGGTCCGCAATAAACGATTCCACAGTCTGTATCGGACGACCCGATGAAATCGGTTAAGTCGAAAGATTCGGTTCTGGTGAAATAGTTGTCGGTAATGGCTGGAACTCGCTAACAAATGCGGTTGATTTGGCACAAGGGACTTATTGATTTGATACAAAGATCCGAAAACCCTCAGGCTAGATCGGCGCTTGATTTGTGGAGTTTACGTACTATCACAGCATTGCTATTATGTCGGGTTAATTAGTAGCCCTTTTTTGTTTTTGAGGTCTTCCAGTGGCTGGCAAATGGAAGGAACTCTTCTGAAAGCGATCGTTTATGCGTCATCTTCCCGTTCATTGGTACGAGGGGGCATTCCTTCGACCGCATCACTTTCAAGCAGCGGACCGATACTGGAAAGAAACACTCAGCGTCTCCGGCCAGTTGGACAATCCTTACAACTATGGCATCGTACATTTGGACTTTAGCCGCGAGGCACTAGGAAACCAGCAGTTTGAGTTGAGAAGTTTAAGGGCTCGCATGCGAGACGGTACCTTAATTGAAATCGGAATCGGAACGGAGCCCGATCGTTTAGATCTGTCCAAACACGTCAAGGAAGCGATGGTTGTGAGCAAGAGCCTTGAGGATGCTTTCAATCGCGAATCTTCGGTCCGTGTTTATCTCGCGATTCCAAAAATGCGGCTTGGACGTACCAATGTCGGTTCAGGCGATAATGAAAAAGCGAGTGAGCTTCGTTATCTAGAATCGGATGCAAGTTTGCCTGACGAAAGCTGGGGTGGGGACGAGCAAGAGATCCAACTGAGACAGTTGAACGTTCAATTGGTTGTTTCGACTCAAGATCTTTCGGGATACGAATTGCTCCCGATCGCTCAAATCAAGCGAGCGGGCGAAGGAGAGTCGGCACCGCAGCTTGACCCTCAGTTTATTCCTCCGCTTATCTCGGTGGATGCATGGCCAGGTCTTAGCCGGAATATCATCCGGGCTATTTTTGATGTGATCGGTCAAAAGATTGACGTCCTCAGCCAACAAGTCATCAATCGCGGTATCGGATTGGACAGCCGCGATCCAGGAGATTCGGAGCGTCTGCTTATGCTGACGCAGCTTAATTCGGCTTACGGTGCATTGAACATCCTGGCCTTCGATCAAGGTGTCCATCCTCGCGTTGCCTACATCGAGTTATGCCGCATCGTGGGGCAACTTTCGATTTTCAGCCCCGAGCGTCGAATCTCCGACGTGCGAGCTTATGACCATGAAAATCTATATGAGATTTTTATGGACATGAAAATCCGAATCGAGTCGCTCATTCATGCGGTACGTGACTTCGAAGTGCAGCAGCGCTACTTCGTTGGAGTTGGCCACGGATTGCAGGTCTCGTTGGAGCCTCGCTGGTTTAACTCGGACTGGCAGTGGTTCATCGGTGTTGACAAAGGGGAATTAACGCAGCGGGAATGTTTGGAACTGCTTTCCGCAGGGCAGCTCGACTTGAAGCTCGGGAGCAGCAGGCAAGTTGAGTTCCTTTTCAAACAACGAGCCTCTGGTGTGACCCTCGATCCTGTCGATCGTCAAGTTCGAGCGTTGCCTGGCCGATCCGATTGGGTGTTTTTTGAAGTGCCTCGCCAGGACACCCCCGCGTGGCGCGATGTCCAGGAGACGCAGACCCTAGCCATTCGATTGAAGGACTCCTTGATCGCGAACTTAGATCGATTGCAAGGTCAACAGACCCTGGTTGTAGCTGCGTTCGGAAGAAAGATCTCGCTCAAGTTTGCTCTCTTCGCGGTGCCGGCTCAAACATGACACCAAAACATTCGCTTGCCGTCGATCCATTCTTGCTCCACTCGCTGGATTTGCTCGACCGAATTTCGTCAGGAGCAGAACCGAATCCACAAGAGGAACGTGTCAAGCTGCGAGCGTTTCTCGATCAAGGCGAAGCGATCATTGGTGCTGGTCGCGAATGGTATCTTTCTAGCTACGCTTTGATCTCTTGGATCGATGAGATGTTGGTGGAGGCCAGTTGGAGCCACCGCGAATGGTGGAGCAACAATGTGCTTGAACGCGAACTGTTCAACACTCGAGAATGCGCCGAACGATTTTTCGTCAACGCGAAAGAGGCTTCTACGCTTCCTCAACGCGATGCTCTCGAGGTCTATTATGTTTGCGTCGTTCTTGGCTTTCGAGGGATCTATAGCGAACCAACGCTTGCCAAAATGATTTGTGAGAACCTCGGGATTCCGTCTGACTTAAGCATTTGGGCAAAGCAGGTTTCAATGTCGATTCGAGTTGGACAAGGTCGACCTGCGTTGAACGCAGCGTCGCGAGAAGTCGTCGGAGCTCCTCCGCTGCAATCAAAGAACCGCGTCGTTTGGCCATGGTTGTTTGTTGCGATTCTTTCGGCCTGGACTGTCATTTACTTTGTGCTGCATCTACCCCGTTGATGTCGGTAGGCGACTTTTAGTTTGAGATACATAAAATGAGTGATACCGATCTCGATGCTGCAGATGCCGCCGACGACAAAGACGCAGCAGATGCTCCGGAAGAGCAACGCATGGGATGTCTTGTCCGATTGATCCCCGTCACGACTCCAGGCTGCGCATCCATGCTTACAGCGGTCTTCTTGGCCACGACGATGGTGACCATTTGGTTGATGTTTTGGTTGGACCCAGAGAATGTTCCATGGCAACACTCGTTCAGTTGGCTGCGGATTCTAGGACTCCTTTCGCTGTTAGTCGCCATTCCCATCGTTGTTTACAAGACCATTCAGCTTTGGTTGGATGGGATGCCGAATTCGTTTCCCGAACTAGATTATGCTTGGCGTGCCGGCTTGAACGCTTTGGCTAACAACGAACTCGCCCCTAGTTCCGTTCCGCTTTTTTTGATTACCGGTTCGAGCGGTGAAGCCCAAGAAAAGGCGATAATGAACGCGACTGGACTTCGTTTCAGCGTCGAGGGCGTCCCGCAAGGCCCCGCCCCCATCCATTGGTACGCCAACTCGGAAGCCATCTACCTGTTTTGTTCCGATGCAAGCTGGAGCAGCGCGTTGGCCTCGCTGCGCGAAGAAATTGCGCAGGAAGCGGCTTCGTCCGGACTGAATGCCGAGTCTCCAATGATGCCAATCTCATATCCATCTCAGCCAGCTTTGAGAATCGAAACCGAACCAACCGAGATAACTCAAGCAAAAAGTCAAAATATCAAAGGCACCTTGGAACTCAATGAGTTCGTCAATCCGATGCCAGCCTCTCCCAAGTCTACTCCATTTCCTTCCCCAGCACCCCAGTCGCCTAGCCAAGGTTCCTTTCGCGGTACACTAATCTTGGGCAACGACTCCTTTGAGGAACCAAAACCAGTTGCCGCTGAAATCAGACCAGCTCCTCGCGTTTCCCAACAAGCCCTCGGGCCCGTCTCCGCGTATGGCTCGGCTTCTTCAGGTGCCAATCGTGGACCGACTTCGTTTTCCTCAGAAAACAATCCGCTCTCGGATCGGAAGTCTGTGTTGGTCTCTCATCAATATTCAACGTCCTGCCTCCAAGAGTTGCAATACCTCGGCCAATTGCTTCGCAAAGTTCGACAACCACTGTGTCCGATCAATGGTGTTCTCGCTTTAATACCATTCGAATCCATTCATGCGCCGTCGGTTGAAGTGGAAGAGCTGAAAAAGGCGATCCGCGGGGATTTAGAAACCATACGATTCGCGTTTCAATTGCGAGTGCCCGTCACGGCACTTGTCGTGGGACTTGAAAAGGAGAGAGGCTTCCGCGAGCTCGTATTCCGAGTGGGAAGGGAGCGTTCGATGACCCAACGATTCGGTCGGCGTTTCGATATCCACTCGATCCCCACAAAAGATCAATTGGGCGCGCTCACGACTCACGTGTGCGGCGTGTTTGAAGACTGGTGCTACACTCTATTTCGCGAAGAGCAAGCCTTGACCCGGCCCGGCAATACACGTTTGTATGAATTGCTTTCGAAAATGCGATGCAATTGGAAAGGGCGACTCAGCGAAATCCTCTCCGGAGGCTTCGGCTGCGATGGAGGCAAGCGTGACGAAGAAGCATCGGTATTGTTCAGCGGCTGTTACTTTGCCGCCACGGGAGATTCGACCGATCGTCAAGCCTTTGTGAAAGGTGTCATCGAAAAACTAGGTGAGGAACAAGAGCTTATCGAATGGGCTCCTGAAGCCCTTCGAGCGAATCAACGACACAGCTTCTCGGCAAGCCTTGGCATGATCGTTTCGTTCCTGCTGGTAGTCACGCTTTTGGTTATGTACTTCCTGATTGGATAGTTGCCGAAAGTGGCGCAAGCTTCCAGCTTGCGACGAATCACGGATGGCAAGCTGGAAGCTTACCCACACTTTTTAGCCCTGAACGGCAACATCTACATTCGTTCGGCGCAGATCAAATGTACACGATACTGCATGGAACTTCGGTCGTGCATGCGGATGTTCCAATCGATTCCGTCGAGTTCTGCAACCAGCTTAAGTTTAGACGGCTCGGCTTCCAGAAGCCTCTTCAGCATTGGACTGCATTCCCCGTGATCAGCGCCTCGCTGAGAATGCCCTCCCAGCCATGATTCAACAGGAGTTACGGTTGCCGTCCAATCGTATGGGCAAGCCAAGATGGCTCTACCCCTGGCACTGAGCGACTTGGAAATGGAGTCCAATAACGCGACAGGAGAAGAGACCGCATCCAGTACATTCATGGCAACGCACCGATCAAACGCACAGTCCGAAAAGGGCAGTGAGAGTGCATCGCACGCCCAATAATCAACTTGTTCCATGTTTGGCAGGTCGACCGAAAACTCCCTGCGATCATACACCAAGCCCGTTCTTCGGCGAGGGTAACGGACACAATGGGTTCGCAACATCTCCGATGCTATCTTCAACATCGAAAAGTTGACATCCACTCCCAAGACCATGCCCCCCCAATGTTCTGCCATGCGAAGGCTTGTTCTGCCAGGTCCGCAGCCAATATCAAGCATACACACGACTTGGGATGGCGTTGATGTGTCGAACGGGGAGTCCAGTGCAAACCCTTGTTCAAGCACTCGCACTACGGAACCACTTTTATATGTGCTGCTGAGGGGTTTGTTGCTCTCCTCTGCTGGATCCAAATCGGAATAATGATCCCACATGTAGCAACTTAGGTGCTGTCGCAACGAGTCGAATGCGGAACCTTGCGAGCAACAGTCGCCGAGGATACTTTCTGTGACGGCGCTCAAATCGTTTCGACCGCAAATCGAGAAGATGCTGTCAGCAATGAACTCGCGAAGCCTTGGCATAATGATGGGTACGCCATCAATGATCGGGTATTCGCTTTGGCAATTGAGATCGGTGCATTGCAACACCCCTTGGACAATTTGCGATCCGACTTGAGAATCCACCGAAGCGATTCGGAGACGAGACGAATGAACTTCACTTTGGCAATTCAAGCAAATCGGCTGCAATGCGTCGAAGTGTGCGATTCGCAATTGAGACCTAGCCACCAATCATGACGGTTGGACATCCCGGGCCAATGACTCTGCCAGATGGAGCCGGAATAGGCCCAACGCAGGCGGGATGCATGGTCATGTCGTTCAAACGAGCTGCAGGCAAACCTCCGATAATGACGGTAGCAGACCCCTTGGCAATGATGCCTGGTCCACCTGGTACACAGGAGGCCAGCATGCAGATCTGAGTCATGTCGGTTACGCGAGCGGCAGGTGCACCGCCTATTAATACGGTCGGTTGCCCTTTGATGATGGTTAAAGGCATCGGTGGGTGAGGAGCAGGCGTGGGAACGAGAGCGGGGGGATGGATCGGTGCATGGCAATGCGGACCGCTTTGCAAGACTTTGTCCCCAATTCGGGCTGCAGGCATTCCCATGATCGATAATTCCTTTTGGTTTCGTTCGCTACCGTAAATCAATCATAACCCGAAGCGTAAGCGAGGGACCGGCAACGAAATCCCTCGCTCACGCTTCGGGTCGGGAAAAGCAGTCTGCATGGCTAGCGACATGAAATGCGGGCCATGCCAAAGATCCACGCCACTTTGGGCTATGATAGTTGCACAACAGTGTAGCCGTCAAGATTGACGCACGATGACCTTGCGATCCTAGTCAATTCGAAGCGAGTAAAGTAAGCTCTGGCAATGGGACAAGAATTGGACTGAGCCAGGACTAGGTTTGGATTGGTCTGGACTAGCCGAGGCCATAGTCGTGCTGAGCGTCGCGTTCTAATTTCTAAGGTATGGTTGATTCATGAGTTGCTTGTGCGTCCAACAGTTAGCTTCCGTTGCCCAGAACCTGCGAAAGTTGCCCGTTTCAATGCTTGCGTCTTTGGTTAGCAACCATCAAAGTCCTCTTCACACGGTTGCCCAACTTTCGGCGAAGGTGTGCGGTTCATTGAATGCCTCGGTAGCTGCGAACGCCAGCGCAAGCGGAATGGCTTCGGCGAGTGCCTCTACCTCAGTTTCAGCGTCAGGATTGGCCCGACTAGAAGCCCTCGCCTCTATAAATCGTAGCCTTGGACTCGGCACGTTTTCCCCTGCTGTTGCAGCGAGGCTGAGCGCAACAATCAAGACAACCAATCAACAGTTGCCAGATGTTCTGGGCGCTTTGAACGAGTTTATCCAGCCGATGGCTGGCGCCCTGGACAAGCTCCAGGAAGCCATATCGGGTCTGCAAGGGATTCAATCCCTTACGAACATGAACATGGCCATTCCGGGCGTTGCGTTTCAAATGCCAGTACCCTCAGCCGCAGCTTCCTTAATGGCTTCAAGTACAGCGTCCGCGACCGCTTCTGCGTCCGCAACCGCCTCTGCTTCGGTAGCTGCGACTGCGTCAGCCAACGCAGCCGCTAACGCAAATGCGTTGCTCGCGATGCGTGTTCAATCGGCCGCGATGGCGCTTGGATTTCCGTTGCCTGCCAAGCTTGATGCATTGAATGCCGCGCTCAAACTCACTGCTGGACTTCCGCCTGTTGCGCTGCCATCTAGTTTGATTCAATCCATCGCCCCAAAGCTAAGCGCCTTGGCTGCATCCGCGGCATCATTGGGTGTGAACCTGTTAAGTCCAACTGGTGGCCCTCAGCTTTCCGCCGCGTTAGGAACCGCAGCCGCCAATTTAACTGCGACTCTCGCCGGAACCGCTTCGGCTGCCGTGAAAGTGAATGCCAATGCGTCCGCTGCCATGGCCGTGGCTGTGTCTGCTGCTGACAACATGAATGCGAGTGCAGTCTTGGCTGCGGCAGCCAAATTGAACCTCAACGCTATTCCAGACTTACAACCTCTTTCGGCGGCGATGACGCTGGCTGCCGATCTGAGGCTTCTTTCAGGAACAAACATGTACGCATCGTCACCATGCGGCTCCTGCAAACTCAAGTTCTAAGATTTAGGTAGCGAGGGCATCCTGCCACCGATGTTTTGGGATTTGCTTGCAGCGGCAGGATGCCACCGTTACACGAGCACGATGATCCTGTCGCTCGCCGCCCACGCTAATGACCAACCGACCAGTCCCACGCCAATTTGTAGAATGCCCCAATCGTTGGCTTGGATAGATACCAACTTGCAATGCTGCCATCTGGTAAGAGATGCGGCTCGTTGTTCGGAAGCGGTACGAAGTTGCGTTGACCAGGTGCCGCCCAAGTTCCAAAAATATGGTGACTTCGCAAATCATTTGCAAACAAAACCTGAACAATCAACGATTCGATTTCGTACGCGACGCGGATTTGCCACCATTGGGCTCCCTCTCCGTGAAATGCATTTACAAATCGCAACTGAATGGGGCCGACTTCAAAGTGCGTGCCTGTCGGTCCCTCGGGAGCGATCGAGCAAAGTTCCCATTGCTTGTCGCTATGAACGATATCGCCCCGCGATATAGGGACACGTCTCCACTGGGAACCCTCGGGATGCGAAAGGCATTCGATCGAGTCTCCCCAGGTCAGATAGGGAAAAACAATGCTTGTGCACTCGGTATTTCTTTTCAAAAATCGGTAACGCTCCCAAACAACGCCGCTTGGGATGTCGCCATGCGAATTGGGGTTCCGAAGGTCGATGACTTTCCAAACTTGCAACAATTTAAGGCCTGTGTTCCAAGCGGGCTCGTCAGCGACCGATGGGGTTGCGACTGAACCGCTCGGTGCAATTACTGCTGCCTCCAATTGCAAAAGTGCCTCGGGTTCGATGTCGAGAGCACTGGCCAATAGCTGCAGGGTACTCGCGTCGCATATTCCACCCCGTTTTACCTTGGCAACCGTTCGTACGTCCAGTCCGGCTTTTTCGGCAAGATCTTGCTGGCTCCAGCCTCGCCTCTGATAAAGGTCGGTCAGTCGCTGTCCGTTAAGTTGCACGCCCCGTTTTCTCATTTATTCAAATCAACCATCATGGGTATTGAGTTGTGCCATTCACGATGCTAGACCCCCGCCTTTTTCAAGGAGGCAGATTGCTTAGCTTAGCAATCGTCGTTCGTCGCGAACAGACTCCAAGCCACATGGGTGCTTCAGATTATGCACTGACATTGCGCTCATCGCACCTAGAAAATGCAATCCTGCACAGGCATAATTGTAAATGAACTAATCGGAGAATCAAAAAGCCGTACGGCATCACACTCGCGAAAATTTTTTGCTACGATTATCGGCTCGACGTAGGAGAGTGGCTTTGGTGATAGTTTGGTTAAACAAGTACGAGAGTTTCCGGAACAATTTTTCAATCCAATGGATCGAATTTAACGACACACTCAGGGTGAACTGAATGGCACGCGATGACGATGACGACGATTCCTTGCCACCTGTGGGTGAGGACACCGACAAGTTCCTTGGAGACGCAAAAAAGGGAAAAGCCCGAAGCTTTTTGCTGATTTGCAAGGGGAACAAGGTCAAGTATTTGAAGGTGAAGAAGAAGTCGGTCAAGACGTCCGAAATCACCGAAGCCAAGAAGCTTGGATACAAAGGTGATGCGTACATTGGTGTGATTACCGGCCAAGGGATGGATCTGGTTTTCAATCTGGCGATCTCGGATGGATATACTGCCGAGCCGGTCAAAGACAAGATCCTGAAGGACTTTCTTCAGGATTTCCTTGAGATCAAAGCGAAGCCAACCTTCGCAATTTTGCCGACACCCCCGGATGTCCCGTTTGATGAAGAGGACTTATCCAATCCGCTGGTAGCCCGATTCATGGGGCTGGCTAATCAAATCTCCTCAGTCATGGACGCTCGGCC
>Ga0105045_10005693_pt1 | contig 10978 bp, 7 predicted proteins | sample MAT02_FD_78089 | JGI IMG/M metagenome (GOLD analysis project Ga0105045, IMG submission 78089) | Freshwater microbial communities from Lake Fryxell liftoff mats and glacier meltwater in Antarctica - MAT-02 (megahit assembly) | ecosystem: Environmental > Aquatic > Freshwater > Ice > Liftoff... | reverse complement strand
GCGCCCGTCGACGATGCGTCGCTCGATGCGCGGCGCCGCGAGGCCGCGGCCGCATTCGCCGATGGCGAGGGGGCGTTCGAGCGCGGCGACTATGCGACCGCCGCGCGACGCTTCGCCCACGCACACGGCCTGTCTCCGCACCAGTGGACGCTCTACAACCTCGCGTTGTCGCGGGCCCGGGCCGGCGATCCCCTCGGCGCCTGGGAGTCGTTCGACGCGCTGGCGTCGGGCGAAGCCGAGGGCGGTGCCCGAAGCGAGGCCGAGCGCGAGCGCGACGCGCTGCGCCCGTTGCTGGCGCTCGTCGTCGTGCATGGCCCCGCCGGCGCGCGCATCTGCGTCGACGGTGTGCCGCTCGTCGTCGACGACGATGGCGTGGGCGAGCGAGTGGTCGCCGCGGGCGTGTACCACATCGAGACCGCGACGCGCGACGATCAGGTCGCGCTGGCAGCGGGCGCGCACGTCGACGTCGATGCCTCGACCAAACCGGCGGTCCGCGATCGGATGCGGCCCTGGTTCGTCGTGGCGACGATCGGCGGGGTGACGGCGGCCGGCGGCGCGACGGCGGCGGCCCTGCTCGCGGATCGTCCAGCGGCCCAGGGTGCAGCCGGGGCAGCCGCCGTGGCCGGGGCGGTGACCGTGGCGGCGACGATCGGCGCTTGGGTACGACGTGGCCGCGAGCGCCGGGCCGCCGAGCCACGCGTGCACTGCGACGGTTGACCTCGGGACCACCTGGCTCGGACCCGCCTGATCGTCAGAACCGTCCGCCGAGCACCACCGCGCCGCCGCTGCCGTTGCCGGTCGCGCCCAGCGCCAGGTTCGTGCGCAGGCGGCGACGCGTGTGGAGGCCAAATCCGAGCAGTACCGCGCCGGCCACCAGGATCGCCGCGCCGGGGATGCCCATCGTCAGCGCCGCGCGGCGTCGGGCCTCGAGCTGGCAGCCGTTGCCGGCGAGGCGGCGACACGGATCGGTCGTTCCGAGGATCACGCTGCCAAGTAGCAGCAACAGCCCGCCTCCCGTGAGGATGACGCCCCCGCGCAGTCGACGGGCCGTGGTGTCGCCCTCGGGCCCGTCGCGCCAGTCGAGCGGCGCGGCGTCGAGCTCGTCGAGCTCGTCGGGCGGGGCAACGACGTCCGCGGGGGTGTCGTCGCCCTCGACCGCATCGCCCTCGGCCGCATCGCCCTCGGCCGCATCGCTTGTGCCCGCCGAAGCCCCAGCACCAGCCACCGGGTCTGGCGTCGCCGCTCCGGAGGCGTCGTCGGACGGCGCGGTCGCGATCTGCGGTCCGTCGTACTGGCGCATCGGCGCGGCCGTCGCGGGCACGGCGAGGCCGAAGGCGCACATCCCCGCGGTCGCGATGCGAGCTGCGTCGCCGAGGCGGAACGGCACGGGAGCGCGACCATAGCAACGCGCCCCCAATACGACAACGGCCGCGACGACGACGGCCGCGACAGCGCCCCTGCCCCGTGTCAGGATCGACGCCTCGCATGTCGCCCCTCGCGCTGCTCGCCGTGCTCGCCGCCCCGCCGGCGCCGACGTGTCCCGACACCGCCGCGGCGACCGTCGAGATCGGCGATCCCCATGCGCCCCTGCGCCTGCATGCGTTCTTCGATCCGGCGCTGACCACCGGCCACGCCATCTTCAACGAGCTGCGACGCGTGGTGGCCGAGCGCCCCGACGACATCGCGGTGTCGTTGTGGATCGTGCGACCACAGGCCAGCTTCGATCCGCGGCTGGACCGGGTGCGCCGCTTCGTCTGGGCCGCCGCGCGTCTAGGTCTCCTCGATGCGGCCCTCGCCCTCATCGCCCGCGCGGGCCCCGATCACGTCGGCGTCGCGCTGCTCGACGACGAACGCACCCGCGCGCTCGCGCCTGCGCTGCACACTGCGCCGGAGCGCCTCCTCGCGGCGCTCGCCGAGGGCTGCGACGGCGCACGCCTGGATCGGGCGTCGGCCCACGCGATCACCGTCGGCCGCCACGCGCCGCTCGGCATGGTTCGCCTGCCCGTCTTCGCCGTCGGCGAGTTCGTGTTCGACGACACGCCCACCCTCGAGCGCGTGCGACCGGAACTCGGCCGCGAGCCGGTGCGCAGGGCCCTGCGTTGGCGCGCCGCCGCGTCGCCGCCACCGGCGCCGCCGCCCTCGAGCGGCGAGCGCTCGCGGGTGCCGCCGGCGGGCGGCCTGGTGCTCGGCGGCATCGGCCTGCCCCACCACCTCGTCGTGCTCGGCCAGGGCGAAGACGATCCCAACCTCTTTCTCAGCCTGCCGCGCGCGATGCAGTACCGCAGCGAGCACCCGGGGCGCCTCGCGATCCACATCCTCGCCCGCGGCAACGGCTTCGGCGCCAACCTCCTGCGCGGTCGGCTGTGTGCGGCCAAGCGGCTGGGCCGCGAGCTCGGCTATGCGCGACTGCTCGCCGGCACACCCGAGGCGCGCCACGATCCGGGCGCGGCCGATGCCGAGCTCATCTCCGAGCTCGACGCCGAGGCCGACTCCCACTGCGAAGCGCCCGACGACGCGGCGGCCGAGCCCCTGCCCGAGGGTGCGTGGCTCGACGGCGTCCCGCGCTCGCCCACCGAGCTCGAGGATCTGCCGAGCTTGCTGCGTTCGGGCGCCACCGGTCGGCGTCCCCTCGATCCGCTGCTGCGCCCCCCGGCCACCGACTGATCCCGCACGATCGCCGCCCAGCCAGGGGCGCCGATCGAAGTGGTGATATGCTCCGGCCTTCCCCATGGAAGTCCGCTACTTCGCGGCGACAGACATCGGACGCAAGCGCGCGGCCAACGAGGACAACTTCCTCGTCGACCACGACCTGCACCTGTTCGTGGTCGCCGATGGCATGGGAGGCCACGCCTCCGGCGAGATCGCCAGCGCGCTGGCGGTGCACGCCGTGCGCGACGTCATCCAGCGCGAGCGGGGCCTGCTCGCCGAGTACGACGACGAGGATCCGCGCAGCCACGTCGAGGTCTGCACCCTGCTCGAGTACGCGGTCCACTGCGCCGGCGAGCGCATCCACGGCCGCGCCCAAAAGGAGCCCGAGAAGCGCGGCATGGGCACCACCATCGTTGTGCTGCTCATCATCGGCGCCCGCGGCTTCATCGCCTACGTCGGCGACAGCCGCATCTATCTGGTGCGCGGCGGCATCGTCTACCAGCTCACCGAGGATCACAGCCTCAAGAACGAGCTCATCCGCCTGGGCAAGATCCGCGCGGACGAATTCGAGGACAGCCCGTACGCCGGCCTCAAGAACGCGATGACGCGCGCGGTGGGGGTTTATCCCATGGTCGAGGTCGACACCCTCGACTTCGACATCATCCCCGGCGACGCGTTCTTGCTGTGCAGCGACGGGCTCTACGAGTACCTCGACGACAACGACATCGGCCGCACCCTCGCGCTGCCGGAGATCCGTGAGGTCCCCGGGCGGCTCGTCGAGCTCGCCAACACCCGCGGCGGCAAGGACAACATCACGGCGGTCGCGGTGCAGATCGCCGGCGAGGCCAGCGATCACGATCGCGCCAGCGAGATCAACTTCACGCTCGATCGCCTCAAGGGCATCCCGCTGTTCCGCCAGCTCAGCTACCAGCAGCTGGTGCGGATCATGAACGTCGCCCGCAGTCGCACGATCGACGTCGGCCAGACCGTGTTCCGCGAGGGCGACGAGGGCGTCGAACTCCACGTACTGTTGCGCGGCAGCGTCGAGCTCTCGCGCAGCGGCGTGCGCATCGCGGAGCTGCCCGCGGGCACCCACATGGGCGAGATGGCGCTCATCGACTCGAGCCCACACACCGTCACCGCGACGGCCTCGACGCCGAGCAAGGTGCTCGGCATCGCGCGCCACGACTTCTACGAGATCCTGCGCAAGGAGCCGGCGCTCGCGGTGAAGCTGCTGTGGAGCTTCGTCCGCGTCCTCGCCGAGCGACTGCGAACCACCACCGCCGAACTCACCCACGCCCGCACGCCCGAGCTCGAGCCCGAACTCGCCCCCGAACCCGAGGATCCGTTCGCGCCATGACCGACACCGACGATCGAGCCGCCCTCGTGGCGGCGGCCTGGAATGCGCGCGAGGCCGCGATCTGCACCTACTCGGGCTTCGCCGTCGGCGCTGCGTTGCGCGACGATCAGGGCCGCGTGTGGACCGGCGCCAATGTCGAGAACGCGAGCTACACCCTGGGTCTGTGCGCCGAGCGGGTCGCGATCTTCCACGCCCTGACCCACGGAGGTCGGGGCTTTCGCGAGGTCGTGGTCGCCACCGACACGCCGACGCCGACCTCGCCGTGCGGCGCCTGTCGCCAGATCCTGTGGGAGTTCGCCCCCCAGGCCACGGTCACGATGGTGGCCCGCGGCGGTGTGTCCGCCACCGTGACGGTCGCCGAGTTGGTGCCACTGGCATTCGACCACGGCGCGCTGGCACGCGCACGGTAGTGCACGACGTGCGCGCGAAGGGCCGCGCGGCGCCCCACGCGGTGAGGTAGCCTGCCCGCGTGAACCTGCGCAACGTCGCCGCCCTCTCGCTCGTCGCCCTGTCCGCCGGTGCCTGCACCGAAGACGGCCACCTGTACAAGGCATCGATCCGCTGGACGTCGTGGGGCATCCCCCACATCGAGGCCCAGGACATGCCAAGCGCCGCCTACGCCCAGGCCTTCGCGTTCGCCCGCGACGGCGGCTGCATCCTGGCCGATCAGATCGTCAAGGTCCGCAGCGAGCGTGCGCGCTTCTTCGGCCCTGGCGAGGACAACGCGAACCTCGACAGCGACTTCACCCACCTCACCCTCGACATCTACGGCCGCGCCCAGAGCGGCTTCGAGGGCCAGCCACAGGAGATCAAGGATCTCATCTCGGCATATGTGGCGGGCTACAACGAGTTCATCACGACGGCCGGCAGCACCTTGCCCTGCGCCGACGAGCCGTGGTTGCGCACGATCGACGAGATCGATCTGTTCGCCCACTACGTCGAACTCGGCACCTTGGCCAGCGCGCGCGCGCTCTCCGGCTACATCGCCAGTGCGCGTCCACCCGGCGCGATGTCGTATCCGTCCGCCGAGCCGCCGCCGCTGTCGGAGCTGGCGCGGGCCAAGCCCGGCAGCAACGGCTGGGGCATCGGTCGGGCGCGCTCGGCCGAGGGGCGCGGCATGCTGCTCGCCAACCCGCACTTCCCGTGGCAAGGCGAGCTCAAGCTGTGGGAGAGCCACCTGCGGGTCCCGGGCGAGCTCGACGTATACGGCGTGGGGTTGCTCGGCGTCGTCGGCGTGCTCATCGGCTTCAACGAGCACGTCGCCTGGACACACACGGTGTCCGACGGCCATCGCTTCACGATGTACTCGCTCACGCTCGACCCCGCCGATCCCACGCGCTACCTCTACGATGGCGAGTATCGGGCGATGGAGGCGCGACCGTTCACCGTCGATGTCCTCGAAGACGACGGCAGCCTCCGCCAGGTGTCACGCGTGATGTGGCACAGCCACTACGGGCCGATCCTCGACGTGCAGCCGTTTGGTTGGAGCGCCGATCTGGTGCTCACCTACCGCGACACCAACATCGACAACACCAAGCTCATCGCCCAGTTCACCGGCATGAACCAGGCGCGCAGCATGGACGAGCTGCGAGAGGTCCACGCCCGCGAGCAGGGCATCCCGTGGGTCAACACCATGGCGACCAGCGCGAAGGGCGAGGCGTGGTACGCCGACACCACCCCGACGCCGAACCTCAGCCCAGCGGCGATCGAGGGCTGGCTCGACCGCCGCGCCAGCGACTTCCTCACCGGCGCGCTGGCCGAGAACGACGTCGTGCTCCTCGACGGCTCCGATTCGCTGTACGAGTGGGTCGACGATCCCGACGCCCGCGATCCCGGCCTCATCGCCTTCGCCAACGTGCCGCAGCTCGAGCGCGACGACTTCATCCACAACGCCAACGACAGCCACTGGCTGACCAACCCCGCCGAGCCGCTGGTCGGCTACACGCCGCTGCACGGCTTCGAGGGCACGCCCCGCAGCCCCCGCACCCGCATGAACATCCGCACCCTCACCGAGCTCGGCGAGGGCGCGGCGTCGGGTGCCGACGGCCGCTTCGATCTGGCCGAGCTCCAGGCCGCGGCGTTGTCCAACCGCGGCATGATCGCCGAGCTCGTGCGCGACGATCTGGTCGCGCGCTGCACCGGCGTCGACACCGTCGCGTACCGCAACCCGGACACGGAGGTCATCGAGCATGTCGCGATCGGTCCGGTGTGCGACGCTCTCGCCGGCTGGGATCTGCGGCTCGACCTCGACAGCCGCGGGGCGGTCGCCTTCCGCGAGTTCCTCGGCGAGTACCCCTACCGTCAGCTGTTCGACGAGGGCCTGATGTTCGCGACACCGTTCGATCCCGACAACCCGGTCGAGACGCCGAACACCCTGGCCACGCCCGACGCGGGTGGAGAGGATTTCGCGTTGGGCGCCCTCGCCGGCGCCGCGCTGCGCCTGCGCAAGGCCGGCATCGCCGCCAATGCCTCGCTGCGTGACACCCAGTACACCAAAAAGGGCGACCGCCGGATCCCGATCCACGGCGGCGGCAGGCCCGAGGGCGTCACCAATCTCATCGACTACGACATCCTGATGACGTACCTCGAGGAGCCGATGTCGCGCGGCGAGGTCATCAACGAATCGACCGGCCTCACCACCGAGGGCTACGTCGTGAACTACGGCACCAGCTTCATCATGACGATGCAGTACACTGACGAGGGCCCCGACGCGACGGCGTTCCTCACGTACTCGCAGTCGAGCGACCCCGACTCACCGCACTGGGCCGATCAGACCGCGGCGTTCAGCGAGGAGCAGTGGCGCCCGATCCTGTGGCGCGACGAGGACATCCGCGCCGACCAGCAGGAGTTCCGCCTGCTGATCGCCGACTGATGGCCGCACGGTGGCGCGGGCGCAGGCCCGCGCCACTCACCACACCTCGCAGGTGTCGGTGGGCCGCATCGGCTCGCCAGCCTCGCACGCGAACGCGGTGCTGAACTCGCCGAGGTTGGCGAGCGGGCCGTTGACGCGGTACCGCGGGTGGCTGTGGGTATCGGTCATCGCCATGACCTGGTCGTTCTCTGGCGTGCTCTTGGTGCACCAGATCTGCCCGAACGCGACGAAGAACAGCTGCTCGTGGGTGAGGCCGTCCATCGCCTCGGCGTGCGGATCGACGCCGTTGGCCTCGGCCCACTGCAGGTACGCGCGGTGCGACTCCTTGATACCGCCGAGATCCGCGATGTTCTCCCCGAGCGTCAGCTTGCCCGACAGGTGGACGCCGGGCTGGACCTCGTAGCCGGAGTAGAGATCGTCGACGCACTGAGCACGCTCCTCGAAGCGCGCGCCGACCTCAGGCGCCCACCACTCGCGGAGCATGCCGTCGCCGTCGAACTTTCGGCCCGAGTCGTCGAAGCCGTGGGTGAGTTCGTGGCCCATGACCATGCCGATGCCACCGAAATTCATCGCCATCGGCCACTCGTGGTGGAAAAACGGCGGCTGGAGGATGCCGGCGGGGAACACCATCTCGTTGCCGCTGGGGTTGTAGTAGGCGTTCACCGTCGATGGCGTCATGTGCCAGCGCTCGTCGTCGACGGGGCGACCGATCTCGCTCACCTGCCGCGCCATCTCGAACTGCGCGGCGGCGGCCACGTTCGCGAGGTGGTCGTCGACGATCGGCAGCGCGCCGTAGTCACGCCACTTCGAGGGGTAGCCGATCTTGTTCGCGATCGCGTGCATCTTGCCCTCCGCTGCGGTGCGCGTCGCCGGGTCCATCCACGTCAGCGATGGCAGCCCTACGGCAAACGCGGCCTCGATCTCCTTGATCATCGCGAGCGCCACGTCGCGGCTGCGGGCGGGGAACGCATCGGCCACGAACTCGCGGCCGATGCTCTCACCCATCGCTGCATCAGCATGTTCGACGCATCGCTTCCACCGCGGCGCGAGCTCGGCCTGCCCACGCAGGGCCTTGCCGTAGAACTCGAAGTTGGCCTGCACGAACGCTGATGGCAGGTGATCGGCCGCAGCGTGCAGCACGTGCCAACGCAGGTAGTTGCGCACCGTCACAGGCGGCGTGCTCGCGAGGATCTCGGCCAAGGCCGGGAAGTAGGTCGCCGGCGCCAGGCTCACCGCCAAGGTGTCGGGGCGGCCGATGGCCTCGAAGTAGCTCGCCCACGGCAGCGCGGCGTGGGCGTCGAGACCGGCCCGATCGAGCTTGTGGTAGCGGGTCTCGGGCTCGCGCAACGCCTCGCGTGGTAGCGCGGCCTCGGCCAGGCGAGCCTCGAAGGCGACGATGTCGGCGGCGGCCTTGGCGGCCGCGTCGCCGGGCATGCCGGACAGCTCGAGCATGCGCGCGACGTGGGCGAGGTAGGCCGCGCGCAGCGACGTGAGACGGGCCTCGGCGCCGCGGTAGAACTCGCGGTCGGGCAGTCCGAGGCCGCCCTGGCTGAAGAACGCGAGGTTCGTGCCCGGCTGCTTGTAGTCGGGCTGCACGTCGAGATCGAACAGCACGCCGACGCGCCGCAGGTGCAGCTCGCCGAGCAACGCGAACAGCGGCGAAGTATTCTGGGTGGACCCGGTGGACCCGGTGGCCCCGGTCGCATCGATCCGGGCCAGCAACGGCTCGATCGTCGCGAGCCCCCGCGCCTCGATGCCGGCCTCGTCGGTGCAGCTGTCCCAGAACTGCCCGAGCTTGTCGCCCTCACGCGCCGCGGCGCGCTCGAGGATGCCCCGCACCGCGAGGTTGTTGCGCTCGCGCAGGGCGTGGAACCGACCGAAGCGCGGCTGGTCGGCGGGCAGCGGCGTCGCGTCGATCCAGCCGCCGCAGGCATAACGATAGAAATCCTGGCAGGGATCCGCGGCCCGATCCATCGACGAGGCCACCTCCGCAGCGGTGGCCGTGGCGACTGGGTGGGGCTCGGGAGAATCGCTGCGGGAGGGCTTGCACGCCACGAGGAGCGCGGCGACGACGACGACGGGCGAGGGTCGGAGCATCTGGCGCGCAGCGTGCCATGGCGCTGGGCGCGGTGAAGATGACCTCACGCACGATTCTCGCGCGACCCATCCGGCGGGGTCGATGGTTTCACTGCATCGCGAGGTTTTTCCAGAACACGGCGCGATCGACATCAGGCCGCGATGACACCACGCCCGTCAGCCGGCTTTGGCTTCGGCGCGCGCGCGGACGATCTGCTCGGCCAACTCGGGCACGACCTCCCACGCGACCGCCTCGAGCACCTCGCGGCTGAGCGCGATGATCGCCTCGGCGACCTTGGGGTCGAGCCCCGCCGCGGCGGAGCCACCTTGGGCACGCAGCCGCGCGAGCATCCCTGGCGTGGGATCGCCAGCGGGCGCGAAGGGGATCGGGATCGCGATCGGAATCGGCGGCTCCGCGTCGCCCTGGTCGGCGGGTCGGGCGATTGGCTGAAGGTTGCGCGCTGTCGTGGGGGCCGGCGCGGCCTGCGACTGCGGCGATGCAATCGGCGCGACCGCAGCACGCGCCGCCACGGGGCCGGGCGCGCCACCGACCGGCAGCGTCTTCGCCACGGGGGGCGACGCCACCGGCGGGCGCGGGGTGGCCTGAGGCGCGGCGAAAGGCTGCGAAGTCGCGGTGGGCTGCGGCGCGGCGAAGGCCGGTGGCGGCGCGACGGGCTGCGGCGCGGCGACGGAGTGCGGCGCGGCGACGGACTGCGCAGCCGCGATCGGCGCGGCCGGTGCCGGCGCGGCGACCGGACTCGGCGACGGCGCGGCCGCCCCGGGCGAGGTCGACCCGCCCTTGCCGATCGCCTCGGCGACCTTGTCGATCAGCTCCTGGGTCTCGAAGGGCTTGGCGATGAAGCCCTCGGCGCCGCAGCGCTTGAGTCGCGCCGCGTCCACACCGCCTTGATTCGACACCAGAATCAGGACCGGGATCCTGGCCGTGTCGGGGTCGGCGCGAAGCTGCTCGCAGACGTCGTAGCCGCTGGGCTCACCGGCGGCGAGGTTGGCATCGACCAGGACGATGTCGGCTCCGAGCTGCTTTGCACGGGCGATCGCCTCTGACCCCTTGCTGACGGCGGTCACGTCAGCGTCTTCGGCGGCGAAGGTGATCTTGATCGCCAGTCGCATGGTCTTGCTGTCATCGATCGCGAGGATCTTGGTCGGCATCACGCGCTCCGGGCAGGGCAAAGGCGTACCATGGGGGCCGTGAGCGGGTCAACGAAGCCCCGAGGTGGCGTCGTGCCCGAGGTGGATGGCGGGACCGGGGGCCCCGGATCGGGCGCTGGCGTTCGCAAGGACGGCCCCGGGCCTGCGCCGATGATCCTCGCCCCCGTGGGCGTGCCTGCGCGCTCGGTCGACAGCTCGCGGCGCGCAGCCGCCCTCACCAAGCTCTGCGATCGCCTTGCGGGCGAGATCGTGCTGCGCCACGCGGTCGGCCGCACCACGCTGGATCTCGGCCACGGCGCGCCGCGGGTCACCGAGTGGGTCCGGCCGCGCGTGGCCACGCTGACGATGGTCGACGCCGTCGATCTGGGCCACGGCGCCCAGATCCGCCTGCCGTTCCGCGACGGCAGCTTCGAGTGCGTGTTCAGCCTGCGCACCCTGCCCCATCTCGGTCACGACGGGCCCAGCTCCGAGGCCGCGGCCCGATCGATGCTCGCGGAGCTCGGCCGGGTGCTGGTCCCCGGCGGCACCGCGATCTGCCAGATCGACAACCCCCGCAGCCTTTGGGGCGCCTACCACGGCATCCGCCACCCGGCGAACGTGATCGAGCCGGGCCCGCTCGTGGTCGAGTCCGATCGCGGCGTCACGCGCTTCGACACCCTGCCGCGGCTGATGGAGATGTTGCCGCCGGCGCTGGCCGTCGGTGATCTGCACGGGCTGCGGGTCTTCGCCGCGTGGCCCCACGTGCTCGCGATCCCGATCGTCGGCCGGTTGATCGCGCGCCTCGAGTGGGCGGCGCGCGACCGCGCCTTGCTGCGCGGATTCGGTGCTCACCTGCTCGTCGTGCTGCGGCG
>Ga0105045_10005692_pt1 | contig 10979 bp, 10 predicted proteins | sample MAT02_FD_78089 | JGI IMG/M metagenome (GOLD analysis project Ga0105045, IMG submission 78089) | Freshwater microbial communities from Lake Fryxell liftoff mats and glacier meltwater in Antarctica - MAT-02 (megahit assembly) | ecosystem: Environmental > Aquatic > Freshwater > Ice > Liftoff... | reverse complement strand
GGCGCGCTTGCCGCGTACCGCATCGGCAATGGCCTGGGCCTCGGCCCGCGTCCAAAGCCGATCGGCCTTGAGTTCCGGGTCGGTCTCGTCGACGTTGCCAGCCGCCTCGTTGGCGGCGGCCTTTCTCCAGGTCGGGTTGAACCATTTGGCGTCGTACATGCCGGCCTGGGCCTGGAAGCTGGCGTGGATTTCCCAGTAGTCGCGGCTGACGAACTTGCGGATTTTTTCTTCGCGCTCGACCACCACCGACAAGGTCGGCGTCTGCACCCGGCCCACCGTGGTCAGGAAGAAGCCGCCGTCGCGTGAGTTGAACGCCGTCATGGCGCGGGTGCCATTGATGCCCACCAGCCAGTCGGCTTCGGAGCGGCATCGCGCGGCGTCGGCCAGCGGCATCATCTGTTCGTCGCTGCGCAGATGCGCGAAACCATCGCGAATGGCTTGCGGCGTCATCGACTGCAGCCACAGGCGGCGCACCGGGTGTTTGGCTTTGCTGTATTGCTGGATCAGACGGAAGATCAGCTCACCCTCGCGTCCGGCGTCGCAGGCGTTGATGAAGCCGCCGACGTCCTTGCGCTTGGCCAATCGGACGATCGCGTTGAGCCGGGTTTTGGTCTTGTCCATCGGCTTGATGTCGAAATGCGGCGGGATCACCGGCAAGTTGGCAAAACTCCACTTTCCGCGCTTGATGTCGAACTCTTCCGGAGCCTGGATCTCGACCAGGTGACCCACTGCGCTGGTCACGACGTATTGCTCGCTCTCGAAGTGATCCTCGTGTTTCTCGAACTTGCCCGCCACCGGCGTGAGTGCACGCACGATGTCCTGGGCGACGGACGGTTTTTCTGCAATGACAAGGGTTTTCATCTGACTACAATCCACAGGCCTCGCGTGCGCACAGGCGCACACACATGCAGGCGCGCACCTGCGCGCCCATACGAGTTCAGATTACCAAATTTTTCGTCGTGGCTGCCAAAACCCCCAAAGTGGCTTCGGCCGAACATCGCCGTATCCAGACCCGCCGCTCCGGCGTGCATGGTAAAGGTGTCTTTGCCTTGCAGGATATCGCCGAGGGCCAGACTCTCATCGAATATGTGGGTCTGATCATCTCCTGGAAGGAGGCGCAGCGGCGCCATCCGCACGATCCCAAAGACCCGAACCATACGTTCTACTTCCATATCGATGAACACCGTGTCATCGACGCCCTTTACGGCGGCAACTCGTCACGCTGGATCAACCACTCCTGCGACCCCAACTGCGAAGCCGACGAAGACGGCGGCCGTGTCTTCATCAAGGCGCTGCGCAACATCCGCTCTGGCGAAGAACTCAATTACGACTACGGGTTGATCATCGACGAGCGTTACACGCCCAAACTCAAGGCCCAATACCCGTGCTGGTGCGGTACCCGGCCCTGCCGTGGCACCTTGCTCGCGCCCAAGCGGCGCGCGCGTTGAGACATGCAGGCGCGGCCATGACGACGCGCCCGGAGTTGGCACAAGTGCCAGAGACAGAGGGAGAGGGTGGGCCGACGGCGGCAGCGGCCACGGGATGGCCGCTGCGCCAACTGCAACAGGCATTGGCGCAAGTGGCACCCGATGTCATCGTCGAGGTGGTGCCGCAGTTGGCCTCCACGAACACCGAACTGATGCGCCGCGCGCGTGAGGGTTTGACGTCTACGGTGCTGCTGGTGGCCGAGCGGCAAACCGCGGGCCGCGGACGCCTGGGCCGGGTCTGGCACAGCGATGCTGCGTCTGCGCAGGGGCCCACAACCGGGACGGCCGGGCCTGCCCTGCGCGCGTCGCTGACCTTTTCCGTCGCAATGTCCTTTGCGCCGCTCGACTGGTCAGGTCTTTCGCTGGCCGTGGGGGTCAGCGTGGCGCGCGCCTTGCACCCGGCGCTGCGGCTGAAATGGCCGAACGACCTTTGGTTGCAGGATCGCAAGTTGGGCGGCATTTTGGTCGAGACAGCGGCAATGGGTGCCGGCCGCCATGTCGTGGTCGGCGTTGGCATCAACATCGCGCCTGCGCAGGCTGGTGGCCTGTCCACGCCGCCGGCCTGCCTGCAGGAGGTCTGGCCCGACGCCAGTGCACCAGCCGCACTGCTGCGCATAGCGCCGGCCTTGCTTCAAGCCATGCGGCTGTTCGAGGTGCAGGGTTTTGCCCCGTTCCAGGCCGCCTACGCAGAGCGCGACGCGCTGCGCGACCGACCGGTGCAGCTGAGCGACGGCATCCATGGCACGGCCGGTGGCGTCAACGAACGAGGTGCCTTGCTGGTGCATACTTCTGCCGGTATGAAGCTCGTGAACAGTGCAGAAGTCAGCGTGCGCCCGGTCGTACCGCCCAATCCCCCCTGAGCCCCGCCGGTGCTGCGTCTGCTGGTTCTGCTGCTGGTCTTGCTCAACGCGGGCTATTACGCATGGTCCCATGACCTGTTGCGTGCCTACGGCTTCGGCCCTGTGCAACAAGCCGAGCCGCAACGGCTGGCCCAGCAGATCCGGCCGCAATCGTTGATCATCGTGTCTGCGCAGCCCCAGTTGCCGGCTGACAGCGCGGTGCCGCTGCAAGCGCCGCTGCCGGTGGCGAGCTGCCTGCAGGCGGGCCTGTTCGATGACGCGCAGACCCAGGCGCTGCGTCAGCGCGCGGCTGCGCTTTTTCCGGCCGGCAGCTGGTCGCTCGACACGGTGGTGGTACCGCCACGCTGGATCGTCTACATGGGCAAATATCCCGATGCCCAGGCGCTGGCGAACAAACGCACCGAATTGCTGGGCTTGAACCTGCGGATCGAGCCGCTGCTTAATCCGGCGCTGGAACCGGGCCTCTCGCTGGGTGCCTTCGAGTCGCAGGAGGCGGCCCAAGCAGAACTCGCCGCGCTCGTCCAACGCGGCGTACGCACCGCCCAGGTGGTGCAGGAAACGCCCGAATCGCGCGCCAGCATGTTGCGCATCGCGCCTGTGAACGAGGCGCTGCGCGAGCGGCTGGAAGAATTGCGGCCCGTGCTGGCGGGCAAGACGCTGTTGCCGTGTCCGTGACACGGCCTGCTGTTAATAGTGCACCCGCGCAAACCGGCTCGTGCGCGCTGCCGCGCGGGCCTGGCCCAGCGTGACGATGCCCTTGTCCGCCAGTAGCGGCAGCAGTTTGAGGAACACTTCGGCGGTGACGATCGCGTCGGCCAGCGCAGTGTGTCGGCCCTGCACCTGCACGCCCAGCCGCTGCGCCAGCGCTTCGAGGCCGTGGGACTGCTGCATCGGATGCACCAGGTCCGACAGCAGCAAGGTGTCGAGCACCGGCTGGTCGAAGGCCACGCCGCTGGTGGTTTCCTTGAGCTGCAGAAAGCGCATGTCGAACGCAGCGTTATGCGCCACCAGCACGGTGTCCAGGGCGTAGGCATGGAAGGCACCCAAGACGGTACGGATGTCAGGCTGGCCGCGCAGCATGTCCGGCGTGATGCCGTGAATCTGGGTCGAGGCCGTCGGCACCGGGCGCTGGGGGTCGACCAGCTGCTCGAAGCCTTCGCGGTGCAGCGACTTGCCGTTGACGATGCGGGTGGCTCCGATCTGGATGATTTCGTCGCCGCGGGACGGGTCCAGACCGGTGGTTTCGGTGTCGAACACGGTGTAGGACAGGCTGTCGAGCCGACGGTCCTGCAGGTCGCGCGCCATGTCCGAGGTCTGGAACAGGTCGAAATCGTAGAAGGTCGGTCGGCTGTCCTGGGGGGACAGCTTGCGCGCCTGCGAGGTTTGATGTGCGTCGCGGGTGCCGGCGGGAAGCAGCAAGCGGAACCAGGCCTCATACCGCGCGCGCTCGCGCTCGAACCAGAATGCCCCGCCATGGCGCTCCACCACATCGCGCACAGTCAGGGGCATCGATTCGGTACCGATACGGATAGGGTCCAGTTCCCAGGCCATGACGGTCTCGGTATTCATCACCGCGCCCTGCCAAACCAGGTCGAGATGGACATGCGCTCCCGAGGCAGCCAGGCGCACCAGTACCTGACGTACCGCAAACTCTTGCGCCAGGCGCGCGGCCAGGTAGGCCATTGCCTGCATCAGCGAAAAGCTCTCGACGCGCAGCGATAGGTCGGGATCGACCGGATCGGCCGATGCCTGCAGACCGTCGATCGCGTTGATGCGGCGTACCACCACCGCAACCAGATCGGACGCCAGCATCTCTTCCATCGGCCAGCGGGTTTTCAGCCCGACGGCTGCGGTTTGCGCCAGCGCGCGGACGCGTTCGCTCATGGCATTCGCTTCCTCCCGCACCACGGCCAGGAAACGCTCGCGCATCGGCGCTTCCAGGTCGGGAAATTCCAGCATTTCCAGTGCCGCCTGCTGGTTCGCCAGCGCGCTGCGGCTGCCTTCAGTCATGTCGTGCAGCAATTGGTCGCGCAGCGATTGCTGCTCGTAATCACGGGTCAGGTTGTCCAGCAACAGTACGAAACCGCTCAGGCGAGCGCCCGCGCGGGAAGTCTCAGGCCGATCAGACTGCGCTGGCGTGGCATCGGGCTCATCGAGCACCGCCGCCACTTGCACCCGCAGCAACTGTCCGGTGCGGGTGGTGGTGACAAATTGCGCCGATGCGTTGGCCGCGCCGCGATCGAGCCTGCGACTGACGGTGTCGAGCGCATGCGCTACCATTTTGGGGTCGAACACGTTGTAGATCGAGCGACCCAGCCCGATCGCACCGACACCCTCGACCAGCGGGGTCTGCGGTGACAGCGCCAAGTATTGCAACCGCGCGCGGTTGTTGTAGAGCAGGATACGGCCGTCCAGGTTGCACACCACCACGCTTTGCTGCAGCTCAGCCATCAGCGCGGCCAGCCGACGTCGTTCCTGCTCGACACTGCGGCTGGCCTGGCGCACCTGGGCGTCGATGTCGTCCTGCAATTGGTCGCGCGTCTTGGACAAGGCATCGATCGCCTCGGCCAGCCCGCGCACTTCGGCGCTGCCCTCACCGAGCAGCGGCTCGCGCGTGTGCCCGCCGACGCGGATACGGGTGTGTTCCTGCAGCCGCGCCACAACCGCGACATGGTCGTGGAACAGGCGCTGGGCCACGCGCGCGAGCAACACGCTGGCGATCAGCCAGGCCAGGGCCGCCAGCGCGACGATCGACTCGCGCGCTGGAACGACAGCGTCTTGCTGTGCCGGTGACAAGTTGCTCCAGGCGAGCGCGGCCAGCGCCAATGTCCAGACACCCAGCACCAAGGCTGGCAGCAGCATCGCGATGGTGCGGCGTGTCTTCAGGCGCATGGCCCGGGCTCGGACAGCAAGCTGCGGACCTGGGCCACCAGGTCGCGGGTGGAGAACGGTTTGGTGACATAGGCATTGGCACCGAGCGCCAGGCCTTTGGCGACGTCGGTGTCACGTCCTTTGGCGCTGAGCATGACGATCCGCATGGCGCGGAACCGGTCTTGTGCGCGCACATGCTGGCACACCTCCATTCCGCTCTTGCCCGGCATCATGACGTCGAGCAGCACCAGGTCCGGCGGGTCGTGTTCGATGGCTTCGATCGCCTGTATGCCGTCGCGCGCGACACTGACCGTGAATCCTTCGCGCTGCATCAGATACTGAAGCGAGATCAGGATGTTGGGTTCATCGTCAACGATCAGGATGGTGTGTGCCATGGCGGGTGTTTCATTGCGGTAATCCGGTTCCCTGCGGGCGACAACCGTCTTGCTGAAATCTTACCTGCCACCGGCGGTGTCCTGGGCACCGGGCGAGGTGTCGAACCGGACCACGAAACGGCAGCCCGGAGGATCGCTGCGTTCGTCGCGGTCCTCGACGCTTACCAGACCATGGTGCAGCTGGGCGATCTCCAACACGATCGGCAAACCCAGGCCCGAGCCATCGACGCCACTGCCAAGCACGCGATAGAACGGCTTGAACACCAATTCGCGCTCAGCCGGTGGTATCCCAGGACCGGAATCCTCGACCTGCAACAGCAGTACCTTGCCAAACGGGTCGGCCAGCACCCGCGCCGTCACCACGCCGGGGTGCTCCGGGTTGGAGGGCGTGTAGTGGATGGCGTTGTCCAGCAGGTTGCCGATCAACTCTGTCAGCAAGGTCGGGTTGCCCTGCAGTGTCACTCCCTGGGTACCTGGCGCTGCGCCTTCGTAGCCCAGATCGATCGATTGGACGATGGCCCTCGGCAGGCAATCCTGCACCACGGCCACAGTGAGCGCAGCCAGGTCGCAGGTCTGGCGCACCATCGCCGAACTACTGCCTTCCGCACGGGCCAACGCCAGCAGCTGGTTCACGGTATGGGTGGCGCGCACGCTGGCATTGCCGATCTGGCGCAGCGAGAGTTTGAACTCCTCGGCGCTCACGCCCTCGCGCTGGGCCAGGTCGGCCTGCATACGCAGCCCCGCCAGCGGCGTCTTGAGCTGGTGCGCTGCGTCAGCCAGAAAGCGCTTTTGATGTTCGATCGATTTGGTCAGCCGCTGCAACAGGTCGTTGACCGACGACACCAGTGGAGCCACCTCCTGGGGCACCGACTGTTCGTCCAGCGGACTGAGGTCATCGGGTTTGCGGGCGCGGATGCGCTCTTCAAGTTGGTTCAGCGGTTTGATCGCATAGGCCAGGCCGAGCCAGACCAGCAACACCGCCAGCGGCAGGATGATGAATTGCTGCAGCATCACGCCCTTGACGATTTCGGTGGCCAGCACCGCGCGTTTGTCCAGCGTCTCTGCCACCTGAACCAGCACCGGGCGCGCCAACGGCAGGTCTACTTCCAGCCATTTGTAGGCCACGCGCAGACCGTCGCCCTGGTAGCTATCATCGCGCAGGCGCACCTGGCCAAAGAACGGCGCTTCGCTGGGTGGTGGCAGTGGCAGGTTGCGCTCGCCACTGACGAACTCGCCACGCGCGCCCATGACCTGGTAGTAGATGGTCTCGGACTCGCTCGCGCGCAGCAACTTGCGCGCCGACATCGGCAACTCGAATTGCAATCGGCCGCCCTGGGTCTGCACCAAGGCGGCCAACTCCCCGACATTGACCTCCAGTGCCTGGTCGAACGGCTTGCCGGCCGCGCTCTGGACCACGAACCAGGTCAGTACCAGACTGATGGGCCACAGCAGCAGCAGCGGTGTGAGCATCCAGTCCAGGATTTCGCCGAACAGCGAGCGCTGTTCGCGCTGAAACAGCTTCACGTCGCCGTGGATGGACTCGTCGCGCTGGCGTCCGACTCGCCGGGCAACAGCTTGAGGCAATACCCCAGACCACGGACCGTTGCGATCCGGATCGGGCCTTTTTCGATCTTCTTGCGCAGCCGGTGCACATAGACTTCAATTGCGTTGTTGCTGACCTCCTCGCCCCATTCGCATAGTTGCTCGACCAGCTGATCCTTGCTGACCATGCGGCCGGCGCGTTGCAGCAGCACTTCGAGCAGACCGAGCTCGCGCGCCGACAGGTCGACCATCTGTCCGTCGATCGTCGCCACCCGGCCAGCCTGGTCGTAAACCAGTGGGCCGTGGCGGATATGGTCGCCGGCACCGCCCATGCGCCGGCGCAACAAGGCGCGTACCCGCGCTTCGAGCTCCTGCAGGCTGAACGGTTTGGCCATGTAGTCGTCGGCACCATAGTCCAGCCCCTTGACCCGTTCTTCGACGCTGTCGGCGGCGGTCAGGATCAACACCGGCAGGGTCGAGCCGCGGGCGCGCAGTTTGCGCAGCACCTCCAGTCCGTGCAGCTTGGGTAAGCCCAGGTCCAGGATCAGCAGGTCGAATTCCTTGTTGGTCATCAGGGCCGCGTCGGCTTCGCTGCCAGTGGCCACATGGTCGACGGCGGCACCGGTGCCGCGCAAGGCGCGCAACAGTCCGTCGGCCAATACGCCATCGTCCTCGGCGATCAAAATGCGCATCGATGTCTCCTCTTGCGGGGCGTGCCGCAGTGTGTTCCTGGTGGGCTCCGGGTTTTGTTGGATTCTAGGAGCCTGGCGGCGCTCGCGCGTTCAGGCACCGTACGCTTCCAGTCCCAACAGCACCACGGTGGCAACCTCGGCACCCACCGCTTGGCGAAATTCTGCCTCGGCTTGCTCGACTGCTTGGCGGTAGACCGCCAACCACTGTTGACCGATGGGCGTGAACGCGATCTGGACTGCCCGCGCGTCACGGGGGTCGGCACCGCGCTCGACCAGTCCCCAGGCAGCGCATTGGTCGACCAGCTTGCCCATCGCCTGTTTGGTGATGCCGGCCCGCTCGGCCAGTTCGGTCAGCCGACAACCGTCCTGGGCCAGGTGGCGCGTAATCTGAATGTGGGATGCGCCAAGCTTGCCACGCGCGGCAAGATGCGACAAGGACAGCGCCAGTGCCTCGTTGTGGGCCATCAGTACCAGCACCCGGTCGTCGAAGCGCTGGCGAGCCCGCTCGGTCAGCATGCCCAGATGGGTGTGACGCCAGAGGTCGTCGGCAGCGGGTGTTGGCATGCTGAAAATAGTAAATCAAATTGACTAAAAAATGACTACCTTAACTCGGACAATCGCATTTACACTACTGTTCAAGCATCCAGCCTGTCGTTATTACCAGATGCATTTTCAACCCAAGCCCTTGTTTTAAAAGGAAATCCCCATGGACGCTCCCGTCAAAAATCTCACCACCGCCACCACCGCCAATAGCGAGAAATCCAAGGCCCTGCAGGTCGCGCTGGCGCAGATCGAAAAGCAATTCGGCAAGGGCACGATCATGCGCCTGGGCGAAGGCGAGGTGATCGAAGACATCCAGGTTGTCTCGACCGGTTCGCTGGGCCTCGATATCGCGCTGGGCGTCGGCGGCCTGCCGCGCGGTCGGGTGATCGAGATCTATGGCCCGGAATCGTCCGGCAAGACCACGCTGACGCTGCAGGCCATCGCCGAGATGCAGAAGACCGGCGGCCAGTGCGCGTTCGTCGACGCCGAACACGCGCTCGACATCCAGTACGCGCAGAAACTTGGCGTCAACCTGCAGGATCTGCTGATCAGCCAGCCCGACACTGGCGAGCAGGCACTCGAGATCGTCGATTCGCTGGTGCGCTCCGGCGCGGTCGACCTGATCGTCATCGACTCGGTAGCGGCGCTCACGCCCAAGGCCGAGCTTGAAGGCGAAATGGGCGACTCCCTGCCCGGCCTGCAGGCGCGGCTGATGAGCCAGGCGCTGCGCAAGCTCACCGCGCATATCAAGAAGACCAACTGCATGGTCATCTTCATCAACCAGATCCGGATGAAGATCGGCGTCATGTTCGGCAGCCCCGAGACCACCACCGGAGGCAACGCGCTCAAATTCTATGCCTCGGTTCGGCTCGACATCCGACGCACCGGCACGATCAAGAAGGGCGACGAGGCGATCGGCAACGAGACCAAGGTCAAAGTGGTCAAGAACAAGGTTGCGTCGCCGTTCAAGACCGCCGAGTTCGATATCCTGTTCGGCGAGGGTATCAGCCGCCACGGCGAGATCATTGACATGGGCGTGAATGCGCAGATCCTCGACAAATCGGGTGCCTGGTACGCCTACAACGGCGAGAAAATCGGCCAGGGGCGCGATAACGCCCGCGAGTTTTTGCGCGAGAACCCCGATCTGTCGCGCGAGATCGAGAACAAGGTGCGCGAATCACTGGGTATTCCGTTGTTGCCGGAAAAAACCGGTGGCGAGGCCAAGGCCAGCAAGGGCAAAAAGGCGGAGTGACACGCTGACCCGCAGGCGCGGTGGCCGCGGCCCGTCCGTCCGTGCCCGGCCTGCGACGGCAAACCCGCGCGACACCCGCTGCGGCGCACACCGTCAGCCCGACCATGCCCTTGCCGCCTCCGTCTCTCAGGGGCCGCGCACTGCGGTTGCTGGCCATGCGCGAGTATTCCCGGCAGGAGCTCGCACGACGACTCCAGCGCCACGAAATTGAACCTGGGCAGCTGGGCACGGTGCTCGACGAACTGCAAGCCAAGGGCTTCATCGACGCGCAGCGGGTCGTTGCATCGGTTGTGCACCAGCGTGCGGCCAAGCTCGGCCTGGCACGCATCAGGCGGGAACTGCAGCACAAGGGAATTACGGGTGAAGAGTCCCGGGATGCGTTGGCAGCCTTGCAGCCCACCGAAGTGGAACGCGCAAGCCAGGTCTGGCGCAAGAAGTTCGGCGCGCACCCCGATAGGCCAGGCCATGACGCATTGGCCCAGTCTGCTGCGGAACTGGCGCGTCAAATACGGTTTCTCGCCGCGCGAGGCTTCAGTGGCGACACCATTCGGCGGGTCGTCAAGAGCGCCGACGACATGCTGGACGAGCCCGTCAGCGACTGACCTAACTGCTGGTCTGCACGCAGCTTTTATCGACTACGCAAGCCGCAAGATCGCCACCGACATCACTGCGACAGACCGAGCATCAGCTTGAGGTTCTGCACCGCCGCGCCACTGGCACCTTTGCCCAGGTTGTCCAGCCGCGCCACCAGCACCGCATGGGCGAAGCCGTCTTTGGCCGCGTCGTTGGCAAACACCCGCAGCTCCATCGTGTTGGTGTCTGCCAGGGCCAGCGCGTCGAGCTTGCCGTCGTCGGTGGGGGGTTCTACGCGCACCCATTCGCTACCAGCGTAGTGTTTGGCCAACGCATCGTGCAGGTCGCGGGCGCGTGGTTTGCCAGGCAGGTCGTCCAGGTGCAGCGGCATTTGCACCAGCATGCCCTGTCGGAAGTTGCCCACCGACGGTATGAACAACGGCCTGCGCTGCAAGCCGGTGTGGCGCATGATCTCCGGCACGTGCTTGTGGTGGAGGCCCAGGGCATACAGCTCGAACGCAGGCGCGTTGCCGGCCTCGTAGGCTTCGATCATCGTGCGCCCGCCGCCTGAATACCCGCTAATTGAGGGTAGGCACAACGGGACATCGGTTGGCAGCAGGCCGGCGTCGATCAGAGGGCGGATCAGCGCGATCGCGCCGGTGGCGTAACAGCCTGGATTGCTGACCCGCCGCGCCTTGGCTACTGCGGCGCGTTGGCCTGGGGCCAGCTCCGGAAATCCAAACACCCAGTTCGGATCGACGCGG
>Ga0105045_10005691_pt1 | contig 10979 bp, 7 predicted proteins | sample MAT02_FD_78089 | JGI IMG/M metagenome (GOLD analysis project Ga0105045, IMG submission 78089) | Freshwater microbial communities from Lake Fryxell liftoff mats and glacier meltwater in Antarctica - MAT-02 (megahit assembly) | ecosystem: Environmental > Aquatic > Freshwater > Ice > Liftoff... | reverse complement strand
GGGCGGTAGACCAAGCGGCTTTCCCTCTGGCGTCGGCGGAAACGAACCGACCTTGGGGCCCTGGCTCTCGCGCAGCCCGCGCTCAATGGCCTCGAGCTCAATCTCCAGCGCTGCAGTCGGCGGCGGCCCAAGCACGCGCGCCGCCGCATCCGACTCGAGCGGCGCCACGCGCGCGGTCACCTGCGCGCTCTCGGCCTTCTCGGCCTCTGCGGGCGGGGCGGCACTCGAGAGCAGCGGTGAAGGTCGCGGCGGGTTCGCTATCGCCTCACGCAACACCGTGGGCATCGCCGGCGTATGCTTGGTGGCCTGATTCACCACGGGCAAGCTCGCGTCGCTGACCCGCTTGGTCTGCGCAGTCGGCACACGATCTCGTGGCGAACGCTCACCCACACTGGCGCCTGGCACGGTGACGATCTGATTCTCTGGCGCAAAGCCAGGTGGGCTCTCGGACGAGCCCGGCAAGCCTTGAGCGGTTTCCTTACGACGCGGCGGAATTCGCACTGTCTCAGGCTGGGGCAGCGAGGAGATGCGATTCGAGCCCGAGCCGAAGACCAACGTGCTCTTGCCAGGCGCCGACTTCGACGAGGGCGCGACCTTGGGCGGAAAGATACCCTGCGAGCGTGGAGACGCGGGACGCGCGGGGGCGACCGGTGTGCGCGCTGCGGGGATGCCTTGGCTCGAAGAGAACGCGCTGCGTCCGGTGCCAACCGGCGCGGTTGGAAGCGGGCCCATGACGGACTGGTCGGAGACCGTACTGGCGATGCCGCTTGGCAACGACGTACGGAAGCCGGTCGAGCGCACACCATGCGGCACAAGGGGGATGTCGACCTCCCTCGTGCGGTTATCGAAGCTCGGCGCATCGGGCTCATCGCCCCATCTCAGATCCCGCGGGCGCACATTGCCCTCCTTCGTCTGCGCGCGCGTGTTGGCAACAGGGAGCGCGGCAAAGCGTCCCGAGCCCTCCGCGTCGATGCTGGGTGCAGGGGGCAAACGCGACGGGGCGGCGGGAGGGATCGTCAACGGAATGGACGCATTCTCGTGGTCTGCCATGGCGAACGCTTGTTGAACGGGCGACATCAAATTCGCCGTGGCTGCATGCGTGCGCAGCTCAATGCGCGCTCGGCCCGAGCCCAGCGCGACGAGCGCCGAGAGCGCGGGCATCGCCTCCAATCGCTCGCCTTTGGCGGTCGTGCCTGTCGCTCCGACGATGAGCCCCTCGGCGACATCGATCTCGATCACGGCCTTGGGGCTTCGGACCGAGACATGGAAAGGCCCAGGCAAGGTGGCGAGCGCGCGAATGAGTCGACTTGGGCCTGTCGCCTCAAGGCGCGTCTCAAACGAGCGCTCCGTCATCGCACGCTCACGCAGCACCCGATCGGGCACCACCAGCGGCGCAACCCGCTCGGTCAGCTTGCGAATGTCGGGCGCGCCATCGCGCGTCCAGAGCTCTTCCCAGGGCACCACCACAAGCGAAGCCCAGCGAAGTCGAACGTCGCTTCGCAGCTGACGCGCGAGATCAAAACGCGCGCCTTCCATGCCGAGCGAGTCCACGAGCACAACATCGGGGTCGAGCACACGTGCGCGCTCAAGGCCCTGAATGCTGCCGTCCGAGACCACGACAATCGCCTTGCGTTGCCTGAGCTCCGTCGCGAGCGCGTCGGCCCGCGTGGCATCGGTGTCGAGCAAAAGAAAGCGCAGCCCCTCAAGAATTTTCTCGTCGACAGGCGCCTCGTCCGAGTCTCCATCGAGCAGCGCGATCGTGCCGCCGGGGCCCTGATGCAGCTCGTAGATCAGCGGCTCTGCACGCGAGACAAGCGGCGAGAGCTTGCGAACAAATTCTTCGACCACCTCAGCCACCGGCCGACCCGCACCGAGCACGATGCGAAGCGGCGGGCCCTCGCGATTCTGACGCTGCGCTGGCTCCACGCTGAGCAGACCTGCACGCAGCTCACGCCCAACGAGCGTGACCAAATCTTCGAGCGTTGCCTCGCCCAGCTCTTGTTTGCGCGTGCTGTGCTCGGTGAGCTCACGGGCAATCTCGGCAATGCGCTGACCGAGCGCATCGGCACTCGGCACGCGTGGAACCACCGCGACCGCACCATGTCGAAAGGCCTGCACGCGACCATCGAGCCCCTCTGCGGAGCCGATCACGATCACGGGCACGGGCGCCGTCATCGGGTCGGCTGCGAGCGACTCCAGCACAGCACGACCCCCGTCTTTGGCGAGATCTCCGCCAAGAATGACGAAGTCCGGTGCGGTCAGGCGGACAGCGCTGCGAAGCTCGCCGATCGCCTCCTCCACCAAGAGCCCATGACGCTCTAGCGCAATGCGCAGGGCCGCCTCAAGAGGCTCACCCCGAGCAGCAAAGAGAACGGTGGGTTCGACTTGGAGAGACAAGACGCAGCATCGTCGCCGATCGGGCGGAGCGTTTCTAGTTTTGCGGCTTCCCGCGAGCTTGGCCCTGTCCAGATCCGAAACATCGCCACGAAAAATCGCCACGAAAAAAGGACCCTTGCGGGTCCTTCTTGTCGCCTCTCCAGCCAACTTTTACATCAATGGAGCAGAGGACTTTCGGGTTGATGGACGTACTCGGGATCGAACCGAGGACCTCTAGAGTGCGATTCTAGCGCTCTCCCAACTGAGCTATACGCCCGAAAGGGAGCGCGAATATATGCGAGGGGTTTCGCGCATGCAAGGCGCTGGTTTCCCTGGCGGGAAATTGGGCGTTTGGGTCAGCGCGCTGCGAGCTTGCGGGCCGCGCGCTCGATCGTCTCTTCATCGAGCAAGACCGTGCGTGCGGCATCGCCCAGCGGGATGAACGAATCCTCGCTCGCCACACGCGCGAGCTTGCCCTCGAAGTCGCGATCCAGGAGCGCCGCCATCACGCTCTCCGCGATGCCGCCCGTGCGGCGTGTCTCGTCGACGATGAGCACCTTGCCCGTCTGGTTGGCGGCCGCGAGCAAGTCGTCGATGGGCATAGGCGCTATCCAACGCATGTCGACGACATCGACGAAGAGCCCTTGTTCCGCAAGGCGTCTCTGTACCCGCAAGCTCATGAAGAGCCCGTTGCCGCTGGTGATGATCGTGACCTGCGCCTTCTCTTGCGAGGCATACGTGCGCGCCTTGCCAAGCGGCACATGGACCTCCTTCCAACGCTCGGGTGCGGCATAGGGCGCGAGCCATTGGCCATCGCCGTCCGTGTGCAGATCGCGTGTGTGATAGAGCGCGATCGGCTCCAAGAAGACGCAGACCACGCCGTCTTGTTTCGCGGCCGCCAAGCAGGTGCGCATCATCGCGCTCGCATCATCGGGGCGCGAGGGAGACGCGATCACCAGGCCCGGAATGTCGCGAAGCACAGCGATTGAATCGTCGTTATGAAAGTGCCCACCAAAGCCCTTTTGATAGCCGTAGCCTGCGATGCGAATGACCATCGGGTTCGTGTATTGGCCATTCGAGAAATAGCGAAGCGTCGCGCCTTCACCGCGGAGCTGATCTTCGGCGTTGTGCAGGTAGGCCAAATATTGGATCTCGGGGATCGGCAAGAAGCCGCTCACGGCCGTGCCGAGCGCTAGGCCCAAGATCGATTGCTCATCGAGCAGCGTATCGAAGACGCGGCCTGCACCGGCGCGCTTGAGCAGACCTTTGGTGAGCCCGTAGACGCCGCCTTTGCGACCGACATCCTCACCAAAGACGAGCACGTTGGGATTGGCCGCCATCGCATCCGCGAGCGCACGATTCACAGACAGAGAGAACGTCAACGGCCCTTCACCTTCAGGCAATTTGGAGTCGTGCATCACGCTGCGCTGCTCAGCGTTGGGGATACGCGCGACCTCTTCGAGCACACGATCGGGCGAGCTCGGTGCGAGCGGCGCCATCACCTCTGCTGTGGTGGTGAGCATCGGCATCGAGCTCGCGCGCACGGCCGCGTTGGTCACCTCGGCGCGCTTGGCCTCATAGCGGCCCAGGAGCTCATTGCCTGAGGCCACGCCGCGCTCCACGAGCCACTTCGCGGTCTTCAAGATCGGGTCGCGCTCGTAGTCGGCACGAATCTCTGTGGGCGTTCGATAGGTGAGCTCGGCATCCGAGCCCGCGTGGCCCATGAAGCGCACGGTGCGCAGGTGAAGGAAGGCCGGCTTGCGCTCGCTGCGCACAAAGTCCGCAGCCTTCTTGGCGACCGCATAGGCGTTCACGATGTCGGTCCCATCCGCTTCGAAATAGGCCAGATGCGCACGCTGACCGTAGGCCGCACGAATCCAATCGCGCGGGGTCTGGACGCTGATGCCGATGCCGTTGTCCTCACACACAAAGAGCAAGGGAAGCAGCAGGTGCTGATGCGCGACATGACAGGCCGCGTGGATAGAGCCTGTGGCCGTCGAGTGGTTCGCCGAGGCATCGCCAAAGCTCGTGATCGCGATCGCATCCCTAGGCCAGAGCGATCGCACATTCAGCTTCTTGGCGCGCTCGATCGCGAAGGCCACACCGAGCGCACGCGGCAGATGCGAGGCGATCGTGGACGTCTGCGGGATGACGTTGAGCGCGTGGTGACCAAAGACCTTGTGACGCCCTCCCGAGATGGGCTCTTCCTTCGCCGCGCAGATGCCGAGCATCACGTCATCGATGCCCGTGTCGTGCTGTGCTTGATGTGCACGCGCGAGATAGAACGCGCCCGAGCGGTAATGCAGCAGCGCCGGATCGGTGAAGCGCGTGACGGCTGCGACGACAGCGTTGCCTTCATGTCCCGCGGAGCCGATCGTGTAGAAACCCTTGCCTCGCGTGCGAAGCCAGCGTGCGGCGAGATCGAGATGGCGGCTGCCGATCTGGCTATCGAAGAGCGCGAGCGCTTGTCTTCCCGTGAGTGCAGCACTGCCAAGCGGTTGATCGAGCTGCGCTGGGTCGAGATGCCCTTCAAGCGCACCGAGGGCGGAGGTGAGGAAGAGATCGATCGGTTCCTTGAGCGCACGGCTGTCGTTCGTCACGCGCCGCACTGTAGCGAAACGATGCGATGGGCGATGCGGAAACCAAGCAGCGCGCATGGACACCTGAGCGCCGGACCCACGGTCGCGCACACCCGATGAGGCGCCCACGCACAGATGGGGCGCTTTGGTGCGCTCAGGGGGCGTCGAAACCTTCGCCAAACACCGGGATCATCGCCTCGTGGACGCCACGTGTGAGTTCATCGAGTTCACGCTCGTCGACGCGTCGCACGCCACCTGGAAACGACGTCGCCGCCCACCCTTCAGGCATCCAGGAGAGGTGGGTGACCTGCGCCGCCGAGAGGCCACCGACGTCGTCGGGAATGGCCAGAGGACGCGCGCGTGTCGGCCCGCAGCCCTCGGTCCAGGCGGCCTGCAATGCAACGCGCGCGGGTGCCTGCTCAAGCGCATCTTCCGCCCGCCATGGATGCACTTCGTTGCCTCGCGGCGGAAAGCCACGGTGCGTGACGAGCAGGTTCTCGGGAAGACGCCGAGAGGAGTCCCACCAGCTCTGATCGAGCCCTGCCATGATCGCGCGAGAGATCGCGGTGGGCTGCGCCTCAAGGCGATCCAGCGCTCCGTTGATGTAGGCCGCGATCGTCTCTTGGTAGATCTCCGTGCTGCCGAAATCGTGCGCATCGATCGCGCCCATGGCGAGGCGAATGCCCAGCACGTTGGAGTAGAGATCTTCGGGCGAAAAGGCCGAGGGCTTCTCGGAGAAGCCAGCGATCGTCTCGAAGTCATACCAAGTGGTCACCTCATGCCAGATCGAGGTTCGGTAGGTCGCCCAGCCCGCGATCACGAGCGCGACGCCGAGGGCTCCCTCACGCCGAAGGATGTTCGCTGGGATCGGGTCCACGTCGATCGTTGTCGTCGCGCCATCACCTACCCACTCGACATGCGCGCCGGTGGCCAGATGAGGGGCGATCGTGAGCGCGATGTAGAGCACCTGGTCAGCGTTCTGACGCACATGCCCCGTGTCGATCCAACCACCGCGACACGTGTAGATGAGACCGTTGACTTCCGAGTCCAAGGTCGCGTCGGGGAGGTCGTAGACGTGCGAGGTGAGGTCCTGCGTCTCGATCACATTTCCCACTGCGAACAAGGGCACCTCCACATTGAGCACCTCGACGCGGAGGTCCATGCCGAACGAGCAACAGAGGCGTGTGTGGTGCGGCGCCGCGGGCTCGGGCAAGTCGCTGAGCGCGACGCGTTCGCGGGGTGGAGGATCTCCGAGCGCCGCCGCAACTTGTCGCGGATCCGCGTGGACCGTGGCGCCGGAGGACCAGCTGGACGCGCACTGCGTGCAGAGGAGGCTGGTGACAGCGAGTGGGATGGCGCCAAGCACGGCGCGCCGATTGGAAGGACGGTGAGTCACGAGCGCGCGCCCTGCGAGTTCGGGGCCAACGTCGGCTCGGCAATCGACGATGCGTATTCCACAGCTAAGGTCGCTCTCTCCTATGGGCCTACTCTTTCTCTCCCTCTTCAACAGCATCCTTGGTCTCTCCGTGCTGTTTCCCGTGCTCGGCCCTCTGGGTCGGGAGCTCGGCCTTGGCGATGCGGAGATTGGGCTCATCTCCAGTGGCTACGCCCTCTCGCAATTCATCTTTGCGCCGATGTGGGGAAGAGCGAGCGAGACGCGCGGTCGCAAGCCCATCTTGCTCATCGGTGTGAGCGGCTTCGGGATTGGATTTTTGGCCTTCGGCTTGGTCTGTTTGGCCGGACAAGCAGGGATGTTGAGCGGCATGAGCCTGGTCGCTGCGCTCGTCGCGGCGAGGCTCTTCGGTGGCGCGCTTTCCTCCGCGACCTTGCCCACTGCGCAGGCCTACGCAGCGGATCTTTCCGACGGCAAAAATCGCGCGAGCGCGATGGGCTTCATCGGCGCGGCGTTTGGATTGGCGATCATCTTTGGCCCGGCGATCGGCGCGATCGTTTCCCATTTTTTTGGCCTGCTCGCACCGGTCTGGCTCTCGGTGGCGATGTCTGTGCTCAACACCGTGCTCGTGCTCTTCAAGCTGCCTGAGTCCCCCCGCAAGCGCGTGAGCGCACCCAGTGATCAACGCGCTGTGGCCAAGCGTGTGTGGGCGTTCTTGGCGGTCTCGTTCGTGGCGACACTGGCCTCGGTCGCGATGGAGCAGACGATCGCCTTCGCGTTCGAAGACAGGCTCCATCTCTCGCATGAAGACACACCGAAATACGTCGGTGCAGGCCTCGTTGCCTACGGCCTCGTCGCCGTCTTCGTGCAGGGCTTTTTGGTGCGTCGCTGGAAGACAAGCCCGCGCACTTTTCTCTTGCTGGGCCTGCCGATCGCTGCGGTGGGGCTCGGCCTTCTGACGGTCGCCTATTCGTTCCCTGCGCTGGTCTTTGCGCTGACCCTGCAAGGCTTTGGTCAGGGCCTGGTGATGCCTGGCGTGACGACGGCGATGTCGCTCGCGGTGAGCGACGATGACCAAGGTGCGGTCGCTGGCGCGAACAGCGCGGCGCAGGGTTTGGGGCGCCTCTTTGGCCCGCTGATTGGCTCCAAGCTCTATGAGATCTTGCCCGCGCTTCCCTACAGCGTTGCGGCAGGGTTGATGACGCTCGTGCTCGGCTTTGTGGTGGTCTCGAAAGCCACGCGCACGCAGTACCCGCAGGAGGCCACATGAAGCCCCTGGCCTTCGTGTACGGGGTGCTCGCGCTGGCAGGCTTCGTCACCGCGGCCTATTTCGGCGTGCCCTACTGGCTCTCGCCCGACGCCAGCCTCTCAGAGTTCGGAAGGCTGGCCTATGCGAACGGACCATCCTCCACCCTGAGCGCCGATGCGATGGTGCTCTACGTGCTCTCGAACCTCTGGATCATCGTCGAAGGAAGGCGCCAAAAGATGAGTCACGTCTGGGTCTACGTGCTGGCCAACACGTGCGTCGCGGTGGCCTTCGGGCTCTCACTCTTCTTGCTCGTGCGTGAGCAAACGCGTGAGCGCGCGTAGCTCTACGCGGTGCGACCGATGGGTCGCTCGGCCTGTCTGCACCACTGACTGAAGCTGCCTACCCAGAGCGTGGCGCCGTGAAGGCCTGCCCGTTCGAGCGCGAGCAAGGTGTGGCAAGCCGTGACGCCTGAGCCGCACTGCAAGACGACGCGCTCCATCGGGACGTCGCCGAAGATCGCCTCGTATTTGGTGCGAAGCGCGTCGCGATCGAGGAAGCGTCCATCGCTCGTCATATTCTCGCTGAAGGGCACATTGATCGCACCGGGCACGTGGCCTGCGACGGGATCGATCGTCTCCGAAGCGCCCGAAAATCGGGCATGCGCGCGCACATCGATCAGGCGCCAATCGGCTTGCGATCGCACGCGATCTACGTCGCCTATCGAGATCGTCCGTGCATCGAGAAGAGGCCACGTCGACACCTCAAGGGAAGCATCGGGTTCCTCGCCCGAGGCCATCGGCAGCGCCTGTGCCGCAGGCCATCCGCCCTCCAGCACATAAGCCTCGATGCCCACCTGACGCAGCATCCACCAACATCGCGCCGCCGCATTCGCGCCGAGCTGATCGTCGTAGACGCAGACCCGTGACGACGGCGAAACACCAATACGCGCAAGGGTTTTTGCGAACTTCTCACGCGTCGGAAGAGGATGGCGCCCCTCGCCTTCACGCTTGGTCGCGAGGTCGGTCTCAAGGTCGACCCAGTGCGCGCCACGCAGATGGGCGGCGATGAATTTCTCTCTCGCGGTCGGACCGCTGCGCGCATCGAGGAGCACAAAGTCATCAAAGGAAGCAGCGAGCGAAGCGGGCGTGAGGATGGGGTCGAAGATCATGCACGCGAGTATGCCGTGCAATCACTCCTCCTCACCGCGACGCCCTTTGCCAAGCAATGCCCCACGCGTAATCGCCCCATTTCCAAAGCGATCGCGCAACGCAGCCTGCGCCGCTTCAAGCTTCTTGCCCCGCTGAAGTCGCTCATCCGGAAAGAGCGTGACGGCCTCACCCAGAAGCCCGAGCTTGCTCATCGCGACACCCGTCAAGCGCACGCCAAGAGGACGCGCCTCAAAGCGCGTGAGCAGCTCGCATGCAGCGCGATGGATCGCGCTCGTATCCGAGATGGGCTCGGGCAATTGCATCGTGCGCGTGCGCAGAGAGAAGTCGCTGTACTTGAGCTTTACCGTGATTCCGCGCGCCTCCAGCCCCTCGGAAAAGAGCCTCTCTGCGACACGAACGGATTGCGACAAGAGCTCGCGCTGCATCTCTTCGGGCGTGCGCAGATCCTTCTCGAAAGTCTCTTCAGCGCCGATCGTCAGCGCATCGCGCTCGGGTTCCACATCGCGCTCATCTTCACCGCGCGCGAGCTTGCCCATGAAGGGCCCGTGGGTGCCAAACGCCCGCGTGAGCTGCGCATCCGAGGCCGCACCGAGATCGCCCAAGGTGTGAAAGCCAGCGGCATGCGCGTGTGGCGCGCTCTTCTGCCCCATGCCCCACATGCGCTCGATCGGCAGCGGCGAGAGAAAGCTCCGCACGTCTTCGGGCTTCACCACGACCAGGCCATTCGGCTTCTTCAGATCACTCGCTATCTTCGCGATGAACTTGTTTGGCGCCACGCCCGCGGAGGCCGTCAGATGCACCTCCTCGCGGATCGAAGCCCTGATGCGTGCCGCGATCGTCTCTCCATCGCCAAAGAGCGACTGGCTGGCCGTCACATCGAGAAACGCTTCATCGAGCGAGAGCCCCTCTACGAGCGGCGTATAGCGACGAAAGATCGCGAACACATTCGCGCTCACATCGGCGTAATGCGCATGCCTCGGCGCACGCACGATGCCCTGCGGACACCTTCGCATCGCCTCGGCCATCGGCATCGCCGAGCGCACCCCAAAAGTTCGCGCCTCATAGGAAGCGGCCGAGACCACCCCGCGCAGCGTCGTCCCTCCCACGATCACCGGCTTGCCCCGCAACGCCACATCATCGCGTTGCTCTACTGAGGCGTAGAACGCGTCCATGTCGACGTGAACGATCGTGCGGGATGGCTTCTGCATCACGAAAAAACGGATGAGAAGCCGCGCTCCTCATCCGTCTCATCTCAGCGTTGACTCAGAGCTTCGCGCCGCCGTCGATGTCGATCGTCGTGCCGTTCAAATACTCGCATTCGATCGCGAACTTGATGCCCTTCCAGAGATCTTCCGTCGTGCCGATGCGGCCCACGGGGATGGTCTTCACGATCGCGTCGCGCGCTGCTTGGTTCATGCCCTGCGTCATCGGCGTCTCCACCATGCCTGGCGCGATCGCCACTGCGCGAATGCCGAAGTTGCCGAACTCCTTCGACCACGTGACTGCGTTCGCCGCGAGCGCGGCCTTGGCGCTGACGTAGTTCGACTGACCGCGGTTGCCGTGGCGTGCGATCGAGCTCATCGCGATCACGACGCCACGTGAGTCACGACGCACCATCTCAGCGACGGCATCGCGCACAACGAACGTGGCGCCCGTGAGGTTCACCGCGATGACGCTCGTGAACTGATCGTCGCCCATCACCTTCACTTCGCCCGTGACCCTGTCCTTCTTCACAAGGAGACCGTCGCGAAGAATGCCTGCGTTCGAGATGACGACGTTGAGGCCGCCCATCGACTCAGCTGCCCACTTCGTGAACGCATTCACGTCAGCGCTTGAGCTCACGTCTAGCTTGCGTGTGAAAACGCCCGCGCCGTGCTGCTTGAGGCCCTCCTCATTCACGTCGCCTGCACAGACCTGCCCACCCGCGGCAGCGATCTGCTGCGCGAAGTAGAAACCCATGCCCGATGCTGCGCCCGTGACGATGGCCTTGACGTCCTTCAGCTCCATGATCTTCCTCCGAATGCGATGACATTGTTGCAACTTCCCTCTCGGGAAGACGATGCATGCAGCGCATGCAAAACGCGACGATCGAGACCACATCGCGCGCAGCGAAGCAAGGCGCAAACGCCCACTTGCGCAGATGTCTCGTCGCCCCATTCTCCGCGGCAATGAAGCTTTCACTTCCCCAGCTTGAGAAGGAACGCGAAGGGCTC
>Ga0105045_10005690_pt1 | contig 10979 bp, 6 predicted proteins | sample MAT02_FD_78089 | JGI IMG/M metagenome (GOLD analysis project Ga0105045, IMG submission 78089) | Freshwater microbial communities from Lake Fryxell liftoff mats and glacier meltwater in Antarctica - MAT-02 (megahit assembly) | ecosystem: Environmental > Aquatic > Freshwater > Ice > Liftoff... | reverse complement strand
TAGCGAAGGAAGCATGCGTCTGGCCCATCAGATCCAGATCGATCCGAGCTTGATGCAGGCCAACAACCAAGAAGCCATGATGCATGGACGGCTGCTGACGCGGCTTTTTTCTCAAGGCCGGGCCGAACTGATTCCGCCGATGTCGGGCACCGGAGACGAATCGGGCGAGGGCAATCCGACTCGCTATCTTTTGGTGACCGCTCCACTGGTCTCAAACAAACAATCAGTCGGCTTGCTTGAAGTGATGCAGCGACCGGATTCGCCGGCAGAAGCTCAGCGAGGTTACTTGCGGTTCCTTGAGCACATGACCAAGTTGATGGGGGACTGGATCCAAGGGAACGCTTTGCAGCAGGTTTCCAATCGCCAAGAAATGTGGCAGCAGTCCGATCAGTTTGCGAGACTAGTGCATGATAATTTGGACCTGAAGGATACGGCTTACACGATAGCCAACGAAGGTCGCCGATTGATCGAATGCGACCGGGTGAGCGTTGCGATGCTCAAGGGTGGCAAGCTCAAGGTGATTGCGATTTCGGGCCAGGACTCGATCGAAAATCGTTCGAACATTGTGCAGTCATTAAGCACATTGGCGACGAAGGTTGTCCGCAGTGGCGAGCCACTTTGGTACGACGGCTCGATGGAGGACTTGCCTCCACAAATTGAGGAAGCGGTTGAGGACTATGTCGACTTGTCGCATGGCCGCACGATTACGGTGTTGCCGATCCGGCAGCCCGAGCGCAAGATCGAGGGGGACGTATTGGCCGCTCGCAGCGAAACGAGTGAGACTCGAACGCGTCGAGATATCATTGGTGCGCTCATTGTCGAGCAGATCGAAACGCAATTGTCGCGTCAAGTGTTAGAGGGGCGCGTCGACTTGGTGTACGAGCACTCGTGTCGCGCTCTTTCGAACTCGCTTTCGCACAGTCAGATTTTGTTTATGCCGGTTTGGCGTTTCTTGGACAAGATGACTTGGATGTTTCGCGGGTCGGCTTTGCCAAAGACTGCCGCAATATTAAGTGTGATTGGCATTGCGTTGATTGCCATGTTCATCGTCCCAGTCGACTTTGATCTAGAGGGGAATGGCAAGTTCAAGCCCAGTGTCGAGAAGAATGTTTACGCGCATGTCGACGGAGAAGTTGCCGGTGTTTTCGTCAAGCATGGTCAGGATGTGACCGCCAATCAACCGCTGTTGCAGTTGAAGAACCCAGAGCTTGAGCAGCAGATTAGCACGATCGAAGGCGAAATCGAAACAGCAACCATAAAATTCAACAACGCGAATTTTGGTCGAAGTATCACCGGCCTGGATGCTGCGCAAAAAATGAGGAACGAACAGGAAATTAAGGAAAGCGAAACGACCAAGAAGTCAAAACGCGCTTCACTTAGACTCCTAGAGGACAAAAAACAAAAGCTACTCAGAACCAGTGAGATAACTGGACGAGTCAGCACATGGGATGTCGAAAAAGTTCTCAACGCTAGGCCAGTCGTAACGGGTCAGTTGCTGATGACCGTTTTTGACCCCAAGGCGGATTGGGAAATCGAAGTGCTGATGCCAGAAAAGCGAATGCGATATCTTGATATGGCGATGACCGAAGCCCTCAAGAATAAAAAGGAGTATTTAGATGTCGAGTTCATCTTGATGACGGACCCTAAAGTTACACACAAAGCAAAGATGTACCCCGAAGGAATTAGCCAACGTGCGGAACTCGATACCGAGGACGGCGCAGTTGTTAAGATTCGCTGCAAACCGGACGGGGCAGCGATGGAAAAGATTCAGCGATACCCTGACGCCCGTGTCATTGCGGACATCAAATGCGGCAAAGAAACCGCTGCATTCGTTTGGTTTCACGAAGTGGTGGAATGGGTCAGAGCCAATGTTTGGTTCTAAGCCGTACGCACTTCCTGCATGACAATACAGATTTCGAAACTTTGATTTTCAGAGGACACCAAATATGTCTGATAAGAAACTGACGCTAGGCCTTCCAATTGCACTTCTGTTGGGTGGCAGCGCCATCGCTTTTGGGGTCATACCTGGAGTGCGAGATTGGGTAGACAATGCGATTCCATGGTTGGGAATAAACGGCCCAAAGATCACTGAGGTTGCTGCCACGCCAAAAGGTTTGGAAACGGAGCAGACGACGAATTCTATGCCTCCTGAGAGCACGCCGATCCAGCTCACCAAGCCGAAGTTTGATGTGCAGTTTGCTGGTGGAGTAGCGCCCATCGCCACAGAGCCTTCCTCGAAACTAGTGGACGAGTCTTCACCGGTAAGCCCGTTCCTCCAAACGACGCAAGCAGCGACATTGCAGTCGGTTCCAGCGACTGGGTTGAATGTCCCAAGTTATGATAACGGAGTTCTTACTGTTCCGTTGGCGACAGTGTCCTTCCCTGACGACATCACCGTGTCGGCGACAGCAGAAGGAACCATCATGAAATTGCTAGTTGACGATGGTACAGTCATTGACTCAGGAATGCTGATGATCGAAATCGATTCTCGCTTAGCCGATGAGGAGGTCAAAGTTGCAGAGGAGGAGCTAGGTGAGGCTACTCTCAAGGCAGAAGATGAAAGCAATGTGAGGTACTCGAAGGCCGCAAAGGCTTTGGCAGTAAAGGATGTGGAAATATCCGAAAGATTGGTGATCCAAGGTGCCGAAGGGTACATGGAAAATCAAAAGAAGAAACTGGAACTGGAAAAAGCATCGCTCCAAGTAGAGGTGTCGACGATTGAAAAACAAAGAGATAAGAAGGCCGTTGGAGTAAAAAAGGCTAAGCTTGAGGCAGCCAGAGTTCAGGTTGAACTTCGAAGATTAAATGCTCAACGAACTGGGATTGTTCATGCAGTTCAAAAGAGACAATTTTCGTACGTGCGTGCCGGTGAACCGATTCTCAATCTGACGTCTATGGAAAAAATACGAATCATCGGAACGACTCCCGTCTTGACGGAGTCACCGCACCTATTGCGCGATGCACCAGCAAGAGTCACGATATCTTATGCGAAAGAAAAATCCGAGACCGTTAGCGGAACGGTCACTTTTGTGAGTCCAAAATCCACAAATACCAATCAGTACCAATTTCACATCGATTTACCAAACAAACGGACTCCAGATGGTCAATACTTATTCCGCCAAGGTATGGAAGCGACGATTGAAATAACACCGCGTAGTCGCTAAATCCTGGATTTGCCTCTACTCCTATGGCCGAGTAAGTCGTCGAGACTTTGGGTTATTGCCGAGCAAGCTGAAGCTTTTAACGAGTTTCGCTACCCCAAAACCGAACGATCGCGAAGCACCAGTACCAACTAGTTCGAAATAGAAAACACCGGAAAGTTCAAATCAATGACAACGATGGCGGATTCACTCGTCAATAGCGCGATGCGCCCGTTGAGGTTGCGTCGTCGTCCTGACTTGGAGTCGCGTCGGCATCGTTATGATGGCCGGGCGTATTGGGTGGTGAAGGAGCCAGTTGGTCTCAATTATTTCCGATTCCATGAAGAGGAGTTTGCCATTCTCAACATGCTCAATGGCCAGACTTCGCTCCAACAAATTCGCGAGTCTTTCCAAGCTGAGTTTGCTCCTCAGCGAATTTCGCTTCAGGACTTGCAACAGTTTGTAGGAATGCTGCACCGCAGTGGACTGGTTATTTCGCACACTGGTGGTCAAGGTCGTCAGTTGCGGCGGCGTGGAGATCAAAAACGCAAGAAGGAGATGTTGGGGAAATTCGTCAACCTATTTGCAATTCGTTTTCGCGGGATCGATCCTGAGCGGATTCTGAATCGTCTGCTACCTTGGTTCGGCTGGCTGTTTACCACTTGGTGCATCATGCTGGTAGCGGTGATTGGCTTGATGGCCATTACGCTTGTGCTGGTCAACTACCAAGAATTCAAGGGTAAGCTTCCAACGTTTCAGCAGTTCTTTGCTGCCAATAATTGGATCTGGCTTGGCGGGACGATGGCCGCCGTGAAAATACTTCATGAGTTCGGGCATGGACTGAGTTGCAAAAAATTCGGAGGCGAATGCCACGAAATGGGTTTTATGCTGCTCGTGTTTACCCCTTGTTTGTACTGCAATGTATCTGACTCCTGGATGTTGCCCAACAAATGGCAACGCGTTTTTATCGGGGCAGCGGGCATGTATGTGGAGTTGATTCTCGCCTCGATTGCCACCTTCCTTTGGTGGTTTAGCGAGGACGGGATGTTTCGCTTTTTGTGTTTGAGTGTGATGTTTATTTGTTCCGTTAGCACGGTAGTTTTCAATGGAAACCCGTTGCTGCGGTTCGATGGTTATTACATCACGATGGACACTTTGGAGATCCCAAATCTCCGTCAAAAATCGAGTGAAATTCTGAAGCGTTGGTTCCAGAAGAACTGTTTGGGGCTCCAGTTACAAGACAACCCTTTTCTACCAACTCGCAACATTGCGATGTTTGGAATTTACACAATCGCGTCCTTCATTTATCGTTGGGTCGTGGCATTCGGAATCATTATGTTTCTCAATCAAGTGCTAAAGCCATATGGATTGCAGTCGTTGGGCCGAGCGTTTGCAGTGGCAGGGGTGGCTGGAATGATCGTGCCAGCTGTTTCGGCAGTTTACAAGTTCCTGAAAACGCCTGGACGAGCAGCCAAAATAAAACAAGGAAATGTTTTGACGAGTCTTGGAATCGCCTCTGCCGTGTTGGCGTTCCTTTGCTTCTTCCCACTTCCCTACCACGTCTACTGCCCGAGCGAAGTTCAGCCAAAAGAAGCAATTGAAATCCATACGCTTGTTGCAGGCAAGCTTGTAAGTTGGCATACCAAGCCTGGGCAGGCGATTGCCAAAAACGATCCGATCTGCACGCTTGAGAATCTGGATTTGACGATCAAGATTCAGGAGTCTGACAGCGATATCAAGTTTACTGACTCGCAGATCGCTCAAGCGAAGTACTTTGCCAATGTGGACCCGTCGATGATTAGAGAGTTACCTGCTTTAGAGAGCGAATTAAAGAAAAAGCAGGATGTACTGAGGACGCTTTTGGAAAAGCGAGCCAATCTCATCGTACGAAGTCCGATGGATGGCATTGTGGTGCGGCCAGCGGACAAAGAGGAGAGCAAGACGGCTAAGGCCCAAGGTCAATTGCCCGGTTGGTACGGCAGTCCCTTTGTCGACAGCAATTCTTCCGCAGTGTTCACCGAGGGAGAGTTGGTTTGTCTGATTGCGCCGACACGGGCAATGGAAGCTGTTATCATCGTCGACCAGCATGACCGCGAAGAGCTTGCAGAGGGCAATGAAGTCGAATTTATGTTTGATGCTGCGGCTCTGGTGTCGGTCAAAGGAAAAATCATCCGCTTTTCGGAATCCGAATTGAAGGAAGTATCACCAAGTTTGTCCATTACTTCGGGGGGGACTCTTGACACCAAGACCGATGAAATGGGCAAGACTCGACCCATTAGCACTTCGTATCCAGCTACCGTCGAGCTCGTCGCTTCCGACGTTCCATTGCGAGCTGGCTATCGCGGCAATGCGAAGGTCCACTTAGCCTGGAAATCCCTTGGATCACGATTTTATCGTTACGTTCTCAAAACCTTTAACTTTGAATTTTAGCAGATCCCTGCACGAACCAAAGTTACGTGCTACATTAAACTTGTATAGAGAAGGGCCTGAGCCTTCTCAACCTTTGTTTCCAGGAGCGAACTTGAAATTATGTCAACAGATCTACAAACACCAGACGCCGCCGAGGCTCAGCGCCAGCAACCACAAAACGTCCAAGTCCAAGTGCACGATGCAGACGCGATTGCGTGTTATGCGAATTTCTGCCGGGTCACCGGCTCACCAGAAGAATTGATCGTCGATTTCGGTCTCAACCCGCAGCCAGTCGGGATTCCGAAGGATCCGATCCATGTTAAGCAACGCATCATTATGAACTTCTTCACAGCCAAGCGATTACTCGGCGCCCTTCAGATGTCCATTCAAAGACATGAAGCGGTCTTTGGTGTCCTAGAGACGGACATTCAAAAGCGATTGCGTATCCAACAGTAGTTGGTTGCGGCATTGTCTACGAACAGAAAAACAGCTCGCAATCTTGCGAGCTGTTTTCGTTTCTAAGCAGCGCGGCTTTTGATGGATTGCTGAGCGCTGACACAATGGGAAATCAAAACCCGGCTGCATTCTTCCCAAGTGGTCGGCTTTCGAATAGGCAACGTGCCATTTGAATCGTCCGCAATCAGTTCCCACTTTCGTATTTCGTCCACGAGTGAGTTGGGATTTTCCAAATCAAAGTACACGCAATCGGACTTGCCGACTTCTCGATGGATCGGCGTATCGCTAGCGAAGGTTTTCTTGCCAAACCACAGTGATTCAACGATCGGCAAACCGAAACCCTCCACAATCGACGGAAAAATCACGCCGCGGCAAGACTTGTAGCAGTGCTGAAGGTCCGAGTCTTTGATGTCGTGAAATGCGAATAGCCGCTTACCGTAATGTGGGTGGTTTCGAATGCGTTGAACGACGTCCTCGCATAGCAAGCCAACTCGGCCGATGAAACATAGTCGCAGATCTTCTTGAGTTTGCCAAAGTAGATCGAAGGCATCCAAGAGATAATGGTGGTTCTTTCGAGGATCGAAAGTCGCCACCATCAAGTAAGGGTTTTGGTGAACATCTTTTGTGAACAACTCGCGAACATCGGGACGGACGTCGCCGTCGACCAACTTTAGTTCTGCACCGAGAGTCAAATGCCGAATCGCGGAGGGGACATTGGCCAAAGCGGATCGGTTTTTTTGAATGTAGTCTTTGATTTCGATTTCGACGGTTTGAGAAATCGTGACTAGGAGGTCCGAGTTTTCAATCGCCTGATGCAGATACTTCCGAAAACCCTCTGCTCGCTTTGCTCCGACGTATTGAGGATGAGTCACTGGAATCAGGTCGTAGATAACCGTAGCAATTGTGGCGCCATTCTTGCGAGCAGTAGCTGCAGCTTGCCAGACACCCCGCTTGGTCCAATAAGCGTCAGGAAGAACAAATAGGTCGTTTTCATTGGCCTCAATCGTCGTTGCTTGACGTGCAAGTGAACGACGAATGGATAGTGACCAACTGGAATGTGCAAGTTTAAAAACCCCCAAATGCCCAGCTTGAGGCATCAGCCACTTCTTAACCCGAGCCGAGCCACACCACTTACAAATCCAACTCGCGACGGGACTATACCATCGCGGGAGGTAGCGATGTATGTTTGACTCGACCGATGCGAGCTTCTCAAATTTACTGGCCTGCTTTGCATCGACAGCAACAAACCGATCTGAACAATGGGTTACCAATTGAGGCTTGGGCAATCCTTCGACCTCGCACCATCGTCCACATTCGGAAAGAATGTTCCGAACTACCCGCTCAATACCAGAGTTCTTGCCTGACGCAATAGTATGCGAAGCATCCAAAAACAGCCGCGTGGGCTGGTTTGGATTTGCTTGCATTTTGCGAAAGGCTGGATTCATTGGATAATCGCTTTGGGTCGATTAGTGATGTGAACTCACCGCGGAACGGAATATCTGGATGAAGTATCGGATGAATTGAAAGGCCATCTACAGTCTTTGGTATCAAAAATTCGCCCGACGCGTCAAGTGAATATTTATCAAGGCCATGATTCAGGACACATATTGGGACGAACAGAAAATGCACTTGCAGTATCCGGATAATGAGTGCTAAGGTGTCACTTGACTTAACTTACCGATAAGAATAAGGAATTTTCGAATGACGCAAGCGTGTATCCGGGTCGCTGAGCCTGTTCTCGATGGCCGCGAAGCTGAATATGTTTTAGACTGTATTCAGGAAACGTGGATTTCATCGCGAGGGAAGTACATTGAGCGATTTGAAGCAATGCTGGCTGAATACTGCGGTGTTGCTGAAGCAGTCGTTACCAACAATGGCACAACTGCCTTGCACTTGGCTTTGGTCGCTGCGGGAATACAAGCTGGCGACGAAGTGATCCTGCCCACACTAACTTATGTTGCCACTGCCAATGCTATTCGTTACTGCGGAGCGATACCGGTTTTCGTGGATAGCGAAGCGCGTTATTTAAACGTTGACGTAAGCCGCATTGAAGAGGCAATTACCCCGCGAACCAAAGCGATCATGACGGTGCCATTGTATGGTCATCCGGTCGATATGGCTCCGATAAAAGAAATTGCTGACAGACATCAACTGATGGTTATTGAGGATTCGGCTGAAGCACTGGGGGCCACCTATCGAGGACAGCAAGTTGGATCGCTAGCAAAGTGCTCGTCGTTTAGCTTTTTCGGGAACAAACTTATCACGACAGGCGAAGGCGGAGCGATCACCACCGACGACAAGGATTTGGCTACCTACATGCGGTTCCTGCGTGGCCAAGCCGTTGATCCGAATCGCCGTTACTGGCATCCGGAAATCGGTTTCAACTACCGTATGACGAATGTTGCTGCCGCGATCGGTGTGGCTCAAATGGAACGTATCCAATTTCATTTACAACGACGCAAGCGAGTTTCGCAATGGTATTTTGAGCGACTTGAGCAGCGCCAAGACCTGCTGCAATTGCCCTACGCCGCTCCTTGGGCAGACCATTCCTATTGGATGTACAATGTTCTGATTCAACCCGATGTTGCAGTCCAACGTGACGCGTGGATGGATGAATTGGCAAAAGTAGGCATTGAGACACGACCGGTTTTCTATCCGGTGCACTGGATGCCAGCCTATCAGCAATATGGAGGAAACTTCCCTGTTGCTAATGATTGTTCCGCTCGCGGGATGAATCTGCCGACACATGGCAAACTCACCGAATCCGACGTAGACTATGTCTGCAACCAGGTCGTTTCGAGTCTAGATCGCATGAGTGGACGTCGGAAAACAAGTGTTCGAAAAGCGGCGTAGCGTCCGATGTCATATCCACTCGTAATACTAGGCGCTGGCGGTCATGCCAAGATGGTGATCGAGGCCGCGCGCAGCCAAGGTCTCTACGAGCCGACAATTTGTTTAGGCTTCGATGAGAAAGATCCAGTCTCGGTATTGGGTGTGCCTGTAACACCGGAGACCGATCATACGCTTCGAGAACTCCTGAGCGAAACGACCTTCGCGTTTGCGGCGATCGGTAGCAATCGCTTGCGACGTAAACTGTCGTCCAAGCTCGAGGAGCTGGGATACACATTGGCGACGATTGTTGCCGATGGTGCTTGGCTGTCGCCGTCGGCCCAGGTTGGTGCTGGTTCGGTACTCCTACCTCGCAGTGCGGTCGGCGCTGATGCCAGTCTGGGCAAGGGCTGCATTATCAACACATGTTCGTCAGTCGATCACGATTGTTGGCTAGGCGATTGGGTGCATATTGCGCCTGGATCGCACCTGGGCGGTAATGTGCGAGTCGGCGAAGAATCGTTTCTGGGAGTCGGCTGCAGTGTGATTCCAGAGAAGCGTATTGGCTCGCGGACGGCGTTGGGCTCCGGAGCGGTCGTCGTGAGAGACATTCCCGACGATCAAACGTGGGTTGGTTGTCCGGCCAGATTTCTCAAGTAGCCGTCGCTCACTTTGTCTCGTCTGCGGCGGTAGGTAGTCGGACTCGACGTAAATCATAAATCGCGATTGACATCTCATCTTGCGGTTCTCTATCATCCCGATTAGGACACATGCATCCCGATTAGGACACATGGAGTCTAGTACAGCATGTGCTCCGCCGTCTCAGCGTTGACTCAAACATTGAATAGTAATTATGGAAGACATTCAAAGCCAATTCACTTTCAAACAGGGAGCGAACAAACCGTTGCTCCTGTGGTGCTCGTCCCATACCACACTTTCCCACGAAGAGATCCCACTCTATTTGCAAGCTGGCTTTCGCATCATCCCGTTGTTGACGGACATGTGGACTTTTGGTGTTCGAAAATCGCTCGATTCAGAGCTTTGCGGTGACTGGAAATTTACCGTCGGCTTGCCAGCTGATATTGTTCGCCGGATTCAAGCCATTCCTATCTATGAGAACTCAGGAGTTAATCCGATTTCGAGTGCGGATATTGACTTGCTCAACAAGTATGTCGACATCGCTTATCTTACAGTTCTGCCTAATCTTGCGGTTCGATTAACGGAATGTTTCAACGGTTCGGTTGTGTTTCGACCATTTGGACATGGAGTGCTGAATACTTACTCACGCATTGCCAAAGATCTGGGAGCCGACATTTCGACTCTTTCCACATCGAATAAATACGTTTGGTGTCCCATCCTCAGTACGCTTCAGGATGCGGAAGAACCGCCGATGTGGTCTAATCCGGTGCATGTTGGCTGCTTTGTGACGCCGAGTCGGCTGGTTTCCGAACCCTGGGTTGCCAAGAATACAAAGCGCCTCGTCGTGGAGACCATTCCCCGGATCAACAAGCAGACATATTATCTCGACATCTTCCGTAAATACGCTTCAGATTTTGGAAAGCTCCCGATAAGAATCTTGGGAGGCAATGAAGTATCTGGGGGAAAGCTTCAAGACACTCGTATCGTCGGGACGCTCAACGACGAAGAGTACTATCGAGAAATCTCAACTGCGAGAATCTCGATTTACCATGGCACAAGCCCGTTCCATTTGCACTATCATCCCTTAGAGTACATGACGGTAGGAGTTCCGGTGCTTTTTCACGTCGACTCCGCCATCGCAGCCGAAACAAGAGCCTTTGGGCTAAGTGAAGCGGAACTTAAAGAGCTTGGGATGTACCGAACCGCGCCCGAAGCGGTAAGGCTGGCGCGGGCAGCCTTGGATGACATCGCGATCGCCGACGACTTGAGTCAACGCCAGAAGTTTATCATGCGAGAGGTTTACTCTCGAGACAAAGTTCTTCAACAAGCACGATGGCTTCGAGTTGTATGTACATCGCAAATCAAATCCTTGAATAAAATCCCGGACACCATCAAGATCTCGGAAACCATCCAGCCCGAGATTTCAACGCCGGCCGCGATCGTAAAACCTTGGTACCGGCGCATGCAAAAAGAGATCAAGCGTGTGGCCAAAAAACTTCGGACCAC
>Ga0105045_10005689_pt1 | contig 10979 bp, 8 predicted proteins | sample MAT02_FD_78089 | JGI IMG/M metagenome (GOLD analysis project Ga0105045, IMG submission 78089) | Freshwater microbial communities from Lake Fryxell liftoff mats and glacier meltwater in Antarctica - MAT-02 (megahit assembly) | ecosystem: Environmental > Aquatic > Freshwater > Ice > Liftoff... | reverse complement strand
CTTGCCGGAGGGTTGGTAGGCTGATTTCCTGGATAGTCGGAAATCGACGCAGGCATACCGGGCAATGTTCCAGTCGACGCACTTGGCAATGCACTTGGCAATGTGCTTGGCAATGCACTTGGTAATGCACTAGGCAATGTGCTTGGCAAAGAAGCTGGAAATGTCTCGGGGCGTGTTTTGTCTGGATTGGTTCGAAGAGCCTGTCCTGGTCCGCTCGAAATTGGGCTCGGAGTCAAGAATTTGTTCATCAACGGTGGTGGTTCCGCAAGGCGTCTAGATTGGCTCGGAGGAGATGTATTGTCCGTGGCCCCACCGCCCTCCGTATACGAAGTGAATGCAGCACTTGTTTCCGCTGGTCCTGATGGGAAACGGCCTGGCAGCCCAGAGTCATTGCCGCGAACGATCGGCACAGGGGGCCATTCGCCAGATTGGGCGAAATCTTCGCTCAAGCCCGAAATGGGTTGAGCGGGCTGATTGGCATAAGGGAGTTGGCTTTCGACCGAAGACTCGTTGCTCACTCGGGAATCGCGTTGTGCAACCGCCATCGCGAGCAACACAAGCACGCTCGTCAGAACTATCGCTGCGGCTGCATAGACGAATCGCTTCATGTACCTGACATCCTTGCCGGGTTGCGCTGAAAACAGAAAAAAAACGAACAACTTCAGGTCATATCAAAAATCCTTGCTGGATAGGAAGCCCAATCACTAGCAATTGATGCGATCCCAAAGACTAGCTAGAATTCCGATTGGTTTTGCTGGCAACATTCGAAGTACCAGCATTCAACGCTACCTCTACACTACTTTTGCGACGGTTGTTTGCAACAACTGAAAACTAATGAGCGAATTGTGCGACTTTGGCCTCATCGGCTTGGCTGTCATGGGTGAAAATTTGGCTCTCAATGTCGAAAGTCGAGGCTACCGCGTCGCGGTTTTTAATCGCTCCGTCGATAAAGTAGATGAGCTAATGAAGGGGCGAGCAAGCGGAAAAAATTTCCTCGGCTGCCGCTCGATCGTCGAAATGGTGAAAAACCTCAAGCGTCCGCGCATCGTCATGATGTTGGTCAAAGCCGGGCCGGCTATAGACGATTTGATCGAGCAGTTGCTCCCGCATCTAGAACCAGGCGACATCATCGTCGATGGTGGTAACACCCACTTTGCGGACACTGAACGTCGAACCAAGTATGTTGAAAGCAAGGGACTTTTGTTCGTCGGGGCTGGTGTTTCCGGTGGCGAAGAGGGGGCACTAAAGGGGCCGAGCCTAATGCCAGGCGGAACCAAAGCTGCTTGGGAAACAATCAAGCCGATCTTCCAATCGATCGCCGCCAAAGTTGGACCGAACAACGACATTCCATGCTGCGAATGGGTCGGACCACGCGGAGCAGGACACTATGTCAAAATGGTTCACAACGGCATCGAGTACGGCGATATGCAGTTGATCTGCGAAGCGTACTTTTTGCTCAAGGAAGCCTGCGGGTTGACCAACGAAGAACTCTATGATGTGTTCGCTGAGTGGAACCTCGGTGAATTGCAAAGCTATCTGATCGAGATCTCTCGAGATATTTTCAGTGCCAAGGACGATCAAGGCAAAGGCGGATACTTGGTCGACAAGATCGTCGACGTGGCTGGTGCCAAGGGGACTGGAAAATGGATGAGCCAATTGGCGCTAGACCTGGGTGTTCCATCGACTCTCGTTACCGCCGCGGTTTACGCTCGCTCATTATCCTCGATCAAAGAAGCACGCGTGCGTGCCAGCAAAGTGTTGCCAGGTCCAGGTCTATCGGATAACAGCCACTTCGACGTAGCTGTAAAGACGCTGGTTGGGGACAAGAAAGCCTTTATCGAAGCGGTTCGCCAAGCGTTGTACGCCTCCAAGATCTGTTCGTACGCTCAAGGCTTCGTGCAATTGCAGGAAGCGAGCAAAGAGCATGATTGGGCGTTGAATTACGGCGATTGCGCCTTGCTTTGGCGTGGTGGATGCATCATTCGGGCACAGTTCTTGGATCGAATCAAAGAGGCGTTCGATGCCCAGCCGGATCTTGAAAACTTGCTGCTATACCCTTACTTCACCCAAGCGATCGAAAAAGCTCAAGCGTCTTGGCGCGCAGTGGTGATGGCCGCGACTCATCTTGGACTACCAGCTCCAGCCTTCAGCACAGCCCTAGCTTACTACGACAGCTATCGATTGCCTCGACTGCCAGCGAATTTGCTACAAGCACAGCGTGACTACTTCGGCGCTCACACTTACCAGCGAATCGATATGCCGGGCACGTTCCACAGTGAGTGGTTGGATCTGCGCAAGAAACCGTAAGGGCTCCCAGTGCTTAGTGGTGCACAGGATAGTCGGCGGGCTGAGCGGCATGCGCAATCATGACACCTGTTTCGGGGTCTCGATCGGTTCAGATGGGATATTGCAAGATCGGTGTGGTTACACTCATGATTGCGTTTACAACCTCAATTTTTTCGCGATGCTTGCCACCCCAGAAGTCCGCAATTTCTTCGGACCCTAGACTCATTTCCTCGACCAAGTAGACCACGTCCGCGGTGTGCATTAGGGCTTCGCCGCCAACTGGCAACCGGTATCTCGGATTTGGCCGATGCAAACGCAAGTGATCGCTTTTTCGTGGTTGTAAGTCTTGAGGGCTGAGAGATTGTCGGCGGTTCGATTGCGAGTTGGATCGAGCATGTTCAGCGAATCGATTACTCCGAATCGGATGTTTTCTTTTTCGACCAGACAACAATACTTACCAACGAAGTCATCCCAGCTCTTGCCGCGATGGTACTGGCTCTGCATGACAAAGATATTGCTCAATATTTTTTGTGAAAACTCCTCTTCGCCCAGGCCGGTCACCTTCATTCCAATTTTTGGTCATTCGACTGAACCGCTATGGTTCTCAGTAAGGCCAGCGGCGGGCTGTGAGCTCAACGAGGCTTAGTGAGCTCAACGAGGCTTACCCCACTTTCAATCTTTGCCGCTGGGCTTCGTAGAGCAATAGGGCGCCCGCAATGGAGACATTAAGTGATTCAACGCTGGCTGCCATTGGGATCGACACCTTGTCTGTAGCGAGCGAAAGCATTGCCGGACTCAAACCGCCTCCCTCGTTACCGAGTAAAAAAAGTGTTGGTGGAGTGAAATCCATTTCCCAATAGGATTTACCATCTGAACAAGCGGCCAGGATTTGCCAAGATGCCGCCTTCTGAACCTTTAGAAACTGTTTTAAATCCGTCAAGATTGGTGGGCTGCGAAACCATTGTCCCGCAGTCGAACGAAGCACTTTTGGGTTGGTCGGGGCGACACTATCTTCGCTCACGTAGACTTGTCCAACTCCCGCTGCTGCAGCAATTCGAATGATCGATCCCAAGTTTCCTGGATCTTGCAACGACTCGACGGCCAGGGCTAACGAGTTTTGGTTTGATTCGTTTGCAATACGATCTTGCAATAAAGCAACACCCACTACTGGCGTACGCGAAGAGGTCGTTGAGAGTCGGTTCAGGATATCTTTGGTCACTGGTTGCAGAACAATCTTGGCACGCCTTGGGTCCTTTCGAATGCGATTCAAAAGGGGTTCGTTTTGCTCTGCCCAGGCTTCTTCGAAGCACAAGGATTCCAGTGGCCAATCGGTCGCAATAGCCTCCTCAACTAGATGTGTACCTTCGACGAGGAATTTGCGTTGATCGCGCCGTTCGGATGCTTGGTGCAACTTCATTACCGACTTAAACGAGTCGTTGTGGCAACTGGTAATAATGGCTTGTAGTCGTGTCATTCCGATTCGCGTCCTATTTCACGTAGCGACTGATACTTTTCGTCAACTTCCTGTAACTTTGCCTCAATGGCCTGTAGGTCGGATTGGTATTTGGCACGCCTTGTTTCATTTTCCTCCTGCAGTTTTACCAACTTGAGTTTGAGCTCGTCGAGGTCATCGGTACCCCACGTTGCAAGCGACTGGGCTTTAAGTTTTTGAAGCTGATCTAAAGCATCACGATAACGTGTTTCTGCCTCGATTTTTCGGCGGTTCAACTCATCGTACTTGGTCTGCAACTGCTCGATGGTCCATTGGCCAGTGGGCAGTGTTTTGATTGCTGTTTTCTTGGTTGTCATAGTGTTTCACTCGGTTGATTCGAATCCAAAAGCACATCTTCCGCTAACTTCAAAATTTCGCTTGCGACCTCATTTTCAAATTGACTTACGTTTTCTTTTAGAAATTGCATCAGTCCAGCTCCGGATTCGGTTTTCCTCGACTGGAGCATCGCCAAGCCGGTTACGAAATTGGATTGATTTTGTTGCGTTTCGTCGGTGGCGACGGAGTCCAAGTCGTAGAAAACTTTCCCCGCGTCTTGGTGAGGCACCCTCACGTAATGCAGAAATTGGTCATCGGAGACGATATCCATACGCAACACTGCCGGCTCGTGGCCGCGAATGGAGTCGCTCCTCGAACGACGAGCGATGTTGCCTGGATTCACCCAAGTCGTTTGCCCTCGTATGACTTCCGCCGAAGCTCGCCGGTGGATGTGACCATTAATCACATAATTGATTCCTATCAGCTCATTGAAATGCGTAACGACCGCTTCGTGAGGATTGGGAAATGTTAGGTCGTGGTGCGTTAGCCAAACGACCAATCGGGGTTTGCAAACTGAGGCTGCCCATAAACTCGATAGCTCTGTCGTCGCGCGCACCGTTGCCGGGAACGTCAAGTGTAGGCTGGCAGGATCGATCGCAAACGCCTCTGGAATGGGATAGCGATAGGGAGAACCCCCAACCAAAACTATTCGTCCCTCGAAAGAACACCCCCATAAATGTCGTTGGTCTAACATACAAACGGCACCCGCTTTTTCAAGTAGTGTCAGGCTATCGTTTTCGTCCAAATGAGGGTTTGCGCAATCGTGATTGCCAAAGATCGTCGGAACACAGCGACCATCGAAAATATCTAGCATCCTGGAAATCAGCCAGTTCGGATTATCGCGAGGCTTATCAAAGATATCGCCTAACAAAATCGGCTGTAGTTCCTGCTGTTGGCAGTATTCAATACACCATTTTAGCTTCGCTAAAATGGTCTCAGGATAGTTGTCGCGACGGAAACCAGGCGTCCGCCCCTCAATATGCGGATCGCCAATAAACAGCAAGCCGGAGAATCGCTTGGATTCAATGTACACGTTGGTGGATTCGAGGTTTTGAATCGTTTTCATTTCTTAACTTCCATGCTGATGCGTTCTGAATCGAACCGACTCAACCGTCAACTTCGCGCCGCAAGTGCTACAATTTGGCTCCGTTTCAATCCAAGTTTTCGCTTCGGACTCCAACGCATTTATTGACTCTTGCACATCCTCAAGCGTTTCTTGATTCCGAATCGACTGATCGAGCGACGTGGCATAGGACGCGATTGCATCATTCAAGAATTTCACATCCGTCATGGCTGGATTTGGAGCCATTGGGCCGAGAATGCCGCAAAGTGATTCAACACGTTGAAAATCAATCGACGTCTTCTCCAAGTTTTGAATCCACTCATTTAGAGCCTCCTCGGGCATTCGGGTTGGCCGTTCTTTTGCGATGTCCGACACGCGTACGATTTCGGCTAGCCGTTGGTGCTCTGCTTTGAGCACGCGTATATCTTCTACCATGGCCTGCAGTTCACCTGTCTGGGCAAATGGAACTGGCGCGTGTAGTCCCTGGTGTGCACTCATTTGTTCGGTCAAGTACTTCGTTTTTGCAATCGAACGAGATAGGTCGGTTGTCCCATTCCGTAGCGGCGATTCATCGATCAAAATCGGTGCGGAAGTAAGTGGTTCAAGCCGTTTCGCAGACTCCCCATAAAAGCCACAGTTCACTAACGTCGTTTTCCATTCTTCCGCAACTTGCGATAGATGCTCAGTTGGGTAAATCATCGGAATCGACTGCAATGTCTCAAGACAAATGGATCGATGCGACTCGAGTTGCTGATCTACCATCACCTGTGCGTACGACCGAATAAGTGTTTCCAGTTTTTCAATTTCGCTTGCCAAGCCAATCAGCGACTGTGTTTCGCGTTCCAAGCTCAAGAGTTCCAATTCTAACTTTGGAACGCTTTCTAACGCTTGGATCGATTGCTGGGTCGTTTCGTTTTTCGCTATCAGCCATTTCGATTTCGTTTGGGCATCGCCGCGATGCCTCTGGTGCAGGCGTTGCATTGCGACCAGTTTTTCGGCATCCGAAGTCGTCGAAAAGAACTGAGCGATTTGACTAGGAGGCCGATTTATCAGGAATATCGGAGATTTTTGGTCGCCAAAGTGTGGCTCGAAGTCCTTGTCTTCAAACTCGACGGCAGCCAGCCTCAATGTCTCGTCAAGCTCTGGGGGGGTACCACCGCGGCCAAGCCTGTCTTTCGATTGGCCATTGATTATGTAACTGGGGCTTTTTCGTTTTGTCCATTGGATGGAGTGCCCCTCGCTGGTTTCGACCGAAATGGAGCATTCCTTCTGGTCATGCTGCATCACGAAGTTTGAGTTTGCATTGCGCGCAAGAATTTTCAGAGCGACAGCGACGGTGCTTTTTCCGATATTGTTTGGGCCAACCAAAACCGTCAGACCGTCCGACAGCTTGAGCTCGGTTTGAGCGTGAGCCATAAAATTGGAAAGAACAATTTTTCGTATCATCGGAATCGCGTCGTAACCATGTGGAAAACCGCCCTGATCAGTCAAACCCTGAGCATTGTAACGATTGTGCACAAAGCGCCCAACGCGCGAGGCAAATATCAGCAATAAATCAAATCATTTTAAAGACACATCAATCATTGCTACACGCTTTCCGATGCTAGTGTTGCGAGTCCGTGTGATTGAGAGGGCCTGATCAGACTCCCGACACAGCCACTAGCAACCCCTAATGAAGTTCAGCAGGGTAGCGTGTGGGTTTTCGGATGAAATGCAACGTGTTTCAACTTAGGACTTACACCGGCGTCTCCATACGCCACATCCTTGATCAACATTTAGGGTGATTTTAACCAATCCAATCGGGAGTTTTTCGCAATGACAAGAGTAAATACCAACGTAAGCTCGCTTACCGCACAGAACCGTCTGCAACGCACCAATAGCGATTTGCAAACATCCTTAACCCGCTTGAGCACAGGCTTGAGAATCAACAGCGGCAAGGACGATCCAGCAGGTTTGATCGCTAGTGAATCGCTACGAAGCGACATCACCAGCATCAACAAGGCACTAAGCAACACGCAACGAGCCAATCAAATCATCGGGACGGCTGACTCGGCACTAGGACAAGTTAGCTCGTTGCTCAATGACATACGAGGTCTAGTTGTCGAAGCAGCCAACAACGGCGGTTTGAGCGAAAGCGAAATCGCTGCTAATCAATTGCAAGTAGACAGCTCGCTCGAAGCCATCAATCGAATTTCGCAAACGACCACTTTCCAAGGCCGAAGACTCTTGGACGGTTCGCTCGATTTCAACACCAACATTGGCGGTGTGAATACGGTTTCCGATCTGCGAATTGACTCCGCAAATCTTGGTTCGACCGGAGCTGTTTCTGTCGATGTGAATATTTCGGCAGCGGCGACACAGGGCCAAATCACCGTTGGAACAGATGCGTTCACCGCAGCTTCAGCAGCAACCACTCAACTCAAGTTTGCTCCAGAAGCCGTCCTAACATTTGCTGCTTCGGAAATCAAACTCACAGCCAACGATTCGAACACCAGCTTCGAAGGCTTCACCGTTAACTTCACTGCGGACGCAACAGCGGTTGGAGCGGAAACTGCTACCTACTCAGCTGGCACCAAAACAATCAATGTTAGGATCAATAATGCCGCAGCGACCACGGCTGCAAACGTTACAAACGCAATCAATGCGTTGACTGCTTCGAACTCCGCTATTTCTGGCCTTACAGCCTCAGTCGTAACCGCAGGTGCCGTCGATGGCTCGGGAGCTGATGCAGCCGTTACTGATATCACAGCCAGCGATACTATCGACATTACGGCCGCTACAACCGGGGCCGACTTTAACGGCGTTTCGGTCAAGGTTGCATCCAGTGCGTTGGTACCTATTGGTACACCAACCGCTGTGTTCGACTCCGCAACGAAGCAATTGTTGGTCACGGTCAATAATACCGGTATTACGACACTTGCGAACATCGCGACAGCAATAACCGGCTTGGCTGAATTCAACGCGGTTGCTACAGGTAATGGAGACGGCAATGTTGTCGGTAGCTCGGCTGACGTCAAAGCAACTTCAAACACAGGTACAACCGGTGGCGTTACCCTCAAGGACGACCTCGTGGTTGAAATTGGCGGTAAAGACGGTTCGCAATCGTTTACTTTCAAAAAGGGAGCTTCCGCCGATCAACTTGCTGCTGCAATTAGCTTGCTCAAGGACTCGACCGGAGTTTCGGCTCTTCAATCCAGCAACTCGCTCGTCTTGAAGTCAACAGCTTACGGAAAAGATGCGAAGGTAACCCTGGACGTCATTTCCGAAGGTGCTGCTGGAACTTTTAAGGCCAAGCTGAGCTCAGCCCGCGCAACAGGTACTGATATTGCTGCTACTGTCAACGGAATCAATGCAAATGGCAAAGGCAATGCTCTGTCCATCAATACTGCGTCCCTCTCTTTGTCGCTGACCGTTACCGAAGGCAGCAGTAAGAGCTTTAAGTTTGATATCTCTGGTGGCGGTGCTCAGTTCCAACTAGGGCCAACCGTAACAGGCAATCAACAAGCTCGCTTGGGCATTGGCAGCATCAATACCGCTCGACTCGGCGGAAGTGCTGGTCGATTATTCGAACTAGGCACAGGCAACGCTAAATCGCTTGCCAATGATTCCGCTGGTGCAGCACGTGTTGTCGATCAAGTCATCGAAAGAGTGACTGGTCTACGAGGTCGTTTAGGTGCGTTCCAAAGAACGACTTTGGACAGTAACTCGATTTCGCTGAACGATTCGCTCCTGAACTTGAACGAAGCACAAAGCTCGATTCGCGACGCTGACTTCGCTAAGGAATCGGCCAACCTAACACGCGCCCAAATCCTGGTCCAATCCGGTACAAGCGTTTTAGGAATCGCCAACCAAAGCTCGCAGTCCGTTCTGTCGCTCTTGCGATAGTGAACGACTACAAGCTAGTTCTTCGACATCAGCTTAGATTTCGGGTAGCAGAACCCACCAGGGTTTCGGCCTTTGTTTGGAAATCACCGAAAGTCTTGGCGACTTCCGCTACGGTTTTCATCCGAAGTTGGGTTGAGTTGAACGAAAAGGCATAGAGTGAAACAAAGCAGAGAAGGCGTGTTCGGGAAATTTTTCCTGACGCGCCTTTTTTCGTTCAGCCCCGATTCCGCAAGGAATTGTACTGGACGTCACAACCCGAACGCGTAAGCGAGGGCTTATGCATATTTGCCAAAACCCCTCTCTTACGCATTCGGGTTGGGAAATTATTGCTAACACAAAACCGGAGTTTTTTTCGAAACAGTTCCTAAGCAGAAAATGCGGAATTAACCCGATAGATAACTTGGGCAAATAATGCGTTTTGCAGTCCACCATCCCGCGTTGCCGTAAATGAGCGTCATAATTTAACACTATGGGAAAAATCCAATCTAATGTCGGGCTAATTTCCGGTATTGACATTAAAAAGACTGTCGATCAATTGATGGCTCTTTCTGCCCAGCCGCGCAATCGTTTGCAAGCGAGAATCAAGGGTTTTCAATCGCAACAATCGGCGATCAACGAGCTAACGGCTCTAACAATCGGGATCCAGCTCCAGTCCGATCGACTTGGCAAATCCTCGAATCTGTCAACTACGACGCCAACCTCCAGCAAACCCGACCTCATCTCCGTTTCCACCACGGGTACGCCTACACCTGGCAACTTTTCTGTTCAGACGTTGCAAACCGCTCAAACCGCCACGGCAGCCAGTAGCCCATTTTCCAGTTCCAGCGATACCCTTCAAAGCGGCGATTTCGTCGTCCGCTCTGGTGGATTTATTGACTCAAGTGCATCGGTTGACGATCTTCGGGGAGGAGCAGGGATCTCTCGCGGCAAAATCAGAGTAACGGACCGTAGCGGCACGTCCCGAGAAATTGATTTGCGATTCGCAGCGTCGACTGACGATGTTTTGAAAGCCATCAACACGACGTCGGGCCTGCGAGTTTCCGCCAAGACTTCTGGTGACCGGATTGTCTTAAGCGACTTGACCGGCCAAAGCGTTTCCAATCTTGTGGTGGAAGAGATTGGTGATGGAAGGACCGCCGCTGACCTGGGCTTAAGTGGCGTTAATGTCGCGTCAACTTCTGCAACAGGTGAGGATATACAATTTCTTTCGTCTGCAACTCGACTTAGCACACTTTCGGACAATCGAGGCGTTGCCTTCACCAGTGGCAATGACCTTTCCGTAACCCTTCGCGATGGAACGCTTGTCAACATCGACGCGAACGCGACCAAGAATCCAACCTCAGTCGGCCAATTGTTGACGACGATCAACGCCGCAAATTCGAGCAAGCTGGAAGCCCGCATCCGAACGGATGGTAGCGGCTTTGAATTGATCGACAAAACCACCGGCTCAGGTTCCTTTGCCGCAACTGGCAAGCTGGCGGATCAGTTGGGCTTTACCGGTACGGACGGCACCTCGGGAACAATCAGTGGAACGAGGGTTCAAGGCACGCTGCAAGGCCCCTTGCTTTCATCCCTCAAAGGCGGGAAGGGTATTGGAACCCCTGGATCAATCACGGTTACGAACCGCTCTGGGACCACTACGAGCATCAACTTGTCGACTGCAGTCAGTCTTCGCGATGTGGTCGATCAAATCAACACTTCAAGTGCTGGCGTGACGGCGTCGCTCAACAAATCGCGGACTGGCATTGTGCTTCAAGACGTAACTGGGTCGACGTCTGGCAACTTAATTGTAGCAGACAGTGATGCAAACAATACGGCGACGAAACTCGGAATCGCAGCAAACGTCGCAAGCAATTCCGTAGATAGCAGGTCGCTAGGGCTGCAATACATCAGTGAAGCAACTGAACTCAACAAATT
>Ga0105045_10005687_pt1 | contig 10982 bp, 11 predicted proteins | sample MAT02_FD_78089 | JGI IMG/M metagenome (GOLD analysis project Ga0105045, IMG submission 78089) | Freshwater microbial communities from Lake Fryxell liftoff mats and glacier meltwater in Antarctica - MAT-02 (megahit assembly) | ecosystem: Environmental > Aquatic > Freshwater > Ice > Liftoff... | reverse complement strand
TGATTTTTGCTGCCCTCTGCCTGGTATACTTGGGTTACATAAAATTTCGTATTCCGGAAACCAAAGGAAAAACATTGGAAGAACTGGAAATCCTATTATTAAAAAAATAAATCATGAACAACCCACATCAACTTATCAAGAATAAAAGCGTCACTAAAGAGAATATTCAGTTCTACAAAGATTACGGATATCTGGTAGCAACCGGCCTATTTTCGACTTCAGAAATTGAAGCGCTAAAAGATGATACAGCAAAAATTTTTAAAGGTCTCTATGGCGAAATAGATGGAATGCTGCCTGTTGCCGAAAACGAAAGTGATGAGGATATTTTAAAAAAATATGTCGCTATTCATTTTCCGCACAAAATTTCTCCTGTAATTAAAAGCTACCTTTCGCACCAGGCGGTTGTAGATATTTTAAAAGAAATTATCAGTAACAATGTAAAGGCCATGCAATCAATGCTGTTTGTTAAAGGCCCCGGCAAAGCAGGCCAGGCTTGGCACCAGGACGAATATTATATTCCTACAAGAGATAAATCTTTAACGGGTGTTTGGATTGCTATTGATAACGCCAGCGTAGAAAACGGATGTTTATGGGTTATACCGGGCAGCCAAAAGTGTGGTTATATGATGCCCCGGATAGCAAACAACAGTGATGAATATGCAGATGTAGACAGCATTGATGTATCGGGTTACCCTACTGGAGAAGTAATTCCGTTAGAAGCAAAAAAAGGAGATGTAGTATTTTTCAACGGTTATCTTTTACACAGCTCTTTGCGCAATAAAACAAAAGACCATTTTAGAACTGCATTGGTTAATCATTACATGAGTGCAGAAAGCATGCTGCCATGGGATCAGGACGGAAAATTTCCACTCACAGAAGATTTACGGGATATTATTATGGTAGCAGGTACCGACCCGTATGCCTATCGACCTATTGTAGATATAAATCAGCCTTATTTAAGGCCGGAAGTTTTAAAAATTGTAAAGAATTACTAATTGAAATAAAAGCCTGATCCGTGATTGGTGAGCACATTACCCACGACCACAGATTTGCTGGGTTATTGTATTGTGTTGGAACAATAACCGTGAATACTTTGATGACATAATAGGCATCCAATAAAAACCAAATATGTTCTGATGAACCAACTGAATCTATACTTTCTAATTGCGGCCCCATTTGGATCTCATTTTAAATGGCAAATAAACCTTCGGGTTGGGGAGCTGATGTTTTGTCGCCTTTGTTGATGTATAATTCAGGTAATTGTAGATTGTTATTTATATACCGCTATTGGCTTTTGAAAGCAGTTGCTTAAAATGATCATTTTTCTGAAGTTCTAAAAACAGTCGTTCAAAAAATCTAAATAAAGTGAGTAACTGCATTCTCTGAAATTACTTATAACAGCGTTTTATTTTTCTACAAGCAAGTTCTAAAAATAAGTTTCAAAGTAGTCTTTCCTTCACCATTTTATTACCATACAGCAGTTTGATATTTTTCGAGTAATGATCAAAGAAAAGTATTTTGGGATTCTCTTTTCATTCATAAAAGTGGTAAGTGTGCAGCTATTTTTTAAAACTATTTTTACGATGCTGATAATAAATTATTGTTGTCAGTAAATTTACCGGTTGCTGCAGTATTTACTTTCGACTAACCATGGTTTTACAAAACCAGTTCCCTCAATGGGTAGGTAAATTTCAATAAGCTTACATACGTTTTTAACATACAGTACTCGTTCAGCAAGGTATATGTAGGCACAATCTGTTTTCAGGTACGGCAACCATTTTTATTCTATCAGAATTCCAATTAGGAGCTCCCGAAAGTGGTGAAGCCATTCTTGACATCAATGGCAGTAACCAGTTTGATTTATTGATTGATGAAAAACCGGTACTCACTTTTAACAGCGAACACCCTGCAGAACATCGGTATTCAAAATTTGATTTTGTCAAGAACAAACTATACAAAGTGCAGCTAAAATTTGCAAGCTACGGCCCCAATGCCCAAATAAAGTTGAACTGGCAATTGCCAGATAATGATTTTAAAAGGGAGGCTTTAAAAATTGCAAAACAAGCGGATGTTGTAGTGATGTGCATGGGTTTATCGCCACGTATTGAAGGCGAAGAAATGAACATTAAACTGGATGGTTTTAGCGGTGGCGACAGAACGGCTTTAAAGCTGCCCGATGTGCAGGAAAATTTGATAAAAGAAATTGCAGCCCTTGGAAAACCTGTGGTACTGGTGCTGATAAATGGCAGTACCCTGGCAATTAATTGGGAGAAGGAAAACCTGCCTGCTATTGTAGAAACCTGGTAAGGTGGGCAACAGGCTGGAACTGCCATTGCAGATGTATTGTTCGGCGATTACAACCCCTCAGGAAAATTACCGGTAACTTTTTATACCTCAGAAAATGAGTTGCCCGATTTTGAAAACTACGATATGACCGGAGGAACATACCGTTACTATCAAGGGCAGCCATTGTACCCTTTTGGCTACGGATTAAGCTATACTAAATTTTTATACAGCAATATAAAAGTTGATAAAATGGCCTCTGTAAAAACACCTGTAACTATTAGTGCAACGGTTAAAAATACCGGCAATAAAGATGGGGAAGAGGTAGTGCAGCTTTACCTCCAAAATATTGCGTCGGCATTTCCTGTTCCCATAAAATCATTAAAAGGATTTACCAGGGTGTGGCTAAAAAAAGGCGAGCAAAAAACGGTTCAATTCACGCTTGTTCCTGATGATTTTTCGGTGATTAATAATGATGGTAAAGCAATAGTGGAAGCTGGAAATTATAAGGTAAGTATTGGTGGGGGGCAGCCGTTTGTTTCAAGCAATGCAACAGGAAATGGCAATATAATAGCTGCAACAATAGAGCTGAAATAGCGCAAGATAAAAGTAGGAAATAAATATGCGGTTATAGTAACATTCATTTTATTCAAATTGCTGTTGAATCCACTCGCAGCGATGTATTCGCCCGCCCTGTTAATCTCCGTAATTTTTATACCCATCAAGGTAATCATAGGGCCTACGTTTGCTGTGAAATTTTGGAAGTTGTCACCATTCCAGGGATTAACGCTTTAAGGTAATCCCAATATCATTTGGGTATTGTTTGCTTTGAAAACCGGTGCAAGGCTAACCATAGCCGGCAGCCGCATCATCCTCCACATTCCAGTTGGTTATGTTATACCGGATCGATATCCCCTGGGAAGTATTTTCATGCAAGCTTAATAAAGCGGTTGTATTACTTACCAGCTCGACGTCCGTATTATTCGTTTTATTTGTAACGAAAGGAGGGTTGGATTTTTCATCAGTTACCTTATTTTCATTGATCGCTTTTGCTTCGCCCGGCTGAATGAGGTTGGGATTATTTTTACCCAGTTCGCTTAATCTGTTGGTTACGTTTACCGTAAAGAAGATGATGGATCCCACTACACCCAAAACTATACTTGCACCAATGGCCCACTTAAACTTACTGTCCCGGCGGCGAACCTGCTCCATGATCAGTTGTTATTTTTGTTGCGGGCTCAGGTTGGAGGAATCTATCTGGTAGCGATCCAGCAATATCTGCAGGGTTTCATTTTTTTTACCTTCATCACCCGACTTCAACAGGTCAACCTGTTTCCGGTTGCGATCTCTTAAATAGTAAAATAAAACAATCGATAAAAAGGCGATCAGTGTGAGCGGAGTCGTTACATATTTTAAGGCATCAAACATGGTGGCGGGAGTTTTTTCTCTAACAAGATAAAAACCAATTCTTAAAAATGTAAGTGCTTAAAATCATAAGCTATTCAACTACTGGCAGGAAAAGGGATAAAATGCCCTTCAATAGGTATCATGCCAACAAATGTGTTATTACTTTTATCTCATTCTTTTTGTGAAGTACTCAATTGCTGCAATCACGAAATTCTTTTTATGCAGTAATATATTATTAACAGCATCTGCCAGTCTTCATTTATCTGCCGGATTAATTTTTCTTCAGCAATACTTTTTTATTGAACCACTTTCTTACAGGTTCATCATACAATTTTAAACAGCCGTAGCCAAGCAGAATACTTGCTATAAAAGTGAGAAGCCCAATGGGCCATGCTTGTCCAAACGGTACTTTATTATTGTACACCCATCCCGTGTAAATGTAGATGAGGGGATAATGGGTGATATAGATCGGGTAAGAAATATCGCCCAGGAACGTACAGATCTTTGGTACGTATTTACCTTTTACTTCACCGCTTGCTCCAAGAAAGACGATCAGCGGAAAGATGAAAATAATGCTCAACGAATCGTACAAACCATTCATCCATAAATGCTCACTGCCGCCTGGTCTTGGTATGGCCAGAACAATTACAATCAAAAGGCTGCACCAGAGAAAGGCATTTTTAATAGATGTTGGTTTTATTATGCGGGAGAGCAGTAAGCCAGCAAAGAAAGGATACATTAACCGGGTAAAACCTATTCGGAGTTGCACCGGTTCTAGTGCCCAGCCTCCAATTACGTCTCCATTGGTGCCTGTTACTGTAAGGTGTATTAAAGCACAGCCCGATATAAATACCAGTATTGCCAAAGCTGTATTTGAAAATTTTCTTACAAACAAAGCGTATAAAATATTGGCGATGTATTCAAACAAAAGCGACCAGGCCGGTCCGTTGAGCGGATGCATTTCTGTCCAGCCCCGGATATCCATTGATAGCGGAACCGGCAGCAGCGTAAAGCCAATCACCATAATCAGCAGCATCTTCCAAATTGGTACCGTATGTATCAACGGCCACAAAACAGAATCCTGAAAGTAGAAACACATTGCACCAATAACTGACCCCATAATCACCATGGGTTGAAGCCTGATGAGCCGTCGTGTAAAAAAATCGGCTATACTCATTTTGTGCCAGCGGTCGTGATAAGCATAACCAATTACAAAACCAGAAAGCAAAAAGAAAAAGTCAACAGCAAGATAACCGTGGTTGATGATTTGCTCAAAACGATTGGCGGCGTTGGCTTCACAAACATGAAAGGCAACCACCATTAAAGCGGCCACGCCACGCAGCCCATCTAATATTGGGTAGTGGGGTTTTGCTACTAAAGATGTGGGATTCATACGCAATGGAGGTTGTTGGGTTTTCTTGTTGTTACAAACATAGGAAATTCGTAGTGTTGAACGTTGCTTTAAAAATCGTGGTGTAGAAAAATTGCTGGTTCTTCTGTTGATTTATCGACGAAAGCATGTCATATTATTTCGATTCTACTTCAGGTACACTTTTGTTTCTACAAAATAGTTTACTTTGTTGTAGGCGGATCTGTTCAATAACGGCCTGCGGAATTGGTCAAAAAATTTCAATTGTTTTTTATACAATATTTATGAACTTTCACCAGCTTTTTTTCTGTGTTGCCTTACAGTTATCGTATTTGCAATCTTCTTCCCAGATTATTACCCCTTCCTTTATTCACCTTTCCACAAAAGAGGGGTTATCACAGGGCCATGTTAATAACATTTTAAAAGATGACAAAGGCTTTATGTGGTTTGCAACAGATGGCGGGCTTAATAAATATGATGGCTATACTTTCAATGTATATAAAAATCAGGTAAATAATAGTACTACTATTAGCAACGATATTGTGTATGATATTGCGCAGGATAGGGATGGATTAATTTGGGTAGGTACAGGTAGTGGGCTTGATAATTATGACCCTAAAAAAGATGAATTTAAACATTACCGTCCCGGAAGAGATATCATTGTAAATGATGTTTTAATTGGCAGCAATAATAATATTTGGCTGGGTACAACCAGCGGGCTTTATCTATTTAACAAACAGCATAAAACTTTTCAATTATTTGCACACAAGCCCGAAACCGGTAACAGCTTAAGCAACAATCTCATTTATCAGGTAGCCTTAGATGATACCGGGCTGATTTGGATTGCAACCATGGATGGGCTGAACAGTTTTAACCCGGCTACACAGCAATTTGTGGTGTATAAAAAAAACCCGTCCGTTGCTGGCGGCCTTCAAACCAATTGGATCAGAACTGTTTTCAAAGATCATACTGGCAATATTTGGATTGGTACCATTGGATCTGGTATTGCCCGGTTTGAACCCGGAAGCGGACATTTCATTCAATATAAAAATGAACCCTTCAATAAAAATAGCCTGGCCCACAACGATGTACTTTCTTTTGCAGAGGATAACAGCCAACACTTGTGGATTGGAACAGAAAACGGCGGAATCAGTGTTTTTAACCCTACCCAAAAACAGTTCATTCATATCTCAAATGATCTTACCGATCCACAGAGCCTGAGTAATAATTCTGTGTACGCACTGTATAAAGATGATATCGGCAATATGTGGGCCGGTACCTGGGCCAATGGGGCAAATTTACTCCCGGTGATTGGCAAAAAATTCAATACCTACACGCAGGTTCCCGGCAAAATCAATAGTCTGAGTAATCCGGCTGTACTGGCAATTACAGGAGATGACCGGGGGGATGTTTGGATAGGTACAGATGGCGGCGGATTAAACCGCTTCAATATCAACGACCGCCTTTTTACGCATTTTTCTCACGATGCTAAGCAAAAGAATTCTGTTCAAAACAACTATATCATTACAGTAATTAAAGCAGGGGTTGATTTACTTGCACTGGGCTATCACCGGGGAGGCCTGGATATTTTTGATACCAAAACAGAAAAGGTACGGCACCATATTCCTATCAGGAACCCCGAAGACAAAGAATTTGAACTATCAGTGAATTGTTTGTTTAAAGACCGGACGGGCAATTTTTGGGTAGGCACCTGGGGCGGCGGTGTTTTTTTACTGGACAGTATGTACAAACGTATTGGAGTTTACCGGCATCAAATCACAGCCACTCAATCGCTCAACAGCGATTTCATCAATTGTATTACACAGGATAAGTCAGGCAATATTATGATCGGAACAACTGATGGGCTTTGTATATTGGATGCAGCTAATAAAAATTTTACCCAATACCGGCATAGTACAAACGATTTTGAAAGCATCAGTCACAATGAGGTAAACAAAATAATGGAAGATAAGCGGGGTAGGATTTGGGTTGCATCGGCAGGTGGATTGGATCTTTTTGATATAAAAAAAGGCAAACTTATTTCCTATAAAGAATCAGAAGGATTGCCGGCAAGCTCAATTCAAAGTTTAGAAGAGGATGGCCGGGGCAACCTTTGGATAAGTACGATTAACGGTATTTCGTTATTTAACCCCGGCACTCAAAAATTCCGAAATTATACCCCGGATGACGGATTGCAGGGGAAAGAATTTAAAAATTGTGCGTCATTCGTAAGCAAAGAGGGATATATGTTTTTTGGTGGTACCAACGGATTCAATTTTTTTAAACCAGATGATTTGAAAGAAAACCAGTTTATACCACCGGTGTTCATTACTGGTTTTCAGGTATTTAATAAACCACAGATACCCGGCACTAAAGATTCTGTTCTTCAAAATACCATCACCGAAACTGAATCCATCACACTTTTTTATAAACAAAGCGTAATCAGTTTTGAATTTGCAGCACTCAATTTTACTTACAGCGAAAAGAACCAGTATGCCTACAAGCTGGAAGGGTCTGATGAGGACTGGATTTATGCAGGCACCAACCGCTTGGCCACTTATACCAACCTTGATCCAGGCGAGTACACATTTAGAGTAAAGGCTAGTAACAATGATGGAGTATGGAACCAGCAGGGTACCGCCATCCGGCTGGAGATCACGCCTCCTTTCTGGAAAACATGGTGGTTTCTATTATCACTATTGCTTTCATTAGCCGGCCTGGCAGCTTTAATTATTGACATCCGGTTCAGAAATATTAAAAATCAAAAAATAAAATTAATACAGCAGGTCAAAGCACAAACAGCTCAACTGGTAAAATTAAATACCGAAGAAAAGAGTGCTCGCATAGAAGCAGAAAAATCAAGGGCTGATGCAGATGAAGCCAATGAGAAGCTGGTTGCCAGCAATCAGCAGATGGAGCAGTTTGCTTACGTGGCATCGCACGACCTGAAAGAGCCATTGAGAACCATTTCCAGCTTTATTAAACTCCTCCAGAAAAAGTACCAGGGCAAGCTGGATGAGCAGGCAGATAAGTACATCTATTTTATTACAGATGCTTCAGAAAGAATGAAAGTTTTAATTGATGACCTCCTGCAGTTTTCCCGAATCGGTAGTAATAAAGAACTGAGCTCCATTAATTGCAACGAACTGCTGAAAACGGTTTTGCAGGATATTGAAGTAGCAGTAAAGGAAACCAATGGTATTGTGAAAGTTGAAGAACTACCAGTAATAAACGGATATGCCACCGAAATGAAATTATTGTTTCAAAACCTGCTGGTGAATGCAATTAAATTCAGGAAGAAAGAGGTGTGGCCAACGGTGACCATTTCAGCAATCGATAAAGGACCTCATTGGGAGTTTTCTGTAAAGGACAATGGTATTGGTATTGCCCCTGAATTCAGGGAGAAAGTATTCATGATTTTTCAGCGCTTGCATGGTATGGCAGAATATGAAGGTTCTGGGATCGGGCTTGCGCATTGTCACAAAATTGTAGGCTTGCACCATGGTAAAATATGGGTAGAATCCCAACCCGGAGAAGGAAGTACATTTTATTTTACAATACACAAAAACATCACCTGACAACTACTTTAACATCAATCCCGGAAAATAACGTTGAATGATTGTTGCATAGATGAGCCATCCAAACATTCCTCCTATTGTATTCAGAATAAGATCGTCGATATCTACGGTTCTAAAAGTGCCAAACTGCCTGAGAAAAAATTGTATTAACTCAATCAAAAAGGAACAAATTAAGCAGACGGCCAACACGCTTTTGAAAGATCTGGCTGATCTGAAAATACACGGTAACAATATACCCAATGGAATCAATAAGATGAGATTGCCGATGATGTTTTCGAGTGCATGCATGGCAGCATTATCATCGTGATCATGCAAAGTTTTTAAATAGTAAGTGGTTGTATTGATAACCGGTAAAATGTTTAACCGGATGGCATTGGGATCATTAAAACCCAGTATAGATGCAGGAGCAACCGTTACTGCTATGACCGAACCTGCATACACTATCAGTAAAAAAAGCAACGATTCTTTTTTCATGTATACCAGAACATTAGTATGCCTGAGATAGAGTGCCCTCCCGGTACGAAGAATAATCCATGCGGGAATGACCAGTTTCAAAACATATAAAATCGGGCTTAAAAAAAGACTAAACATGCAGGGTTTAAAAATTTAACAGGCAGGTGGTGATGCTAAAATATAATCAAATCACAGGGCCTGCTTTAATGCCAATTGGTTAAAAAAGCGGTTGGTTCGTTTGTTACAAATTACCATAAGAAGCGAAGCGTAAAAGTTTTGTTCAGATATCACCACTTATTTTCCTCCCCAATAATCAAACACCAGCACTTTGTCCAAGATTGGCCTTAGTACATCACCAAATGCCTTGTGCGCCGGATGCGGTAAATAAATGGCCCTGTCTTTTTCAGATAAAAAACTTAAAAAGAAACAATGGGTATATCCCTGGGCCAATTCTTCGGGGCTGTTGTTGGTACCCCATTCAAAAGTTTTGATTTGTTTGATCTTTTGAGGCAATGCTGCAAATGCATCGGTTACCACTTTTATTTGTTCGGGTGTACTGCCTTCTTTAAAACTAAACATTACAACATGCCTCAATAATTTCTGAGGTACTTTTTTATTTTGTGCGGTTCCTTGTAAAAAGCTCATGGTTATTAAACACATTACCAGTGCTATCCTTTTCATAACTGTAAATTTTTATTAAATATAATTCAAGCTACATTATTATACGCAATTGGTTGCTTTTATAATTGCCGAAAGGGTTGCCAGCTGTTATAAGGTTTCAACCAATTAAACGCTGTTTAAAAAGCAAAGCTACAGGATGCAGCTCGTCAGCATTCGAAAATTCAATCGTTTTCAACTAACCGGTTTTAAAAATTACCTTTATTGTATATTTATTGCCAGCAGAAATCAGGTAGTACCAATCAGCCATTCGGTTGTTTATTAATTAATTGCAAGTAAAACTTTCATTTTTCATCTATAAATTAAATTATCATGCACTCACGCCGCCATTTTTTACAGCAACTAACCGCATCCGTAATTGCCATGCATTTGCCTGGGTTGAGTTGTGCCGAAAGTAAAGTACAAGATTCTACACCGTACGACGGACCCATTTTGCGGGTGGCCATTATGGGGCTGGGAAGCTATGCCAACCGGGTGGCCGAGGCAATGCAATCCTGCAAAATGGCAAAGATAACCGGCGTAATCAGTGGTACTCCCGCTAAAATAAAAACCTGGCAGGAGAAGTACAATATTCCCGATGCCAACTGTTACGATTACAGCAATTTTGATGCGATTAAAAATAACCCGGAGATAGATGCGGTTTATGTGATAACGCCCAATGCATTGCATAAAGAACAAGTGATACGGGTGGCCAAAGCTGGCAAGCATGTGATTTGCGAAAAGCCGATGGCTGTAAATGCGAAAGACGGTGCAGCAATGATAGTAGCTTGCAAGGAAGCCAATGTAAAATTATTGGTAGGGTACAGGATGCATTTTGAACCAAAAACGCTGGAAATAATCCGGATGCGCAATGAAGGAGAATTTGGTAAAATTTTATTTTTCCAGGGATTGTGTGGTTTTAAAATTGGTGACCCCAGCCAATGGCGCCTTAACAGGCAACTCGCTGGCGGAGGTTCTTTGATGGATATTGGTATTTACTCGATCAACGGTGCCCGTTATATGGTAGGCGAAGAGCCTGTTTGGGTTACTGCACAGGAAACTAAAACTGATCCGGGAAAATTTAAGGAAGGAGTAGATGAAACCATCCAGTTTCAACTGGGATTTCCCTCCTGTGCAGTGGCTTCCTGCCTCTCTACCTACAGCATGAATAACCTCGACCAGTTTTTCTTAAATGGCGATAAAGGTTTTGCCGAGTTGCAGCCGTCCACTGGTTA
>Ga0105045_10005684_pt1 | contig 10984 bp, 11 predicted proteins | sample MAT02_FD_78089 | JGI IMG/M metagenome (GOLD analysis project Ga0105045, IMG submission 78089) | Freshwater microbial communities from Lake Fryxell liftoff mats and glacier meltwater in Antarctica - MAT-02 (megahit assembly) | ecosystem: Environmental > Aquatic > Freshwater > Ice > Liftoff... | reverse complement strand
TTTTGTAAAAAGCGTCCTTCATGGCAATGGTTTCTGCCCTGTCTGATCTCAACGCAACAGCTGCTGCTTCTTGACTAAGTGAGGCGGATCCCGAAGTAATTTGACCTTGTACCTTGCTACACGCATCAGCTAGCCATTTAGGTCCGCCCATATATCCGAGTCTCCATCCAGTCATAGAAAAACCTTTGGAAAATCCATTTACAGTTGCTGTCATATCTTTTACATTGTCAAAAGCGCCGATGCTCTCGTGTTTTCCTGAGAAAGTGATGTATTCATATATTTCATCAGAAACAATTAGAATATTGCCGTTTTCAGCAACTACGTCAGCGATGGCCTTCAATTCATCTCTGGTATATACTGAACCTGTGGGATTACAAGGAGATGAGAAAATTACTAGTTTGGTCTTGTCGGTGATAGCATCTTTGATTTTGTCAGCCTGAACTTTGAAATCTTCTTCGATACTGGCACTCAAAACAATTGGATTTCCACCTGCAAATTTTATTATTTCAACATATGAAACCCAATATGGTGCAAGGACAATCGCTTCATCACCTTCATTCAATACAGCCATGCATATATTTGCAATGCTCTGTTTTGCACCATTTGATACAACGATTTGGGTTGGGTCAAAATCTAGTCCATTTTCAGACTTGAACTTATCGCAAATGGCTTTTCTAAAATCTAAAGCTCCAGGTACAGGTGTATATTTGGTGTTTCCTTTCTTAAGCGCTTGATAAGCAGCGTCTTTGATAAATTCTGGAGTATCAAAATCTGGTTCTCCTAGACTTAAAGAGATTACGTTGACGCCTTTCGATGCTAGGTCTCTTGCTTTTTGTGCCATTCTGATCGTGGCTGACTCTTCCATTGCCTGAACTTTTGCAGACAACATTTCTGATGGATTTAGACTCATGATTATTGGATATCTTATGGTGTTCTTAATTGTTGCAAAGGTAAACAAAATTTTATTTTGAACTATAAGTATTCAAACTTATATAAAATAACATATATAAATTTTAGTCTAAATTGACCCAATTAAATTTAAAAATTGAGTTCACTCCGAAAACAATAATTATTTGATAATCACCCATTCTACCCCTTACCTCTTATATGTTTGCAAATTAAAATTTAAGTCAACAAGCTAGGACATATTTTATTAATTATATGTGTTATTAATTTTCGGAGTGGACTCAAAATTGGATTTGTTTTTTAAGTAAAATCATTATATGTCTGGTAAATATTTCATTAAACCACAATATCTACTTCTGCATCGCCTAGTATTAATGTGCAATTTACGGATTGCTGTCCGAAATGTAAGGTTTCGATAGTGGCTTGACTTACATGTGGGTATAAGGTAATGAGATTATGAAGTACCTGAACGGTTGGTATTTTTTTGACGTACTTGCTTAGTGTTTCGGCTGGTAGAATCGGCAAAATAGACAGTATTTTTGACCTGATAATTCGTTCTATAATAGGTGATGAAAGCTTATAAATGAAGTTTTGAGCATCTATATCAATATCTAGATTTTCTAAATCTATTTGTTGCTGTGTTATGTCCAGTTTTGGCAAGCAAGTGATGGTGATCAGTCCTTTGATAGGTTGGAGAAGATTGACTTTGAGTTCAAGGAAACTGGTCATTCTCATATGAATACTTTCTATCTCAAAAGATTTTCCGCCCAACTCTTGGCCATTGAGTTCTGAAATTATTGTCTTGGCAATGCCATTATATGATAATTCTATATCTATTTTCTGGAGTTTAGTTTCAGTCTTTTCTTCCGTCCAATAAAATTTTGGCGTTTGATTTTGCTCCAATTGAATGGCTATGTCTGATACTTTACTTAGTATTTCCAACCACATATGTACATGTATGTCATTTTCATCTTCTCTAAATACATCTGACTGTATTTGCAATAATTGAAAATTAAAATACAAATCAGGTTTTTTATAGATAGGGTAGTTCACCCCATATTCATTTAGATTTTTAATGATAATTTCATTCAGATTAATTTCTGTCGCTATTTTTTTATCTAATTTTGCCAATGTATCTTCCTTGACATATTTTATTACACAATCACTTATTGTTTCAATAGGCAATGTTAGTTGGCCGAGATTAACTTTTGGTGCTTCGATCCATTCATATGACACTAGTTTTGATGTTGTAGTAAGGTTAAAATTTTCGTCCACTTGGCATACTACTTCGAGATTAACTTTGATGCTACCTTCGCCCTCAATGCTGAAGAGTCCGGCGGACTTAGTAAAAGTAAAGACTACGGGTGCATCAATGAAAATTGATCTTTCTTTTGCGCTTATGACGACGGTATGATCCACAACTTGTTTTAATTGTATATCGTAACCACTGACATGGATTTTATCGATTAGAAGTTTTTTGAGTTCTCCATGGATAAAGGCATTTATCTTAGATTTTGAAATTTTAAAATCCAAAAAAAGATTATTATCATTCATTTTTACTTTTTTATGTGGTATAGGCTTATAGGGGTACAAACGTATGTAAAATATATTTAATATAAAAATATTAGATTAGAATATTTTATCACTTATTTGAATAGAAACAATAATTTGTTACTTTTGATTTGGCTTTTTATTATAGTTGATAAAAGCGGATGGTTTTTAAATATTTTTATAATATAATAATTGCATAATATTAATGGTAAAATATAGATGTCTTACTTCTTTAGAATTGGAAGCATTGCAAGATGAATTTGTAAAATTCTTAGTGCTTAACGGAGTTTCAGCGCAAGATTGGCTTAATATAAGGGAGCATCAGCCTGCTATTACTAATGGTTTTATAGATGCCTTTAGTGATGTGGTTTTTGAAGGAATCGTGAGAAAAGTTACATTTTTGGAATTTATAGATAAGTCGGGTTTGAAAGTTTTCAAATGTGATGACGCTGAAATAACATTGATAGGTTTGGACAATGTTTCTCAAGATATGATCGATTTTTCTAATTTCAATGCATTAATCGATAAGATAAAAGCTCAACCTAATTCATTCAAAATTTATAAAACATCAAAAAAATATTTTCCCGAAAGGAATACAGAAATTTTCAAAATGATATCGAACGGAGCCACGGCAGCAGACCAAACATGGTTTGAAACTCTTGAAAGTCTATATCATTCTGAGTGACTTATAATCACTTCTGAATCGTATTGTTGTTGTATTCAAATTAGTAAACGGACTAGTTTACATTACCTGACTTGACGACTTCAATATTTACCGTTACGGTATTGCCGGGGTCTGACGCTATTACTTGATTACATGTCAAACATTTGTATGAAGGAGTATTTGGGAATTGTGTGATTAAACCTAAAACTATCCTCTTGATTTGTAAAGCGTCAAAAGCAGTAACTTTTGTATCACTATTGACATCGGCAGCTGCCAATTGATGATTGGTAGTCAATTGTTTTAGGCCAAGTATATGTTTCTGAATCTCCAGTGCATCCAAAGCAGTAATCGCATTGGTAAAGCCAGGAGCATCAGTTTCCATGATTACAACAGTTTCACCCATTTCAGGATAAGTGGTAGAAGGATACTCAAATATGTATTGGTTCTGATTGTTTTTGGTAATTTCTATTTTTGGATTTGATGCATTTTTTGGGGTAAGATAAAACTTGACATGACCGTTAGGGATATTGAGGTTGTATGATTGAATGTTTAACTGTACCGTTGTCGGGTCGGGGGCATTTCCACCTGGCATTTGTGCACCTGTGGCAGCAATAGCTGCCTCAAGATCAGCAAAAAACAAAGGATAATTGAGCGTTCTGTCTGGAGAAATCACTGCAAAAGTAGGTGTTCCGAACCATGATCCATAAGTCCCTGTCTTGAATGGGTTAACGATAGCAGGTGCATTGCCTTCGTGACTTATACCTTTCATAGTAAGCCCATAATTGTTTTTGAATGCATTTACCTTGGCGTTATTATCTGACGTAATGGTAGTTGCTTCTATAAATTCTACATCATAATTACCTGATCCCCAGGCTTCATAACTCGCTTGCCACTGCGGTGAAATGGCAATACAAGGCGGACAAGTTGTAAAAAAAAACTTTAATACGACGGTTTTACCTTGATCGAGGTAGGAAGTGTATAGGTTATGTGTATTTCCTTGAGAATCTGTGACTGTAAAATTGTGCATGGTCATTTGACCAATGTTTTCTTGAATAATTAATATACTAATAATAGTTAGTAGCAAAATTCTAAAACAATATATTTTTAATCGCATGATATAAATTTTTAAAAGACAAAATTACTGTTTTAAATCTAATTATTCAACATAACTTAGTCATTTTGATTGTTTTTACACAATTATTTATGGTTTTTTATCTAATTTTGCCCTATGATGCAACCAAATGTACATTTTCAATGGATAAAAGGCTTAACATATCAGGAAGTATGGGACCTTCAGACTAGATTGCACAAGGAGTTGGTAGATAGGAAATTATTAAAAAGAGATCTGGCTGAAGATCAAAAAGCCATTAAGGACCAAGCCAATCAGTTGATATTTTGTGAACATGCACCCGTTTTTACTTTGGGCAAAAGTGGTTCTTTGCAGCATTTATTGCTATCAGATGATGAATTGGCACAAGGCCATATAGAATTTTTCAAAATAAATAGAGGAGGTGACATCACTTATCATGGCCCTGGACAAATCACGGGTTACCCTATTTTTGACCTTGATGAGTTTTTTACCGATGTACATAAATATGTGCGACTAATCGAAGAAGCAATAATACAAGTGCTAGAAATATATGGTCTAAAAGGGGAACGAATATCTAATTACACAGGTGTATGGCTACCTCCAAATGCAAAATCTGATCAGTATAGGAAAATATGTGCTATCGGAGTTCACTTATCCCGTTGGGTCAGTATGCATGGTTTCGCTTTTAATGTCAATACAGATCTTGGCTATTTTGAAAAAATAGTTCCGTGTGGTATTGTGGACGAAAACAAAACAGTCACATCTCTCTCTAAGGAATTAGGTAGGGAAGTTTCATTGGAAGAAGTAGGGAAGAAACTTGCAAACGCATTTGCAGACTTATTTGATTTTGAACTGAAATAAACTAAAATTTTCCTTATCTTTGTGCAGAACTTATATTTGTTTTAAGAACATATTTTGATTTAATATGTTTAATAATTTTGTAAATACGACGATAACAGAATATAGTTCTTATTTATTGAATCTTTAAACCATCATAACACCCTTCGGAAATGCGTGAAAAATTAGTGACTGAATCTAGGACAATCATGACAGAAATGATCATGCCAAACGATACAAACCCAATGGGAAATCTGATGGGTGGATATCTTATGAGATGGATGGATATCGCATGTGCGGTATGCGCTGCCCGACATTGTGAGTCCCAAGTAGCTACTGCTTCTGTGGATCATATTTCATTTCACGAACCTATTAAATTGGGTGACGTCATTACACTTACGGCTACTGTGACTCGAGCATTTAATACTTCTGTGGAAATATACGTGGAAGTGTCAGCCGCAGATATCACTGGTGCAAATCCTAGACAATCTAACCATGCTTACTTCACTTTTGTAGCTTTGGACAAGGTAACGAGCAAACCTACGAAAGTACCGACTGTGATACCTCTGACAAATGATGAGAAAAAACAGTTTGAGGTAGCGAGCCGAAGACGCGAACTAAGGCTCATCCTAGCCGGTAAAATGAAACCCACAGATGCAAAGGAATTAAGAACATTCTTCACTGAAATGTAATCCAAAGGCTGATCTAGGCTACAAATAAATCGTCCAAAATTTTACTATCTACATTAGGATGTACAGTTTTGAATAGTTTGATAATTGCATTTTTACCATTTATTCCTAAGTCTTTGGAATAGTTATTGACGTATAGATCTATATGAGATTGCATTACTCTTTCATCCATTACTTGAGCATGTTGACGAATGTATGACATGCCCGATCCTGGATTTTCAAAAGCAAATTTGATACTATTGAACAATATTCTGTTTACTTTTAATTTTAATTTTGCATCAAATGATCTTCTGAGCACAATACCTCCGAGAGGAATAGGACTTCTTGTTTGTGTTTCCCAATATTCACCGAGATCCATGACTTTTTTTAGCCCTTTCAGATGGTATGTAAATCTGTTTTCATGGATGATAAGGCCTGCATCGTATTTACCTGACAAAACAGCGTCTTCGATATCTGAAAATAACATTTCAGTGATATTATTGACTTTAGGAAATGCATATTTTAACAAAAGAAAGGCTGTAGTGTGGTAGCCTGGAATGGCAATGTTAAGATTTGGAATATCAGTGAGACTGATTTCTTCTTTAGAAATAAGTAATGGACCACAATTATTACCTAATGCACTTCCACTGTTCAGCAATTGATAATGATCAGCAAGTGAAGTAAAGGCATTAAAACTCAACTTAGTAATATCGGGCAGATGATTGATGGCAGCTTTGTTGAGGTTTTCTACATCATCTAGGGTAATATCAAATTCCAGTCCTTCTAGATCTATTCTTTTGTTCACGATGGGCTCGAAGATGAAAGTATCATTTGGGCAAGGAGAAAAAGACAGTGATAATCTCATATTTATCTTAAATTATAACAAAAAAAAACACTGAATATTCTGTAAAGTTTATTCAGTGTCTCTTAAAACGGTTTTTGAGATCATTTGGGATGATATTATTTAACCATTGTCAAAACTGACATGCAACTAGAATCTACATCTTTTGAATTAAGTATAAGCGTATTTTCAGTAAGAGTGAAATCTGAAACTTCGCATAAACTTGGTGTTTCACATAAAGTGATTTTGTTTCCAGATATAGAATAAGTACCATCTATATTATCTGTTTCCGTCGCACCAAAGAAAGTTGTTTTGGTAACTAATGTATAAGTACCATTCTCGCTAAATGTAGCTGATATACAAATTGATACTTGTAATAATGATTCCTTGTAACATCCATCAGTAAACGTAAGATTTTGATTTTCTTCAGGGTCAGTACAGCCTGATGATACTAATTTTGTTGTTTTCCAATTACCTACGATTGTATCTGCTGGATCATCCTTTTTACATGATAGAAAACTTGCAATGATAATAAAAAGAGAAACGATTTGTAAATGTTTCATAAATTAAGATGTTTTGAATTGTTTTAAAAAAATAAAATATATAGAAAGTAATTACTTACGATGATTAATAAGAATCAAAATTTTAAAACTAGCCAGAGCTCAAAAGTAATTTGCTGTATATAAAAATGGTCGCCCCCCAGCGACCATTTTAGACTATAACCCATGAACTTTAAAACTTTTATTACAAAATATCTCACATTCTGTAATCAAATCTCTTTTTTGCTAATTTATATAAAATTCAAAACTCTATTTAATATTGTTTCGGGGAATTAGGCTGATTTTTAAATCATATTTAAAAACCAGCCTGATTCCGAATGTTTTTTAATCCCTTGAACATATCCGAATTTTCTGACGGATCCTTTGACCAATCTAAAAAAGTTATTATAAAATGTGGCTTTAATAACTTCGATGATGCAAAGATGATGTTGTTTTGAAGAATAGAAAAATACAAAATATTCCTATTATAACATATTTATATTAACTATTTATAAATAATTAACAATTAATTATTTATAAACATAATTGGCCAATTAATTATTAAATTAATAGATTTTTGTAACTATTCAGTTATAACTCCGAAAGGGGTGAAATATTAGTAACCAAGGATGTAAATCAGTGGTGAAAATGGAAAACTATCTGATTTTGGCGGTATTTTTGCTTGAAAGTTGCAAAAATTGTGCGTGTCTGCCTTTGGCATGGACAAAATAACTTTAGTCCTACATTCACCTGAATAGTTACAGATTTTTATTAAATTAATATTTGAGTTAACTAAAATATAAAATGAGTTGTCAAGCTATCCTTTCTAATATTTTTTTGATATCCTTGAAATCTGGGTGAACTCTAAGGTAGGCTAGCATGTCGTGTGAGAGAATATTTTCGGTATCTCTGAGTCCTTTTTCAATAGAAGTGCGTAAACAGTCGAACCCTTCATCAGCCTTTTCTTTATTGGAATAAGCACAGGCAAGATTGAAATAGATTTCAGGATCATTTGGTGTAGTTTGTAGTGCCTTTTTAAATTCGTCTATAGCGATGTCAATATCATACATTTTGAGTCTCATTAGCCCTTCTTGTTTTGCTAATAGGGCAGGTGATTTAGGTTTTGAGCCATATGGAAGAGGTATGTTTACATAGTCAGGTTTACCTTCTTTAAATAAATCTACCACAACGGAAACATGATCTGCCGCTACTTTAGAAATCAAGGAATAATTTACTGGTTTTCCATTTTCGTTGATTACAAAAAAATGCTGTGCCCCATAAACAGACGATTTTTTTGAATAGGTTTGACCATTTACTTCTACAGTTTCTACACCCATCCAGCTATTATGAAAACAAATAGTGATTTCTCCCGATTTCAGTTCCAGATACTGCATTATTTGGCATCAATTAAATTCAAAAAGAAATGGCAATCTTGCATTTGGTTCCTTACATCTGAGAATACCTTTCACTTGTTGATATTGTTCATAAAGCTTTCTTTCTTCTTTACTTACAAATAGACTTGTCATATCTTCATTATCCTTGCCTTTTGAAATTTCACGAATCAAAGTGGATATAAAATCTTCTTCAATACTAGGATACTCTACTACCTTATAGCTTGTGATATTGGCTTTTTCGCTAGCAATTCTGATAGCGTCTTCTAGATTTCCTAATTCGTCAACTAGACCTATTTCTTTCGCACGTTTACCTGTCCATACTCGACCTTGAGCTATTTCTTTGGTCGCTTCTACGGTCATTTTTCTTCCTGTTGATACACGTTCTATAAACAGATCATATATATCTAATGTAGATTCTTGAAGAATTGCTTTTTCTTTGTCTGTAAGCTCCACAACTGGACTAAACCCGGTCGCAAAAGGATGCGTTTTGATAGTATCAAAGTTTATGCCTATTTTTTCATTCAACAATTTAGTGGCATTTGGCAAAATCATAAATACACCTATTGATCCAGTCAATGTGTTTGGTTCTGCTATGATTCTATCAGCTCCAGCCGCAATATAATAACCACCTGAAGCAGCATAATCACCGAATGAAGCGATCACAGGTTTGCCAGCTTCTTTTATTTTTTCTAACTCTCTCCATATTGCTTCACTACTAAATGCATTTCCTCCTGGCGAGTTTACCCTAAGGACAACTGCCTTGATATTTTTATCATTTCTGATTTTGGTGAGCATGCCGAGGTATTTTTTCTCACTAATGATACCCGTTTCATCAGAGCCATAAATAATTTCACCTTCGGCATGAATGATGGCAATCTTATCTTTTTCAGAAGACTCATCTAAGTCTGCAAGTGTGTTATACTTCGAAAGCGAAACATATTTTATCTTTTTTCCTTCTTCTATTCCTGTTCTCTTTCTAAGGAAATCATCAAATTGATCTTTGTAAAATAACTCATCAACCAACCCAACTACTTTTGCTTTTTTTGCTGTTCTACCTTCATAATTTGTCATAATATTATCTAAGTCAATAGCTGTTAAATTTCTGCTTTTTGACAACTTCTCTACCATAATATCTTTCATATCAGTAAGAAAAGTCCTTGTCTGGAGCTTATTATATTCACTCATTTCCGTAAGTCTGAATGGTTCTGTGGCACTTTTGAAATTTCCAGCGTAGAATATTTCCATTTCAACACCTATCTTATCCAGCATATTTTTGAAAAATGGAATAGTTGCACCATATCCTTTGAGATCAACTCCGCCTTGAGGGTTGATAAACATAGAATCCGATACCGAACACAACATATATGATGACTGACTATGAAAATCTGCGTAAGAGTATATGAACTTACCACTCTCTTTAAATTTTTCAAGTCCTTCCATAAGACTTAATATCGTTGCTTGGCCGATGCTTGTGTTATTGTTTTCTATGACAATACCTACAATTTTTTTATCTTTACCTGCTGCTTCAATAAGCTTTAAGATAGTCCTTAATCCCAAGCTTTCGTCCTGACCGCCCATGAAAATGGATTGTTGGCTTACATTACCAGTTTTTTCTGGAATGAAATTTTCAAGGCTTAGCTTAAGAATAGAGTTGTCACTGTAACTACTAGATTTAGACATTCCTGATAAACCCATTCCTATAAGAATGAAAATACCTAACGCAAATGCTGCAAACACACCCAAACAAGAAGCGAAAAATGTAGGAAAAAAGGATTTCATATGTAAAAAATATTTAATATAACCTTTGAAAATGATTTAAACATGTATTTCGATTTAATATAATCATTTTGACACGTTATTGTTCACAACTTGCCAGTTTGAATATCTATATTACATCACAAAGATAGCGATTACCGTAGATATGAATGATATTATTCGTCCAAAACATAGCGTTATTATATGAAGACGCAAAATATCATAGATGAATTCAATTTTGATATTATATTTCAACTGCGTTTTGAGAAAGTTAATTTGGCCAATATAGATAATGATGTTTCTAAGGTTTATGGTTACATTCGGAATAATTATCTTTCATTAAATTTCTTATTTCATAAGTTATTCATATTTTTATAGCAAATTTTGGGTCATGGATAGAATATTGGCAGGTACAAATGCAATCATTAAGTCAATAGGAACAGCATCAGCTTGGTTGAACGTTGTTTTAGTTTTGCTCATATGCATTGACGTGTTAATGAGGTACTTATTAAATCAATCTTTTAATTGGGTTATAGAGTTGGAGTGGCATATTTTTGGTTTGATATTTTTGTTAGGTAGTGCATATACACTTCAGAAAGACAAGCATGTAAGAGTAGATATCTTTTATAACGACTTCTCTGAGAAGAAAAAAGCGTTAGTTAATCTTTTAGGTAGCATCTCTTTGCTTATTCCTTGGTGTATCATAGCTATTCAAACCTGCATTAAATACGCTTCGAAT
>Ga0105045_10005683_pt1 | contig 10985 bp, 6 predicted proteins | sample MAT02_FD_78089 | JGI IMG/M metagenome (GOLD analysis project Ga0105045, IMG submission 78089) | Freshwater microbial communities from Lake Fryxell liftoff mats and glacier meltwater in Antarctica - MAT-02 (megahit assembly) | ecosystem: Environmental > Aquatic > Freshwater > Ice > Liftoff... | reverse complement strand
CCCGATGCCCAGGTGGTGTCGTCGAAGCCTTCGGTTTGCCAGGCGGCGCCGGGCCCGCCCTCGGCGTAGAACCACTTCCACGGTGAGCGAGAGGCAAGCACGTTCGGATCAGCCTGCGGGTTGATGGCCGCCGTGTTGGAGATGGCGACATTGCCGGTCATGTCGAACGACGACACCGTGTAGGTCTGCGGAACGCCCAGATCGACCGCGCCATCGCGGTAGGCCGTGGCCGAAGGGCCGGTGACCGCATAGGGCTGACCATTGCGGCTTACGAGGTACCCGCCGAGGGCGACATCGTCGGTGGCAGGCGTCCACGACAGATCGACCAAGCCCGATCCTGGTGCCACCGACAGGGTGGGGGCAGACGGTGCGACGGTGTCTCCGCCGGTGCCGTAGAGGGTGGCTTCGAGGTCGAAGAGCTGACGGCCGGCGCCCGCGGTGACGCTGTGCACCTCGATCGCGATGGTGTTCGTTCCTGCGACGAGGAGCGAGGCGGGCACGGCGATGGACCTCGGCGTCTGCTCCTGCGCCGTTGGCAGGTAGCTCGCTGCCGCCGTGGTGGAGGTGATCAGGCCGCCGCCCATGTTGAGCCGCCCCGCTTCGATGCCGTTGACGTACACCACGGCGCCCTGCAAGGCGATGACCCGCAAGTCGAGCAGGCGGGCCTGACTCGGATCGGCCACCTCGAACGTGTGGCGGTAGTAGGTCGTGAGGGGCCTCGCCGCACCTACGTTGGTGGCGATACCGGCAACGCCCCAGCCGAGCCGGCCCGGACCGGCGGGCCACGACCCATCGGCGAAGCCTGGTGCCCGCCACGCAGTGCCCGCATCGGCACCGGTCGAGAGGTACCGCCAGGTGCTGCCGAACGCCACCGGTTGAGCGAGCACGGGCGTCGGACCGTTGACGCTGATGGGCGCCGGTGATGCGCTGCGGTTGCCGCGCGCGTCGGTGGCGCGAACGGTGTAGCGGTGGGACCCGGTGACGTCGGGGTCGGTGTAGGTCCGGCCGAACACCGTTGCGATGGCTCGATCGTTCTTGTAGATGTCGTACGACACGGTGCCACTGGCATCGGTAGAGGCACCCCAGTCGAGCCTGACGCCCGAGCCCGAGGCCACGGCAGTGAAGTTCGTGGGCGTGGTGGGCGCAGTGGCATCTTCCTGGCAGAAGCGGGCGAACCCGCCGAGCCAGTCGGTGGCCGCGTTGCCCGAGTAGCTCCCCCGGTTGAGGTCGCCGCCCACCCACAGGCACCCGCGTGCGTCCTTGTCGATCGTCCAGATGCCGTCGCCGCGCGCTCCCTTGAGCGAACTCGGATACCAGTTGGTGTCGTAGCTCCAGGTGTCGTTGTTCCAGGCGCCTACGAGGTTGATCGGTTCCACGCCGCGGAAGTTGTTCGGCGAGGACCAGTTGTTCGTGCCCTCGTACACCCAGTCGCCGCAGTGGCACCCGATGTAGGTGACGCCGTCGAACTCCTCGATGGCCTGGGTATCACCGCCTTGCCTCGTCACGGCCGCGTCGAGCAGGGAGGTCCGGTTCGCATCCCAGAGCTGGATGTTGTGCTCAGACCCGCCCACGACGTAGCGGCCGTCGCCGAGGTCCTCTACGGCCTGCTGGTACCTGGCGCCCGATCCGGTGGACGGGATCCATGGCCCGATGCCCGGCACCGGGTTGCCCGTGGTGGCATCGGTGATGCCGAAGAAGCCATGGTTGGCGTCGCCGTTGATGCTGGTGAAGTACCCGGCGAGCAGGACGCGGGTGCCGTCGTCGGAGACTCGGAGGCGCACGGTTGAGCCGTTGGGCCGGGGCCGCCACGTGCTGGGCGCGCCGCTGACGCTGCTGACGGCCACGGCGTTGGTGGTGGTGATGGGGTTCCAGGTGCCGCCCTGCACCCGGTTGAACGTACCGGCTGCGTAGACCACGTTGCCGCGGATGCCGAGTGCTCGCACGAGCGAGCGGGAGCCATCGGCGCGATACGCCCTGGCCTTCCAGCTGGTGATGACCTCGCCCGTGATGGGGTTCAGGGCGGCCATGCCCTGGGTGTCGGGGACGCCGTTCACGCTCGTGAAGTCGCCGGCGATGATGAGCTTGTTGTCGGGCGTGACGACCATGTCCCACACCCGGCCGTTGATCTGTGGTCGGAAGGTGTCGATCCAGGTGCCGTCAAGGGTGAACGCCGCCAGCGACTGCTGCGCGATCGGGGTGGCCCCCGGCCCGTTCTGCACACCGGTGAACCGACCGCCCACGAAGGTTCGGTCGCCGGAGACCCGGATGGCCAACACGCCCGTGTGGTAGGGCTCGATGCGGGGTTCGTTGGTCCTGTTGAGGCCCACGACACCCCAGTTGGCCACCTCGGAGCGATTCTTCAACTGCGTCGGCTTGGCCTGAGCGGCGTATCCCCCGGCAGGGATGGGGCTGAAGCCAGCGGCACTGTTGGCGATCTGGGGCCGGATCCACACCCGGGTGAAGGGGATCGGGTGGCCCTCGTTGCCGTTCGTCCAGAGGTAGTTGGTGGCCGCGTTCGAACCGCCGCTGACGCCGTCGCCGAAGGAGAAGCCCGCCTGGTTGGCGTGGCTGCTCCACCGCCAGGTGAACAGGCGCCGGATGCCCTGGATGCCGCCCAACTGGTTGGTGGTCTGGCCGGCGACCGATTCAGAGGTGTCGCGCGTGTTCGAGCCGTTGAAGGTGGTGCCGTCGATGACCACTCGGTTGAGGAGTTGACCGGAGGCGAAGCTCCACGTCCACGACGAATGCCGCGGGAAGAGGGTGTAGTTCTGTCGGGTGGTGCCGGTGGTGTCGGTCGCTCGCTCGAGCCGGATGCCGTCGGCGAGTGCGTTGGTGGCCTGGCCGTTCAGCAGCGCATCGATGGTGTCGGTGTCGAGGGCGGCGGGGGCGAACGCGGCAGGCCCGTCGATGGTGGTGCGCACGGTCTGGGCGCTGCCCTGGCCCAGGGGGTTGAACGTCCACCCCTGACGGCCGCGACCAACGAGGACCCAGCCGCCGCCGTCGGTGGTCATGTCGCAGGAGAACTGCTGGGGCCGGGCGAGCGCGGCGGTGTTCAGCCAGTACAGGCCGCTGGTGGTGCTCGGGTGCTGTTGCTTGATGCCCCAGCAGGAGGCGCCCGCCGTGGTCGAGGTGGTGCCGTCGCCCTCGAGCGCTGGTGCCGCCTGGGCGGAGCCGCCCACGACCAGGGTGAGGCCCGAGACGGCGACGAGGATGGCCACGGAGATAGCTGCAATCCTCGACCGGTTCTGATGACCATGCAACGGTGTCCGCATGTACCTCGTGCCTCCTTCATCCGCCGAGATTTACGTAAGTTGAGAGCCTAGGTGAAATCACTTAGCGTGACAAGACGGGTAGCAACACCACGGATCGTGGTCATTCCGTTGGTAGGCGCAGGAGTGGCAGGCGGTGGAGGCGATGGTGAAGCGGAGCGGGCCTCTATCGCTCCCACGGCATCGGGCGTCCGAGCAACAGCTCGACTGCTTCGATGTCGTCACGAAGCGAGGTTCGCAGCCGGCTGCGAACCTCGGGATCCATATCGGCACTGGGCTCGGCGTTGAAAGGTTCCGGCGACCCCAGGTGGTGGCGGGGGAGCTGGAGACGGTCGGTGATCTGGTCGCAGAACAACTGGGGCTCGGCGTAGAAGTCTTCCGATGCCACGACCATCACTTGATCGGGGCCGTAGGCGGCGATCCACCGTTCGAGCATCGGGGCGTAGCGGCTCTGGGCCACATACGACTGGTGGCGGTGCGGCATCGAGACCACCGTGGGATCGGCCAGCATGCGGCGTTCCTCGCCGGCGGTGCGCGTGGCCTCGGCCTCGATGGCCGCCACGAAGCTGAGATCCTCGGTGTGGTTGCGCCGCTCCTTGTAGTGCGAGAAGGCCCGCTCCACCGGGTCGCGCAGCAGGGCCACGATCAATGCGTCCGGAACCGTCTGGCGGGCCCGTGCAGGCGCATGGGGATGGAACAAGTAGTACGGACTGGCTTCGAACGTGACCGGCGCGTACCCGAGCCGGCGGGCCGCCACGGCACAGGCGTGGTCGGTGGGGAAGTGCGATCGGTACCATCGCTCGCCGCGGTGCCATTCCTCGTCGAAGAAGTAGGTGCCCTTGATCTTGGCGGCGGCCGGAAAGGTGGGGAGGATCCCAGGGTGGCTGTCGAGGTACTTCCAGAGGCTGGTGGTCCCGCCCCGTTTGGCGCCGATGATGAGGAGTTCCGGACCTCGCCGGGTGTTGGCGGTGGCCTGGCCGTAGCCCCGAAGCACCTGCTTGGCGGCGCTCGTCACGGCGCGGCCCGCTGGCCCACGGCGCAAGCGAACCGGCAGCGTCGAGAGGAGAGATTGGGGAGCAGGGCTCATTCGGGCGCCTCCCGGTGCGAGAGCCCCGCCGCGATGCCGAACAGCACCACCTGGGGCAGCAGGCCGTAGAACGGCACCTGGACCAAGCCAATGACCAAGGCCAAGTGCGTCCACCACCCATCGGGGGTCCTGACTCGTCCGGATCGCAACACCTCGCCGCCGAGCCAGGTGAGGAAGAGCGCCAGCGCCACGAAGCCGTGGACGAACATCAGGTACCAGAGCATGCCGTGGGTGCCGACGGGGGGCATGGAGGGATCGGCGCCTTCGATGCGCTGGGGTGCCCCGTTGCCCACCAGTGGGGAATCCAACGCGCCCTCGAACGCCAGGCTGTAGAGGCTCGACCGGGAGTTGTTCGAGCGGTCGGACTTCTCGAGCTTGTCGCCGACGAGCTGGCCGGCGGGGGTGACCAGGAGGAGGACGGCGACGGCGACGAGTGCGCCGATGAGGACGGCGAAGGCGCCGAAACGACCACGCAGGGCCTTGCGGCAGGCGAAGTACACCAGGCCGACGCCCAGGCTGATCCACAGGCCGCGGTTCACCGATACCAAGATCGGGTAGACGCCGGCCGCCCCGATGATGTAGCCGATCCGACGTCGCTTCAGGTCTGGCTGGACGATCCATGAGCGAACGAAGAACGGGGTCAAGATGCCGATGGCTGCTCCCCAACCGTTGGTGGCGTTGAAGGGGGCTGCGGGGCGGGGAAGCTGGTATCCGAGGAAGCCCTGCGTCTCGGCGAAGCGCCACCGCGTGAGCTCGTCGACGAAGCCCTGTTTGCCGATTGGCCCGAGGGCCAGCTGGAAGGGTGACGCCTGCACGAACGTCGGCAACACGACCCCCAGAAAGCCGAAGACGACGAGCGTGATCCAAAGAGCGGCCAACCAGTCGACGATCTGAGCTGACGACACCCGGTCCTTCGACACGTTGGCCAACCACACCAGCGAGGTCAGCGCACCAGCGAACAGCAGCCACCGGTAGCCGAACAAGAGGTATCCGCTGGCCGACGGTATGACCGAGAGCGAGAGGAGGATCCAACCCAGGAATACCAAGAGGGGCAGCGTCGAGCGGGGGAACCGGACGGAACGATTCGACACGATGCGTGCCCCGAACACCAGCCCCGGGAGGCACCACACCACGCTGTGGAGGCCGAGGAGGTAGGCGAGCGGCATGCCGACGGTGAGGCACCACAACGGCCACGTTGGCTTCGTGGGGCGCAGGTTCCTCGCCGTCGAGATACGGCGGGGAACCGGGTCGGCGCCGACCGCGTCCCCCGTGATGGTCACGTCCAGACGACCTCGGTGACGCGCACGTCGGCTTCGGCGAGCGCGGTGGCAACGGACTCGGCCTGCGGCCGCTCATCCGGGCCGACGATGATGGCGACGCGACCCACCCACTGGCCCAGCGCCGTGCCCGCAGCGCCACGGGCCGGCGAGGGCGAGACGAACACGACGGCCTCGAACCGCTCGCGACCGGCGCGCGAGACGAGCGAGTCGACGACCGCTCGCCGCAGGAGCCCGGCGGCCTCGGCCGATCCCTTGGGGCGCAGCCACGTGACTATTGGGCCGGCGATGAGGGCCGGCTCCCCAGCCGTGGCGGTCAGGCCCGCCGGACCGGCCACGCTCGCGCCGCTGGCGACCAGATCGGCGAAGGACCCGACGACGTGGGCGTGGCGCACCTCGCGGTCAGAGGTCCCGGCGAGGACGAACAAGGCGGGGATGCCAGCGAAGGTCAGGCTCGAAGCGAGTTCCTCGGCGAGCGCCATGGGCGGCTCGATGCCGGCGCCGATGACGAGGACCGAGGCTGGCTTGCCCGGCGATCCACCGGCGACGAGTTCGACCGCGAGCCGGTCGATGGCGGTGTCGACTTCGGCTGGCGAGGCGTTGGCCCCGGCGGCGCCAGGCATCACCCTGAGGTTGGCACCCGGCACGATCGCTTCGATGCGCCGACGTCCCCCGCCCAGCCCATCGCGACGGTCGAAGAACCACGCAATGGCCAGCCCCGCGAGCACGAACAGGCCGAACACGCCGACGCCCTTGCCCAGTGCCATCTTCGAGGTGGTCGCCTCGGGGACGCTGGCGGCGCGCACCAAGGCGCCCACGGTCTCGGGGTCGAAGCCGTTGAGCCGAGTGCGCTCCTCGATGAGGGTGTCACGGGTGCTCTCGGCGTTGGTGAGCCGGGTGCGGGCCGCCGCCCGTTCCGGGGTGCCATCGAGCGTGGCGTCGAGCCTGGTGCTGGCGTCTTGCGCTGCGGTCTCGGCCGCGGCGATCTCTTCGTTCAACCGGGCGACCGCGGCGTCTCGCGTGCTGGTGGCGTTGTCCTTGCGTTGATCGAGGTAGCCCTTGGCCGCAGCGTCGGCGCCGCGCTTGGCCTGATCGGCGGTATCGCCGTCGTAGCTGATGCGAAGCACGAGCGAGTCGAGGTCGTTGACCACGACGATCCGCCTGAGGATGGCGCGATTGTCACCCTCGAGGCCGAGTTCGTCGCGGACGGTCTCGGCCACAGCATCGGACTTCACGAGGGCCCGTTCCGTGGCGATGTCGACCTCGCTGCGGGATTCTTCGGAGAACTGGTCGATGCGGATGGGCGCAACCTGGACGCTGGCGGTGGCACTGAAGGTCTCCGGGGTGCCCGCGAACATGGTGTAACCGACCACCGCGCCCAGCAGAGACGCGCCGACCACGATGGGCAGACGTCGCCTGACCATGGCGACGACGTCGCCTATGCGGAACCCGTTTTCCAGTTCGCTCATTCGGTCCTCGGTGCCTTTGGATCTGGTTCAGGATCGGCCTCGGATGCCGTTCCACAAGGCATCCAGGTGCAGTTCGGCTCGAACGAGGGCAAGGCCGACCACATACACGAGCACCCCAAGACTAGTAGTGAGGACCAGCCCGGCCGTCGCGTCGCCGAGCCACCATCGAGCACCGAGGCCGATGGTTCCGACCGTCGCCGCCGACACACCGACCGCCACGAAGGCCGGTCGACCGATGGTCGTCACGCCGAGCGACCGTGACGCCTGCCAGCCCGGGAGCGCCGCCGCCACCACGATGGTGGCTCCCCAGGTGACGCCGGCCGCGGTGATGCCGTAACGGGGAATGAACAAGAGGTTGCCGCCCACGTTGATGGTCACGAGGATGAGCGTGTTCAACATGGCTTGGCGGCTGCGACCCGCCATCAAGATCACCGAGGCGACGGGCCCGGCGGGGGCCACGACCAACATGGCGATGGCGATGGCCACGATGGCGCCCTTCGCCTCGACCACGTCGTCGCCGAAGACCCGCAGCAGCGGCGTGGGAAAGAGCGCGGTGATGAGGTAGAGCGGCCACATGACCACCACCTGCCAGCCGGCGACGACCTTGAGCAGTTGCGATGCCTGGGCCTTCTCGCCTCGGGCAAGGAGGCCGCTGATCCGGGGCCCGGTCACCTGCATGAGCGCCTGGGCGGCGTAGATGCCAGGAAGGATGTAGCGCGTGCCGGAGGCGTAGATGCCCGCGGCGGTGGTGCCGACGAGCACGGCGACGATCACGGTGTCGATCCAGTTCACGGCCACCTCGGCGGTCTGGCCGATGGCACGGGGGGCGGTGAAGGACCAGAACGACCGTGCGATCTCGCGATCGGCCGGCACCGGGGAAAGGTCTCGGTCCGCGGTGGCGCTGCGGACTCGTCGAGCCATGGCGCGAGCCGAAAAGACCAACGCCACCACGGTGGTGGCGGCCCACGCCGCGCCCACGCCGATCGGACCCATCCCCAGCGCCACGGCAACGGCGACCACCAGCGGCAGCGTGAGCGCCCGGCCGATCCGCTCGATGGCCGTCTGGGGGACCATCGTGTTGAAGCCTCTGGTGCCCGAGACGATGACGGCGTGAAGCGACGCGAACGGGAGGAAGGGGGCCATGGCGCGCAACACGTCGGCCACCACCTGGGTGTCGTCGCCGTCGGCGAGCAACTGGGCGAACGGCTGAGCAAGGAGGAAGAGGAGGATCGCAGCGAGCGTCGAGGCCACCGCAACGGGGGCCACGGCGACGACCACCGTGGCTCGGAGGCGGTCGTAGCGTTCGATCGCCCGGTCTCGGCTGAGCATCCGGACCAGTCCGGTGCCGCAGCCCAGTTCGGCCATCGTCTCGGTGATGTTGAAGATGGCGATGGCCACCAGCACGATGCCGGCCTCTGCGGTGCCGAGCACCCGGTTCAGCACCACGAGCAAGATGAAGTTGGCGGCGCCGTAGACGACCGAGCCAACCAGGTTGAGCGCCCCACCTCGCGCAACGGCTCCCACGGCGCCTCCGGACCCATCGCCCGATGTGTGCTGCTCCGAAGCCGTGGTCATGATCGACGGCGGGAAATGGCGGTGGCGGCGGCCAGTAGCTCGGGCTGGTGGCGCGGTGGGGTACCCGAGAGCTGCTCGAGCTCGGTGCTGCGGGTCAGCAACATCGCCACATGGGCATCGGCCAACCAGCGCCTCGAGCCCGCCGGGTCGAACGTCGTGTCGCGGAGGGCGTGGGACAGGGCCAGGGATTCGCTGATGGAGCGGCCCTCCAACACCCGGGCCTGCTGGTAGGCACCGTGGACCTCGTCGAGCCCCACCGGCGCACCGGGCTCGGAGTACTCCCAGTCCCACGCCACCAGGCCACGATGGCACCGAGCCAGGTTCCAGGGCACCCAATCACCGTGCCAACGGGCCCAGGCCTGCTCGTCACCGTGACGAGACTCGATCTGGTCGAGGAGGGCATCCACCATCAGATGGTCCGCGGTGGCGGCGCGACGTTGGGTCCACCACGGCGCCTCCGTTGGTGCGGCAGAGACCGCAGGACCGTCGAGCTCGCGCACGGGCCAGGCCGGCGGTGTGCCCGGTGGAAGGCGCCGGGCATCGAGGGGCAGCGGCGCGATCACGGCGATCGGGATGTCGTTCCAGATGCTCTCGGCGATGAGCTCGGGTACCACGAGTCGCGGGTCGCCGAAGCGACCCCAGGCGCGCAACGTAGCGGCCTCGGTGGTCACCAGTCGCTTGGCGACGGGGCCGAGGCCGATCTTCACGAACGCTGCGGGGGTGCCGTCGGGGCGGAAGATCTGAAGCGTGGGCTTCCAGACCTCGTCGAGTTGCCCGAGGCCGACGCCGACGGCGAGACCCGGCTCCTGATCGGGATCGTGGAGGAGCTCAGCGAGGTGGGCGATGAGCGACCCTGGTCCTCCGTCGGCGGTGACGCGCTCGCGAGCAACGAGGCGGTCGGCATGAGCGCGCAGCGCCCACCCAACGGCGCCGCGGGTGATCCTCGTCCTCACATCGCGCAGGCCGAGGTAGGAGAGGCACACCTCGGGGGCCGCCCCCCGGTGGTCGAGCGGGACCAAGAACCGAGGGCCGGACCGGCCAGCGACGATGCCAAGTTGAACGGCGTGCGGCCGGACGACACCGCCGGCAGGGCGGAGGTCGAGCAGCCGGGTGACCGCCGCAAACGACGACGCGGGACGGCTCACCGAACTGGTCACAGCCCCCGGCCGCGCTTGTTGAGCACCGCGCTCAGCTTCTCTGCGGGAATGCCAGCGACGACGAGCAGCGCCAGGATTGCTCGTGGCTCCTTCCACGACCAGCCCCACGTGGTTCGGACCTGGCGGAGCGCATCCTGGCGGCGGCCCTGCCCTGCGATGGCCACCGCGATCTGGCCTTCGATGCGGGCCCGACCGTGGGGCTCGCCCGCGAACTCCGGGTTGCGATCGAGCACTTGAGTGAGCGCAGCCTCCCAATCAGGCCACTGGTTCCGGAAGTGCGACTGCACGATCCAGCGCATGCGCACCAGCGGCTCCGGAGCGACCACGATCGGCTGGTGGCGGGCGGCACGCAGCATCCAGTCGTAGTCCTCGGCGTACCCACCCGGGATGTGCTCGTCGAGGGGGCCGATCTGGTTCCAGAAGGCCTCGGCGCGCACGATGGCGGTGACCATGCACGCCTCCATCCGGCGTGATCGCAGCAGGTCGGTGTAGCGCATGATGCCGTCGGTGCCGCGACGGGGCAGGATCTTGCCGTCGACCAGCGCCTCGAGGCCTGTGGTGCAACATGCCGCGCCAGTCTCCTTCAAGAGGGTGAGTTGGCGACGGGCCTTGGCGGGCAACCAGAGGTCGTCGTCATCGCAAAATCCGAGCAGTGGGGCCGACGCGGCTGCGGCACCGCAGTTGCGGCTACCGGGGAGGCCGTTGCCTCGCTCGTTGAACATCACTCGGACCGGGCGATGGGGATCGTCGACGGCGAGGTCCCACTCGGGTTCGTTCTTGTCCCACACCACGATGGTCTCGATCGGACCCGGGTGATCTTGTACCCGGACGGCCTCGATGGCTTCGCGGACCTGCTTCGGGCGCGCATAGGTGGAGATGATGACGCTGAGGTCGTAGTCGACCGGTCCTGGGTTGGCGCCGGTGGGTGGGGTCGCGCTTGTCACGTTGGCCTTTCTGCATCTGGCCCGCCTCCGAGTCCCTCCCGACTCGACGCAGACGCTACCGACTCCAACCAGACAGATCGGTCACCGGCGGGCATTGATGAGGCCACCCGGAGCGCGGTGTCGGCGATGCACGATGAGAACGTGTTCCGGGCGCCGCTGATGAGCCTGGTGGTGCTGCCCGCCGTGCCCACGATGTCGATGTCGATG
>Ga0105045_10005682_pt1 | contig 10986 bp, 10 predicted proteins | sample MAT02_FD_78089 | JGI IMG/M metagenome (GOLD analysis project Ga0105045, IMG submission 78089) | Freshwater microbial communities from Lake Fryxell liftoff mats and glacier meltwater in Antarctica - MAT-02 (megahit assembly) | ecosystem: Environmental > Aquatic > Freshwater > Ice > Liftoff... | reverse complement strand
AAATCGGTTTCACCATCATCATTAGGCACTGTCGTGACATGTCGCGCAGAGGGGCTGGACGGTGTCGTTGGTAAACCAAAAATTCCACGAGGCTTGACCACAACCGCTGCAACCCAGCGGTTCGGTTTCCACCCATCGCATCGCCGGCGTCAGCGTCGCGACGGTCTCGGACGTCATTGACGATGATTTTGCGTGAGGCTTCAGGTCGCTTCGCTGTAACCATTCTCCGAGCTCTACCGATTGGCACGAGATCGAGTTAAGAGTCACTTGAACCACGCTTTCCCAAGTTTCCTCGGAATGCAGCGTCACGTGGAACCACCAAGCGTGAAATGGCACCGTGATCACACGCGATTCCAAGACCTTGGACCGAGCGTTCTGCCAACCGAAGGATGAATCGACGATCAATGCGAATTCGGTTTTGCGAATCGGACAATCATCGACGGCAACCATTCCATCATGCCGCCCGCATTTTCGACCAGCGACGTTGCGAATCCAGCAAGCTCCAACTCGACCGTCGATTGACTCATTCGTAATCTTCCCCGAACAGGGCTTCGTCCAACGCCTTGGCGTCGAGGTATTTTCCTTGCGCCGCGACAAGGGTATCACCGAGCGATTCAAAATGGTCGTCGAGTTGTTTGTCGTTGCGAGTTTTTTGCCACAGCCCCAACACGATCGACTCGAACTCTTGGCCATCATCGAGATTGCCGAGGATCGAGCCGACTTCGCCAACGACCAATTCGAACATGCGAATTTTGTCGTTGAGAATTTTCAAAATTCGGGATTCGAGCGTTCCCGCGGTACACAGATTGAAGATGAACACTTCCTGTTTTCGACCGAATCGGTGAATCCGACCGATCCGCTGTTCGATCTTCATCGGGTTCCAGGGCAGGTCATAATTGATCAGCGTATCGGCGAATTGCAGATTGCGACCTTCCCCGCCGGCCTCGGTACACAGCATCACATTCAGGGTCGTTTTCAATTGCTCGACCGCGGCGTCTTTCTCGTCCGCCGATTGCTCACCCGAGAACGTCGAGAACGCGATATTCGATTCGTTCAGAAGGCTTTGCAGCCGATGCAGCGTGCGGATGGCGCTGACGAAAACCAAGATCTTATGGCCCTCGCTGTCTCGGAGCAGTTGCAAAAGTTTTTCGTCTTTGGCCGAATGCGTCAACCGTTTCGCTCGTTCGCACAAAAGCGCTGCCGCGGCGTCGTGCTCTGCCAGCGGCTGCAGCGTCGCCGCGGCCGTCGCCGGGTGGCTGCCCATCGAGGCCAAGATGGAATGTAGCCGCATTCGCGAGATCGTAACGCCAGAGGACGAAGCCGTTGTCGCGTCGACATCAAGGTCCTCGATCCCATCATCACTTCCCCGAGCAAATTACGCAGCCGATTTCGGTTGCGTGGGTCGCGCGGGTTGCCACGCGTCACGAATTGTTTTTTGAAATCGGCTTCGGTCTTCAGGTGACCGGGTTCGAGCAACGTCAGCAAACTGTAGAGCTCGACAAGATTGTTTTGCACCGGTGTGGCGCTGAGTAGAAACATGTACCGCCGGCTGAGTGAGTTGACGAGCTTCCAAAGCTTGGTGGCTCGATTGCGACAATGGTGCGCCTCATCCACGATCACGAGATCCCATGGCGACGACGCAATCGCCTGGGGTCGACGTCCCGTGCGGGCGAATGACGTCGAGACCAACACGCGATCATGTGATTGCCAAAACTCATCGCGACTGCTGGTGATCGTCCCGGTCATTCATGATTTCGGTATCTGGCGGTACCGGAACGACTCCGCCGGATTTGATCTTCGCGATGGTCTTCATTGACGCCACTTCCTGTGCTCCTGCGCGAAACATGTTTTTGCTGATCGCGAGCAATTTTACTCCCCACCGTTCTTGGCAAACAGAAAGATGTTTCCCGCGTCATCGGCAAAAAACGCGTGCTTCTCCGCGTGACGTTGGCTGGAAAGATCACGATCGGCAGCCATCACCCTGGGGCAAACGAGCCAGCGAAATTGTGGATTGCTGTTGAATCGAGCTTCCCGAAATGTTTACGGTTCCCTGCGGTAACATTCGTTCTCCGGCATCGTGGGTTTTGGATTTATGTCGCACGCTTCACTCACCGATTCGCGGTCGCGAATCGACGCGAACTCCGACGAGTTGGCCGATACCTCAGTGCTGGGTCAGTACATCCCGCTGATTTATCACTATCACATGCTGCAGGACACCGATCGTGTCGACGCGTTTCGACGTGCGATCGAATTGATCGTTCGTCCCGGAATGCACGTCGTGGAGCTGGGCGGAGGCACGGGAATTCTTTCCTCGTTCGCGGCCCTCGCCGGTGCAAGCGTCACCTGCGTCGAACGCAATCCCGAATTGGTGCGATGCGCCCGGCGCTGTTTGGCGGACAATGCATTGACGAATCGCGTCGAAGTCATCCAAACGGACGCCTGTCGTTACCTCCCGGACAGCCCCGTTGATGTCGTCGTGTGCGAGATGTTGCACGTCGGTTTGCTTCGTGAAAAACAGGCACAAGTGTTGACGGCGTTTAAGAAAAACTATTTGTCGGTGTTTGGTCCCAAGCTTCCCGTCTTCATCCCTGAAGCTTCGATTTTGATGGCCCAACCGGTTCAGCAATGTTTTGATTTCAGTGGATACATCGCCCCGGTGCCGATGTTTCAGGTGCCATCGCCTGACCAGCCGCGGACTCGCGAGATCGCAACCTTGTATGCGTATGCAAACATCGCTTACGACGATTTCATTCCGTCATCGTTGACGATGTCGGCAGAGATTCACGCCGCATGCGATGGCCGCGTCAACGCGATTCGCCTCGTTACCCAAAACGTGCTCGGCATCGACATGCTGCAGAAGCAAGCGATCACTTGGCCGAATCAATGTTTGGTTTTACCCATCGAAACACCGTTCGACGTTTCGGAGCATGATTCGGTAAAAATGTCCTTTGGCTATCGTCCCGGTGACGACATCGAAACGTTGTCCCGATCGATCAAGCTCATTCCGCCGGTTCAATGTTCGCCGCGAGCAACCGGTCGACCGTTTGATTAATTTCCCGTCCAGTAAAATCGATGGCCGCAACTTTACCCGTCGTGTCGACAATCACGATGAACGGCATGGAGACGACGCCAAACTCCGCCGCAACCGGATTGCTGGGTTGCTTTTCGGGCTTGGTCTCGCTGTGGAAACTGCGAAACGCCACCGGTGATTCTTTAATGAACGCTTCGAATGGCGCGTCGCGTGTGTCCATATTGACGCCTACGATCTCCACGCGTGTTGGTGATTGCTGGCGAATTTGGTCCAGTCGCTGCATCAGCGATAATGACTCGGGAAACTCGATCGACCAAAACGGCATCAGGACGACTTTGCCGGCAAACTGATCCAGCGACAACGAGTCGCCATCGCATGATGGCAGGTCAAGAACGGGCCGTGTGCCGACGATCGATTTTCTGGATTTGGATGCGGCAATGGCGACATCGACCGTCTGCTGCTCTCGCGGTCCAAAGTCTTTCGTTTGAGCCAGAACGTCGTACGTCGCATCGATAAACTCGCTTCGGCCTGCGGCTTCGTTTTGCAGTGTTGCCGACGCGATGAATTGCACCGCGGCAAGATCGGGGGATTCGGCGAGTAACGCCTCTACCGCTGCCACCCATGTTTTGACATCTACGGTGTCTCCCCGTTCGAGTTGCCGGAGTAGCGATTCGACCTCCGCAAACTTTGGCGTTCCGGCGATTTGCAATGCCATGGAGGCTACGTTGGGATCGGGATGATTGGCAAATAAATCAACGATGCGGTCACGCACCCGGGCTGATTCTGCGGAGTAGCCGTAGCGTTGTAAAACTTCGCGAGCCTGTCCCATCACCATCAGCGCCGCGATGCTTGGTTGAGCGTCGCCGGAGCCAATTTGATTGACCTGCGTCATCACGCGGTCGCCGTTTTTGACCGAGCCGTTTTGGATGCCTTCGAGTTCTAAACCGATCAAGACCAAACGGCTGTCCTCGGCGATGTTTGGGTCTTCGTTGTTGATCTCGTCGTTCGCGAGAAGTTCGAGCGATTGGGCGGCCTTCAAATCCCCCAGCGCCGCGAGGTGCGAGAGCGCCTGAAGCTGGCCACGAATGCCCATGATCCGCTGGGCTATCGTCGCGCCGGGTGAAGACTGCAACCGCGTTGCGGCCTGCAGTTTTAATTGACCGATACGAGCCATCTCGCGTGTTGCGACCGCGTTGTCAAAGATCCCCGCCTTGCCCGAAGCGATGTTCTGCATATCCAGATCCACGAGCTGCAAAAATTCCGCCAATCGATCCGCGCTTAAATTGCCGGGCAACTCAAGCCGGATTGCGGATGCTAGGGGATCGGCCGGCCGTGTATTTGTTTCGCCGGCGGGTGGCGCAACTGGTGGCGATTCAGAGTCACTAAACCATTCTTCGTCGTTCGCATTGCCTGGCAAAACCGGCTTGTCGGATAGGGGCTGCGCCGCCGCCGTGTCAACGAGTTCCCCCGCGCTGCCTTTGGTTATTGTGGTTGCCGGTTTCTCTGATGCGGCGTCGCGGTTTCCGCAACCCGGTGAGCCAGCGATCGATCCGAAAAAAAGCAGCGTGAGCAAACCGGTTTTATTGAAGGACTTGGTCACGCGTTCGATTTCTTTTTAGTTGGGGCAAGTGACGATTGGCGGCAGTTCTGCGGCGGCGATTTTAAGACGATTTTGCGACGACGATTTTGCGACGACGGCGGCACTTTAAATCCCTATCCCGGCCAATGCATCAGCAATTCGTCCGATCGTATTTTTGATCGCGGGATGGTTCTCTGGCAAATGATACAACGCCTCCCGCATCCGCTGAACGAGCGGTTGAGACTCGATCCGCTGGTCCCGATCCAACGCATTTTCCATCTCCTGCATCGCCTCGCGAAGCCTGGCGGCGGTCATGTCGTCGAGTTCACCGGCGGAAGACAGTTCTAGTTCCAATTGGTCAATCAATTGACCGAGGCGAACTTTGTCCATTGCATTGTCTTTCGAAAAGGGGATAAGTGATGATTGGCAATTATGCGATAGCGGCAAAAAATTTGAGTGGTACCACGCACGTTTATCCTATCTTGTTTCGCTCAATTGGCGGCGGATTGTCGCTCGAATCGGATACGCCAGGATTTTATACGGCAAAAATAGCTTGCCGTAATCGCCTTTAAGGCACCCAGCGGCACAATAAGCGATTCCGCGGGCATCGGATATCGACGCGAATACTTGCGACCGAGATTTTGCACCGATAGTCTGCGTCGACCGCTCCGGGGATGGCCTTCAAAGAACGCGACGAGATAGTATCGGCATGTACAGCGAAGACGATTTGCGCATCAGGACGCTCGGAGAATGCCGGATCGATTCGCCGCTGCAACGTTTGTTGGATTACCGCCAACGATCCGCAAACTACGTTGACGAGTCAGACCGTATTCTGCTGGAAAACACGGTCTCGGAAGTCAGCCAGTACGGGCTGCCAACGGACCAATTGATCGGATTCGAACCAGCCGGGGCGCGGCGGAAAATCTACTTTGACCCGACCAAGACTCGGGCGGCCATCGTCACCTGCGGCGGCTTGTGTCCTGGGTTAAACAACGTCATCCGATCGCTCGTGATGGAGATGACGCGTCTGTACGGTGTGCCCCGTGTCTACGGATTTTGCAGCGGATATCAGGGATTCATTCCAAGTTTTAAACGTCCCGTGCTGGAACTGACGCCTTCGGTCGTTTCGGACATCAACGAGCAGGGAGGCACGATCCTCGGATCATCGCGCGGCGAACAAAACGCCGAAGAGATCGTTGATTGTTTGGACCGGATGGGGATCAACATTCTGTTCGTCATCGGTGGCGATGGGACGATTCGCGGCGGGATGCGGATCGTCGAAGAAATCAGTAAACGCGGTCTGAAGATATCCGTCGTCGGCATCCCCAAGACGATCGACAATGACATCCTGTTTATTGACCAGAGCTTCGGTTTTCAAACCGCGTTCAGCGAAGGAGCCAAAGCGATCAGGGCCGCCCACGTGGAGGCCTGCGGCGCGCCCGGCGGTGTCGGACTGGTCAAATTGATGGGTCGGCACAGCGGCTTTATCGCTTGTTACGCTTCGCTTGCGATGAGCGACGCGAACTTTGTCCTGATCCCTGAAGTTCCGTTTCGATTGGACGGCGACGAAGGGTTGTTTGCGTGTTTACGCCGCCGGTTAGAGCGACGAGGCCACGCCGTCATTGTCGTCGCCGAGGGAGCGGGCCAAGACCTTTTGGAAATCAATCACCAAACCGACGCCTCAGGAAACAAACGCCTCAACGACATTGGCGTTTGGTTGAAGGACGCGATCACGAATCACTTCCAAGAAAACAAATTGGAATTGAACCTCAAATACATCGACCCAAGCTACGTGATCCGCAGCGTACCGGCCAATCCGTATGACAGTGTTTTCTGTTCGCGATTGGCCCATAACGCGGTTCACGCGGCGATGTGTGGCCGTACCGAATTAGTCGTCAGCCGCTGGCACACGCGATTCGTTCATGTGCCGATGCCGCTAGCGATTCGAGAACGAAACTGCGTCGACCCCAATGGAGACCTTTGGATGACGGTGCTCGAATCGACCGGTCAACCACCGCGATTTCATTAAACACAATCGCGGCGAAATTCCGCTCGTCCGTCGCCCGCTATGCTCGCGGCAAACGGATAATAAATGCCGTTCCCCGACCGACGGTGCTCTCGACGCGGATTCGCCCGCCATGCGAATCGATGACTTCCTTGCACGCGGCCAATCCCAAACCGGTGCCGCCCATGCCGGTTTCGTCGGGGCCATCTTTGGTCGTAAAGAACGAATCAAAGATATGCGGCAATTGCTCGCGAGGAATTCCAACACCGGAATCACGAACGCCGAGAACGATTTCATTCGCGTCGGGTGCGTCATCCAAACTGACGGTGATCGTTCCTCCGTCGGGCATCGCTTGGCGGGCGTTGACGAGCAGGTTGATGAGGACGCGTTGGATTTCGTTTCCGCTAGCGATCGCCTTAGATGTCGCTGGGTTGATTTGTGTTTCGACACCGACGCGAAATCTTCGCATGTCGCGAGACAGCAGTTCCAGGGTATCCTCGATGATCTTGATAAGATCGGTCGGCTGCAGCGAGTCAGCTCGGTTTTTCGCCTGAGCCAATATCGTGCTGGTGATCTTTGCCGCCCGCTGCGAAGCATCAAGAATTTTCGTCAACGCTTTATCACGGCTCGCTTGGTCGGGATTGCGAAGTCCCATCTTTGCGTAATTCATGATCGTCATGATCGCGTTGTTAAATTCGTGCGTTGCCGTACCCGTCAATTCACCCAGTGTCGCGAGCGATTGTAACCGCTTCAATTCCTGGGTCATCTGGTGCAATTGTCGGGACTGTTCGGCTTCGGTGCGTTGAATCATGGGACAATCAAATGGGGAAACGACGGACCGCGTATTCACACAATTGATCTATCGTGAGTTGCCGACGATGAACTAAATGATCGTTGGATCGCGTGGTAGGAACGCCCTCAAAGTCCCCGGCTTCGCGACTCGTCAAAGGTTGCCAGTCTCATCTAGTCGGCAGGAGAAGAATCATGCAGGAAGCATCCCCCTACATCGGCGGCTCGTTGCACATTGTCGCTCGTTTGGCCAAGCGAATCCGCGAGGCCCGCGAACTTGGGTTCCAGATACGCCAGGAATTTCTTGGCGTTCACCAAAGCAATTGGTGTGAAATCGCCGGGCGTAAGACCGTATTTCTCGACGCCGCCCAAACAGCGGTCGAGCAATTGACGACGCTTGATGATGCCTTGCAAACGTACCGCCCCGCCGCGTGAAACAGCGGAACGGTCGCCAATATCAAATCGTCAAAAGATTTCGATACATATTGATCGCCGCGGGACCGACCAACACCACGAAGATACCTGGAAAGATAAACAGGACCAGCGGGAAAATCATCTTTACCGCTGTTTTTGCTGCTTTTTCTTCGGCGATTTGACGCCGTTTCACCCGCATCGCATCACTTTGGACCCGCAACGCCGTGCCGACGCTGCTGCCGAATTTATCGGCTTGAATCAAAATCGACGCGAGCTGACGAAGGTCGTCGACGCCGCTGCGGTAACCGAGTGCCTGCAAGACCTCGGCTCGCGGACGACCGAACTGCAATTGCTGGTTGGCGATGATGTACTCCTCGGCAATGGTCCGGTGAGACTTCAATAATTCTTCAGCAACTTTTCGCATTGCCTGGTCAAGCCCCAACCCGGCTTCCACGCAGACCACCATCAAGTCCAGAGCGTCTGGCATGCCCAAAAATATCGACTCTTTGCGTTTCTTGCATATCCACCAGAGCGCGATCTCGGGTAGATAAAAACCGATGCCGCCACCAATAAAGGCTTTCATGGCAAGCTGGGTCGTAAGTCCGTCAACAAAAACCCCAACCACGCCGCCAAGAAACAAACCGACGCCACCAAGAATCAATTGGCCGCCTTTGAATGCAACGGGAGCCTGTTCACGACGGAAGCCCGCATTAATCAAACGCTCTCGCAACTTGCTCATTTGTGCGTCGGTACCGCTGACGGTCTTGGCGAGGGGTTGAGTTGCCCGCTCCAGAACCGCGGTCAACGCCTCCCCCTTCTTCTTCGCCTTGTCATCCAAAACAAGGGCAGCGCCGCCGCGCGCTCGCGGATTGCGTAGCTCTTCCAAGCGGTTCTCGACGGTCGGCTCTTCCGATCCATTCCACGTACTCAGCATCCACCACATACCAGCGGTGATCGCGAAAAAGATCGCGATCGGCGTCAACACCTGTGGACTCAATAACGAAAGCGCGAGTAACGGTTCGATTGACATGTGAATATTCATAGTGGCAGACTTATCAATGAAGTGATGATCGAAAAAAAATGCCTGAACTCGTTCGATCGTTCCTAGTGCGGGGAGTGAATGACGCCTATGGCGATCCCGCGTCAAACCTTAATCGTGATGATTTTCTTAATCACCAGGGCACCGAGGACTTGCGTGACGACTGCGATCCCCAGCATGTAGTGACCAAGCGGATCCTTAAACAATTGCAGGACGTATTCGGGATTCAATTTCAACATGAATAGAAACAGCGCCGGTGGCATTGCCAGCAGGACGATACCGCTCAATCTTCCTTCGCCAGTCAACGCTTGGACCTGACCCAAAATTTGCAACCGTTCACGAACGAGGTGGCCGATTTTGTCGAGGATTTCCGCAAGGTCACCGCCCGTCGAACGCTGCAAAATCACCGCAGTCGCAAAGAATCTTAAGTCCATGTTGGGAACCCGGCCCGACAAATCTTCCAGTGCCTCTTCCAGCGGAATGCCGAAGTTTTGTTCCTCGAAAACACGTTGAAATTCTTTCGCCAACGGATCGGCCATCTCCGAGCCGACCAAACCAAACCCGTTGGCGAGCGAGTGACCGGCGCGAAGCGAACGACCGAGCAATTCAAGTGCTTCGGGCATCTGGCGTCCAAATTTTGACAACCGTCGTTTTCGTGTGAACGACAGCCAGAACAGCGGCAATCCCATCACCATGAATCCACCGATCGGTGCCAACAACACCGGTACCGGACTGACAACGATCGCGGCAAATCCGGCGAGGAAACAACCACCACAGATCAATAGAAACTTTGTTGGCGAGATATTCACATCCGCTTGGCTGAGGTATACCTTCAGCGCCGGCAAGCGCTTGATGATCTCTTCCATGATGTTCTTGGTATCATCAAAACCACCCGCCATCAACAATGACTTTTGATCATTATTGACCGCTGGACCGCCGTGCCGTGTTGCCATCGCCGTCAAGCGATCTTCGGTCGACGTCGATTCTTGGCCGGGAACCCACATCGCCGCGGCGAACGCCACCAACGAGGCGATCCCGACGCCGACGGCTATGATGGTAAAGATGACTGGCATGATTAAACCTCAGCAACACAGATTGATAGGGAAAGGCTTGTTGAAGGATCAAGCCTTCATGATCTCGCGCTCACGGAACATGCTGGCGGGGAGCCGGACTCCCGATGATTCCAATTTGGACATAAAGGTCGGGCGAACTCCGGTGCATTCGAAGTGGCCGAACGCTTTGCCTTCTTCGGTGACGCCTTCTTGAACGTAACGAAAAATATCCTGCATAACGATCGTGTCGCCTTCCATACCGACCACTTCGGTGATCGCCGTGACGCGTCGTGGTCCGCCCTGCAAACGATTGGCTTGGATCAACACGTTGACCGCACCGGAGATTTGTTGACGGATCGCTTTCAACGGCAAGTTGTACCCGGCCATCATGACCAGAGTTTCCAAACGGGCGATGGCGTCGCGTGGCGTATTGCTGTGAATCGTGGTCAATGAACCGTCGTGACCGGTATTCATCGCTTGCAACATGTCCAGAGTTTCACCACCACGGCATTCGCCGATGATGATGCGTTCGGGACGCATACGCAGCGCATTGCGAACAAGATCCGTTGCCGTGATCGCGCCATTGCCTTCAATGTTTGCTGGGCGGGTTTCCAACCGAACGACGTGATCCTGTTGCAATTGCAACTCGGCGGCGTCTTCGATCGTAACGATTCGGTCTTCGTGGCCAATGAACGATGACAACGTGTTGAGCAAGGTGGTTTTTCCGGAACCCGTACCGCCGGCGATGATCATATTCAATCTCGCCTTGATGCATCCTTCGAGCAACATCACCATCTCGGGTGTGAATGCGCGATAGTTCAGCAAGTCTTCCAGCTTTAACGGATTGCTGCCGAAGCGTCGAATACTCATACAAGCGCCATCGAGCGCCAACGGTGGGATGATCGCGTTAACCCGGGAACCGTCTTCCAGCCGAGCGTCGACCATGGGGCATGTTTTGTCAACGCGACGACCGACGCGAGATACAATCCGGTCGATGCTTTGCATCAAGTGTTTGTTGTCGCTAAACTCGACATCGGTCGTTTGCATCCGTCCGGTTCTTTCGACGTAGATGTTTTT
>Ga0105045_10005680_pt1 | contig 10988 bp, 5 predicted proteins | sample MAT02_FD_78089 | JGI IMG/M metagenome (GOLD analysis project Ga0105045, IMG submission 78089) | Freshwater microbial communities from Lake Fryxell liftoff mats and glacier meltwater in Antarctica - MAT-02 (megahit assembly) | ecosystem: Environmental > Aquatic > Freshwater > Ice > Liftoff... | reverse complement strand
TCCAGCCGGTCATCACCGTTATGCCCCTCCAGCCGGTCATTGCCGTCACCGCCCAGCAACGTGTCCTGCCCCAGGCCGCCCACCAGTGTGTCGTTGCCAAGGCCCCCGTCCAGACGGTCATCACCCGAGCCGCCATCCAGCCGGTCATTGCCTGCATCCCCGAGGAGCGTGTCATTGCCGTCGCCAGAGGTCAGCACGTCATTGCCCGACCCGCCGTCCAGCCAGTCGTTGTCCGCGCCACCATCCAGCCGGTCATTGCCGATGCCGCCCAAAAGCGTGTCATGTCCGCTGCCGCCGTAAAGGCCATCATTGCCAGACCCGCCGTCAAGGCTGTCAGCGCCGTCCCCGCCAATCAACGTGTCATTGCCGTCGCCACCCAGCAGCGTATCGCTGGCGCCCCTGCCGTCCAGCAGGTCATTGCCCGCGCCCCCCAGGATCTGGTTGCCAAGGCCATCACCGCGTAGCGAGTCGGCAAAGTCTGAGCCTTCCAGGTTCTCAATCTCGATAAAGAGATCACCTGCAGCATCGCCTGTATTCGCAACCCCAGCGGCCAGATCCGCCGCCACCCCGGCCGCCGCATCGCGGTAAGAGGCCGTGTCTTGCCCCAGACCGCCCTCAAGCCGGTCCGCACCGGCACCGCCGACCAGGCTGTCATTCCCGGTGTCACCGATCAGCGTGTCGCTGCCCGCCCCGCCGAAGAGCAGGTCATTGCCGCCGCGCCCGTCGATCCGATCGTTGCCCGCCAGTCCCCACACCAGATCATCCAGAGCATTTGCGAAGAAGTTGTCTGCAAAGGCGGAAAGCTCGAACCCTTCGATCGATATGTAGATGTCGCCCGCCGCGTCGCCGCTGGACAAGGACAGGGCTGCCAGATCAAGGGTGATTGCAGCGCCGCTGTCACGGTAGCTGGCGACGTCCACCCCATTGCCGCCTTCCAGCTTGTCGGCCCCGGCTCCGCCGATCAGAGTGTCATCGCCGTTGCCGCCGACAAGAACGTCGCTACCCGCGCGGCCTTCGATCTCGTCGTTGCCATCATGGCCCCAGATCATGTTGCCCTGACCATCCCCCACCAGCGTATCGCCAAAACGAGAGCCTTCGAGGTCTTCCATCCAGAAATAGGCATCATTCACGGCCTCTCCCTGATTGCGGGAAGGCGCGCTCATGTCGGCCAGAACGGCCGTGTTGGCTTGGGTGTAGCTGATCCGGTCCTTGCCCGCCCCACCGTCCAGAACATCCGCGCCCTCACCGCCCGACAGAATGTCGCTGTCCGATCCGCCAAAAAGGCTGTCGTTCCCTGCCCCCCCGAACAGCCGGTCGCTGCCGTCGCGGCCTTCCAGCCTGTTGTCTGCGGACGTGCCGGTGAGCGTATCGGCAAAACGTGAGCCGGTGACTCCTTCGATCGACAGGTAGATCTGCCCCTTTCCAGGCCCGGCCGTCTGCGCCGAAGCCGAAAGGTTAACGGTCACTGCACTGGCTGCATTGGTAAAATCGATGACATCAAAGCCACCACCGCCATCGATCGTGTCATTGCCGGCGGTGATGTAGAAGAGGTCGTTGCCATCGCCGCCGGTCAGAAGGTCTGGCTGGGAACTGCCGCTTTGCGCACCGCTGTCGTCGGGCCATGGCGGCGGAGCGTGCCACAGGCCGACGAAATCGGTCAGGCGAAAGGCTTCGGGCTGGATCGGCAGGCCGTTGGCCGACCGAATCTCCAGCACCTCATCGCGAAAGGTGATCAGGGCCCCGGTCGCGGTGGCGGTGATGGTAAGGGCCGCAAGCGAGTGGATGCTGCCCCAGTCCGACAGGTCGATCCGGTCGATGCCAAGCTGGAAATCTGCAATCATGTCTTGGGCGCCATCTGCGGCTAGGATGAAGATATCCGCCCCCGCGCCACCGAACATAAGGTCCGTCCCAATGCCGTCGGACAGGATGTCGGCCCCGTCTCCGCCCTCCATCCGTTCGTCGCCGTCGCCGCCAAGGATCATGTCGCCCAGCGCGGTTCCAATAATCGTGTCAGCGTCAGGCCCTCCCGTCCGGACCGGGGCGACCGGGCCTGGGTGGATCTGCAGCCGGGTTATGCCCGTCCCTTCGCCCGCCACGAAAAGATCAATTCGGCCGTCGATCACGCGGGCAGTCATTGCGGTGATGCTGTCCAGCGCGAGGCCCGGAAGCTGCAGTTGCTGGCCCACCATGACCAGCCGCCCGTCCGGAAGCATCGTCATCAGGGTCACGCCCCCGTCATTGCCGCCGACCATGACGAAAACCCGGTCGCCGACTACGGCCGTGGCAAGCGCCTGCACGCCTTGAAACCGGGTGTCCAGGGTGTCAACCACATGATCGGCCACACGCATCACCCCACCCTGTGCAATCTCGATGACACTGAGCGAGGATGACCCAGGCGAGGCCACCAGGAGATACGTCATGCCCCCCACTTCGACCGCCTTGACATCGGACGGGTTTGAAATGCCGAGGCCCTGCGGCACGCCCAGCATCTCCGGCTGGCCAAGTACTCCGCCCGGGCCGATGCTAAATGCGCGCACGACATCGCCTGTCAAGGACAGGCTGATCAAAAAGCTTTGCCCCCCCACGGTGACAGGGGTCAGAGCCGACAGATCCACCCCGGACTTCGGGGCGTCGATCACCCGGGTGCCGACCAATGTCATGCTGCCATTCGCGGCAACCGAGTAGGCGTGGATCGTGCTTTCACCCATGCGGGCGGCGTAGAAATACGTGACCCCGTCCACTTGCGCGACTGTCTGCGCGCACAACGTGCCAGCAAGGCTGCCGCTCAGCTGCACCGGCCCTGCAAGCGCGCCGTCTGCCTGCAGGGCATGGGCCTGAACCCCACCCTGATTGGCCCCGGTCACAACAAGATGTGCCGCGCCACCAAGAGAAAGCATTTCGACCGTTGCCTCGGCCGGCAGGGCCATGCCGGGGGTGATCAGCTCCTGATCCACCAGCGTCATCGCGGCATCGACGTCCAGTGCCAGCACCCCGCCGCCCGCACGCGTTGCGGTGTAAAGCAGGACATTGCCGCCCTGCACCACCAGTTCCATGTCGCTGATACCCGAGACCATGTTCAGCGGCGCAGCCGTGAACGTCTCCACCACCTGAAAGGTATACACCCCAAGCCCCCACACACACCCATTTACCCAAGCGCGAGGGTGACCGGATCAGGTTACCGGGGGGTGAGCAGTTTCAGGCGGAAACGCGGCGATTGTCGGGGATTTTCGGTAAACCCGCGCCGTTGCGAACATTGACCGTGCGAATCACGATGACTTGCGATCAGGCCGAACCGATCAGCGCCCGACGCCCTCATATTTGATGAAGCCCGCAGCGCGCGCCTCATCGGGGTCATAGACATTGCGCAGATCGGCCAATTGCGCGGTGGCCATCTTGCGCGCCAGCTTGGCCAGGTCGAGACCGCGAAACTCGTTCCATTCGGTCAGCATCACCAGCAAATCGGCGCCCGAGGCCGCCTGATATGGGTTTTCCACCCATTTCACCCCGGGCAACAGCGCCTCGCCCTCATGCCGGCCTTGAGGGTCGGTAACCCGCACCTTGGCCCCCGCACCCACCAGCGCAGGGATGATCGTCAGCGACGGCGCGTCGCGCATGTCGTCGGTGTTGGGCTTGAAGGTCACGCCCAGGATGGCAATTGTCTTGTCGCGCACCGACCCGTCACACAGATCGACGATTTTGTCGATCATCCGGCGCTTGACCTCGTCGTTGACCTTGATCACCGCCTCGACAATCTGCATCGGGGCGGCATGTTCCTGCCCGATCCGGGCCAAGGCCTTCGTGTCCTTTGGAAAGCAGCTTCCGCCATAGCCCGGGCCCGCATGCAGAAACTTGTCGCCGATCCGGCCATCCATCCCCATGCCCTTGGCCACGGCCTTCACATCCGCGCCCACCTTCTCGCACAGGGCGGCAATTTCGTTGATAAAGGTGATCTTGGTGGCCAGAAAAGCGTTGGCCGCGTATTTGATCATCTCGGCGCTTTCGAGATCGGTGTAGACCATCGGGAATTCGCGCAACGACAGGGGGCGGTAAAGCTCGGCCATGACCTTTTTGGCCTTTTCGTTTTCCACCCCCAGGACCACTCGGTCAGGGTGCATGAAATCATCGATCGCCGCGCCTTCGCGCAGGAACTCCGGGTTCGAGGCGACATCGAATTTCGCCGCCGGATTGGCTGCCCTTATCACCTCCCCGACCTTGCGGTTGGTGCCCACAGGAACGGTGGATTTGGTAACCACGACCGCATAGCCCGTCAGGGCCCGCCCGATCTCGGCAGCGGCCTCCATCACATAGGTCAGGTCGGCATGGCCATCCCCGCGCCGGGTCGGAGTTCCTACCGCGATGAAAATCGCTTCGGCCCCAGCCACGGCGTCGGCCAGCCCGGTGGAGAAGGCAAGTCGCCCGGCGCTGACATTCTTTGCCAAAAGCGCCTCTAGCCCCGGCTCGAAGATCGGCACTTCGCCACCAAGCAATCGGTTGATCTTTTCGATGTCCTTGTCCACGCAAATGACATCATGCCCGAAGTCGGAAAAGCAGGTCCCTGAGACCAGCCCCACATACCCCGTCCCGATCATCGCAATCCGCATACTGTATATCCTTGCCCTGTATGGCGATGTCTATGCAGGGCAACCAAGGCTGTCAAATGGCGGGGACCGGGCGGCCCCCGCCTTTAACACGGCTTGGGTCAGATGTCGCTTTCCAGATATATCTTGTTCAACGTGATGCCGACGACAGACGATGCGCCTCCAACGCTCATGTGCACTTGCGGAATGAGGGCCAGTGTCGTGGATGGCAGGTCGGTCGTGACCGTGCCGTTTGCCACCGCCCCACTGTCCAGATCCCGGACCTCATAACCGACCAACTGGGTCGTCCCGGGGGGCGAAAACAAGGTGATCTCGTAGACATTGGCCCTGTCAATGGTCGGCTTGGGGAAAGACGCCCCAAGATCGATCTTGGTTGCCGCTCCCGACCCGTCATTGTGCATGAACTGGACGTTTGTATCCGCCGAATCCCAGCCCATGCCGACCATGCTCAACAGCGTCGAGGTGTTCACGTCAGTCGGGGCGGCGTTCAGCCGCATGCCGGCAAAGGCACGGTGACTTGCATTGGCAACCCCCGTGGCAGGTGCCCAGCGGATGACAAGGTGAAACCCGCCCAGACCCGCTGTCTGCCCCCCAACCGTCCATTGTGCGTCCTGCCCGCGAACCCCGGCAATGGCAGTCGTTGCCGCCGTGGTAATCAGAAAGTCGCGGCGTTTCATACGCGTGTGCAGGTTTGTGCTGGTCCAGTTTGCAGTGCTGCTGGTCCCCAATGTCACGACAGAGAACGCGAACAGCGTATCGGCGCGCCCGTTGCCCGTTGCATTCCACATGGAAATCACGTTGCGGCCGAAGAAGGGTTGCAGCGCGGTATCCAGACCAGATGGCCCCACGATGGCAGGCATCATCCTGCCACCGACATCGCGGCCGAACATCTTGACCCCTCCTGCCGCGGGGACCGAAGGTGTGGCAATCGCAGGCAGACGCAACTGGCCGCCCTCGATCTCGACATCGGCCGCGCCCGCAAAGGTGCCGGCACTGTTGAACTGGACTTCGCCAGATCCACCCCCCGGACTGCCACCTCCACCCGGTGCCGTCCAAGCCCCATCCGCCCGCAGGAAATTCGCCGTACCTCCGCCCGACGGTGGCGCAAGGCCTTTGGCCGAACCAGAGAATATATCCAGCAAAGCCGTGGCTTGGGCCGTCGTCAGGTCTTCTGGATCGCCGGTACCGGCACTGGTGCGGCCCTTCAGCGTAGCTGTGACCATGTTCGCCAGCTTGGCGTTGGTCACCGAATCAGTGGCAATGGTCAAGACGGTTGCGCCGGTGACATCGCCTGTATGGGTGGCGTTGGAAACCTTGGCGCTGTTGGCCGTGACAGCCGCCGTCGCCGAGACCGCAGCAGCTAAATCGCTGATCGTCGCCGCCGCCTGAGTGCCGGTATGCGTTGCCCGGTCCCGAAGCGCCGCATCGCTGGCGTTGGCCGTCGCACCGCTGGCCACGTTCAGGATTGCGCGCGCCTGGGTGGGCGTCACAACCTCAGGTGCACCGCTGCCTGCCGTATCACGGCCAAGGAAGCTATCCGTCGCCATGTCGGCCAGCTTGCTCAACCCCACCGCGCCCGCGTCGATCGTCCAGACCGCACCGCCCCCGGATACGGCAATATCGCCCTTGTCGCCATCGCTGACCCCACCGCCACCGCCCACGGCTAGTGTGACACCCGCGCTGCGCAGCTTCACCTCGCCCGTGGTGGTGTTCAGCCACAGCGTCCCGTCGGCAGGGCTGGCCGGGTCGGTCGCCTGCCCGCCCAGATGCACCGGTTGCGGCAGCGTCACCTCGCCCGTCGCGGCCTTCGCCTCCAGCGCAGTGTAGAACGCCGACCCATCCGCGCTGACCTTGACCGAGAAATCATCCGTCCCCGCCGTCCCCATTTCGGCCCGGCCACCAAAGGCGGTCTGGAACAGAAGGCTTGCCGTATCGCTCGCCGCCGCCTTGTTCAACTTCAGCTGATGGCCTGACCCTGCATGGTTCAGTAGTGTCGACGAAGCCGCTACCGTCAGCCGGTTCGTCGCATCCGCCGTGGCCGAAATGCCCAGTTGGGACACGCTCAAAGGCCCGTCGCTGGGCGTCTGCCAGACCAGCCCGTCAAAGACCGCCGTCTGCCTCTCGGCCAGCACATGCGCGCGCCAGCCCGGCAGGGGTTGGGTGAACTGCCACCCTGTTTCGGAAAGCAGCGCGATCCGCCCCGCCTGCCCGACCCATGCGCCCGTCGCCCCCGACGCCACAATATGCCGGTCGCCGACCGACGGCAGCGCGGGGGCCGTGGTCAGCGTCCGGTTGATCACCGACAGCTGGACCACCAGGTCCAGTACCGCCAGCGCCTCGTTATGGGTAACATGTTTCTGCGCCTGTGCCGGAAGGATCAGGGGCAGCGACAGGATCGTGGTTTCGTCGGGCATGGATACCTCCGCAGGATCGCCTTGGCGGGGGACCCTAGGGAAAGACCGTCAACAGCCTTTCACCGCGGCGCGCGGCAAAGGCGGGGCTGGCGCAACACCCCCTTACGGCACCGGCTGCGGCGGAATGCGCCCACGTCGCGCCTCAGCCCAGGTATTCAGGCTGACCGCGCCCACGATCAGCGCGCCACCCAGGAGGACAAACGCGTCCACCTCCTCGCCAAAGACCAGGGCACCCAGGGCCGCCGCCCAGATGATCTGCAGAAAAGTGACCGGCTGCGTCACCGCCAAGGGCGCGGCCATGAACGCGCGCGTCATCGTGTAGTGCCCCAGTGTCGCCAAGGCCGCCACCAGTGCCAGCCAGCCCAGTTGCACCCCGGTCACCGGCTGCCAGACCCACCAGGCAATCGGTGCCAGTCCAACCGCCACCGTCACCGATAGCACTGCGACGATGACCGAGGCTGTGGCCAGCCCGCTCAGCCGCTTGGCCAGAATGTAGCTGCCCGCAAAGCACAAGGTCGCCACCAACTGCGACAGATGTGCCAGCGATACTTCACGCAGGCCCGGTCGCAAGACCACCAGCGCGCCCAGCAAAGCCACCAGGACAGACAGCATGCGCCCTCTTCCCAACCCCTCTCCCAGCAAAAGCCCGGCGATGATCAGAACCACCACCGGGTTCAAAAAGCCGATCGCCGCCATTTCAGCTACCGGCACCCGTGCCATTGCGTAGAACCAGAAGATCACCGCAGCTACATGCAAGGCCCCGCGCCATCCGAAAAGCTGCAAAACCTCTGCCGGAAACCGCGTGGCGCACGCCTGCCAGATGGCCGGGGCAAGAAACATCAGGCCAAAGGCAAAGCGGATGAAGGCCGATTGGGCCGCCGGCAAATCTGTCCCCAGATGCCGGACGATCCCGTTGACCCCCACAAAGGCAACGGTCGTGGCCAGCATCCACAACACGCCTTCCACCGGGCGGCCCAGATCAGTCAGATCGCGCATGGCCGCAGAGAACCGTATGCATCAGCCGAAGGCAAGGGCTGCCGCAATCGCCCACATCGTGCAGCCGACGCTGACCGGCCTTGGCTGGGGCCAGAATCCTGACTCGCTGGTCGCCCCCATCTGGCGACCGGTGCCTTGGCCAAACTCTTCCCCGACACGCCACTGGACGTGCCGTTGTTTTGGCATTCCACCCGTTTTGCCGGCCCGGCGCTGACCCCGCTGACGTAGGCGATCCGCAGCGCCGCACATCATCCCCCGACCCCGCAAAGGAAAACGGGGGCGGCTTGCGCCACCCCCGTTTCCGGACCTGAGCCCCGAAGGGCCGGTACCTTATGCGAGCGCGAGGTTTACAGCCGACTCACGGCCGTTGCGGTCTTGCTCGACGTCATAGGTCACAGCCTGTCCATCGGGAAGCGAACGGATGCCAGCGCGTTCCAGCGCGGTCACATGGACGAACACGTCCTTGGAACCACCAGCCGGTGCGATGAAGCCGAAGCCCTTGGTAGCGTTAAACCATTTCACGGTGCCATTGGCCATCGTGATTTCTCCTGTCATATGCCACCCACAGAACGCGGTAGCCCGGCTCAAGTGTCGTCACGTTCGAAGAGCTGCGGGCCGATAGGCAGACAGAAGACCGAAGGATAACAAGCTTTGCCACGCCAATATGCGCCTTCCGGCCCCCCATTGCAAGCGGCTTGGGGAAATACGGCCGGAACCTGCCGCAACGCCTGCCGATTACTCCAGTTGCGCAGCCACGTCTTCGGGAATGTCGAAGTTGTGCGTAACGGTCTGCACATCATCATCCTCTTCCAGAAGATCGATCAGACGCATCAGCTTTTGCGCCGTCTCCAGATCAACCTCGGTCCGGGTCTGGGGCTTCCACACCAGCTTTGATTCCGTCGATTCGCCCAGCGCCTTCTCCAGCGCGTCCGACACTTCCGACAGCGCCTCCACCTGGCAATAGATCCAGTGGCCGTCCTCATCGGACTCCACGTCATCGGCACCGGTTTCCAAGGCCGCAATCATGACGTCATCAACCGAACCAACCGAAGCCGGGTAGGAGATTTCCCCCACCCGGTCAAAGCTGTGGGCTACCGAACCAGTCGTGCCCAGATTGCCCCCGGCCTTCGAGAAATACGACCGCACGTTCGACGCAGTACGGTTCAGGTTGTCAGTCATCGCCTCGACGATGATCGCAATTCCGTTGACACCATAGCCTTCGTACCGGATTTCCGTGTAATCCGCCCCGTCGCCCATCTGGCTTTTCTTGATTGCCCGGTCGATCACGTCCTTCGGCATCGACAAGGCCTTTGCGGCCTTTACCGCCAGTCGCAGGCGCGGGTTCATGTCAGCGTCAGGCATGCCCATCTTCGCGGCGACCGTAATCTCTTTCGCGAGCTTGGAAAACATCTTCGAGCGCAGCTTGTCTTGCTTGCCCTTGCGATGCTGGATGTTCGCCCATTTCGAATGGCCTGCCATGACCTCTGTCTCCGATCGCCCTCAGTTGGCCGTCCTCTACACCAGCGCCAAGCGCAACTGCAACCCCGGCGGGTCAGAGCGGAAAGAACAACGGGATCAGCCCCGACATCGCGAACATCATCACCACGTTCAGCGGCAGGCCGATCCGGATGAAATCTGTAAAGCGATACCCACCAGGCCCATAGACCAGCGTGTTCGTCTGATATCCGATGGGCGTCGCAAACGAGGCCGAGGCCCCGAACATCACCGCCACCACCAGAGGCCGCGGATCTACGCCCATCTCGTTGGCAAGCCCGATGACGATGGGCGTCAGGATTACCGCCACCGCGTTGTTCGACACAGTCTCGGTCAGGAGCGATGTCAGCCCGTAGACTACCAGCACCAGCAGAAACGGCGGCAAGCCCACCAGACCCGGCGCCGCAGCCCCAACAATCAGTTCCACCGCGCCGGACTGTTCCAACCCCGAGCCGACGGCCAGCATCGCGAAAATCATCGCAAGAAGCCGCCCCTCGATATAGCCGAACGCCTCTTCCGCATCGATGCAGCGGGTCAGCAGCACGACCGCGACCCCCAATAGTGCCAGCACCAGAATCGGCGCCACATCCAATGCCGCCAGCCCGACCACTGACGCAAGCACCGCCATGACAATCGGCGCATGGCGCCGCCGATAGGGCCGCTCGGACGGGGCCGAGATGTCGACCACCTCCATATCCGCCGCCAGCCGCTGAATATCCCCGGGTGCGCCCTCCAGCAGCAGCGTGTCGCCAACCTGCACCACCAGATCATCCAGCTGCCGCCCGATGTTCTGGTTCTTGCGGTGCACTGCCAGCGGATAGACCCCGTACCTCCGCCGCAACCGCATCGCCCCCAGAGACCGGCCGACCATGTGGCATCCGGGCGTGATCAGCACCTCGACTGTCGTGGTCTGGACCGACGACAGCTTGTCGATCAGCCGCAACTCCTTTTCGCCCTGCAGTGCCAGCACCTCTGCCATCGGCGTGCGCAGGACCACGCGGTCGCCCGCCTCCAGCACCACATCCTGCAGCCCCCGCCGCAGGCTGAGGTCACCGCGCAGCACGTCGATCACCCGCAGGCTTTCGCGCTTGAACATCGCCACCTGATCCAGCCGCTGCCCGATCAGGCCGCTGTCTTCCGGCACAGCCACCTCGGTAAAGAACTTCATCCGCGCCCGGTCGGTCAGCATCGCGGCCATGCTGTCACGGTCAGGCAACAGTCGGCGCGTGAATATCGCCAGATATGTCATCCCTACCGCCGCACAGCACAGACCCAAAGGCGTGATCTCGAAGATGCCAAAGGGCTCCAGCCCACGATCCCGCGCCACCCCGTCCACCACCAGAGTGGTCGAGGTGCCGATAAGCGTCACCGTGCCCCCAAGGATCGACAGGTAGCTTAGCGGAATCAGCAGCTTCGAGGGTGAAATCTGCATGGTCCTCGCCAGCCGCATGAAGATGGGGATCCCCACAACCACCACAGGCGTGTT
>Ga0105045_10005679_pt1 | contig 10988 bp, 6 predicted proteins | sample MAT02_FD_78089 | JGI IMG/M metagenome (GOLD analysis project Ga0105045, IMG submission 78089) | Freshwater microbial communities from Lake Fryxell liftoff mats and glacier meltwater in Antarctica - MAT-02 (megahit assembly) | ecosystem: Environmental > Aquatic > Freshwater > Ice > Liftoff... | reverse complement strand
GGTTTGCCTAACGAATCGGTTGCGATTAATTTTTTATCAACTACTTCCTGCCATTTTTTGGATGTTGTTAAAATAAACGGTTCGGTAATCGGAATTGTTTTAATACCCATTTTAGTAAAATCATTCACCATTTTTTCGAAGGTTGGAAAACTATCTCTAAACACTTCTAAATTTCCCATCGTTCCCTGAATGTCTTTTCCGAACCAATATAAATCTAAAATAATGGCATCCACAGGAATTTTTTCATCCTTAAATTTTTGAATCGTTTTTCTAGTTTCAGTTTCTGAACGATAGCCAAAACGAGAAGCGAAATTACCAAAAACCCAACGAGCGGGCAAGGGTTGTCTTCCTGTTAAATTAGTGTAATTCTCAATCAGTTCTTCCCATGTATCGCCCACAATTATTTGATAGGTTTTACGTCCAGAAATGGTTTCGTATTCCAACACATTCTCTTTTTTACTATCCAAATCCAAATATCCAATCGGTGCATTGTCAAAATGAACCATGTATTTTTGAGATGAAATGACAATAGGAAGTGTATAATTCATCAATTCCGAACGCGTTTCATATCCATAATCGGCACGGTTGTACAGAGCTAATCGGTTGCCTCGTCTGTCCATTCCTAAAACTCTTGCACCACCACCGTATAATTTTTCGGTAGGGTTGAGGTTGAATTGAATGACTTCTGTGGAATCGTAAACGATATTTCCTTTAACTTTTTCAAGCGGTTCATGTTTTCGTTTGAAGTGGCCTAATTTTTCGGAAAGAAGCAATTTTCCTTTTTTGTAATAGGAGATTTTGAAAGGCGATTTTACAATTTGAACTTCTAAAGAATTGGTTTTGATTTCTAAATAATCTGTTGATTGTTTAAATTGAAGTTCAGTAATGCTCGGTTTTAAAATAACTGCATGCGAATTTGCGTTTATATTTTCTCCAACTGGAACAAAAGTAGTTTCAATGATTTTATCATCATACGGTTGAATAAAATAAGCTCCATCGGAAGTTTTTATTTCCAACACATTTTCATTCCATTCATGTGAAATGTATTTCCGATTTATATTTTGAGCAAATCCAATGGATGATACTAATAATAGTAGAAAAAGTTTTTTCATTCGTTAGTTTAATTTTGTTGTAAAAAGAAAAGCTCCTTTTTTACCTAAGGTTAATTCGTTACTCCAAATAAATTCTTCTCCGGTTAAAATATTTTTCATTTTTTTGCCTTCCAATCCTATTTCAGAATAGATTGAAAGATTCGCTTTAGCAGATTCATTTTTGCTTAAAATTAAAACCACAGTTTCATTTTCCAATATTCTGAACAACGTGTAAATTCCGTTGTTTGGTGCAAAATGAATCGTTTTTCCATCGTGAATGGCTTTACTAGTTTTTCTGTAATTCAGTACTTTAGTTAAAAATTCTTGCATTGATTTTTGGTCGGAAGTTAACCCTTCACCAGTAAACGCATTGATTTTATCGTTTTTCCATCCGCCAGGAAAATCGGTACGAATTAAACCATGATCACCAGGTTTTGCTGTATTTTGCATCAGTATTTCTGTGCCATAATACAGTTGCGGAATTCGAGGCAGAACTAAATAAGTTGCCAAAGTCATTTTGGTATTTTCTATATTTTCTTCCATTTGGGTAAAAATCCGATCCATGTCGTGATTGTCAGGAAAAATCATGATGTCTTTTGGCGTTGGATAATAAAAATCATTGGCTAAGCCTTCATAAATTCGAACCAAACCAGTATCCCAACTTTCGGATTCTTTGATGCCTTTGACCACTAAACTTTGCATTGGAAAATCCATAGTAGAACGCAAATTAGATTCGTAGCCATCTTTGTTTTTTGCTCCTTGTTGCCAGTAGCCAACCAATAAGGGATTGTAACTCCATTCTTCGCCCACAATACTAAAATTTGGAAATTCTGTCATAATCGCTCCGGCCCATTTACTCATAAAAGCTTTATCAGGATACGGATAGGTATCTTGTCGGATGCCGCCTAAATGTAATGTTTCAACCCACCAAATACTATTTTGGATGAGGTACTGAGCCATAAACGGATTGCGTTGGTTTAAATCGGGCATGGTTTGCACAAACCAACCGCCTGCCATTTGTTCTTTATCAATTTCGGCAGCGTAAAAATCTTGGTTACTCGTTCTTCGATGGTTTGAAGTAATATATTTACCTTCTTTTTCATATAATTCTTGGTAATTTACCCAATCAGAAAAAGGCAAATCCTTCATCCACCAATGTTCGCTACCGCAATGATTCGCCACTTGATCCATGATGAGTTTCATGTTGTTTTCACGAAGTTTTTGGGCAAGTAATTGGTATTCAGCAAGGGTTCCAAATCGAGGGTCAACTTCATAAAAATCGGTCATCGCATAGCCGTGATAAGAAGCGTTTTTCATATCGTTAGTTAAAACAGGCGTTGGCCAAATGGCTGTAAAACCCAAATTTTTGATGTAATCGATATGATTGGTAATTCCTTGAATATCGCCACCATGACGTTTATAATCTTGTGTTCTATCCAACGAAGTTTCCTTCATGGTTTTTACACTATCATTAGACGGATTTCCATTTGCAAAACGGTCTGGAGTGATGAGGTAAATGGCATCAGAACTATCAAAACCAATAAAATCAGCAGACGCTTTTGTTCTTGCTTTTAATTCATATTCTTGGGTGATTTTCTCGCCTTTTTCAAATTCAAAGGTGATATTAAATTTCGCTGGTTTAGTCGATTTATTAACAGCAATATCAATAAACAAATAATTAGGACTTTTGGCTTTGTGAATTTTTTTAATCGAAACACCTTGATAGGAAATTGTAGGTTTGGCGTTGCTGATATTGGGATGCTGAACCAAAAGCTGCAGGTTTTCATTTTTAAATCCAACAAACCAATTAGGTGGCTCAATTCGATTGATTTGAGCGTTTGAAAAAGAAGAAAAGAATAGAAATAAGAATAGTTTTTTCATTGATTTCTGTTTTTAAACCTTAAAGGTTTGAAAAACCTTTGAGGTTTATTTGTCTAGATTGAAATATATATTTTAATCAAATTCTTCATAATGTCCTTCCAATAAAGCTTGTTTATGAACATAAATAAAATGGTCTAAATCACCAAATAACTCTAAAACCTCTTTACGTTTTAATCGAGTAGGTTTTGTAGATAATAAAGATTGATAAGAAGAATAAGCATAAACTTCAAAGTTTTCCGCAAATTTATGTTTTATTGGATTTAAGTGAATATAAAGAATTACATTAATTAAATAATCTATACTTGTAATTCGTACTCTCTTAAATCTTACTTTAAATAAACTACCTTCTCTATTATACATTTTATTATATGCTTTTGTGTAAGCGTTAAATAAATTTGAAAAAGGTTGATGTAATTTATCTATTTGTTTTTCATTCAAGCATTCTTTTGATTTAATTTTAATTACCAAATGAAAATGGTTTTTCAATAAACAATAAGAGTAAACATCTGCAATTTCTGAAATATGAATGGTTAGTAATTTTAAAAAATGAAAATAATTAGTTTCTTCTGTAAATAGATTTTCTTTGTTATTTCCTCTATTGTAAATATGATAGAAATAATCTGGTTCTAAAAAATCAATTTTTTCCATTTTCTATTTAATTTTAAACCTCAATGGTTTTGAAAACCTTTGAGGTTTTATACTAATTCTTATACTTAATTAAATTCAATTACCAAATGCGAAAGTTAGGAATCGCATGTTATAATTTAAAAATAATTGTCAAATTAAACCGTGACCATCGTATTAGGTTCTACTACAATTTCTTTTCCGTTCACGAAAACTTTAATTTCTTTATCGCCTTCCAAAGAGAAATTCGTTTGATTTGGTGAAACCGATACTTTTAAAATTTGATTTCTAAAATTTATTTTAAACGAATAACCATCCCATTGTGCAGGAATTTTTGGCTCAAAATGAAGTTGATTATTTTTTACTCGCATTCCACCAAAACCTTCTACGATACTCATCCAAGTTCCAGCCATAGACGTAATATGTAAGCCTTCATGCACTTCTTTGTTATAATCATCTAAATCTAAACGAGAAGTTCGCAAATAGAACGTATACGCTTGTTCCATTCTACCTAAAACTGCGGCTTGAATCGAGTGAACACAAGGCGAAAGCGAACTTTCATGTACGGTAAAGGGTTCGTAAAATTCAAAATGTTTCTCTAATTGTTCTTTGCTAAAATGGTCTTCAAAGAAATAAAATCCTTGTAAGGTATCCGCTTGTTTGATGTAGGGCGAACGCAAAATTCTATCCCAAGACCATTTTTGATTGATTGGTCGTTGCGATTTATCTAAATCGTCCACTTTAATCAATTCTTTATCTAAGAAGCCATCCTGTTGTAAATAAACACCATGTTCTTCTGAAAAAGGAAAATACATATTGCTTGCAACTTCTTTCCATTGATTGATTTCGGCAATAGAAAGTTTTACTTTGTGCAGTACTCGCGTATAATCTGAATTATATTCCTTTTCAATTTTTTGAATTTGTTCTACCGTATAATCAATACACCATTTGGCAATATAATTGGTATAAAAATTATTATTTACGTTGTTTTCATACTCATTTGGACCCGTTACACCTAAAATTACATACTGATTTCTATAGGTAGAATAAGTCGCTCTTTGATGCCAAAAACGAGCAATTCCAATTAAAACTTCTAATCCTTTTTCTGGGATATAACTATAATCGCCAGTGAAGCGGTAATAATTAAAAATAGCAAAAGCGATGGCTCCATTTCGATGAATTTCTTCAAAGGTAATTTCCCATTCATTATGGCATTCTTCACCGTTCATCGTTACCATCGGATATAAAGCTGCTCCATTTTTAAAGCCTAATTTTTCAGCATTTTCAATAGCTTTATCCAATTGATTATAGCGATAAGTCAATAAGTTTCGAGCAACGTTTTGATCTTTAGTAGCCATGTAAAACGGAATACAGTACGCTTCCGTATCCCAATAAGTTGAACCGCCATATTTTTCGCCTGTAAATCCTTTTGGACCAATATTTAGACGAGAATCTTTCCCTAAATAGGTTTGATTTAATTGAAAAATATTAAAACGAATTCCTTGTTGAGCTTTTACATCGCCATCAATGGTAATATCACTCATTTCCCAAATTTTTGCCCAAGCAGTAATTTGGTTTTCAGTTAATGTTGCATCACCTAAATCATTCGCTTTTGCGATTACCTTTTGAGCGGCTTCGACTAATTTGTTTTCGTCATGATTGGTAGAAACGGTATAACCACCAAATTTCTGAATAGCAACAGTTTGCCCTTTTGAAGCCGAAACTTCATACGAACTTTCGATTTTTGCAGTAGCTTTTTCAGTTTGTGATGGATTTGAATTGATATTTTGACCATCAATTAAAATAGTATTGTGCATAAAAGTACAAGCCGTAAAGTTTGTTTTTAGCGTTTTAGAAACTGTAAAACTAGAATTTCCTTGATTTTGAACATCTAAAATGGCCCAAAATTTATCATCCCAATTGGTATCTTCGTTTGTAATTCCAGCATCAATATACGGTTTAAATACAATTTCCGCATTTTGATTAAGCGGTTTTACTTCATAAAGAATCACGCCTAATTCATCCATATCTAAAGATAAAAAGCGTTTTACATTGATAGCTACTTCCGTTCCGTTTTGTAATGTTGCTTCAAAAGAACGATAATAAATTCCTTCTTTCATGTTTAATTCACGTCGGAAGTTTTTTACGCTAGCACATTTTGCTAAATCGAGGCTTTCACCATTAATTTCAATAGTAATTCCGATCCAATTGGGAGCGTTTAATACTTTGGCAAAATATTCGGGATAGCCATTTTTCCACCAGCCCACTTTTGTTTTGTCTGGATAGTAGACTCCTGCGATATAACTTCCTTGAAAAGTTTTACCGGAATACTGTTCTTCAAAATTGGCTCGTTGTCCCATGGCACCATTTCCGATGCTAAATAAACTTTCAGAAGATTTAACCAAATCGTGTTCAAATCCTTCTTCTATAATCGACCAATTGGCTGGTATGATATAATCTTGATTCATTAATTTTTGTATTAAAAGTTTAAAGTTTAAGGTTTCAAGTGCATGCTGAAAAATTCAGATTCATCGAAAACTTTAAAAATTCTTATTCTCTTGTGATTAGATTTTCAATAAAATTTAAATCGATATGCGTAAAATCTGGAAAAACAAAATGGGCTTCTCCTAATATACTATCGTCTCCAATTCCAACGCTTGTCATTCCGCCACTATTTGCGGCTTGAACTCCAGCAACAGAATCTTCAAATACGATACATTTTTCAGGAGGAAAATTCACTTTTTTTGCTCCTTGCAAAAAAACTTCCGGATCGGGTTTAGCATTAGTTACGTCATTTCCATCGACAATAGCGTCAAAAAAAGACATGATTTTTGCCTTTTCTAAAATAGGTTTAGCATTTTTACTGGCAGAACCCAACACGATTTTTTGATTGTTTTCTTTCAGAAATTGAAGAACGGGCAAAACGCCGGGTAAAATTTCACTTTCATCCATTTCTACTAAATAGGTTAAATAGTCTTCATTTTTTTCGAACAGCCATTTGTTTTTGTCTGATTGGGAAGCTTCAATAGTACCTAATGCTAAAATAATATCTAGCGAACGAACACGGCTTACGCCTTTTAATTGTTCGTTGTGTTCGGGAGTAAATTCGATACCAAGTTGGTGAGCAATTTTTTGCCAAGCCAAATAATGATATTTTGCTGTGTCAACAATTACGCCATCAAGGTCGAATATAAAACATTTTTGATTCATGGTTTGTAAAATTAATTCGTAACCGGTTTTTCATTAACAAAATAAACAGATAAACCTGCTAAAATCATTGAAATTCCAGCAATAACAATAATCGCTACTGGAGAATTTCCAAAAAAGGCAATAATTGTTCCACCTAAAATTCCAGCGGCAATTTGCGGCAGCGTAATCGTCGCATTAAATAACCCCATGTAAACCCCCATTTTTTCTGCGGGTAAAGCACTCGAAAGCATTGCATAAGGAATAGCTAAAATTGCTGCCCAGGCCATACCAACACCAATCATCGAAGCTAGTAATAGTGTTTTGTCATGCACTAAATAAATAGAAGCTAAACCTAGTCCGCCAAGGATTAAAGAGATGCTATAAATATTTTTACGTCCAAATTTCTTAGCTAACATCGGAATTAGAAATGCAAAAATAGCGGCGATTCCACTATAAAATGCAAACATAACGCCTGTCCAGTTTCCAGCTTCGTTAAACCCAATTGATTTTGGGTCTAAAGCGGCGTCGCCCCATACTTGATTAGCAATGGCACGCGTTGTATAAACCCACATTAAAAATAAAGAAAACCAAGAGAAAAATTGCACAATTCCTAACTGCCAAAAAATGGTTGGAGCATTAGGAATGAGTTGCCAAATACTAGCTTTAGGTTTGTTTTCAATTGCTTCCAAATCAATATTATTGAATTCGGCATGTTCTTTTGGAGGATATTCTTTTGTTCGATAAACCGTCCATAAAACACTAAGCAATAAAATCGCACCCCCAATATAAAATGACCAAACTACGGAATCGGCTACTTTCTCGCCTTCCGCGGGAATGTTGGCTACATTCATTTTAGACAAAAGATAAGGTAATAACGAACCGAAAACCGCTCCAAAATTAATTAAAGCACTTTGGACTGAATAACCTAAGTTTTTTTGGTCGTCATCAACCATATCGCCCACTAAGGCTCTAAAAGGTTGCATTGTAATATTAAAAGAAGTGTCCATCAATAACAACATAATAGCTCCGAACGCTAAAGCGGGAAGTAAGTGTGTAAAATATTCGGCATTGGGCATAAAAAACATCGCTAAAGCAGAAATGATTGCTCCACCCAAAATAAAAGGCACTCGTCGCCCTAATCGGGTCCAAGTTTTATCACTAGATAAACCAACAATGGGTTGAACAAATAATCCGGCTAAAGGAGCGGCAAGCCAAAAGAAGCCAATACTATGCACATCGGCACCTAACGCTTCTAAAATTCTACTGGTATTACCATTTTGCAAAGAATAACCAATTTGAACGCCGAGAAACCCGAAGCTCAAATTCCAAATTTGCCAAAAACTTAATTTGGGTTTTTTCATTACCGTAATTGTTAATTATTATTACGATAAGCGATATTGCTTATCAAAACTTATGGGTTCGAAGTAAAAATATAAGTTCTGATAATTGGCTACAAATATAGTTTTTTTTTAAAGTGAAACTAATTTTTTTAAAAAAATTTATAAGACCCAAAAATTGCCTACCTTTTTGTGAGTCTAAGTAAATCAAGACGTTGCATGAACTACAACGTTGGCGTAGATTCTCGTTCTACCAAATGTGTTTCGATGACTTCAGTTCTATAGTGTTCATCATCTTCGTCCTCGCTTTCTAAACGTTCGATTAACATTTTGGCTGCTTTTCCGCCCATTTTCATACCATTTTGGCTAACCGTAGAGATACTTGGTGTGGAATATTTAGAGATAATTCCATCCGTAAAGCCAATGATTGCGATGTCTTCTGGAATGCGTAACCCTTTTTTTAACGCAGTTTTAATAGCCGTGACGGCAAAAAGTTCATTTACTGCAAAAATGGCATCAATTTTTTCGTTTTGGATTAATTTTTCAATGAGGTCGTCCGCCTCATCAATGTCTTCAATTTTCAAAATAAATTTTTCATTTACTTTTATACCATTCATTTCTAACGCTTTTAAATAGCCGTCGGTTCGAAGTTTTCCTACACTCACATAATCAACGGTTGTTATGAGTGCAATTTTTTTTAGTCCTTTATCGATAAGGGTTTGAACGGCTTGAAATGCTGCGAGATTGTCATCGATGATTACTTTGTCACAGAGAATATCATTAGTTACACGGTCAAACATCACCACGGGCATCCCCTGACTGATAACTTCAGAAATATGGTGAAAATCTTTCTTTTGTTGGGTTTCTTTGGAAAGTGACATGATGAACCCATCAATACTTCCATTGGCCAACATTTCCATGTTGATTACTTCTTTATCAAAGGACTCGTCTGATAAACAAACTATTACGTTATAGCCGTTTTCATTAGCCACATTTTCAACACCACTGATAACTGTTGCAAAAAAATGATGTACAATTTCTGGAATGATAATCCCAATCGTTTTTGTTTTTTTGTTTTTTAAACTTAGTGCGATATTGTTGGGTTTATAGTTGTATAGCTTCGCAAAAGCTTGCACTTTTTGCCTCGTATCTTCACTAATTTCAGAACTGTCTTTAAGTGATTTTGAAACAGTAGAAATAGAAACATCTAATTCTCTTGCAATTTGCTTTAATGTAACTTTTCTTCTCATGTTTGGTGGTGAATTAATAATTTGTCAATAAAGATAAATTTATTTTTTTATAATCGTATTTTTTAATGAAAAATTCACAACAATCATAAAACTTTTCAACACGAAAACGTTTTCGGAAGCTATTTAACAGGTGATTCTAAAAATTATCACAAATTTTATGTATTTTTAACATTCGAAGTAAAAATATAAGTTCAAAACAAAAATTTTTAATCTAAACAAACTGTATGAAAACAATTTATAAAAAGTTGTTAGTTTTATTACTTATTCTGCCGTTAAGTGTGCTTGCACAAAGCACATTAACTGGGATGGTAACCGACCAAGCGTCTGGGCAACCCATGCCGGGAGTAAATGTAATTATTAAGGGTACCACAAAAGGTACTACAACAGATTTTGACGGTAAATATACCTTGTCAAATGTAAAAAGTGGTGATGTTATTGATTTCTCGTTTGTAGGATTCAAGCCAGCGGAGGTTGTTTATACTTCTCAAAAAACAATCAATGTGTCTCTAGAAGAAGAATCGGATAAACTAGATGAAGTAATTTTAATTGGGTATGGAGCTGTTAAAAAGAAAGATGCAACAGGCTCTGTGGTGCAGATTTCGACAAAAGAATTTAACAAAGGTGCGAACGTAACCGTAGAAAACTTATTAAACGGTCGTGTTGCTGGTTTGACAATCAACACCGGCGGTGCGCCAGGTTCTAGTTCTACAATCCGTATTCGTGGGGGTTCATCTCTGGGGGCCTCTAATGACCCATTAATTGTGATTGACGGCCTACCACTTGGAGAAAGTGCTGGAGGTTCTACCTCTGCATTAGCTTCCATTAATCCAAATGATATCGAAAGTTTTACCGTTTTAAAAGATGCATCAGCAACGGCTATTTATGGCTCGCGGGCTTCTAATGGGGTAATCATTATTACCACTAAAAAAGGGGGAAAAGAATTGTCGGTGGAATATAATTTTCAATATGGTTCGGGTGATGTAATGAACCAAGTTGATGTATTTTCTTCTGCTGAGTATAGAGCAATGGTGGAAGCAAATAGACCGCAATTTTCAAATCGTTTAGGAGTTCCAGACCCTAATAATCCAGGTGAAAGAATTTATGCCAATACCAATTGGCAAGATGAAATTTATAGAAGAACAGATTTAGTTGATAATGCCTTAACCTTAAAAGGTACGTTATTCAAAAAAATCCCAATGCGTTTGTCTCTTAGTAATACATATCAAGAAGGGCTTCGTTTAACAAGTGAATTTAATCGTACTGCTGCAAACATAGCGATGAATCCAACGTTCTTTGATAATCATTTAAAAGTTAGTTTAAATGCGAATTTATCAAATGAAAAAAATCGTTTTGCAGCAGGTGTAGAGGGTGGTGCAATTCGTTTTGACCCGACACAACCGGTATATGATGCAAATTCTGCCTATGGTGGCTTCTTTCAATATAGAGATGCGAATGGTTTAGCATTAAACGGAGTAAATAGAAATCCAGTGGCTGCCTTATTGCAACGCGATGACCGAACAGCGGTTAATCGTATTTTTGGAAATTTTGAAGTAGATTATAAATTTCACTTTTTCGAAGATTTGAGAGCGGTTATTAATGCTGGTTGGGATAGAAGT
>Ga0105045_10005678_pt1 | contig 10989 bp, 11 predicted proteins | sample MAT02_FD_78089 | JGI IMG/M metagenome (GOLD analysis project Ga0105045, IMG submission 78089) | Freshwater microbial communities from Lake Fryxell liftoff mats and glacier meltwater in Antarctica - MAT-02 (megahit assembly) | ecosystem: Environmental > Aquatic > Freshwater > Ice > Liftoff... | reverse complement strand
TCCGAAAACCGCTTCACAAGCTCGGGGCCGGCGCAATCGAGAAACAGGATGCGCACGGTTCGGCCCGTCTGCGAAAGCTGGGCAATCGCATCCAGGATGTGGCGCGGATCGAACGCCCGGGTGCGCGCATCGATGCCAATCGCCAGCTTGCGTTCAGTGGGCGCTGCCAGAAGCGGCGCCAACAGCGATTGCGGCAGATTGTCGACCGCCTCGAAGCCCAGATCCTCCAGCGCCTTCAATGTGGTGGACTTGCCGGCGCCGGAGATGCCGGTGACCACCAGCACGGGCGGCAGAACCTCCGCCATTGGCTGTCCACCAACTGCCATTTCAGCCCCCACCATCTGACTGCCATAGCGCAGACCGCCGACCCAGCGCCACTGCCCTTTCCACCTTGTTCGGTGCGCTGGCTTCGAACGGTGCGATGGCCAGCAGAGGAATGGAAAGACTGCCAATCCGTTTGTGGGCCGGGCATGGCAAACGCTCCACAGCCATCCCGAGATCGCACACCAGAATGACCGGTACGGCCACGGCAAAGGGCAAGGCAATCAGGCCGACCCCGCGAATCTCCAGCAAGCCGGCGATGGCAGCCGGGGCGTTGGCGATGAGCCGGCCGCACACCGCTTCCGCGTCCACCTGATCATCCGCCACAAGCAAGGCACCCCGATCGATCAACCGCAGCGCGAGATCGGATTTTCCCGCTCCCGGCGGCCCGACAAGCAGCACTGCGGCATCGCCGAATGCAACTGCGGTGGCGTGCAGCAGCAGCTTCACAAGGCCGGCAGCGTTATGACAAAGCGCGCTCCGGCCAGCCCATCTTTGCGAGCCTCAACGCGGATGGTTCCGTCCATCGCTTCCACGATGGCGCGGGCGATGGACAGCCCCAGGCCGCTGTGTTGGCCAAAATTTTCGCCGGCCGGGCGCTCGGAATAGAAGCGTTCGAAAATGGCATCGCGCGCCTCGTGCGGCACACCGGGCCCATCGTCTTCGACCGCCAGCATCGCGTGGCCACCAACAGTTTGCACCTGCAGCAGCACCAATCCGCCAACCGGCAAAAAACTGACCGCATTGTCGATCAGATTGTTCAGAACCTGCCCTAGCCGCACCGCGTCCGCCACCACCATCACCGGCTCGTCCGGTGCGTCAACCCTCAGCCTTGTGCCGTCGGCAAGCGGTCCCGATGCCTGCATCGCATGCACAGTTCCCAAGGCAAGTTCTGCAAGATCAATCGGTTGCAGCCGGGTGCGAGAGAGTTCGGCATCGATGCGCGACGCTGCCGATATATCCGAAATGAGCCGGTCGATCCGCAGCACATCATCGTTTATGAGCCCGAACAGCTGCGCCCTCGCCTCCCTGTCGCGCACGGAGCCCAGCGCTTCGACTGCGCTGCGAAGGCTGGCGAGCGGATTCTTCAGCTCGTGCGCCACGTCGGCGGCAAAGGCCTCGGTGGCATCGATCCGATGCCTGAGGGTTGCGGTCATGTCGGCAAGGGCACGGGCAAGGGCACCAATTTCGTCGCGCCGGTGCGGCAGCCGGGGAACAACGACATCGCGCGCCCGGCCCAGCCGCACGCGATGCGCCGCCAGCGCCAGCTGCCGCAAGGGAACCACCACCGTGCGGGCAAGATACAGGCTGAGCAACAGGCTGAACCCGAGCACTACGAGAAACACGATGAAAGAGGTCTGTCGCTCCCGCCGAACCAGATCGATCACATCGGGCGTGTCCACCGTCAACAGAACCACGGCCCCGCTGCCGGCCTTGAAAGGCCCTGCGGGCACTGGCACCGCAGCCTGCAAAACCACCAGCCGGTCGGGGGTGCGCCGCGCAGACGTCTGCGCCAGCCCGGTCGCAGATGCGGTATCGGCCTCGCTCCACGCCTGCCGCACATCGGACACTGGCTCTGCCAGCTCAGGCAGTTCGCGCTGCCCGGTGAGGAAGGCAATCAACCGATCGAACACTATGGCGCTTTTCCGCCGGAAGCCTTCCGTTGTCGGATCCTCCAACGCAAAACGGGTAACCCCGACCGTTCTCCAATTGTCTGCCAGCAGAGCGCCACTTGGCCCATAGACGCGGACCCGGGTGCCGCGCTGGCTGGAAAAATTCGCGAGCGCTGCCGATCCCTCGGCAAGCCCTTGATCAGCGAGAAAATGTGCGATGATCTCGCCTTGCTGCACCAGCTCGGTGGTGCGGGTTTCGAGCATGCGTGCGCGAAAGCTGTCGAGATACAAAATGCCGCCTGCAAGCGCGAACAGGGCCAGGAGATTGACGACCAGAATGCGCGTGACCAGCGACGACCAGCTTGAAAAGCGGGGGCTGCGGAGCCTCGAAGTTCCGGGTGGCGTGATCCTTGGCGCAGGTGCGTTCATCGCGCGGGCCTACTGCTCCTCGATATCGAAGCGATAGCCGACACCATACAGGGTTTCGATGGCAGCAAATCCGCCGTCGACGGCGCGAAACTTCTTGCGCAGACGCTTGATGTGGCTGTCGATGGTCCGATCGTCCACATAGCTGTCGTGGGCGTAGGCAACATCCATCAGCTGATCGCGCGATTTCACGAAACCCGGTCGCTGCGCGAGGGCATCGAGGATCAGAAACTCGGTCACCGTCAGCGCAACGTCGCGGCCGTTCCAGCTTACCCGGTGCCGCTCCGGATCCATCGTCAGCGGCCCGCGAACGATCGGATCCACGGCCCCTTCCGCCTCTGCGCCGGGCGGCGCCTGCCGGCTGGCCGTGCGGCGCAGCACCGCGCGAATGCGCTCGATCAGCAACCGCTGCGAGAAGGGTTTGCCAATATAGTCGTCCGCACCCATCGCAAGGCCCAGCGCCTCGTCGATCTCGGTGTCCTTGGAGGTCAGAAAAATAACCGGCACGTCGGATTTCTCGCGCAGCCGGCGCAGCATTTCCATGCCGTCCATGCGCGGCATCTTCACATCGATCACCGCCAGATCGGGCGGATTGTCGAGACAGCCTTTCAGTCCGGCGGCGCCGTCGGAATACAGCCGGGTGGCAAAGCCTTCCGCCTGCAATGCGAGGCTCACCGAAGTCAGGATGTTGCGGTCATCATCGACCAGCGCAACGGTCGTCGGAAGAGGCTGGGTGGTCGCCATACGCTCGCTCTATACCTGCCAACCGGCTTTTGGAACCTGTCGCTGGTAACAATGCTTGCGTCCGGGGGCGCCGCGCCGCTACGGCAGCGCATACGCATGCGGAGGGGCTGGCAAACGGAAAAGTCCGGGCCGGCACAGCCATAGCTGAAAAAGCAGGAAAGGTTTGGTTCATGGGAGAGTCGTCCACCATCAGGCATGGTCTTGCCGCCCAGGGCATCAACACCAATGCCAGTGTACACTGGAATCTGGGGACCGCACCGCTTGTTGAAATTGCCGTGCAGCGTGGTGAAGGCATTCTGACCAAGGATGGGCCGCTGGTGGTGGAAACCGGCGCGCACACCGGCCGCTCCGCCAACGACAAATTCACGGTGCGTGATGCAGAGACGGAGCAGACCGTCTGGTGGGGCAAATCCAACAAGGCGATGACTCCGGTGCAATTCGCGGCGCTGAAGGCGGATTTTCTGGCGGCGCTGGCGGCCAGGGAAACGCTGTTCGTGCAGGACCTGTTTGGCGGATCGCAGCCCGAGCATCGCGTGAAGGTGCGCGTGGTCACCGAACTCGCCTGGCATTCGCTGTTCATCCGCACTTTGCTGGTGCGCCCGAAAGCCGCAGACCTGGTGGAGTTCATGCCCGAATACACGATTATCGATCTGCCGAGCTTTGCAGCAGATCCCGAGCGGCACGGCACGCGATCGCAGACGGTCGTGGCGGTCAACTTCACCGAGAAGCTGATCCTCATCGGCGGCACGAAATATGCCGGCGAGATGAAGAAGTCGGTGTTCGGCATCCTCAATTATCTGCTGCCGGTCAAGGGCGTGATGCCGATGCACTGCTCGGCCAATATCGGGCCTGATGGCGACACGGCAGTGTTCTTCGGCCTTTCCGGCACGGGCAAGACTACGCTTTCGGCCGATGCCAGCCGGACCCTCATCGGCGATGACGAGCATGGCTGGTCCGACACGGCCGTCTTCAATTTCGAAGGCGGCTGCTATGCCAAGATGATCCGTCTTTCCCCCACCGCCGAGCCGGAGATCTTCGCCACCACGAAGCGCTTCGGCACCGTGCTGGAAAATGTCGTCATCGATCCGGTCAGTCGCGAAATCGATCTCAACGACAACCGCCTGGCGGAAAACAGCCGCGGCTCCTACCCGATCGATTTCATTCCCAACGCTTCGCTGCACAATCTCGGCCCGGTGCCCAAGAACATCATCATGCTGACCGCCGACGCGTTCGGCATCCTGCCGCCGATTGCCAGGCTGACCCCGGATCAGGCGATGTATCACTTCCTGTCCGGCTACACCGCGCGGGTTGCCGGCACGGAAATCGGCGTGACGGAGCCGGATGCGACCTTTTCCACCTGCTTCGGCGCGCCCTTCATGCCGCGCCACCCCAGCGTCTATGGCAATCTCCTGAAGGAGCGCATCGCCAAGGGCGACGTCGATTGCTGGTTGGTCAACACGGGCTGGACCGGTGGCAAATATGGCGTGGGCCAGCGCATGCCGATCAAGGTGACGCGCGCGCTTTTGAATGCTGCGCTGGATGGCAGCCTGAAGAATGCCGAATTCCGCAAGGATCCGTTCTTCGGCTTCCAGGTGCCGGTGAGCGTGTCCGGCGTCGACGCGCAGATGCTGGACCCGCGCGCCACCTGGCCGGACCCTGCCGCCTATGACGACGTGGCGAATGCACTGGTGCGGATGTTCGTCGAGAATTTTGCCCAGTTCGAGGATCATGTCGAAGCCGGTGTGCGCGACGCCGCGCCAAAGGCCGCATAGCAAGGCCATGGGCGAGGCCAGTCTCGCGCCTCGCCAGTTCGGCAGCCAAGCCGATGTGCGCTTCATCGTGGACGGCTTGATCGCGCGCGATCTGCCTCGCCCGCCGTGGATGCACGAGGGCCATCTCGCGGCAATTACGGGCATTCTTGTCGAACGCGCTGGCATTCACCCGGAAACCGACACGCGCGACATCATATCCGGCCACAATGCCGCCATCGGGGGTGTGAACGACGACACACAGGGCTATCATGACACGATGAGCCATGTGTGGATCAAGGTTGCCCGGGCGCACTGCGCTGCCCATCCCCGCTTGCCGTTTCTGCCGCTGGTCAACGCGCTGGTTGCCGGGCCGGATGGTGATCGCGATGTGCCGCTGCGCCACTGTTCGCACGAGCGCCTGTTTTCGGTTGCTGCGCGCAGGGCAATCATCGCGCCTGAACTGGCGCCGATTGCCGGAACCGGCTGAGCCAGGATGCGCAACCGCCGCAGCAACGATTGGGGCTTCCCGCGCTGGCGGGATTATGCCTCCGGCCGGGCTCCGGAAGCGCAGCGACTGTGCGACCGGCACGGCTGCAGCGAACCGGGGCTTTGCCCGGCGCCAAAAGCTCCGAACAAGCCGGATCGATGGTATTTCTGCGAAACGCACGCTGCCGAATACAATCGCGGCTGGAACTATTTCGAGGCCCTGTCCGATGCAGAAGCCCAAGCCCAGGCCGAGCAGGAAGGCGCCAGCGCGGGCGCTTATGAGCGGGCCAGGCACTGGAGTTGGGGCGAAGGTGACGGCAGCCGCAGCAGGTCGGAAATGGACGCGCTGAAACTGTTCGAGCTGCCGCCCGATGCCGACGAGGTGGCAATCAAATCCGCGCACAGACGCCAGGCAAAAGACAATCATCCCGATCTCAATCCCGGAAATCCGGACGCTGCACGCCGGTTCCAGGCAGCGCAGGCTGCGTACGAGGTGCTGCGGGCGGCAGCCTCCCGGCGCGCCGAAGTTGAGGCGGCAACGGGCAAGCCCGCCTGAGGCATGAACATTGCTCGACTTGCCAAGCGTAGGGATGAACCCTAACCAGCCGCGTGTCCGAAATTCTTGCTACCCTGCTTTCCCCGGTTATCCTGTTCTTCGTGCTGGGGGCGCTGGCTGCCTTCGCGCGATCCGATCTGTCGATTCCCGAAAGCATGAGCAAGGCCATGTCGCTCTATCTGATGGCTGCCATCGGCCTGAAGGGTGGGGTGGAAGTGGCGGCCGCCGGTCTCGATCCGCTGATGCTGAAGACGGGTGTCGCCGGCCTCCTGCTCAGCTTCGGCCTGCCGTTCCTCGGCTTTCAGATGCTGAGGCGGATCGGCCGCCTGGACAATGTGTCGGCGGGCGCAGTCGCTGCCCACTATGGCTCCGTGTCGGTGGTGACCTTCGTGACCGGCGTTGCCGTATTGCAGGCCCAGGGGATGCCGCCCGCTGGGTGGATGGTGGCAGTGCTCGCGGTGATGGAAACGCCGGCTATCATTGCCGGCCTGCTGTTGGCGCGGGGATCGCTTGCCGGGCTTGGGCAGACCGGCAATGCCGAAGGCTTCGGCGAACACAGTGTCTGGCGCGAAGTGTTGCTGAATGGTCCGGTGGTGCTGCTGGTCGGCAGCTTCCTGATCGGCATCGCCGCCGGCAAGGAAGGCTTCGCCCCGGTTTCGTTCTTCTTCACCGATCTGTTTCGCGGTGTGCTGTGTCTTTTCCTGCTCGATATGGGCCTGCTCGCGGCGCGCCGGCTGCGCGAAGCACGCACGCTGACCGTGCCACTGGCATTGCTGGCGATCTTGCTGCCCTTGTTGAACGGTGCCATCGGGCTTGGCATTGCCGTTCTCATCGGCTTGACCGGCGGCACGGCGACCGCGTTCGTCATCCTCTGCGCGTCCGCCAGCTACATCGCCGTTCCCGCCGCCATGCGCCTGGCACTTCCAGACGCCGACGCCGGCCTGTATCTCGCCATGTCGCTTGCCATCACCTTTCCGTTCAACATCATATTGGGCATTCCCCTGTATACATGGGCTGTGGCACAGATGGGGTAATGCCCCATTTTCAATCGCTCATCGAAGGTTACCGGCGCTTTCGCACCGGCCCCTATCAGGAACAGCGCAACCGGTTCGACCGGCTGGCGCAGGGGCAGGCGCCCAAGGTAATGGTGATCGCCTGCTCCGACAGTCGTGTGGACCCGAGCCGGGTGTTCGACACCGAGCCGGGCGAGATGTTCGTGATGCGGAATATCGCCAATCTGGTGCCGCCGATCGGCGCCATCGAGGGGCAATCCAGCGTGGCGGCGGGGCTCGAATATGCAATTCTGGTGCTGAAGGTGGATTATATCGTGGTGTTCGGCCATGCCCGCTGCGGCGGTATCCAGGCATCCCTTTCAGGCAAGTTCGGCTCGGCGGCGCCTGGCGAAGGCCTCTATATCGACCGCTGGATGGACATGATCGAGCCGGCGCGGCGGCAGGTGCTGGCGGCCAAGGCACTCAGCCCGGATGTGGATGCCGAGCGGGCGCTGGAACAGGCCGGTGTTCGCCTCAGCCTGGACAATCTGCGCAGCTTTCCATTTGTCGCGCGGGCCGAAGCCGAAGGCCGGGTGAAGCTTGCCGGCGCCATTTTCGATATCGCAGAGGGCAGCCTAAAGCTGCTCGATCCCGCGACGGGACAATTTGCCCCGATCGCGGTCGATTTCGATGGTCAGGCCGGCGCGAGGCCGTAAAGCCGGTCTTTTACCCGCAGTTTGGCGCGTTTCAGCCGTTTCACCCTGCCGTCGTCTGGCACCCGCCGTGCCCGCTCGGCGCGAACCTCATGATCGAGATGCGCGTGCAAAGCTTTCAGTTTCTCAAGCAATTTCAGCTGCATGGTCACTCTCCCTCGGCCACCCCTGCCAGCAACATCTGGGGAGCAAAGGCTGCGATTCAAGGGCAAAAGAGGCTTTCCGCGCGGTCAGCAGTTTAATCTATCCGACGGGGCGATAATCACATGTGGATGACCCGCCCGTAAGCGTCGAGCACGCTTTCGTGCATCATCTCGCTCAATGTCGGGTGCGGGAAGATGGTTGCCATCAGCTCGGCCTCCGTCGCCTCGCACTGGCGGGCGATCACATAGCCCTGAATCAGCTCGGTGACTTCCGCGCCGACCATATGGGCGCCCAGCAACGCGCCGGTTTTCGCGTCGAACACAGTCTTTACCAATCCGTCCGCCTCGCCAAGCGCAATCGCCTTGCCGTTGCCGATGAAGGGGAATTTGCCGACCTTGATGTCGAAGCCTGCCTCGTTGGCCTTCGCTTCGGTCAGGCCGACGCTGGCCACCTGCGGGCGGGAATAGGTGCAGCCGGGGATGTTGGACTTGTCCATGGGATGCGCATGCGGATCACCGGCGATTTTCTCAACCGCAACGATCCCCTCATGGCTCGCCTTGTGTGCCAGCCAGGGCGCGCCGGTCACATCGCCGATCGCCCACACACCGGGCACATTGGTATGGCCCCATTCGTCGGTCACGATATGCCCGCGGTCGGTTTTCACGCCGAGTTCCTCCAGGCCGAGGTTTTCGGTGTTGGGCGCGATGCCGATGGCGATGATCACATGGCTGAAGCTCTGCGCCACTCCGTTGATCGTGGCGATCACCGCATCCGGCTTCACCTCCAGCTGCTCGACCGATGCCTTGGTGCGGATTGTCATGCCCTGCTTCGTGAGTGTCTTTTCCATGAAGGCGGATATGTCAGTGTCTTCCACCGGCAGGATGCGATCCAGCGTTTCGACCACGGTCACCTTCGCACCCATATCGCTGTAGAAGCTGGCAAACTCGATCCCGATGGCGCCCGAACCGATGACCAGAAGCTCGGTCGGCATGGCCGGCGGGACCATGGCGTGCCGATAGGTCCAGACCCGTGTCCCGTCGGCTTTCAGATGCGGCAGTTCGCGGGCGCGGGCACCGGCCGCGATGATGACATTCTTCGCCGTCAGCGTCCGCTCGCCGACTTTCACCGTGCCCGCGTCGGCCAGCGTTGCAACGCCCTCCACGACCGTCACCTTGTTCTTCTTCATCAGCCCCTTGACGCCCGAATTGAGTTGGTTCGCCACCTTGCGGCTGCGCTCGGTCACCTTGGCAAGGTCGAACGACGGCTTCTCGACCGACAGCCCATAGGCCGAGGCATGGTCGATATAATGCTTGATCTCCGACGACCGCAGCAGCGCCTTGGTCGGGATGCACCCCCAGTTCAGGCAAATCCCGCCGAGCCGCTCGCGCTCGACAATGGCGACTTTCATGCCAAGCTGCGAGGCGCGGATGGCGGCGACATAACCGCCGGGGCCGGAGCCGATGATGATGAGGTCGAAGGTTTCGGTCACAATTTGCCTTTCATTGAACCGACGAAATATTTTTTCTTCTTGCCTATCGGAAACATACGCCAAGCTGACCAAGCCAAAACCACCAGCGGCGGAGTTACGTCGCCCCATGCAATCAATTCCTGCCCGCTTGCAGGCATCATCGCGAGCCTAGGCAATCAAAGCCGTGTTCCACACGGACAGAATCTGCAGGTCGCTCAACAATTTGTTAGAGCGACAACAGCACAACACGAAGATGCCTGCCTCCGACCTGTGCAACATGCAGATCGTCATCCGAGATGAAGTGGTCTGCCGTCACGCGAGCATCCCTAAGGGCGCTTCCACCAACATCTTGAACGCACTCATGAATTGCGCCCCGATCGCCCCATCGATGGCGCGGTGGTCGAAGCTCCCCGTCGCACTCATCACGGTCGCAATGGCGAGTGCATCATCCACCACATAAGGCCGTTTCTCGCCCGCGCCCACCGCCAGGATCAGCCCCTCGGGCGGGTTGATGACGGCGTCGAACTGCTTGATTCCGAACATGCCGAGATTGGAAATGCTGGCCGTTCCGCCCGTGTATTCCGGCGGTTGCAGCTTTCCCTCCCTCGCGCGGGCGGCAAGGTCTTTCATCTCGGTCGCAATCACGCTCAGGCGCTTGTTGGCGGCGTCGCGGATAACGGGCGTGATCAGCCCGCCCGGAATGGCGACCGCAACCGACACATCGGCCCGGGCGAATTTGCGCAAACTGTCTCCGGCAAAGCTGACATTGGCATCCGGCACCTGCACCAGCGCCAGCCCGAGCGCCTTCACCAGCATGTCGTTGACGCTGAGCTTCACGCCTTGCGCTTCCAGGGCCTTGTTCAGCTCGCCGCGCAGTTTGAGCAACGCGTCGAGGCGCACATCGACGGTGAGATAAAAGTGCGGCACCGTCTGCTTGGATTCCGTCAGCCGCCGCGCAATGGTTTTGCGCATGTTGCTGAGTTTGATCGTTTCGTGCGGAACAGCGCTCGGGACGATGGGCGGCTCGGCGGCAGGATGGCCGGCCGCTGCGGCCATACCCCCTCCGCTCGCGTCGCGAGTTTCTTCCCCCGCCGGGCGGAGATCGGGTTTGGCCGCGACTGCATCCACATCCGCCTTCACGATCCGGCCATGCGGCCCGGTGCCAGTGACGGTCGCGAGATCAACCCCGCGCAACTGGGCAATGCGCCGCGCCAGCGGGCTGGCAATGTGGCGCGCTCCACCCCCCTCCCCTTCAGGGCCGGGGCCGGGGGTCGGCGCGATTTTCGCCGCAACAGCAGCATCGGGCGCGACGGGCCGGGCCGGTGCCCTTCAGCGATGCCAGGTCGAGGCCGGCGTCCCGGGCCAGGCGGCGTGCGAGAGGCGAGGCGAAGATGCGTTCGCCAGACTTCATGGCGATCGCTGTCTTCGCGGTCGCTGGGGTGGCAGCGGGTTGAGCTGATGCCGCTGTGGCTGCGGAGGCTGGTTCAGGTCTGGCTGGCTGGGCGGCTTTCGGAGACGGAGCGGCGGCACCGCCCTCCTCCGCGAGACGTGCGATCGGCGTATTGACCTTCACGCCCTCTGACCCCTCGGCCACGAGGATGTCGGTGATCATTCCCTCGTCGACGGCCTCCACCTCCATCGTCGCCTTGTCGGTCTCGATTTCGGCAATCACGTCGCCGGCCTTGACCGTGTCGCCGACCTTGACGTGCCATTTGGCGAGGACGCCCTCCTCCATGGTCGGCGACAGGGCGGGCATCAGGATGTCGGTCATGCTG
>Ga0105045_10005677_pt1 | contig 10989 bp, 6 predicted proteins | sample MAT02_FD_78089 | JGI IMG/M metagenome (GOLD analysis project Ga0105045, IMG submission 78089) | Freshwater microbial communities from Lake Fryxell liftoff mats and glacier meltwater in Antarctica - MAT-02 (megahit assembly) | ecosystem: Environmental > Aquatic > Freshwater > Ice > Liftoff... | reverse complement strand
TCTTTGAACTGTAGAGACATCGGTATCCATCGATCACTTCCGTTGTTGGTGGTGCTTGGTGAGCAGGTACAGCGAATCGATAGTCGCCAAGTGAGGCTTGCAGAACCGTGAGTGCTTCGAGAATTTCTGGAGCAGTGTTAGGGATTAGTTTTTTCGAACAGCGGCGTGCGAGTTGATCGAGCAGAGTTGCGTCGATCGTGTTGAGATTTGGCCCGAAGAGCCGAACGCCTGCCAAGGTATCGAAATCTCTCGTTTCCATCACGACGTTTGAATTGTCGGATGAGCTGTCGGATGAGCTGTCGGATGAGCTGTCGGATGAGCTACTGACCGGTTTGTTAGTTACGTTGGCGTTCGCACGAGACGCCGCCCAAAGCTGGATTTGTCTTAGGGACCGCTGTGTTTCGGCTGATCGTGAATGTTTGTCAGAAACAGAAGTTCGATGTGCATCCCAAATACCTTGAGCAGGAAGTGTTCCGCGACGAAGTCCAACGCACTCGTAAAATGTGCGGATGACTGAATCGCCGATCACCGCTTCGAACTGAGTCGAATCGTTTGAGTCGAACCATCGCGTCCATTGTGAGTTATCGGTACTTCTAAGCTGTTGCATCCACGTGTTGAACTCTGCGGCAGGAAGAGAGAGATGGCCTAGAGCCCACCATGCAGTCTGCCGCGTAGAAGCGGGCGGAACAACATCATTAGCGGAAATAGTCTGTTTGGCGTTTACTACAGCAGGTGATAAACACAGATTTTGAAATTCCGCGACCGGTACTCGTTGAGCACTTGGAATGAGACCACGATTTTGCAGATCGACTTCGCATTGAATGGCTCGTCTTTGAAGCGAGTACGCAGCAAGTTTTGAGGCGACTGGGTTTGAGGCGACTGGGTTTGAGGCGACTGGGTTTGAGATTGCATCAATGCGAGATTCTTGCGAGGCGCGTTGCCAGATCGGCTCCCATCGAGCGCGACTCCATGCCTCCAAAGGACTCGGTGCCGATAGGCATGAGGCGATCGCGTCATTCGATTCAAGCTTGTCGGCCAAGGGATCCAGATTGTGGGTGGCATCACGAACTGCGTTGCTATCATCCACAGCACTATCATCTGCAGCGGAACCACTGTGTGCATATCGAATACGATAGAGCGAGCCAGTTGTTCCTCGTCCACCCGAACAGATCAGCAGGCTTCCATCGGGAGCGACCGTAATATCGGTTGGTGCGAAACCGACATTGCCAGTTGTTTGCAAAAACGTCTCGGCCATCAATCGGTCTGGCACTTGGTTGGCATCGGAAACATCTTTGGGCTGTGGGTAGATTGCAAGAATGCGTCCGAAGGTCCAATCCTCGACGAAGATCGCGTTGTGATATTTTTCGGGAAAGGCGGTATGGTCGTAAACTTTGACGCCTGTAGGGGAGCCTCTTCCGAGTCGTGATAGCGTGTGAGGCATGGTGGTTCGACCTGCGAGATCCGACCACGCATTGTTGATCCATCCGGCATCAGAGCCTGCGGATAAGACTGAAACACGAGTTTGGCGGTACCAAGGAAGCGTCAGCTCCCGCTCCTCGTCGCTGTCGTAGATGACAATGCTACCATCGGCGAGAAAGTCGAAGTCGTAGGCGTTTCGAAGACCGTGAGCCCAAACCCCACGTTTCGAAAAATCGGGGCTGATTCGCCAAAGTGTTCCCGCGCGAGGCTGCGGTACGGGTGAGTCGGGGTCATTTTTCAATTTGCCGATCGTGGCGGCAAAGTTTCCGGCGATCAAATACCACCATCCATCTGGGCCGCGACGAATCGCATGAGCATCATGCTCACCACCGGTTGGAAGATCGAAAACTTTTTTACGTGGCGAGTCCGCTACGCAATCGCCGTTTGCATCGTCTACCGCCCAAAGCCCGCCGTCGGCAACGAAATAATACTTTCCCACTTCGCACCAAAGTCCTTGTGCTCCTTGTGTGATGGTGGTCTTGAGATCAATCGAGCGGGTAAATCGACCCGAGGAGTCCAGATCGGTCAGCGTCCGAATATAACCTGGACCTGAAACGACGAGATTGCCTCGAGAATCAGTTGTCATCGAAAACGCGTCGTGAACCCATTTGTCATCCGCGACAGCTTCGAGGATAAACCCCTCGGGGCAGACGAACCCCGGATGGGATGAAGAAGAAACGACAAAGTCTGATGCTGAGACCACGAGCGGTTGGCTGAGCACAGAGAGGCTAAGCACAGATAGGCTGAGCAGGCAGAGGTGAAAAATCGCTATCAACGCGGAGTCGCCAGTCATTCCCAATGGTGGGCAGGCCAGCTTTTGGATGTTTGTACTCAAGGTTTTTGCCCTATAAAATGCAATCTGCGATCTCCGCTCGTAACACGATTACTCGAGGGCTCGCGTTACTAGAATTTCCAAGATGATCGAGGAAATGAGAATTAATAATTGTAAAATGAAAACTGCAAAATGAATGCGTGTATTCAAGCCAAACTACATTTTTCAATTTTCATTTTACAATTTAACTTTTTCAATAAATTTGTTCCTTCAGAGAGTTATGACCTCTCAGAGAACGTTCAATTTGCCCAGGCTTCAGCATTTTCACCGGACCACCCCGTAACCTACACGTCGTACAATCCTGGATCTACATTCGGGGGCTCCATAAGGCGCTTAAGCCTTCCTTTCACCGACGAGACTCCGCCAAGCATGGAGTCTTCTGAGTCGAGGAGTTCTCCCATTTCTTCGTCAATCTTGTCAGGATCTTCGCCGGATTCCATGCGTTTCATCGCCTCCAGCATGGCACCTGCGGGCTCCATACCTGTTGCCTGGAACATCTTTCGCATCATGGCAGCCATTTTACGAGGATCTTCCTCACCACTTTCTCCGTCTTCGCCGAATGTGTCGGACATCTCCGCCATTAGCTTCTCCATCACAGCCTCATCGACATTCGCCATAGGGTCATCTGCCGTCTTGGACGACTCGGACAAACCCTTCGAGATCGCAAATCGAGAGATCTGTTTATCCAGTTTTTTTAGTCCGCAACGAGGACACTTTGGAGAGATCGCAGGGTTTGCGGTTTTGGCGAGGAAGCTAAAAACCGTGTGACATGGCTGGCAGTAGAATTCGTAAATTGGCAATCCAGACGCTCCTTTTTCTTGTTCCCAATTCTCAGACAAAGACACGTATTGCATTATTTCACGAACTGAAGCACCTTAAAATGGGGCGTCACCGCCTCAGTCGGGGAAACTTCCAGTTTTTCGAGTCGCGAATCCCGGCTAAGTTGTTATGGCTAAGAAATACGATTGATCACGTCGCGGAAGTCGTCAAGACTTTTGGTGATTTCCACGCAATCCGAAACGCTTGAGGAGGTTCATCGTTGCGGATTGTCCTGGAAATTAGGAATAAGCCAATTGTGACTATTCAGCGGGATGGCCGTAATCTTTATGAATTTTGAAATGCCTCGATAGTTTTGATTGGTGATTTGCAGACGGATTGATATGCTTAGATGAGGTAGTTTTGTTTTGCCTTCCAGGATGAAAGTTTGCGATCTGTTCGTATTTCAGATCTGCAGCCACGCACACTTATCCGCGAGTTTTAGGTCTTTATGAATTTTCTGCTCGAACCCTTTCGTTGGTTGCTCGGTCTCTTGCGAGGCTTTTCCGAGATATTCGAGTTGCTATTGCGGTCTCTGGGAGGCGCAGGACGTACAACGGACGATGACAACCCGTCTCGGGCTTGGTGGAAAACGGCCCTCATGCTTCCGGTGCTCATTCCGTACTGGCTGTGGACGGCTATCTTTACAATCCTTTCGTATCCGCTGAGCTTGTCGAGTCTCGGTCCCCGAGCGCGGAACGCGTTTTTGCTGGGTTGCCCAGCCATCCTCGTTTTCTTAGCAACGGTAGGGGTCGCTGTTTTTTCATTTATTTCTTACGGGAAAATCAATGACCGCTATCGAACCCAAATGAATGTTGCGTTAGCCACAAAAGATTTTAATCTGGCAAAGGCTGTAGGAAATCGATTGTTTGAGCCCGGCAAAATACCAGATCCGGAAACCAAATTCCGGTACGCGATCGCTTTAGATCAAACAGGAGAATCTGAACGAGCATCGCAAATAATTGGAGATTTGGCTCCGGATGATTCTCCGGGTTATTTTGAAGCCCATCGTATTCAAGCGATGACGGTTGCTGGCCGAGCGGGTAAAACGCCTGACGAGAAACTACTGGAGCGATTGCGATGGCACTTGGAGCATAGCGGTGAAGAGCCAAATGTCGCGATTGAGCAACTCTGGGGTAGCTACTTCATGACGGTCAATCAACCGAGCGAAGCTGCGAAGCATCTTGAGATCGCTGCGAAAATGGACCCCAAGATTTATCTGGCGCTTTCGGATTTGTATCAAAGGTCAGGCAACACCCCTGGCGAGTCCCGTGCTCTACGGGCTGCTGAAGATTACTTTTCGAAAAAACTTCGCGACGATCCTCTGCTCAGGGAAGAGCGATTGCTATTAGCTCTCATTCAGAGCCGAATGAACAACATTGAAGCTGCCGAGAATACGGTCCTAACAGGAGTGAGATTACACCCCGATGCGAGAATGAAGCGGGAGGCTTCTAGTTTCTTTATCGTTAGATACGATAAAATCGCTCAAAGCGATCCTGAGGACATGGCTTCTCAAATGAAGTATATCGAGAATGCACTCGCGCTGGATATAAACAATCTTGAGATTTATAATCGTATGATCACGCTCTATGGACGTGCAAAGGACACCGAAGAAGGTGCGAAAATTCGAGGGATGCTCGAGTCGATGGTTAGCGAAGGCAAATCGCCCGCTCTGGGGCATTTTGCTCTTAGCAGTATCTATCTGCTTGACCGAGATTCGAAAAAAGCCGAATTCCACCTGAATCAGGCGTATAAACTCAATCCGAATTTACCCGTAGTGACCAACAATCTGGCATGGATGGTTGCTCATTCCGAGGATCCGGATCTTGATCGAGCCATGGATTTAATCCAATCCGCCATCAAATTTGCCCCAGAGGTTATTTCCTTCCGAGACACTTTGGCGACCATCCTCATGAAGCAAGGAAAACTAGATTTTGCGATCGCTGAATACGAGCGAATTCTCGCGCAGTTGCCAGACCCGCGTGCAGCACATCGAAAACTTGCTGAGATGTACAAGCAATTGGACCAACCGAGTATGGCAAAACTACATGAGAATAAATCCAAGTAACAAAAGTTGATAGGTAGGCAAGCAATCGCGTATAAAAAGAAGGTGGGATTGGCGGTTACTCTCAACCAAAGCGCTCTCAACCCAAACTAGTCAGTAATTTTACGCTGATCCGCTCATTATTATTACAGTCATTTTTCGTCAGCAAACTTACACCGTAATTAAAAAATGCCGAACAGTCCGGCATGGAATCATCGCATTTTTTTTGAAGTAAAGTAGTCTATGTCTATCATTACCAATCCAAATTCTGAGACGCCTCCCGGTTACGGTTATGGGCCACCTACGAACGATCAAAATAGTTACGGCTATGGAGATCAACCGTCTGAGGTGAGTCAACCATCAATTGATTTTTGGGGAGCGATTGTTCGACGAAAGTTCGTAGTGATCTTGCTTTCAATTATCGGTGCCGGGGCTGCCTACCTGCTCTACACTCAAACCAAACCTGTGTTTGCGTCGTCCGTAAGATTGATGATCTGGAATCAAGCCCCGCCAAGCATCGTCAATGGTGAGGCCGTGCAACGGAACGTGTCGATTCCGAAACAGATTAATCTCATTTCGAGCGAATTGATCCTTGCCAGTGCCGTGAAGAACGGAAACCTTGTGAAATTGGAATCGTTCCAGGATGAGCCGTTCCCGCTGTTCGCATTGTCAAAGATGATCAAGGTACAACCCTCGGACAAAGAAAGAGAGTCGGATTCGATCGACATAAGTTGCCAATCTCCTGTCGCAGCAGATTGCCGTGTCATCCTAGAACAAGTCTACTCCGCCTATGTGTCCATCCTAGAGGAGGACAATGCAACGGCTGGCAAAGAATCGGTGATGCTTCTTGAGAAAGTCCAAGAACAACTTAAAAGTGATCAAGACGTCTCCAGCCAGCGATATCTCCAGCTGGTAAAAAAACTAAATCTATCAGCAGAAAATGAACGCGGCTCCTGGATCAATCCGTTCTCGGACGACATTCGACGAGCCAAAACAGACCGCGAAGAGGCTGCAACGGAACTTCGCGAAACAAACGTTTTGGTCGATCAAGTGCGTCAAGCAATGGAGCAAGAGGCTAACCGTCCAGAACTCTTCCGGTTGGCAGTGATGGATGCAAAGAAGTTCTTCCTTATGACGCAGCAGCAATCAGACGATTTTGATTTAAGCTTCGCAGACGCCGAGACGCGAAGCTCCGCATCCCGCTTCAAGCAACGTTTGGAGGGTATCGAAGCGGCGCTGCTCGAAGCCGAAGCGAGAAAATCAAACTTCCTCAAGTCCTTAGGATCGAAGCATCAATCTGTTCTCAAGTTGGATACGGAAATCGAAACGCTGCGAGAACAACAATCGGGTACGAAAGCCGCTCTGGAAGATCTTTACCAATCAGTAGAATCAAGCCTCGAAACTGCACAAACCACCCAAGGTAACCAAGAAGCGAAACGACAGCGAGAGAAAGAAACCGAACTCGTTCGTTTGTATGCAACCGATTTAGTCCGGCTTCAAAGTAAGTACAAAGCAACCGTGAACGAGCTTTCTACACGAGCCACTCTTCTGGAGGAACAAGCATCGATTATCGCTGGTGATATGGCCGAGTTGAACGTCTTGAAGGAGCGTATCGAGGATCGCCGCGCAGCAATTACTCAATTGCTTGAAAAACTCTCGGCGATCAATATTGTCTCGTCAAACTACAATTCGACAAAAGTCCGTTTGATCCGCAACGCATCCATTGGCGAGCAAGTCGCGCCGATACTTCTCAAGTATCTTGCTCTAGGTATCTTAGCCGGTGCCGTTCTCGGCTCCGGGCTTGCCGTGCTAATCGATCAGTCCGATCTGTCTTATCGAACACCAATCGATATTCATCACAATCTACGTGCACCTGTTATCTGCAAAGTTCCAAACATCAAGCGCGGGAAACCCGATCCGTCGTTTGTTGGTTCACCGATGCTAGTCGCTGCCTCACGCCCCAACAGCCCCGCTGCCGAGACGTTCAGAGCTGCCCGAACGGCAATTATGTTTGCAGCTCAAAAAACCGATGGTCGTGTGTTCCTTTTCACGAGCCCTTCGCCAGGAGACGGAAAATCGACCACAACTTGTAATCTCGCTGTCTCGCTCGCCCAGTCGGGAAAGAAAGTTGTCCTAGTCGATGCCGACTACCGCCGACCTCGAGTTCAACAATACTTCGGTGTGCAGTTTGAGCCCGGATCAGTTGATTACCTAGAAGGAAAAGTCACGCTCGACGTGGCCCTTCGAGCTACCGAAATCCAGACCAATCTTTCCCTTCTTACCACGGGTGGACGTCCGAAAAACCCCGGTGAAATCGTTTCAGGGATCGATTTTCATAATATGATTGCCGAACTTCGTGAGAAGTTTGACTACGTCCTGATCGATTCGCCGCCAGTTCTTCCTGTTGCAGATGCGACTGCCATGGCATCACATGTCGATGGTATTTTTCTCGTTCTGCGAATTCGTCGCGGTGTGATGCTTGCGTCTCGAAAAGCAAAAGAACAACTCGACATGGTCCATGGGAATGTCTTGGGCGTCATCGTCAACGGAATGGATGAGAACGTTTACTATAATGAATATGGATACTACTATCGTGGAGCTTACTACTCCGGAAGCACTCGTTACTACGACGCGGTCAATTCAGACTATTCGGAGAAAGCCTCTGCAAGCACCTAAAGCTTTGGAAGCAGAATGATTTCAAGTCTATTAAGGCTGCTTCCATCGCACGAGCATTCATCGCTCACAAAGAGTTTAACCGAGTATCCGCCCAGAGCGATTCGGCTACGGCCTTTAAAAGCTTCCATTCCAACACCGATGGCATCTCGTCCCGTTCCTTGGTTTTCAAGAGGGCGAATCGTTGAATGTTCTACCGTAAGACCGTCTCAGTTTTTGGAGTACGCGACGGGTGATTATTACATTCAAGACGCCGGGTCGATGCTGGCGCTAGCTTTGCTAAATGCGAGGCCTGGAGAGGCGATCTGTGATCTTTGCGCTTCGCCAGGCGGTAAGGCATCCGCGATTCTTGAATCGCTCTCGGAAGTGGATCAACAAGTGTCGCAAGATCCGAACTTCAGTGGCGGATGGCTTCTTGCAAACGAACCCATTCGCACTCGAATGGCGATCCTAGAATATGCTTTAGCAAGAACTGGGCATCTACGATTCGTAACGCTGAACCAAGACCCATCTCAAGTCGCGCTACGTTTTCCAGCACGATTTGATGCAGTAGTGGTCGACGCACCATGCAGTGGGCAAGCACTGGTGGCGAACGACAAGCACGACGAAAACGCATTTGATCAGCGTGTTATCGACCACAGTGCCGCTCGACAACAACGAATTCTGCTGCAAGCTATCCGGCTTCTGAAGCCAGGCGGACGGCTAATCTATTCCACCTGCACCTTTGCTATTGAAGAGAACGAATCGCAAATCGATTTTTTGCTAAGCGCATTTCCTGGTCTTTGGGAACCGATTCAGCCTGACTCGCTCTCGCCATGGGAATCCCCAATTACTGCAGGTTGCTATCGAGTATGGCCGCACCGCGATCCGAGCGCAGGAGCGTTTGCTGCGGGCCTGCGTTTGGTTGGCGAACTTGGACTTGAAAAGGAACAGGACGCGAAGGAATTGACTCGATCGATCGCTGCTCGCGAACGCAAGCAGGACCAACGCGACAAATTTCAGCGAGGTAATTCTGACCGCCTGAAGAAGTCCGATCGCTTGAAATCGAAAGCAATTGAATCGGTCTTGTCCGACGATTTACAGATACTCAACCAAGTCGGTTTGCCAGCACGACTGCGTACCAAGCTTACGGACGACCGGTTGTCGGCGATAGCAGACGACATTCCGGTGGATCAAGCAATCTTTGACTCGCGATGGCCGGAACTGCTGCAGAATTCTGGGGGTCGTTGGGAGCCACGGCACGCGCTTGCAATCGCGAATAGTAACTACTTCCACCCTCATCGCAAGATTGAACTAAGCGATAACCAACTACGATCTTACCTCGCTGGTGAAGCGATCGCCAAACTCGCTTCGTCATCTACATCTTCCGGAGCGATAATCGATGAATCGCCACAAACGCCTTGGTGCGTCGCAACATGTCGCGGAGTACCAATCGGATGGATGAAGGATGCTGGTAATCGATTCAATAATCACTTGGTAAAAATCGGCCACCAAAACTTGGGCATATCTTGAGGGTTTTAAAAAAAACGATTGATGTTTCCGAAATTAAAGAACGTTGCGGCCAGGAAAGTGTTATAAAGGGGTGTTAAAGAGGTTTAATCTCGCGACTTCCAGGCTCATAATATTGGTTAGATGAGCGAAAGGAGATGTCAGATGTCGGCTGATTGGTATTTTTTAAAAACAGGTTTTTTCGGCGGCAGTAAAAAGGTCGGACCGATTTCAGAATCCGATCTCCGGCAAAAAATTGAGAAGGGTGTCGTGCAGCCCGAGACAATGCTTTCTAGTACGACAAAAACGCACGGTCGGTGGTGTCGAATGAAAGAGATTCGCGTCGCGATGAGTGTTTGGGAAAAGTCGCATCCCTCTGGCACTTCTTAAGCGGCACTTCTACCGTTGGATGCCCGTATTTTGTCTCGCGTTATTGAGAGCTTTGGCGGTTTCGGTTGGCTGAGTTTGCGGGATAGCCTCCGCGTTGAGTACTGGTGCACCGGGTGGATGGGATTCGTCGGTTCGAAGGTGCCGCTCGGGGTCAAACAGGAAACCTTCCCGGTGATCGACACCGTTGATTTGATTGGCAGCGAACTCAGTGCGGATCTCTTCGGTGCCTGTCCCCTTGATTCTCTTGCCGGCGAATCGAGTCCCTCGATAAATGGTTCCATACTGCCATGGTCCAACCCCCATAAACCAGGTATCCCGAGCGCTGCTTCCGGCTTGAGCGATTCCCGACTGCCAGACAGGTTCGCGCGTGACGCGATCGTATGCGAAGATGGCCACTTTGGTCGCTGCCGATTTGTGTTCCCTTTTCGCAAAGGCTAGTTCCGGAATCGCAGGAATGGCGGCGGGTGCGCCTGGTATAAGCGAACCAACGCCACCCAGCACATTGCTTGCCGGAATGCCATAAATAACGCTGTGTCCGTCGGTTCCTAATGCACCGCAACGTACCTCGCATATTACGTCGGCATCCTCGCGCTTTTCAGTCAAAAGACAGCCAGCGGCCACCATTTGTTGTCGAATCGCACTAATTACGTAATCACTAGTGACCAGGTTCGCTGATTGCGGAACACCAGGAATTACTTTCCCGGCAGCAGCAGCGTAGGTAGTATCAAGAAATACCTTCTGCATGCTCAACGGACGAAAATCTAGCTTGGAAATTGTTGAATCAACCGCGTCCGACATGAGAAGTTGTTCGGTTGCGGTGAAGGATTTGGTTGCACCGCAGCCCGCCATGCCAACCAAAACCAAGAGGCATACACGAAGCCATATTAGGTAGCTGGGAGCTAGAAAGGGAGCTAGGAGGTAGGCACGCACCCTCTCCGGCACCAATACCCGCACCGTCTTCCGGCGCAGCAATCCGTGCGGGTTGCTGCTGATTGAAACTCTCAAAATTGGAAAATCTGGATCCATGAGGCCAAGGATACGAAAATTTGGCCATACCACCAAGTCAGATTAGGCAGTTTGGGCTAACTCACCTTGACGGTTCTAGTGCCTTTCAAGAGAAAATTCGGTCAATCCTACCGAAGCTACCCTAGCGAGCGAACCATAAAATCCGATATCTAACACGGTGGTGTGCTTGAAACACTTCAAACACATTTTGACTTTCGTGCAAAAATCAGTGGTTAAACCGCTATTTCCAGGCGTGTTGAGA
>Ga0105045_10005676_pt1 | contig 10989 bp, 7 predicted proteins | sample MAT02_FD_78089 | JGI IMG/M metagenome (GOLD analysis project Ga0105045, IMG submission 78089) | Freshwater microbial communities from Lake Fryxell liftoff mats and glacier meltwater in Antarctica - MAT-02 (megahit assembly) | ecosystem: Environmental > Aquatic > Freshwater > Ice > Liftoff... | reverse complement strand
GGATGTTGGCACATGTTTCTAACGTGGATGAAAATCGCAAAAAAGCAGGGCGAGAGTTGGTCACACAATCGCTTTCGCAAATGGGAGGCGTGGGCCTGACGATTGATGACTCCAGCCCCATCTCGCCGTTGTTGCAGGCCGCCATGTACTTTCGTTTGGGTGATCAAGCGATGGCGTTTGATGCCTACTTAGCCAACAAAGAATTGTTTCGCGAACACCGTAATCAACTGCCGCCTGATTTATTGAGGTTTGTCTGTGAACGGCTGCTGGCTAGTGGTACAGACGCAGACCATGAGTATGTAGAAGAAATCCTTCGCGGATGGTTAGTTCAATTCAGCGAGAACGCCCAACTGGACCTGGGCGTCAAAGCAGAAATGCAGTTGCTGTTGGCAAAGAACTTTTTCAAGGCTCGGCGGTTTGACGTGGCTCGCGCTGAATACAACACGGTCATCAATCGCTACGCCGGAACGCTACAAGCCACCGAAGCGGAATTCGGGATTGGCGAAACGTTCTTGGCCCAAAAAGTTTATGACCAAGCGGAGCAAGTCTTTGAAAAGCTTTCCCGCAATATCGAATCAGATGTTGTTGTCCGAGCAGAGTTTTTGCGTGGCGTGTTAGCGTTCCGCCGTGGAGATCGCGATGAAGCTCGAGAAATTTTCCAAAGTGTTTTGGAACGTGTTCCCAATGTTGAGCTAGCCAATCAGACGCTGTTCAATCTCGCTGAAGTTTACGGTGCCGAAGAACGTTATATCGACCAGTTGAATTTGCTCCGCACGGTCGGTCGGTTGGGTCGATCAAGCAAGCGGCGTCATGTTCCTGGAACACCGTTGTCGATTATGGTGCACGACAGTGATTTGGGGATCAGTCGTGGACACAATCGTATTCCCGTGCGTGTCAGCACCGTACCGGGAGGCGACGTCGAAACCATATTTCTCGTCAGCTCCGGTGCAGGCAAAGGTTTGTTTCGTGCAGACCTGGAAACCCAGCTCGGAGCCGCGACAGCCGACGATCATATGCTGCAATTGACCGGCAAGGATCTTATCAAGTGTGATTACCCGGAGCAGTTTAAATCCGAGTTTAAGAATGTGCCGTTGTCAGACGTCGAAATCAGCATCGCAGCGGATGCAAAGCTGGAAGTAGCCAGCAGCCAAATCGAGGACGAGCAACAGGAGACTTTCAGCCAAGAAATTGAGCGTGAAGCGGCAGAGCTAAGTGGCGACCGTCGCGTATCCGAAGTTCGCCCCGCAAATCAAATCAAACCCGGAAACCCAATCTACTTAAGAGTGAAAGATGCCGATCGAGATTTAACCAATGACGTTGACAAAGTACTTGTAAAATTAGTCGCGGATAGCGGTGACCAGATTCAAGTTTCACTGTCGGAAACAGGTCCGCACACTGGAATCTTCATGGCGTCTGCAGGCACAGGCGACCTGCCCGCCGGTGCTCTGGCGAGCGACACAGGCATCGAGCATAGCCCATTGATGGCGATCGACCGTGACCCAAAATCGTATTGGATAAGCGAACCTGATGGTGCGACACCGAAATGGCTGTCAGTCGATATGAAAGACCTACGCGAGGTCACACGAGCTCGTATCAGCTCGCCAGATTCAAAGAAAAACGCACCCGTTCGCGCGGAATTGCTCGGCAGTCGGGACGGCGAATTATGGTTTCGTTTGGCAGGGTATCCGTCCATCGCAAGCGTCGCTCCATTGCCAACGGAATATGGTGCCATGACTCGCCGCGTTTATTCTGGCGATCACACTCAATTCACTACTTGGGATCAAGTGCTCGGACTAGCGAAAAATTTGCAGTTTTCCGAAGAAGCGCAAGTTGATAATCTCCAATGGTCACGACCGCCAAACACTGACAATGCCAATGACGCGTTTTCTGTGATCTGGCAAGGAAAGCTAGTGCAACCCAAGCCAGGCGCGGTGCGGATGGCGATCAACGGGGACAAGACGGCGCTCTTGATTGATGGTCGCTTGGAGTTACCTGTGGGCGCGGGTGGGCGCGCTGCCGATTTCTGGCTCGAGGCGGGAGCTCATGACCTCGCTGTGTTCGCTGCATCGAACAAGGGACAGCAACCAGTGGAAGCCACCTTGGCTCGCGCCAGCTTGACCAGTGCTCAGGTGGCGCTCAGACCTCTTCGCGCTGCGGATTTCGATGTCGCGCAAGCTCCGTCGCCAAAGCCTGCGGAACCGCAAGATTCTCAATCCCGCTTTTCGCTCACGCCAGCAACCGCGAAGTTGACCAAGAAGAGCGATCAATTCGGAGTCAATCTACAGAACCCTGCGAACACTTTGGGTAGCTGGCAATCGTTAGAGGACCAAGTGCAATGGGAAGTCGATGTTCAGACGGCGGGGCCTTATGAAATCTGGCTCGAGTTGGCCCATCAAGGAGATGGCGGGCGCTACGAGGTTACCGTGGGTGATAAGAAGCTCGAAGGGCTCGTATCAAACACGGGAAATTGGACGAATTTTGTCAAGCAGCGTGTGGGGGCCATTCTGCTTAACACGATTGGCAAACAATCGTTGACTATCAAACCACTGGAGATCACGGGTGGCGGATTGATGGAACTCAAGTCGGTTGTCATGGAGCCTGCGAATAGTGAGTGTGTGATTCAAGAAGGAACAGATTGGGAGTTTCGGTTTCCGGCGCGAGAGGTGCGATACGTCAAGTTCGTCTGTCAGGAGTACTTAGGGGAGTCCTTAGCGATTCGCAATCTCGAAATCTCCGGTGCTGACGTCACCAAGCCTTACATTCCAACAGCGGAAGATGTGTTGGCGTTGGCGGCCAATGATGTGCTTGAAATCGCGGGGGGCGACAATGTCAAAGCAACTTATACCGATGAACTGACGTTAAACGATGCTGTTGGCAGTCAGCTTCTTAATGGTAAACTCCAGGCAACCTATTTCAATGCGCGAGTCGGGGCGATTGGTTACGACTTTGCTCGTACGGGCAACAGTCAAGTCTATACGAATCGAAAGGAACTCAAACGAGTTGATCCAGGCGAGCGAATCGTCGTCGAGATCACTGACTACGACGAGGATCGCACCGACCAACCTGACACGATCAAGTTTCAGGTTCAGATCAACGATCAGTCGGCCATCGAGATGATTGCTACAGAGACGACCGCGAATAGTGGCATTTTTACCAAAGAAGTTGATACAGCAGAGACTGCTTCGGAGAACGCATTATCCGTCAAGCCGGGTGATGATGTTGTGATTCGATATTTAGACACTCACAATACGTTTCCTGGTCACACGGTGCCGCGAGAAGAAGTTGTCTATGTTCCGGAACCAACCGCTGCACAGGTTCGAGTGCTTGAAACGCGAGTTGTTCCACCTCCAGCGGATTCAAAGCAACCACCACAGGTGATCGTGCTGCCGAAAAGGAAGCAGGCTGGAATCAGTGGCGTTGCTTTTGAAGCTCCATTGACCATCGAATTGATTGATCCCGATGCCGCTAAAGATAGTCGTAGCACAGCCCGCGTGAAGCTGACAACAACCGAGGGTGCAACCGTAGAAGTTGATTGTCACATTTCACCCCTTTATATTGACTACAGCGGCGAGGGTGCCGATCGCGTGGCGCTGGACGAAGGACGTTTTGTTGGTCAGGTCATTTTGCGGCTTGGTGGCAAAAATAGCCCTGCCGTTGTACCGCTGACGACAGAGATGCCACGCAACCTCGTTGGTGAGGTGCAACTGGGTGATGTACCCGCTAGTGATGAAAAGATGGAGGACGCTCCGAGTACAAACTTGGTGACCCGAGTGCTGAATCTCACCGGAAACGATATTGTCACGGCGAGTTATCAAGACACGCGTCGTCCATCAGACTTACCCGAATCGATATCGGTAGAAGGACGATTAATTTCCAATGGCCAGTTGTTTGTTACCGATCGTGACTACGACAAAGAGATCACACAACTGCATGTCGGTGAGCGACTGTACTTAAAAGTTGTCGATCCCGATGCTGATCATTCCGACGCTCGGGATTTTTCGGTCGTGAATATAACCTCACAGCTTGGCGAACAAGAGTCTGTCAAGCTAGAAGAAACCTCGTCACATAGCGGCGTTTTTACCGGGTCAATGCAACTCAAAGCGATCGACAAACCGGTCGCCGGCAATCTCAACCCGTCTGATGCCGAATTGGAAACTTTTTTCGGTGATTTATTGAGTGTCAAGTTCATCGACCCACTGGCCAGCACGGAAACGGGAACGCTTGAGCAGGTTGCCGAATTGCCCGTCGTCGTCGGAACCGATGGACTCGTCGCGGCTTTCAGCAAAGTCTTTCAAGACGAAGCACTAGCGGTGGAAACCCGATTCCGGATCGCAGAAAGTTATTTTGAGTTGTTCAAAAGCCATAAACAACTTGAGCGAGAGAGCGAAAAGCAAATTGACTTGGAATCAGGCCGCCGTGTGTTGCGGGAAGTCATGGAGGATTACCCTGACCCACAGTATGCACCACGTATCGCTTACCTGTTGGGACAGTTCGCTCAGGAACTCGAACAGTGGGATGAGGCGATCAAGGCATATGAGTTGATACTGAGACAATTCTCAGAACACACCTTGGCACCCGATGCGCAATATAAGCTGGCTCAGTGCTATGAGCAGGCTGGTGACTTTGACCAGGCACTCGAAGCCTATGTGACGCTAGCCGCTACGCATCCTAAGAGTCCTTTGATTCCAAACGTTATGATTCGTATCTCGGATTACTTCTACAAAAACCAAAAATACGTGATCGCAGCGCAGGTCGGCGAAAAATTCCTGGAACGATTCGAAAGTCATTCCAATGCTCCGAGGATGGCGTTCCGCATTGGCCAATGTTACCACAAAGCGTTAAATTATCAGTCTGCTGGCAAGTCATTTGATAAGTTCGTTGACACCTTTCCCAAAGACGAATTGACGGCGGACGCGTTTTTTTGGGCGGGCGAAAGTTATCGGATGGCCAGCAACAATCGACAGGCTTTCATTAGTTACAACAATTGCCGCTGGAAACATCCAGACAGCGAGGCCGCCAAGTATGCGCGTGGACGATTAGCATTGCCCGAGATGCTGGCACAGTTTGAAGCCGAAGCCAACAGCGTTGATGACGAGTGACCATTGGATGTTGCATGAATGACATAGATTTAACACGGAACAATTTTCCAGTCATCTCGCCCCTGAACGGGAATGGCGTGGACTCAGGGGCGAGGTCTAGGTTGAGGGGTTCACGATCGCGGCGGATTAATCCGTTTCTTTTTTTAAAAGCAGCAACGCTGTGCCTTTGTTTGGTGCTGCATCAGGCTGAATCGTTTGGCTCCAATGAAACAGCCTCAGGCACGCCTGCGGCCGTTAACCCAGCGTCCAACGAAGCAGCGCCGAACGAAGCAGCACCGAACGAAGCAGCGCCTGTTGCCCAGACGCCTGCGGTGAAGGAAGCTCCGTCCACTGGTTGGATGCATGATTTGCTACATACCGGAGCGATGAAGTACATGCTCGACGGAGGTCTTTTCATGTGGCCGATTTTGATATTGGGAGTGCTCGCGCTGGGCGTCATCATCGAACGTTTCCGCGCGCTGCTGATGCTCAACACTCGCGCCGAGGAATTGCGAGCGCAAGTTCGAACCTTCCTGGAAAACGATCAAGTTGAGGAAGCGTTAAATTGTTGCGATCGAGAACAGGGCCCCGTCCCCGCGATCCTTGGTGCGGGGCTACGGAAGTACTTGGTCGCGAGGCGGCTTGGGTATGACGCCGCAAAAATCGAAGACCAAGTCGTGAAGGGAATGGATGACTATTCGATTCATATTGTGGCAGCAATGGAAAAGCATTTGCCGATTTTAGCGACGGTGGCCAGTGCAGCACCGATGTGCGGTTTTCTCGGAACCGTGTCGGGGATGGTGACATCGTTTGATGATATCGTGCGCAACATGGGCCAGATGAACATTGTCGAGGCCGCAGCATCCGGCATTATGGTATCGCTATTAACGACAGTTCTAGGACTGATCGTGGGAATTCCAGCTTTCGTAATGTTCAATTACTTCACGAGCGTGATCAACGAGTTCGTGCTCGATGTCGAAGAATCGGCTGCGGAGCTAATTGAGTCCGTTACGTTGCAATTAGCCTTAGCAGAAAAATCATAGCGGTGTGAGAGATTATGCTTCGGTCACGTCGCACCAATAAATTGCTGGTAGAACCCGCGTCGGTAGCGACGGGGGACATCGCTTTTAATTTGATCGTTTTCTTTCTCGTCTGTGCTTCGACGCAGCCTGATACTGGGCGACGCCAAGACCTACCAAGCAGCGAGCAAACAAAACAAAACAAACAGGAATCGAAGAACCCGGAACTTGCCCTAACGCGGTCGCGCAACATCGTGTCGCTCAACGGTGAACCGGTGAAGATTGAAGAATTGGCGTCTCGATTAGGTAAGGCGCTAGAAGGCAAACGCAAACCAGAGGAACGGATTGTAGTGCTAAAGAGCAAGACAGACGTTCCCTATGACCACTGGATTGCTGTGTCAACATTGGTTCAGGACGTAGGTGCGAGCATCACCATTCAGCGCGAGGAAATTCAAACCGTGACGATTGGTAATTAAAAGGCTACTCCACCGATGAAGCTCAAACGATTAACGATGAAAGCGGATGTGCCAACGATGGCGATGGGGGATATCGCGTTTAACTTGTTGATTTTCTTCGTCATCCTTGCGCGTGCACAGGATGATAGCCACTTGCAATGGCAACCCGCAGCGGCAAGCGATTTAAAAGCCATTTCCCATTCGCAGGTCAGCGTCGTGATCGACAATCAGAACAAGTTGTATTTCAACGGACAACTGATTGGTCAGGCTCAACTTACCAAACGCATTCAAGAGACATTGGGCAATGCGCCTGCCGGAGAACGGATGGTGTTGCTGAAGGTACACAAAGAAGCAACGGCAATGTATTACGAACCCGTGATTGAGTCGATCAGTGAAGCGGGCGGCGATCTGGTTCATATTCTCGAAGACAAACGACCGTGAGAAACTGATGCAAACACCGATGGGAGATCTAAATGATTCGCAGACAAAACGTAATGTCAGCGCTGCCAGCTTGGCCGAATTGCGCGAGTTCATGGCACGCCTAAAAGGACGTCGACCACAAGATGTGATCGGAATTGTCTCTGCAAGTTTATTGGTCCAAAGCATGACTCAGGCTACAGTCGCCGTACTTGGAATCATGGTGGTCTTTACCGTCGGGCCGTACTTGATTTACGGCTCGCCGCAGCCGAAAGCGGTTGCCCCGAAATCGGCGATGACGAACGGTGCCACAACAGTCGGGGGCACGGATTCCAATTCGACGCCGTCAAAGGTAGATGTCGAAACCGAAACGAAATCCGCAACACCTGTCAGTGACGTGCCACCCAACATCGAGAAAGCAACGAAGGTCATGGGGCTCGATGAAACGAAAGCTGCGGATCCGAAGACTAACCCTCTGGATAGTCCAAATCTTGACAAGCTTCTTGATGGTCTCGACCGTTAGGTGTTGTGAACCGATATGAATGTGTCGCCACGTCCCTACGATCGCCGCTTGCCCAGAGTGACTCTGGGGTTTGCATTTTTCTGGGCTCTCACTGCGATTGCGAATCTAGCTTTATGGATTCCGACGTGGTTAGCAGCGGTCGTGGCATTGGTGTCGGTGCCACTCGGGTTCGTTTGGATGCGTTGGGCGCGGCAACCGGGCATTCCGAAGATCTATTTGGCGATCGTGGTTTCTGCGGCGTATCCAGGTTGGTGGCATGCTGTGGTCGCGACTTCCGAATGGATGGGGCTAACGAGTATTCATTCTGGCCTCGTTTCGATGGGTTTGTTTGGATTGTTTAGCATGGGACTGGGTTGGATTGTTTGGGGACTGGAACGTTCATCACGACGGTTCGACTTGCAGCGTATTAATGCGGCGATTGCCACAGGCGCTTCATCACTGCCGCACCACCATCAACCACGTAATTTCGGACCACGTGTCTGGCATCCTGCGGATTCGAACGCGTGGTATTACGGTCTTCATAGCCGAAAGCTCAAGCAATCGACGTTGACTGTCGTGAGCTATGCCGCTCTTTTTTGGTTCGTGACGTTGGCGTTGTCGCAGCTTCCTGGTTGTCAGCTCATCTATGAATTGCCTGCTGGTGGCGGCAAACAACAAGCGCTGACTCAAAAGGTGCGAATTGAAAAAGTGGTTCGAAAGAAGTACGTCGTCAACCCTTACAGCTCGATCAAATTCGAAGTACCACCGATTGATGAAGTTAAATTGAAGCTTCAGGAGATCACCGCCCATCAATATACGATCGGCTACGGCGAAGGAACGGGTGCTGGATTCGCAGGCGGTACATCCAAGGGGCGCGTTCGCTTGATTCGACTAGAATATGACGGTGGCGACTGGGACTTGAATTTTGGCGTTGGTGGTGATGCCAATATGCTGCTCGAGTATGGGATCCTTACTCAACAGCCAGTCGCAGAGAAAAGCGAGTCGTTGAGAGTCTCGCAGCTAGCCAGTTTTCCCAAGGACAAAAGCCCGCCGGTTGTGTTTCTTACCGGACAACAGAACCTATTTCTTTCTAATAGTGAAGTCAAAACGCTGCGCGAGTACTTACGAGACAAGCATGGAATGCTCTTTGCTTCCTCAGGGAGCGGTCATTTTCACAATCAGTTCATGGCATTGATGAATCGCGTGCTTCCTGAAATCCCGCCGGTGTCTGTGCCACTGGACGATGGGATTCATCGCATTCCGTTTAACATACCGTCATTGCCGTACGTTGTGCCTCACGGCGGAAAAGACGCACTCGGATGGTCAGCCGACGGACGATGGTTGGTTTATTATCACCCAGGCGATATCAGTGACGCGTGGGCCGACGGTCACGCCGGCGTGTCTCGCGAGATCTACGATGCCTGTTTTCAACTCGGTGTCAACGTCCTAAACTACGCACATGTCGAGTATTCCAAACGCTTGCAAACGAAGGTCTTAGGGAAATGATTTGCCGACTTCTTGCATGGTGTGCCTGCATGCTCGCCATCGTGTTCTGTAGCTTGTCAGCTAATGCTGAGGAACTGCATGATTTCTCGCTCGAGGATTGGAAGAAGTTACGTGAAGTCGAGCGTTACCAACTGCAGATCGCTGAAAAATATTGGCAACAGCAGGATTGGAAAACGGCTGCGGCTGAATACGAAAAGTACATCGAGTTGTATGAAGCGAGTAATGGTGCTCCGTATGCCCAGCTTCGTTGGAGCTTGGCACAGGTCAAGTTGCGCCAGCAAAACACAGCGATCAAAGACGGCTTTCAAACAGTGATCGATTACTGGCCTGAATCTCCCCAAGCAATCGCCGCTGCGTTTTACATTGGGCGGACGCAGCGCGAGATCGGTCGCTTGAAGGAAGCCAAAACTTCATTGAATGCGGTCGTCACCAAGTACCCCGAGCATCTGGCCGCAGTTCATGCGTTAAGCGAGCTCATTGAAATTGCAAATGTCGAGCAAGACATACCTGCGAAATTAGAGCTTTGGAAACGGCTGACGTTCAACGTCCCTCGGACCGACCAGACGTCAGGCTTATGCGTGCAAGCATCCCAGCAACTTGCGACACATTTGTTTCGCGAGGCCGCATTCAATGAGGGGCTTCGGGCGCTGGAGACGACATATAAAGCTGAACAATTGACTGCTCAACTTGCGCAGTTTGTTCGTTCGCCGGTGAACGACCTTGCGGCACAAGCTGAATCGAAAACCAAAGGAGAAAAACTAGCAGCCGATGCAATCGCTTGGTTCAAGCAACAAACACCTAACGACCAATCAAATCCTGCGGCCAAGTCGTTAGCGAGGCAATGCTTGTTGGCGATTGCCGATCTAACCGCATTGGCTCGCCACGATGAACTGGTGCCAGCGGCTTATGAGGCCGTTTTGAAGAATGCAAGTCCTGATGATGAAGCAGTTGGGAAATTGGCGAGTTGGCACAAATCCAAACAAGCATTCGATCAAGCTCGAACAACCTATCGTCGCTACGAAAACAAGGCTGAGGGTCTAGGCCAAGTCGCTTATAGCTACCGCGAACAACAAAATTGGGAAGGCGCGATTGATTCTTACAATCAACTGATCGGTCAAGACAAGGAACATGCAGCTCGATGGAAGCCTGAATTGGCGTTGACCTATCGCGCGGCTGGCAAGTGGGCGGAAGCGATCACGGTGTACGAGCAACTTGTAACAGAAGATGGCGGACAAGCGAGCCGCTGGCGATTTGAAGTCGGATGCACTCATCGCGATGCAGGGCAATTCAAGGAAGCGATCGGTCATTTCCGCCAATGCGATAACTTTCCTGAAAACTATAAGCAGATGGCTTGGTGTCATCGTCGTTTGCAGCAGCCGAAAGAGGCGATTTTGCTTTATAGCCAAGTCGCGAGCGACAAAAATTCGGCCCCCTGGGCGCTGCTTCAGATTGCCTATACGCACGAAGAAGCTGGCGAAAAAGAGGCCGCGATCCAAGCATTTCAGCAGGTATGCAAAAAGTTTCCCAAAGACGGACATGCTAGCCAATCACATGCCCACTTACAACAAAAGTACAAGATCAGCATCACACTCGGTGGTGCCAACGAAGAATAGAGCGAACTAACGTGTTAGTCCGCTTTATTCCGCACGGACTGATTCGTCAGTATTTTCAGCACCATTGGTAATTCCAGCAAAATTTTCGCGGCTATTTCGCGAGCCATTCCGTTAGAGGACACTGACACCGAGATATGAATGTCGATGCCAGCGGTTACCGCGAATTCCGTAGTCCCGCCGGTGGCCGAGACTTAGCGGCTTATCTTTGCAGACGTTATAGTGGAGCAACGCTCCGAGAACTGTCGATCGAATTCGGACTTTCTCATTCCGATGGTTCGGCAAATTTGCTGCGTCGAGCTAAAGCGACACTGAAGGACTCAGCGGAGTTACGAAAGCAATGCGAGCAAATCGAATGGAACTTGGATTAAAAACCGAAGATCAAGTCTGACCCCGGCGCCG
>Ga0105045_10005675_pt1 | contig 10990 bp, 8 predicted proteins | sample MAT02_FD_78089 | JGI IMG/M metagenome (GOLD analysis project Ga0105045, IMG submission 78089) | Freshwater microbial communities from Lake Fryxell liftoff mats and glacier meltwater in Antarctica - MAT-02 (megahit assembly) | ecosystem: Environmental > Aquatic > Freshwater > Ice > Liftoff... | reverse complement strand
TGTCTGATTGCTCCGCTCGTAATCCGCGAGGATCGTGCGCCACTGGTCGAGAGATTTCCGCTGGTTCATCCCGAACCATCGCGAAATACCGGCCCGGCGCTAGAGGGTCCAGGTGAGACGCTTACGGTCGTTCTCGGAGGGATTTTCCCGAGTCACCGCAGGAATTCCGGACTTCCGCCCCCGATGCTCCGAATCCCCATCCTCCGCGTCCCATCCCCGAATCCCCGAATCCCCGAATCCCCGAATCCCTGAATCCCCGACGATGATCGAACGTCCCCTCCCCGACCGGGCCGGTCGGGGCTCCCTGAAGAGCGCCACCCCAAAACAAAAAGAGGGTTGAGTCACGGACCCAACCCTCTTCGGTTAAAGATAAATGCTAGTCTTTCCCCTCACTTGGCAATCGCGGTCTCGATCGCGGCGACGAGGTCTTCGTTGGCGGGATCGACTTTGGTGGCGAAGCGGCGGATGAGTTTGCCGTCTTTGCCGATGAGGAATTTCTCGAAGTTCCAACCGATGTCACCCTGCTTGTCGGGGTTCGCGGCGTCGGTGAGGTAGGTGAAGAGCGGCGCCTTGTCGTCGCCTTTCACGGAGACTTTCGAGAACATGGGGAAGTCGACACTGTATTTGCTGGTGCAGAACTCGGCGATCTCGGCGTCACTTCCGGGCTCCTGTCCGCCGAAGTTGTTGGCGGGGAAACCGAGGACGACGAGGCCTTTGTCCTCATACTTTTTGTAGAGCGCCTGGAGGGGATCATACTGCTTCGTCGCGCCGCACTGGGAGGCGACGTTGACGATAAGGAGGACTTTTCCTTTGTATTCGGACAGATCGACGTCTTTGCCTTCAATGTTCTTTACTTTGAACTCGTGGACGGAGTCTTCGGCATGGAGGGTCGCGCCGCCCAGGAGCATCGCGGTGGTGAGGAGTAGGGTGAGGTGTGTTTTCATCAGAGTTATAACGTTTGGGATGGGATTTCAGTTTCGGAGATTGAGATATCCGCCGTCGATGTTGAAGCTCTGGCCGGTGATGTAGGAGGCATCATCACTGCACAGGTAAAGGGCGAGCTTCGCGATCTCGTCGGGGCGGGCCATGCGGCCGACGGGCTGCACGGCGGAAAGTTTGGCGAACATCTCGTCGCGATTGTCGGGGTAGTTGCGGGCAAGGTAGCCGTCGACGAAGGGGGTGTGGACGCGGGCGGGGCAGATCGCGTTGCAGCGGATGTTGTCCTTCAGGTAGTCGGCGGCGATGGAGAGGGTCATGGTGTGGACGGCCCCTTTGCTGGCCGAATAAGCGAAGCGATCCTTCAGTCCGGTGATCGCGGCGATGCTGGACATGTTAAGGACGACGCCCCCACCGGCGGCGATGAGCTCGGGCAGGACGGCCTGGAGACAGAGGTAAACGCCTTTGACATTGACCTTCATGACGCGGTCGAAGTCACTCTCGGTCGTCGTCGTGGCGGTGCCGATGTTGGCGATGCCGGCATTGTTGACGAGAATGTCGATTTTGCCGAAGGCTTCTTTGGCGGCGGCGACTGCGGCGGTGACGGAGTCGGGATCGGCGACGTCGCAGCGGCAGAAGAGGGCGCGGCCACCGGCGGCTTGGATCGCGGCGAGGGTCTCGGCGGCGGCGGCTTCGTCGAGGTCAAAGATGGCGACGGCGGCGCCGGCGGCGGCGAAGGATTCACTGATGGCGCGCCCGATGCCGGAGCCTCCGCCGGTGATGAGCGCGGTTTTACTTACAAGTTGGGACATGAGCGAATCCTGACGCGGATACGCGCGGATGGCAACGCGATTTTGCGTACCTTTTCCCGTCTGCTATTCTTTGGGCTGAGTCTGGATGAAATCTTTCAGAGTGCCTGAGTTGTAAGCATTCTCCGCCGCTTTGAACCACGAGAGGAGGGCATCCCATGAGGAGGGCTTTTTCGCCCCGGACGCCGCCCGCTCCTGGCCGGATGCATCGGTCGCAGAAGGAAGACTCGCGGCGGCGAGGGTATCCCGACCGGGGACTTCGGTCGGCGGATCTTTTGTCAAACCGCCCGACGACGCTGCCGCGATCTGGTTGCCTACGACAGGGGTACGGGCAACTCCGTTGAAGTCGGCCCCGGCATAGACGGGAGATGAGGGCGTAGAATTACTTCCAGAGATTGCTTTGTTGAAGTTTCCGACCAGCGCGACGAGACCATCCATTGGGCCGGCGGCGGGTGCCGGGGCGGCGGCGGGCGCTCCCGGAGTCTCCGTTTTTGGCGCTTCACTCCCGCTCGCCAGTATCGGACCGGATGCGGCCGGGAGAGCATTGCTGCATCCTTTTTTGCCTTTCATCGCGTCGTTGAGCTGGGGCAGATACCCGAAGACCCGCTTCTGCTGGTCCGGGGAGAGAAGGGAGAGGGTCTTGGCGAGGCGTCGCGAGTAGTCATCGAAGTCCGACGCTGAGTATCCGGAGCTCACCGCGCATTGCATCGCGATCACGTTCACGGAATATTCATTCTCGCCGATCTGAGCAAACAAAGGTGACTCGAAGAGGAAAAGGACGGTGCCGAAGGCGAGAAGATTGATTTTCGTTTTCATAAACCTGAAAAACCTGACTATTACTAATTTTATATAAAACAAAGACAAGTCAAGGCTTTAGCGCTTTTATTTCTCGAATAAGCGAAGTTTCTCGTAAATAATTAATATCGCTTAATTATCGACAGGAGCCGAGAGATGAATCCCCTGCTCTGTAGTGAACTTTCCCCTTTCCCGATTCGCTGCTTCTTCTACAATTGAGGCCCTAACCAGCGGATGACTTTCGGATCGCCCCAGTTCTTTTTTCTCCTGCCGCTCCTGCTGCTCGTCGGTTGGATCTTTCGTCGATTGGAGCTGTGGCGACCTCTCCGGGTGATCCTGCTGGTGCTCTTCACGGTCATCCTGTGCGACCCCCAGGTAGTGCTGAAGACGGGCGGTATCGATCTCTGGGTGCTGCTCGATCGCTCGCGCTCGGCGCAGGAGCTGGTCGATGCGGGTGAGCAGGAATGGCGGACCCTGCTGGAGCGTTCCCGCCCGGGCGACAACCACCGGCTCCATCTCCTCGATTACGCGGACGAGGTGATCCCGGTGGGCAATGCGGAGACGGCGGTCTACCCTGGGAATCGGGACATGACGAGGACGGGACTGGCTCTCCACGAGACGCTTTCCCGGATGGATCCGCGCCGCCACAATCGCATCCTCGTCTTCACCGACGGCTACAGCACCGAACCCCTGACGGGGGTCGCGGGAAAGCTGATCACCGGAAGTGTGCCGCTCGACTACCGGCTCGTAAGGGCTCCGGATGAGACGGACTTCCAGGTATCGGAGGTGAAGATGCCGCTGCGCACGCAACCGGGCGAACCTTTTGTCATCGATGTGACGATCTCGGGCACGGCGGACGGGGTCGTGCCGCTCGAGGTGCGTCGCGGACAAAGTCGTCTTTTCCAGCGGGAGGTGACGGTAAAAGACGGGATCGGTCGCCTGCGTTTTTCAGACCGGGTCACTGAGCCGGGAGCGCATCGCTACGAGGTCGTGATCCGGCCTCAGGTCGATGCCCACGCGGGCAATAATCACAATGAGCGCTGGATCGAGGTCACGGCGGGTCCGCGCGTCCTCCTCGTCACCCGGTATCAGGCGGATCCGGTCGCGACGATCCTGAGAGCCCAGGGATTCGAGGTCACGGTAGTGTCAGAGACTCTCTCGCTCACGCCGGGCGCGTTGACGGGGGCGAAGGCGGTCATCCTGAATAATGTCCCGGCCTTCGAGCTGCCGGGCGATTTTCTCAATGCGCTGCCTTTTTATGTGAATGAGCAGGGCGGCGGACTGATGATGGCGGGCGGACATCGCAGCTTTGGTTCGGGCGGGTATTATGAATCGGCGGTCGATCCCCTGCTGCCGGTCTCGATGGAGTTGAAAAGCGAACATCGCAAGCTCGGGGTGGCGATGGCGATCGTGATGGATCGGTCCGGCTCGATGGCGATGACGACGAGCAGCGGCCACACGAAGATGCAGCTGGCGAACGAGGGAGCCGGCCGCGCGGTGGAGTTGCTCGGGAGCATGGACGCGGTCACGGTCTACGCGGTCGACAGCTCGGCCCACCAGATCGCCCCGCTCCTGAATGTGGGAGAAAGTCGGGGCGAGTTGAACAGCCGCATCCGCAAGATCGAGTCCATGGGCGGCGGCATCTTTGTCTACACGGGGATGAAGGCGGCGTGGGATGAGTTGAAAAAAGCGCCGCTCGGCCAGCGCCACATGATCCTTTTCACCGACGCGGCGGACTCGGAGGAACCGGGGGACTATCAGAAGCTGATCGAGGAGATGAAAGGTGGCGGAGCAACGGTCAGCGTGATCGGGGTGGGAACCCGCGCGGACCCCGATGCGAGCTTTCTCGAAGACATCGCGAAACGGGGCAACGGGCGGATGTTCTTTACCGAGATCCCCGGGGAGATCCCGAACATTTTCGCCCAGGAGACGGTCACGGTGGCTCGCTCGTCCTTTGTCGAAGAGGTCACCGGAACCCAGGCGACAGGACGGTGGTACGAACTCGCACGCCGCGAGGTCGACTGGCTCGGCGAGATCGATGGCTACAATCTCAGCTACCTGCGCGACGGCGACGAGGCCGCGCTCGTCTCGACCGACACGTATACCGCGCCGCTCGTGGCCTTTGGGCGACGCGGGATCGGACGCACCGCCGCGGTGGCATTTCCCCTCGGCGGCGAGTTCTCGGAGCGAGTTCGGAGCTGGGACAAAGTCGGCGACTTTGTGCAGACCCTGACCCGCTGGCTGATGGGCGACGAGCTCCCTCCCGGCATCGGGATACGCCACGAGTTGACCGGTTCTGAGCTCTCGATCGACCTGCTTTACGACACGGAGGAATGGGAGAGTCGCTTCACCAACTCGCCGCCGAAAGTGATGATGCAGCGCGGCTTCCGCGAGGGCAAAAGCGAGGAGCTGATCTGGGAGCGTCTCTCGCCGGGACATTACCAGGTCACGACGCGGCTCAACGAGGGCGCTCCGGCGCGCGGGGCGGTGCAGGTGGCCGGTGGGGCGCTGCCCTTCGGTCCGGTCACGGTGGGTTCTGGTAGTGAATGGAAATTCGACCGCGACCGGGTCACGGAGCTGCGGGAGACGGCCCGCGCCAGCGGCGGATCGGAGCTGCTCGACCTCAGCAAAGCCTGGCGCAAACCACCGGCCCCGGGATATGAATCGATTCGTCATCCGCTCCTCATCGCGGCGCTGCTCCTCTTCCTGCTCGAGGCTCTCGTGACGCGGACGGGATGGCGTTTGCCACAGATCCGATTCGCGAAGCTCGCCAACGCGCGGGTGAAATTGATGCGGACGTCAGTCACCGCCACCGAAGCGGTCCCGCCGGCCCCTGTCGCCGCGCCCGAAGCTCCGTCGGCCACATCCCGTCTGACGCCCGCCGCCCCGAACCCGGCCGAGTCGCGAAAAAGTCGCTTTAATCGTGCAAAAAAAGGGCTTTAGCCTGTTGCTTCGCTGACAGACTCGCTACATTCGCGACGGAAATCCCACTTATGAAAAAAAGCTCCCTGCTCGCCGCCACTCTGACCCTCGCCTCGGTCTGCTACCTCGTCGCCCAGAACCAAGCGGCCCCCGAAAAGCCGAAGACCTGGGAGGAAAAAGCGGCGGAACGTTTCGGCGACACTCCCACGGCTGCACACAAAACCGCGATCGATGCCGGTCTCCCCGCAGCCACCGCCACGCCGAAAGCGCCGCGCAAGGTCCTCGTCTTTTACCGCTGCGAGGGCTTCATCCACACCTCCATTCCCTTCGGCAACTACGCGATGAAAAAGATCACGGAAACGACGAAGGCGTTCACCGCCGATTTCGCGGATCAGTATGCCGTCTTTACCAGGGAAAACCTCGCCCAGTATGACGCGATCATTTTCAACAATACGACCGCACTGAACCCCGATGAGGCCCAGCGCGCCGCGATCCTCGAGTTCGTGAACGAGGGTAAAGGCATCGTCGGCTTCCACGCCGCCGCCGACAACTTCAACAAGTGGGACGAAGGCATCGCCTTGATCGGCGGGATCTTCAACGGCCACCCCTGGAATGCCGGGGGCACATGGGCCTACAAGGTGGAAGACACCGAACATCCCCTCAACGCCGCTTTCGGTGGAAAGGGCTTCTGGCACAAGGACGAGATCTACTGGTACAAGCCCGAGAACTTTCAGGGTCGTGACAAGCTGCGCGTTCTCCTGAGCCTCGACATGTCGAAGGCCGAAACCCGCAAGCCGATCGAGAATGAGAAAGAAGCGGCCAAGCTCGGTGGCAAAGCGCCCGCCGACGTCGATGTGCCGGTCTCGTGGTGCCGTGAGGTGGGCAAGGGCCGCCTCTTCTTCACCAATCTGGGGCACAATGACATGACCTTTGCCGACAAGGCGGTGCTGAAACACATGCTCGACGGCATCCAATATGCTCTCAGGGACATCGATGCCGACGCGGCCCCCTCTTCCACCGTGGAAGTGAAAATCGCTCCCGCTCCCGAGGCTCCCGTCGCTCCCTGATCTCATTTTGCCCCGCTCCTCCGATTTAGCCCATGCTCGCCGACTTTCTCCGCTTTGCCGAAACGACCGCCCGTGAGGCCGGGGCCCTGACCCTGGAATACTTCCTCACGGACGGAGCGCGGGCGGAGTTCAAATCGGACGACACCCCGGTGACGATCGCGGACCGCAAGGCAGAGGAACTGATCCGCCAGCGCATCGCCGGGGCCTATCCCGATCATCAGATCGTGGGCGAGGAATACGGGGCGACCGAGGGCACCTCGGACTACCGCTGGATCATTGATCCGATCGACGGGACGAAGTCCTTTGTCCACGGCGTGCCGCTCTATGCCGTCCTCATCGCACTGGAGATCAGGGGAAAGATGGAGGTCGGCTGCGCCTATTTCCCCGCCCTCGACGAGATCGTCTCCGCCGCGACCGGACACGGCGCCCATTGGAACGGGAAGCCCTGCCGCGTCTCAGAGGTGGGCAACCTCGACCGGGCCGTCTGCGCCCACATTGACACCGCTTATTTTGGGAAAAACGGCAAGGGCGAGGCGTGGGATCGCCTGCAAAAAGCCGTCTATTATAATGCCGGCTGGTGCGACGCCTATGGCTACCTCCTCGTCGCGACGGGCCGCGCCGAGGTGATGCTGGACCCCGTCATGGCAGTATGGGACTGCGGCCCCTTCCCTCCCATTTTCAAGGAAGCGGGCGGCTACTTCGGTGATTGGTCGGGCAACGAGGGATGCATCGACGGCGGCGAAGCCCTCGCGACAAATGCGCTGTTGAGGGATGAAGTCGTGGCCTTGTTGAAGGGTTGAGAGGTTGACCCCAATCGAAGCAAAGCGGAGATAGAAGCCGAAAGCATCTAATGACCACGAATTCACAGGCATGCTTCCCGCGAAGAATCCGCATTCGTGTTCATTCGTTTTCATTCGCGGTCAACATCCTCCTGGCCCAGCTAGTGCTTCTGTTAGTTGCACCCTCCCACGCTCGCGACTGGATCATCAATCCAGAAACCGGCGCCGACACCAACGGAGGCACCGCCGCGTCCCCTCTCGCTACCGCTCAAGCGGGTGTGGACAAATCAGGACCGGGCGACCGCGTTGTCCTGCAACCGGCCGGTGCTGTCTACCTTCAGAGCATCGACCTCAGCAAGGCGCCGACCGGACTCGTCCTCGACGGGAATGGAGTGACTCTCGATGGCGGAGGGAAGCGCGAGCACGGGGTTTTTGCGAACGGGAATAATCGCAACGTGAAGGTTTTTAATCTCACCTCCCGGCATCACCGTGCGAACGGTTTCACCATCGAAGGAGTTTGCAGAGGTTTCCAATTTTTCGGCATCTCCGCGATGGAAAACGGTCGCTCGGGGTTTGTCGCGAGAGATCACGCAGAGTGCTGGATCCGGGGCGGGAAATTCCAGGGAAAAGAGAGCAGTTTCCTTTCGGAGGACGCGGCGGAGACCTACCATACCGATGGCCGATTCGAAGGGACGATTCGTCTCCAGGGCGGTAGACACAGCCTGACCCATTGCGAACTGGTCGAAAATCCCGCGTACGGACTCCTCTCGATCCTGGGAAACTCGCCGGATGCCGAAGGTGAAGGAGGCGCGGCGAGCCTCGTCATCCAAGCCCTCTCCTTCACGAGCAATTCCGACGTGCAGCCGTATATCGAGATCGGCCCCGGAAGCTTTGTCTACCATGACGCCGAAAGCGCCAAAGTTCTTGCCGGCTTTGAGCTGGAGATTCATCCCAGTTCCGAACTCCGCGAAAGCCTCTACCACACCTACCCCATCGGCCGCGATGCCTCAGGCAGCCCGCTCATGGTCTGGGCCGGGGGCGGCACTCGCTACCTTCCGTCCGAGGCCTACCGCATCATTCACTTCGGCAAACACGTGCCACAGGAGGTGGCGCCGAAACTCTCGCCCGACAACGACTGGCTCGGCCTCCTCGCTCCCCTCGACACCGTCAACTTCCCCCCGGAGGGCCCGGCGTTCCTCCCTGAAAATTCCTCGGCTCACGCGATCTGGCGCTGGATCGGCATCACTGCGCCCGATGCCGTTTTCGTTCCCGACACCCCCGAAGGCAAAGCGCTCGGCAAAGCCCTGCAGGAGGCTCCGCCTGCCGGAGTGGGGATGGTCAACGTCTTCATCAACCGTGACTCCGCCGGCGATATTCAGGAGTCCATCGTCCTGCCAGGCCGCGAAAATGACGGTACTGTCGCAAAGGTGGAAATGCAGCGGAGGGTCGAGCGGAGCCCACGGGAAGTCCTCATGCAACTCTCCGAGCATTACGGAAATCAGTTCTCGGGCTCCTACATCGAGGCCCTCGCCCTCATCGCGAAAGAAAAATCCGGCGTTACCAATCGCGGCGTGGAACTGGCCCGGCTCCATCTCGAGAAGTCCCCCGCCCTCCCGAAGAACGGGGGCGAAATCGCCGGCACCCTGCTCTACGCCGACATCGCCGAGCCGTGGGCTGAAAAACGACTCCTGGACGTCGCCGCGATGGCCTTCGACGCGCAGGGGAACCCGCTCGAGGCAATGCCGACTCACGACGAGATGAGCGACGCCGTTTTCATGGCCTGCCCCCTCCTCGTCAGAGCCGGCGTCGCCACCGGGGAGAAACGCTACTTCGATCAGTGCTACCGTCACTTTCAGTACATCGCGGGTCTCTGCCGCCGCCCCGACGGACTCTATCGCCATTCCCCGCTCAGTGAAGCCGCCTGGGGTCGAGGCAACGGGTTTCCCGCGCTCGGACTCGCGCTCGTCCTCCCCCATTTTCCCGTGGAACATGAGGGGTATCCGGTCCTGCTGAAGGCTTTCCAGGACCACCTCGCCACCCTCGCCCGCCACCAGAATGGCAACGGGATGTGGCATCAAATCACCGACCACCCTGACAGCTACGCCGAACTCACCGCCACCTGCATGATCGCCTGCGCGATCGCAATCGGTCTCGAGAATGACTGGCTCGAGAAAAGTGAATGGGAGAGCAGGCTCGAACTCGCCTGGAGCGCTGTAAAAATGCACCTCTCGACCGACGGGAAAACCCTGATCAACGTTTGCACCGGCACCGGAAAACAAGCCAGTCTCGAGGACTACTATCGTCGCGAGGCCATCCTCGGTCCCGACTCCCGCGGGGGAGCGATGCTACTAATGCTTGCCGCGGAAATGAAAAAACGCTATACGCAATGACGGACCCGCGATAGCGTGATCCCCACTGCCCCAGATGAAAGTATCCGCCTTCGCCCCGCGCTTCGTTTTTTGTTTATTTTTTGCCCTTTTATTTATTACCCCGCTCCCTGCAGAGGAGGCGGTGATCCCCGCCAACTTCCAGCGCGAGAACCTCGTCGCCTGGTGCATCGTCCCTTTTGACGCCAAAAAACGCGATCCACGGGCACGCGCCGACATGGTGAAAAATCTCGGCCTTCGTCGCGTCGCCTACGACTGGCGCGAGGAAAATATCCCCGAGTTCGAGCAGGAGATGCTCACCTACAAGGAACGCGGGCTCGAGTTCTTCGCCTTTTGGAACGGGCACGAGAGCGCCTATCCGCTCTTCCCGAAACACGGGATCAAACCCCAGATCTGGCACACCCTCCAGACCGGGAAAGGACTCTCCAATGCCGAAAAGATCGCCAGCGCAGCGGAGTCTCTCATCTCCCTCGCGAGCCGGACAAAAGAGGCGGGACTGGCCCTCGGTCTCTATAATCACGGCGGCTGGGGTGGACTCCCCGACAATCTCGTCGCCGTCTGCAAGTCGCTGCGGGAGAGGGGCTACGCGGATGTCGGGATCGTTTACAACTTCCACCACGCCCATCCCCGCATCGCCACGTTTGCCGACGATCTGCGGAAGATGAAACCCTACCTCCTCTGTCTTAATCTCAACGGCATGGCCGATCCTGCCGTCGAGGATGTATCCAAAGCTGATGTCCGCGTCAAAGCGATCGGGACCGGTGAACACGAGGCGGAAATGGTCGCCACAATCATCGCCGGGGGTTACGAAGGGCCCATCGGCATCCTCGGCCATGTCGCCAGGCGGGACGTCGAGGAAGTGCTGCGCGAGAATCTCGGGGGACTCGACCGCATCCTCCGAAACCTCCCCTGACTTAACATTATTTCTGATCAGGAAACCCTCTTGAATGAGAGTCCAAACCCTGTTAAGTCCGGGGCATGTCCCACGCCTATCTTTTCGACATCGGGAACGTCATCATCACCTTCGACTTCAGCAGGGCGACGGGGAAACTGGCGCCGCACTCGTCCGTCTCCGCGCAGGAGGCGCTGCCGCTCGTGGCCCCGCTGATGGTGGAACTGGAGCTGGGTCGGATCTCGCCGGAGGAGTTCATCGCGATCACTTCGGAAAAAATGGGCTACCGCGGTGAGGCCGGCTTTTTCCGCGATGCTTTTGCCGACATCTTCGAGTTGAACCTCCCCATGGTGGAATTCATCGAGGCGCGCAAGGCGGAGGGGTGTCCGCTCTTTCTCCTCTC
>Ga0105045_10005674_pt1 | contig 10991 bp, 10 predicted proteins | sample MAT02_FD_78089 | JGI IMG/M metagenome (GOLD analysis project Ga0105045, IMG submission 78089) | Freshwater microbial communities from Lake Fryxell liftoff mats and glacier meltwater in Antarctica - MAT-02 (megahit assembly) | ecosystem: Environmental > Aquatic > Freshwater > Ice > Liftoff... | reverse complement strand
ATGTCCAACGGGAACCGTCGTTCCCGTTGGGGTGGTCAGCTGGACGTGGTGTTCCCCAGCCGCCGCGATGAGGCGGCCACCCCAACGGGAGCGGCGGTTCGTCGCGTGCGGCACCGGTAGCATTTGCTCCCCATGCCAGCCCGACGACCGCCGGAGGACCATCCCGAGGGTCAACCGGGCGATCGGCCCGACGATCGGCCCGACGACCGTCCGGACCCGATCTCTGCGTTCACCATCGATGCGCCGGGCGTCGACGACGACTCGGTCGTTCCGTGGCCACTGCTGCTGCAACGTCGGGCCAGCGGTCGTGCCCGCCAGAGCCAGCGCTACGCCTGGATCGTCACCGCAACGGTGCTGTTCGGGACGTTCTGGGTGGCCAGCACCATCACCATCCTGGCGGTCAGCCGTCCCCAGATCGCCGACGATCTCGGTGCCTCGGTCGAGAGCCTCGTCTGGTTGATCTCCGGACCGACGATCGCCCTGGCGCTCACCGGGACGACCGCCGGGAAGCTCGGCGACCTGCACGGGCATCGCTTGGTCTTCCTGGTCGGTATGAGCGTCTCGACGGTGTTCGTGCTGTGTTCGGCCCTGGCGTGGTCCGGACCGTCGCTCATCGCGTTCCGGGTCCTCGCAGCGACCGCAGGCGCGGCGACGGGTCCGAGTTCGCTCGCGATCATCAACGGACTGTTCGCCCGCGAAGACCGTTCCAAGGCGCTGGGCTACTGGTCCCTGGTGGTTGCGGGTGGACCGGTACTCGGGCTGGTCGTCGGGGGACCGTTGGTGGAGCAGGTCGGCTGGCGGATGATCTTCTGGGCACAGGCCCCGCTGCTCGCGTTCTCTGCGCTCCTGGCGTGGGCGCTGGTCTCCGAGACCCCACGTCGCACCGGCGTGTACTTCGATGTCCGTGGGCAGGCCGTGCTGTTCGTCGTGTTGGGATGGATGCTGTTCGGCATCGACCGTGGCGCCGCGTGGGGGTTCGCCTCGCCGTGGGTGCTCGGGTCGTTCGTGCTGTCCGCCGCGTCGCTGTGGTGGTTCATGTCGGTCGAGCGACGCCAGGAGCACCCCCTCATCCCGCTGCAGTGGTTCCGTCGCAGCGGGTTCGCGGTGCCGGTGTTCGTGTCGTTCTTCATGCAGTTCGGCTACATGGGGGGATTCACGCTGACCCCGAAGCTGCTCGCAGAGGTGCGTGGTCTGGGCGCGGACGCGATCTCGCTGATGATGATCCCGCGCCCGCTCACCTTCGCCCTCGCCGGCCCGCTCGCGGGCCTGCTGGCCTCACGCATCTCTCCGCGTGGCGCGATCGCCACGGGCATGGCGGCGCTAGCGGTCTCCATGGCGCTCTTCGCCGTCATCGCCCCGGACCCGACCACGTGGCTGGTCGTCACCGCGTTGACCCTGTCGGGAATCGGCGTCGGTGCATCGCTGCCGCGTGTGTCCGCGTCGGTCGCGAACTCTGTTGAGGACGTCGACCTGGGCGTTGCCGGTGCCACCCAGCAGCTGCTCGCCCAGATCGGGACGACGCTGGGAATCAACCTGCTCGAAACGGTCCAGGTATCGACGTTGGTCGGTACGAGTCTGACCGGTTCGTACCGCATCGCCTACGGGGTCGGGGCCGGGGTCTCCGTCATCGGACTGGTGATCGCGCTGCGGATGCGCGACGACCGGGACCCCGCCGCGGCAACGCTCACTCGGTGATGGCTTGGATCTTCGCGGCGACGTCGAACGCAGCGGGGTCCACCGGACCGGTCTGCATCGCCATCAGCTTGGTGATGTCGCCGTCGACCTTGATCTTGCCGGCCATGAACGCCTGCATGCCGGCCTGCGGGTTGCCCTCGACGAGTATCGCCTTTGCCGTCGCATAGTCGATCGTCACCGTCAGGTCGGGTCCTTCGAGGTGTCCGAGGTCCATCTTGAGTTCGCCGTCGCTGGTGTCCATGTGGGCGTGCAGCGGCTCGTCGGTGAAGGGCACCTCGACGATGATCTGGTTCATCCGCACGACGTGCGCCGGCACGGGAGCATCGCCGGCGTGCTCCTCGCGGATGGCCCTGGCGGCGTCGACCCATTCCTCGGTCAGGAACACGTACTTCGTCATCGGGATCCCCTTGTGGTTCGGTGCCCGCACGGCTGGGATGCGCCGGGCCGGGAGATCGTACTGCGGGTCTCCGTCGAGGGCACGGGGTACGGTGAGGCGCCTCGCCAGGACGTGGCGGACGAACCGGGAGGAGCCGGATGGCGCAGATCATCGAGGGTGCCGAGCCGATGTCGGTCGACGGTGGGCCGGTGGGCGTGTTGGTCCTGCACGGCTTCACCGGCAACCCGCAGTCCATGCGCCCGCTGGCCGACGCATTCGTCGCTGCGGGCCACGGCGTCGAGATGCCCCTGCTGTCGGGTCACGGCACCCGCGTCGAGGACATGCTGGACACGTCGTGGGCCGACTGGTCGGCCGACGCAGAGCGAGCCTACGAGCGGCTCGCCGCTCGTAGCGACAAGGTGGTCGTCGCCGGGCTGTCGATGGGGGGGTCGCTCACCTGCTGGCTCGCGACCCACCACCCCGAGATCGCAGGGATCATCTGCATCAACCCCGCCACGCGTGCTGCACCCGAGGTGCGTGAGTTCATCGAGGCGCTGGTGGCCGACGGCGCAGCGGTCATGGACGGACTGGGCTCCGACGTCGCCGATCCCGGGTCGCCGGAGTCGGCCTACCCCGAGACGCCGCTGCGGCCGCTGTTGTCGCTGTTCGCCGCGGCGAACGAGCTCCAGGGCGACATGGCGAAGATCACCTGTCCGTTGCTGTTGTTCACCAGCCCGCAGGACCACGTCGTGCCGCCGGGCGACTCGGACCACCTGGCCGAGCACGTGGGCGGACCGGTGGAGCGGGTCAGCTGTGATCGCAGCTTCCACGTGGCGACCCTCGACTACGACCGCGAGCTGATCGCTCGGCGTTCGGTCGAGTTCGTCGCCACCGTCACGGCCTGAGGCGACGCGTCTGCCCCACGACCCGGCGGCGAACGCACGGCGACCCGGGGCCGTGGCCCCGGGTCGCCGGTCAGTGCTTCGGTTGTCGCTCCAGAGTCGCTCAGGCGGCGGCGGTGCGCCGGCGAGTCAGGGTGATGGCGGTGCCGGCAGCGAGTGCCACACCGCCGAGCGCTGCCAGACCCGCTGCGTCGCCGCCGGTGAAGGCCAGCGTGGACTCGGCCCTGGCGGACTCGGCCTTGGCGGACTCGGCCTTGGCGGCCTGTGCGCTCTGCGGTGCTGCGGCAGGGCGCTCTGCGGACTCGTTCAGGACCTCGGGCTGGACGACGCTCGAGGGGCTGACGTACGGGTCGGTGGTCTGCGCTCCGGCGACGCCGACGCCGGCGACCGTGCCGAGCCCGACGATGCCTGCTGCGAGTGCGAAACGTGTGCGTGATGTGAAGCTCATGACGACGACGGTACCACGGGATTATGACTGTGGAATGGGTTGAATCACCCGAATTTCAATCGAGTGATTCGAGCGCCACGGTCCGTGGTCGGCGCTCGGTCCAGTCCCGCGATCCGGCGGTCCAACGCGTCGCCGGAACCCGCGCGCCGGAGGTCACCTGGACCTTCTCCCACTCCTCGGGCAGCTCGAACGAGAAGGTCACCTGGCGCTGCTCCCCGCGGGGCACCGCCACGTTGGCGCCGACGACCTGCGTCGGGCCGTCCTCGCCCACCACGGCGAAGCCATCGGTGGACGTCGCCAGTTCGGTCGCGGCTGCCGGCACCGACAGGGCGAGGATGCCGACGTACTCCCCGGCGACCGCGCCGCTGCCCTCATAGGGACCCTGGACGTAGCGGGGCAGCGACTCGGGGGAGGTGTTGTCGATGTCGACCACGACCGTCACCCGGCGGCGGTCGCCCTCGTCGCTGGCCTGCAGCGTGGCTCGGAGATCCATGTAGGGGTCGAGCTTCGTGCCGCCCCGGTTGATGAGCGAGACCATGAGGGCGTCCTCGGGCAGCACGCCGGACACGCCCAGCTCCTCCCACGCGGCCTGCTGGGCGGGCTCGTTCGACCAGAGCATCAGGTGGCGCTCCGCGCCGTTGAGGTCGATCAGACCGACGAGGTCAGCAGCCGGGATGGGTCGCTGGTTGAAGGCGTCGAACACCGCCGCTGCGACCAGACCCAGCTGGTCGCGACGCTCGCCGCGGTCGTCGAAATCCTCGTACTGCTGGCGCAGCAGCTTGTTGCGGACGTTGTCGGCGTCGACGGTGAGCGGACCGTCGTCGGTGGCCACTTCGACCGGACCGGTCAGCTCCAGGAGCGCCTGCACGGCCACCACGTCGACCGACATGACGCCGTCGACCGGGCCGCGGCCCGACGCTGCCCACATGTCCGCAGCCATCCGGGCGGACTCGTCGAAGCGGGGTGACAGGTTCAGGTTCCGCCACTCCTGGTTGGGCACCAGCGTGCCCCACCGGGCGGCGATCTCGGGATCGAGCTCGGACCCGGGTTGGTCCAGGAAAAGCTCCTGAGCGGTAGTGAACTCCGAGAGGTCGAAGGACCCGTCCGAAATCGTCATCGAGCCGACCTGGAGGAACATCCCCGAACCGGAACGCATCTCTGCATTGTTGGCGGCCAGGACCAGGTAGGTCGACGGCCCCTGCAAGAGGTCGCCGACCCCGGCCAGGCTGATCTCTGCAGAGTTCACCGTCGCCCGTGTCTGTGCCAACTGGTCGGAGAAGCGGGCACGGGCGTCGCGGACCGGCCCGAGCAGAGCGGTGCCCGATCCCAGGTCGGGGTCCTCGAGCGATCGGCCCAGGCCGCCGAGCACGTCCTGGCTCGCACGGACCGCCGAGAGCCGGTCCTGGGGCGTCGACGCGGATCGACCGGCGATCTGCTGGAGCTCGCCGATCGCATCGGAGGTATCGGCGCCGAGGGTGATTGCGGTGTCCAACAGCGTGGTCGTCGTGCGCAGCTGTCGTCCCAGTACCGGCATCCAGCGCACGGGCATCAGCACCGGGCCACCTGCGGTGTCGAGAGCCGCGTCGAACTCGGCCACCCCGGCGTCGAGTTGCTCGCGGGCGTCGACCGCCTCGTCGGTGCTGTCCACGCCGATCGCTCCGACCAGCGACATCAGGTCGTCGGTGCCCTTGCGCGCTTCGTCGACATAGGCGGCGCCGTCATCGACGTCGGTCGCCATGGAGGACACCTGGATGCCTGCGGCCACGACCCAGCCGACCACGATGACCGCCACCGCCCCGAGGAGCAGAGGCAGGCGGGAACGACGGCGCGGCTCGGACACACGATCACGATACCGAGGGTCGGCCACATCCACGCCGGCCGGTAGGCTCTCCCCCGCCATGACCGAACGAATCTCCACCTCCGACGTGCAGAAGGTGGCCAAGCTGGCCCGACTGCGCCTCACCGACGACGAGCTGGAACGGTTCACCGGCCAACTCGCCGACGTGCTCGAACACGCCGCTGACCTTCAGACCCTCGATCTCACCGATGTCGAGCCGATGGCCCACCCGGTGCCGCTGGCCAACGTTCTGCGGGCCGACGAGCCCGGCCCGGCACTCGGGCGCGACGAGGTCCTCGCTGCGGCCCCCTCCGCCGAGAACGGGCTGTTCCGGGTCCCGCCCGTGCTGGGTGAGGAGCCGTGAGCGCCCTCGGCGCACTCGGACTCGCTGCTGCGGTCCGCTCGGGCGAGCGCAGCGCGGTCGATGTGCTCGACGAGCACTTGGCACGCATCGCGGAACGCGAGCCGGAGATCCACGCCTTCAACGAGCTGACAGCGGACCACGCACGCTCCGCAGCCGAGGCGGTGGACCGCTCGGTCGCCGAGGGCCGCGACCCCGGCGCGCTGGCCGGCGTGCCGGTCGCGGTGAAGGACAACCTCTGCACCCGCGGCATCCCTACCACCTGTTCGTCGCGCATCCTCGAAGGATGGCGACCGCCCTACGACGCGACCGTCGTCAGCCGACTGGCGGATGCCGGTGCGGTCATGGTGGGCAAGACGAACCTGGACGAGTTCGCGATGGGCTCGTCGACGGAGAACTCCGCCTTCGGCCCGACGCGCAACCCCCATGACATCACCCGGGTGCCGGGCGGGTCCTCGGGCGGTTCGGCCGCAGCGGTCGCGGCCGGGTTCAGCCCGATCTCTCTCGGCTCCGACACCGGCGGGTCCATCCGCCAGCCGGCGTCGCTGTGTGGTGTGGTCGGCGTGAAGCCGACCTACGGCACCGTGTCGAGACTGGGGCTGGTGGCGTTCGGGTCGTCGTTGGACCAGGTGGGGCCGTTCGCCACGACGGTCGCGGACGCCGCGGCGGTGTGCGAGGTCATCGGAGGTCACGACCCGGGCGACTCGACGTCGATCCCCGGCGCGTTCCCGTCGGTGAGCGACCACCTCGACGACGGCGTCCGGGGTCTGCGCGTCGGGCTCGTGACCGAGATGATGGGGGAGGGGATCGCCCCCGACGTCGCGGCCCGGGTGCGTGCAGCGGTCGACGCGCTCGCCGCCGCTGGAGCGACGGTCGAGGAGGTGTCGGTCCCGGCGGTCAGCTTCGGGCTCTCCGCCTATTACCTCGTCGCGCCCGCCGAGGCGTCGTCCAACCTGTCGCGCTACGACGGCGTGCGGTACGGACTGCGCGTCGACGCACCGACCACCGGCGAGATGATGGAGCTGACCCGCACCGCCGGGTTCGGCGACGAGGTCAAACGCAGGATCATGTTGGGCACCTACGCCCTGTCTGCTGGGTACTACGACGCCTTCTACAACACGGCGTTGAAGGTGCGGACGCTCATCCGGACCGAATTCGAGACGGCGTACGAGCGTTTCGACGTGTTGTTGTCACCGACGTCGCCGACCACTGCGTTCGAGTTCGGCGCCAAGACCGAGGACCCGCTGTCGATGTACCTGAACGACGTCTGCACCATCGCCACGAACCTGGCCGGACACCCCGCCATGTCGGTGCCCTACGGCACCGGCGACGACGGTCTGCCGGTGGGGGTGCAGATCATGGCACCCACCCTGGGCGAGGTGCCGATGTTCCGCACCGCAGCTGTGCTCGAGGCCGGCCTGCGCGACGGGAGCGGCTCGTGAGCATCGATCTGGACCGCTGGGAGATCGTCATCGGGCTCGAGGTGCACACCGAGCTGTCCACCCGCACGAAGTTGTTCTCGGGCGCGACCAACGAGTTCGGCGGCGAGCCCAACACCCACATCGATGCGCTGACCCTGGGTCTGCCGGGGTCGCTGCCGGTGCTCAACGAGCAGGCGGTCGAGCTGGCGATCCGTGTGGGCCTCGCCCTGAACTGCACCGTGCAACGCTCGGTGTTCGCCCGCAAGAACTACTTCTATCCGGACCAGTCCAAGAACTACCAGATCTCGCAGTTCGACCTGCCGATCAACGTCGAGGGGTATCTCGAACTACCCGACGGGACGGTCGCCGGTATCGAGCGGGCACACCTCGAGGAGGACACCGGCAAGTCGACCCACATCGGTGGCGGTGGGCGTATCCACGACGCCCAGCACTCGTTGGTCGACTACAACCGCTGCGGCGTCCCGCTGCTCGAGATCGTCGGCAAGCCCGACCTGCGCAGCGCCGAGCAGGCGCGTGCCTTCGTCGCCGAGCTGCGCTCGATCCTGGTGGCGGTCGGAGCGTCGGACGGGAAGATGGAGGAAGGCTCGCTGCGTGTCGACTGCAACGTCTCGGTGCGTCTGCGTGGCAGCGACGAGCTCGGCACACGCTGTGAGATCAAGAACATCAACTCGCTGCGCAGCCTCGGCCGGGCGATCGAGTACGAAGCGGCACGCCAGGTCGACCTGATCGACGCCGGCGAGCGAGTCGAGCAGCAGACCCGTCACTGGAACGAGGACGAGGGTCGCACCCTCAAACTCCGCTCGAAGGAGGGGTCCGACGACTACCGGTACTTCCCCGACCCGGACCTGGTGGCGGTGGATCCGTCCCAGGAGTGGATCGAACGTGTGCGTGCAGCCCTGCCGATCCTGCCCGCAGCCCGGCGCCACCGTCTTGCGGAGCGCTCGGGTGCTCCGTTGGAGCAGACCGCGCTGATCGTCGAGCGAGGTCTCGATGATCTCTGCCTCGCCACGATCGAGGCGGGTGGTGACGCAACGCGAACCATCACCCACGCCGAGCACAACCTGTCCGACGAGCGGGCGCGCCAGCTCTCGCCGACAGCGTTCGCCGAGCTGGTGGGCATGGAGCTCGACGGGCAGCTGAGCGCGACGCAGGCCAAGACGGTGCTCGCCGAGATGGTCGTCGACGGTGGCCGGCCCGCGGACATCGCGGCGTCGCACGGATTCGAGGCGATGGACACCTCCGAGCTCGAGGGCATCGTCGACGGGTTGATCAGCTCGAACCCCGGCGAATGGCAGCGGTTCTGTGACGGCGACGGCAAGGTCACCGGGTTCTTCGTGGGCAAGGTCATGAAGGCGACCAGCGGCCAGGCTGACGGCAAGGTCGTGACCGCGCTGCTGAACCTGCGGAAGTCCTCCTAACCTCCGCACATGGGTCGACGGTGGACCAGCGGCGGCCGGCCCGCTCGCTCGAGGGTGGTCGTGACGGTGGCGATGCTCGCTGCGCTGACCGTGGGTGCCGCGTGTTCCAGCGATGCGACGACGACCGAGATGGCCGACGACCCCGCCGACGTGACCGTTCCGGGGCCCGCACCGACCGCGCCGCCGAACGACCCCTCCGGCGGCCTCTCGGCCAGCGGTGACGAGCTGATCGTCCAGCTCCAGGCACTGAGCGAGGAGACCGATCTGTGTCGGGTACTCACCGGCGAGGCGTTCGCCGCGCTGCAGAGCGAGGAGTTCGACGTGGCCGGCCTGGTCACCAGCCCTGCGGGGGTCACCCAGCTCATCGCCCTGGTCGACGCGACCTTCGCCCAACTCGTGGTGATCGCACCGGTCGAGGTCCGCCCATCGATGCAGACCATCCAGGATGTGTGGAGCCGGGTGGCACGTCTCAACACCGGCGCAGCGGACGCTGAACGGCGCACCGCCGAGATCCTCTCGGAGCCGCAGGTGGTGGCCGCCAACCAGTCGCTGCTCACCTGGGGCGTGCTCAACTGCGCGGGCGCTCCAGCGACGCTCGGGGCGGGTGCCGCGAGCTAGCTTTCGGCCGTGGCAACGATCTGGCAACTCATCACCGAACGCGCGTCCGAGAGCCCCGGGCGCACCATGCTCATCGCCGAGGGCGACCCGGTGGGCCCGGCGGATGGGTCATCGGACCCACGGATCACCTACGGCGAGTTCCATGCGCGCGCCGAGCGTGTCGCCGCCGGACTCGCGGCGCTCGGGGTCGGCTCCGACACCTTGGTGACGTGGCAGCTCCCCTCGCGCATCGATTCGGTGGTGGTGTCCGCGGCCCTGGCACGCCTCGATGCGGTGCAGTGCCCGGTGCTGCACCTCTACCGCCACAAGGAGCTCGGCTTCGTGATGCGCCACACCGGCGCCGAGTTCGTCGTCGTGCCCGGCGAGTGGAAGGGTTTCGACTACACCGCCATGGCCGAGGGCCTCGCTGCGGGGATCGACCCGTCGCCTACGGTGCTCAGCGTCGACACGCTGGGCGAGGGCGACCCCTCGACACTGCCGCCTGCACCGAACTACCCCGATGGTGATGAGCCGGTCCGCTGGATCTACTCGACCTCGGGCACGACGTCGGATCCGAAGGGTGTGCTGCACACCGACGCCACCCTCATCGCCGGGGGACGGGGACTCGCCGACGCCCTCGAGATGACAGCGGACGACATCGGCTCCATCGCGTTCCCATATGCGCACATCGCCGGCCCCGACTACCTGGTGATGATGCTGCTCACCGGCATGTCCGCCGCCATCGTCGAGGCGTTCGTGCCCGCCGACGCGATCGCCTTCTACCGACGCAACGGCGTCACGATGGCCGGTGGGGCGACCGCGTTCTACCAGATGTTCCTAGGGGCACAACGGGCCCAACCCGGCGAGCCGATCATCCCGAGTCTCCGGGCGTTGTCCGGCGGAGGCGCCCCGCTGCCACCCGAGCTGTTCCGCGAGGTCCGCGACGAGATGAACATCAAGATCTGCCACGGCTACGGCATGACCGAGATCCCGATGATCACCCAGGGGTCGCCGAGCGACACCGAGGACCAGCTGGCACACACCACCGGTCGGCCCGTCACCGGCGCGGTGATCCGCATCGTCGCCGAGGACGGCAGCGAGGCGCCAGCGGGCACCGACGGCGAGGTCCGGGTCAAGGGCCCGATGGTCTGTCGCGGCTACACCGACCCCGACCTCACCGCGGCTGCGTTCGACGACGAGGGCTGGTTCCGGACCGGCGACATCGGCCACCTGCGCTCCGACGGTCACGTCGTGCTGACCGGCCGGCTCAAGGACATCATCATCCGCAAGGGCGAGAACATCTCGGCCAAGGAGATCGAGGATCTGCTCTACGCGCACCCCGGCGTCGGCGACGTCGCGGTCATCGGCCTACCCGATCGCGAGCGAGGTGAACGGGTGTGCGCGGTGATCGAGCGGCCCGCGCAGGGCGAGGCCATCACCTTCGACCAGATGGTCGCGTACCTCGGCGAGCAGGGCCTGACCCGCTTCAAGACCCCCGAGCAGCTGGAGGTGGTGGACGCGCTGCCCCGCAACGAGACACTGCGCAAGGTGCTCAAGTACCAACTGCGAGATCAGTTCGCATCGACGCCGTGGCCCTGAGCCGACGCCCCGGGCCGACGCGGTCGCCCCGAGCCCGTGGCGATCGCCACGTGGCGCTCCAGGTCCGCACGCTCGACACGTTCGAGGACCCCGCCGGCGAACTCCTCACCTCGCACCGGATCGACTCTGCTGCGTTCGGCCAGCCGCCGGACCTTGCGAAGCTCGACTCGAAGCGGCCGCTCATCTCACTCGACCGCGCCTACCTGGCCCAGATCGACGGTGTCGCGTGCGGCGTTGCGGGCTCCTATGGGTCCGAGCTGACCCTGCCCGGCGGCGCCCGGGTGCCCGTTGCTGCGGTCAGCGATGTCGGAGTGCT
>Ga0105045_10005673_pt1 | contig 10991 bp, 6 predicted proteins | sample MAT02_FD_78089 | JGI IMG/M metagenome (GOLD analysis project Ga0105045, IMG submission 78089) | Freshwater microbial communities from Lake Fryxell liftoff mats and glacier meltwater in Antarctica - MAT-02 (megahit assembly) | ecosystem: Environmental > Aquatic > Freshwater > Ice > Liftoff... | reverse complement strand
GCCGTGATGAAGCTGATTGAAGCGAAGAAGGCCGCGGGCTGGGACTTCGTGTTCCTCAGCGCCGACATGAGCTCATTCGACGACGCGGGAGCCATGGGCATCAATCACAGCGCGCGTCTGGCCTTCTCGAAGTCGAAGCAGGGCAATGACAGCGCTTGGCAGGCAGCTTCGAAGAAGGTCCGCGCACGCGTGGTGGGTGAGGCTGACAGCGTGGTGTTTGATGAAGAAGACCGGAAGACAAGCGGCGATTGAGCGTAGGTTTAGGGAAGGTCTTATGTCTTCCAGATTGCTTACTGTAGGTGCCGAGAGCCCGGCGTATGCGCCTTGGGGTCTTGGTGTCTTGACTACCGCTGTTCAGCAGGGACCGCACGCCGGATCTCGCCCCCTGCGCCCGGACAGTTGCACGAGACGACTCTTGTACCGATAAGCGTGGGCCCGGGCGCGATGCTCTCGACGCACGCTGCGCCCTGCGGTCGGCCAGAGCGCCCGATACTGATCCGCTTGTCGCGCTCTTGGAAGACATGGCTACAGAACGGGAGACCTGTAGGACTACACTGACGCCAACCTTGATGTGGAGCTGCCGGACAACGATGCCTCGCCTCGCTTTGCTCGCTCTGCTTGCCTTCAATCTCGGCCTGCCCTTTGCGGCAAGCGCAGCGACCCCCACAGCGCCGGGCACGGCCGGTGAATCCCATGAGGCCATGGCGTCGCGCTGTTTCGGGCTGCAGACCAGCGATCCCGCGGCGGCCATTGCACTGGCAGAGTCCAGCCTCACCCGCGTGGATCTGCCTGTTCAGGCCGAGATCAAGCTGCGCGTCTGTCTGGCGCGTGCGGCTGCGTTCGCCGGGGATGTCGAACGAGTAGACGCCGCGGTGGCAAGGATCGACGCGCTGCTGGCGTTAAACCCGGTGCCACCGGAGTTCTTGATCCGCGCCTTGAGCAATACGGGTGCCGCCCTGCATATGACCGACCGCATCCATAAGGCGTTGGATTATTACGCGCGCGCTTACGAGATGGCGACACGGGACGATTCCGCCGCGGTGCAGTCGAGCACCTTGGTCAATATCGCCAAGATCCACAGCGAAGAGCTGGGCGCCTTCTCCGAAGCAGAAGCCTACTACGCCCGCGCCGAAGCCATCGACGCGGCCGCAGGACTCGGCGGCGAGCTGCTGCCCTACAACCGCGCGCTGAACTTCCTGCGCATGGACCGCGACGAGGAGGCACTGGCCGCCTTGTTGGACGGTGAGGCCAGAGCTGCTAAGGCCGGCAACGAGCTCGTCTTGCAGCGCATCCGCGCCGAGCTGGCTACGCTGCGCGCACGTCCGGGCAAGCTGGCTGTCGCCGGGCCTGCGCTGCGGGCGGCGGCGGCGCAGCAGATGGCGCTGAAAGATCCGTCGGGCGCTGCGCTGACTCTGGTGCGTCTGTCTTTTCTGGAGCTGGCCAGCGGTGACGCAAACGCTGCGCTGCGCGATGCCGTGTCCGCCAAGGAAGCCGTGGCCGGTGGTGTGTTCCAGATTGAGTTCAGGGACGCATTGGAAGCCGAGGTGGCGGCGCACCTGGCGCTGGAACAATGGCCGCAGGCGCTGGCGGGATCGAAGGCACTGCGTCGGCTTGAAGTGGATCGCCTGCGCAGCCAGCAGCTCGCGGGACTGGCGGGTCTCCAAGCCCGGCTCCAGGACACCCGCAGCGCTCAGGCACTCGTGGCCCTGCAGCAGGAGCGGCAGCAGCAAGCGCTGCGCCTGGAAAGTGAGCGACGGGTGCGCAATGGGGCCATCGCGGCTTTTTTCGCTCTGGCCCTGCTGGCCGTTGCGTTCGTGCTCTACCAGCGGCGGGTCAATCGCAAACTGCGCCTGCTCAGCACGGTGGACTCGCTGACCGGCCTGCTGAACCGGCGTGCCGGCGAAGCCTCGCTGCGCGAAATGCCCTGTAACGTGGCCGAAGGCGACCGTCGCTGCGTTGCCTACTTGATCGACGTTGATCTGTTCAAGGATTTCAACGACCGCTTCGGCCATGCCGCCGGAGATGGCATTCTCAGCGCGACAGCGGCCCGCCTGCGTGCGGCGTGTCGGCCAGGCGACATTGTTGCACGCTGGGGTGGCGAGGAGTTCCTGGTGGCCTGTCATGGCTTGGACCAGCAGCACGCCGCCATGATGGCCGAGCGACTGCGTACCGCGGTTCACGCGGCGACACCTGAACTGCGTGACGCGGCGCCGCTCTCGGTGTCCATTGGTTTCGCCTGCATGCCCTTCCTTCCCGACGCCCTGCAGCCAAGCGGCTGGCAGGAGTCGGTGACGCTGGCCGACCGTGCCATGTACGCCGCCAAACACAGCGGCCGCGACACCTGGGTGGGACTGTGGGGAACGCCTGGACGGCAGGCTGCGCTGGACTCGGTGCTGGCCGATCCCGAAGGGCACGCCAAGCGCGGCGATCTTCTCGTGCTCGCCGCGTTCCCGACGGTGCAGTGGTCCGTCTCACTGAACCTGCTCAACGACACCCTGGACATGAACACTCCTTTGACCCAGCGTGGGTCTTAGTGAAAGCGTTCGTAGGAGTGGGGTAGAACCCTTGCACTTGGAACCTGAGACTAACCAGTGCCTGTGTGGTTCCTGCGCCGAGGGCAGCACTGGCTTGATTGCAGCCAGCAATGTGTTTCTGATGGCCTCAACAGCATACGCACGCGTTGCTGGGGACGTGACCAGTGGTAGCGACACCCACGCGTTCAGTAGCCGGGTTGTTTAGAGTCCGGGAGCTAACCGGGGGTGTTACCGACGTCACCCCGCTTTCAGTAGCGGGACTGTTTGGAGCCCGGCTCTACTTGAAATTTGGGGGACGTCGGATGGGCATTACCACAGCACTCATCGGTCTCTACTCAGGAAAGTATCGCCTGAGCAGGAATTCGCTGGGTCATTACAGCCACGGCTCCGAAGGCGTGGGAGATACGTGGCGTGTTGTACATCCACTGACCTATGAAAGAACGGGCGAAAGGCCATGGCGCACGATCAAGCACGCGGGACCTGAGGCCGATCGACCATTTTGGCTCCACCCTGATACTCGTACCGTGGACCTGCTTGACTTGTCCACGGTAACGCAGTGTCATAGCGTCACGGTGTCACAGTGTCACAGTGTGATTTGACGCGACTGGAGACAGAGCGATGGCCACAATTCGGATCGACGACGAGGTGTATGGCTGGCTGCAGAGTCAGGCGCGGGCCTTCGAGGACACGCCGAACACCGTGTTGCGGCGGATTGCTGGCTTGGACCAAGCCACGGGCCCGCGTCGTCAAGCGACAACCGTGGCCCGATCCGGTAGCAAAACTCCGCAAGGGGAATATCGGGCGCCGTTGCTTGCCGTCTTGGCAAAGCGAGGTGGAGAGGCCGCACGGGCCCAGGTCCTGAAGGAACTGGAGCGCCTGATGAGTGCGCGGTTCACGGAGGCAGACACTCAGTCCATCCCATCTGGCGATCCCAGGTGGCAGAAGACCGCAGAATGGGAGGTGCGCGCGATGCGCATAGAGGGCCTGTTGAAGCCGGTGAAGGGCACTCCCACGGGCTATTGGGCTTTGACGGATAGTGGGCGGGACGCTGCGAAACGCATCTAAGACCGTCTCCCGGCCGTGTCCCTCGACATCATCCTGGATACGCTCAACCTGGCAATGCGCCCCCTCCCCGCTGCACATCTGGCCAGATCCGCAGCAACTGTCCGAGCAAATTCTCGGTGCGGACAGCGATGGTCTCCTCCGTCCACGTCGCTGCATGATCGTCGTGGAAATACTGCGTCAGGTTGAGCTTGTTAAACTTCAGAATCTCTGGGCGCTTCTTGACCCAGTTAGAGTTGGAGATGGATGGATTGAGGCTGCCAGTGATCAAGGTCAGGTTGCCCAGTTGATCAACGAGGCGCTTGCGACGTGCGATGGCCTCCTGTTTCGCTTCTAGATCGGTCTCCACGCCTAGCGGCAATGGCCAGTGCTCCGCCCATGACTGTGGCATAAGGTGCTCAATCGTAAGATTGTCAGGCAACGTCATCGCCTCGCTCTTGCTTGTGTGTGCCGCCATATCCAGCGCCTCTAGGACCGCTCGCACCTTCTTCTGACTGAGCCGCCCATACAGCCTCAGTCCAGTAGCGGCCTCACGCACCTCCTGGTCGGTAGGGAAGCGCCCGGCCGGGCCTGTGGGCTTGGCCAACACCACGCCCACCGCATCCGCTGTCAGCACCTTACCCGCGTCGACATGCTTAACCAGCTCGACGAATAGCTTGTTGTAGTTCTTGGGCGTGTCACCCGTGATCAAGCGGCGCATGAGGAAGCTCTCCAGCACCCGCAAGATCCGATCGAACTCGGGCTGGTTGCCCGGCATGAGCTCAGCGTAGGCATACAGAAGGAACGGGTAAACGGTGGCGGTGTCCACTGCATCCAAGCGGCGCAGGAACAGCGCCAACTCAGGATGGCCTTCCGGCTGGTAGAACACGCGGAACACGTCGCCGTAGCGCGCGAGTTGGGCGATGTGATCGGCCGCAGTGCTGGGCACTGGGATGGCAGAACCCGAGAACTCGGTGGGGTCGTCGGCAAAGTCCTTGAACGCCTCGAACAGATGGGTTGCGCGCACGTCGTCCCGGGTCATGAGCGAAAGGTAGTGGTTGACGAAAAGATCAATACGCGGGCGGAACAACCGGCCTTGCTTGACCTCCTTGCGCCAGAACTCGGACTCAAACCGCTCCCAATGCTGACCATAAAGCTTGTCCACATCCGCGTTGTCGGCCACAGCGCGTCGGAACAGAAAATTCTTGATCAGATCCGCGGGCAGCAGCGGCGTTCCATGCGCATTGAGGGTCTCGAAAATAACCTGGGTCTCGTCGTGCTCCTCCAGGTTGATGACAACGAGCTGCAGACCCTCCTGAATTACTTGCCAGAGCGTGTCGAACCGATCGTCAACCCCCTTGCCCGCAAGCAGGACCTCATCCTGATCATCATTGGGCGTGTCAGATTTGCCAGTGAGCCACTTAGACAGGCGGTCGTGGAAATAGCAGTACGCGCCGATCAGGTTGGATCCCTCGAGCTCCTTGCGCACCTTCAATCCAACCAAGACGTCCTTGTGGGTTGGGCTGTCATGAACGAAGCGAAAAGGAGCCCGATCGCTGTTTGTGGGCCAGACCTTGTAGCGGTCCTCCTCGCGCTCGATGCGGCTCTCGGCATTGCTAACCAACGGCCCAAAACGGGCTTCAAAGCGATGCTTGTGCTCGGCCGCCAGATTGCGTGCGGCGATCAGAAAGATCTGCAACGTGGTAAAGCGTTGTTGGCCATCGATGACCAGCCGGGTCTCGATCGAGCCCGCAGTGTGCGGGACCTGCTCCAGCACTATCGCGCCCAGGAAGTGGGGCCGTACCTTGCCGCCTCTGCGGAGGTGCTTGTCCAGGAGGGACTCGATGTCTTCCCACAGCGGCAGCCAGTTCCTTTCCTCGGTCCACACATAGGGTCGCTGAAACAGCGGAACTTGGAAAATGATGTTGGTGTCGAAGATATTCGCCACCTGGCGCGTGTTGGCCTGCATGCCCTGTTCCCCTGTGGAGGGCACTGCGCCCAACCCGATTGTCAGGGCAGGGGGGCTGTTCGGCAACGCACGCACAGGTCACCGGTGGGCCTGCCTCTTACCGCGCCGCAAGCTTCCCTGCCAACAAGCAGCCGAATGGCCGCTTCGATTCGGAAACCTCCTCAGTGTCTTAAGGCCGTTTCCGGCCAACAGCGATCGTTCAAATGCACGCCACGACGACACTGAGCCTAGGGAAGCTCTGAACAAATCCTCCCACGGCGGCGACAATGTCACACCTCTTCCGGGGTGACTTCGATGCAGCTTTCGTTCGGTGACGCCGAGGAGATGGGCAAGCGCAAGCGGACCCGTCGCGAGATCTCCCTTTCCGAGATGGAGAAGGTGGTGCCGTGGTCGGCGCTGCTGGCGGTGATCGCTCCGCACTACCCGAAGCTCGGAAACCGCGGCCGGCAGCCGTATCCGATGGAAACGATGCTGCGCGGCCACTTGATGCAGCAGTGGTACGCGCTGTCGGACCCGGCGATGGAAGAGGCGCTGTACGACACGCCCAGGCTTCGCCAGTTCGCGCACCTGAACCTGCTCACCGACATCCCGGACGAGACGACGATCTTGAACTTCCGCCGCCTGCTGGAGCGCAACGGCTTGGCCGCGAAGATCTTCGCAGCGATGAATGCGCACCTGGCGAAGCATCACAAGACGCTGCGCACGGGAACGATCCTCGATGCGACGATCATCAACGCGCCGAGTTCGACCAAGAACAGCAGCGGCAAGCGCGACCCGGCGATGCACCAGGCGAAGAAAGGCAACCAGTGGTACTTCGGCATGAAGGCGCACATCGGCGTGGATGCTGACACCGGACTGGTGCACACGGTGACGTGCACGCCGGCAAGCGTTGCCGACGTCACGCAGGTCGACACGCTGCTGCACGACAAAGAGAAGACGGTGCACGGCGACGCGGGCTACACCGGCGTGGGCAAGCGCCGGGAACACGACGGGCGCATGGTCAAGTGGCACATCGCCGAGCGGCGTTCGACGACGAAGAAGCGGCCAGAGGGCCGACTGAAGCGGCTCACCGAAGAGCTTGAGACACTAAAAGCGCGTTTTCGTGCGCGAGTCGAGCATCCGTTCCGCGTGTTGAAGCGGCAGTTCGGCTACACGTCCGTGCGCTACCGCGGCGTGGCGAAGAACGCCGCTCAGGTGCTCACTCTGTTCGCGCTGTCGAACCTGTGGATGATGCGCCGACGAATGTTGGCGACTGCAGGGAAGGTGCGCCTGTGATTCGGGGAATGCGTACAGAACCGGCCCGAAAGAGCGGTTTTGGTGCGACGGCACCACCAAAAATAGCGCAGCACTGACTTTTTCTATCGAGATGGACTTCGATCGCGGACAGCCGTCGACTCAAGGCGTGTTGTTCAGACCATCCCTAGTGAAAACCGCCAGCCAGTTGAACAGGCTCGCTAGGGTGAATTGACCGCCTTCCCCAGCGAAACTGTCCAGCAAGGGCGAGGCTTGGACCGGCCGGAACCGGCCAAGAGCGGCCTTTGGCGAAAGGTTCGACGTGAAATCGCGATGCTTTTGGAAGTCATAGGCACGCCTGAGCGATCGCTAAAGCGTGCCGAATCCCTTAAGGCGCGCAACCCCTCAATCCACCCAACGGAATGACCGCATCGTTAGCGGCCCAAGTGCCCGGGACACTATTCACGTAAGTCGCCGTCAACGTGATGTTGCGCAGCGTGCCGCCTTCAATGCGCCGCTGCAGCGTGCCCACCGTGCTGCGCGTGGGGTTGCCGGTGCGTGTGCAGAGCGGACACACGCCACGCAATTGCTCCAGCGTGAGCGTTTCCGTGGTTCCGCCAAAGCCCGAACGCTCCGCGACCAAGTAGCGCGCCACGCCGCGCGCGTCGTAGCCGAACACCAGATAGAACTCGTAATTCGGGAAGCTCTGCACGCTGTAGCCGGTACCCGAACGCAGCGGATCAAACCAATGGCCGCTGATGTCCAAGGACGCGCCGTTGACCGTCGGGCAACTTCCACTGAAGTTGCTGTACGCCTCGCTGCCGGTCTCGCCATCCACCGTGTAGTTGAACGTGAAAGCACCGGTGCTCGTCGGAGTGACCGTGGCTTGACCCACGACCGTCAGGCGATTGCTGCTGCCATTCCACGCGCTGCGAAAAATGGTGCCGCGCCACAGGCCGTTCGGGCCCGGCGCGGCAGCCTGCATGTAGTACCAGGTTGGCGAGCCGTCTTGCAGGTAGGTGTACCAGAGGCCCGCCAACTCCGTGCCGGCCGGGTACAAGAACAAGCCGTTACCCGAGCGCTGCGGATTGAAGTAACCACCCGCACGCACCACCGGTGCCACTGCGATGACCGTAGCGCGCACGGTAAGCGTGGCGGCTCCGGCCGAAGCGTTGACCGGCGTGACGTACCAGCGGCCTGCCGCCGGATTGCTGACCGTCAGATTTTCGTTGCCGCTCCCCGTCACGGCGCTGGCGACCGCAAGATTGCGAGCCGGCGCTGCAGGGATGGTGGGCGTTTCGGCGCTGGCGGTCTGTGTATCGATCCGTGCGAGATACAGGTCGATGTTGGACGCGCTGGTGGTGGTCACCGCCAACTGCGTGGCACCTGGCGGCACGTCGATGTACAAACGCTCGTGTGCGGCGCCCGTCTGCAGCGCGAGCACGTGATCCACGCCGCTTTCCAGCGCGAATGCGCCGGGTTCGCCCGCTGTGCGGTTAATGCGCACCGGCACCCAGCCTAAGCTGGTGCTGTCGTCGGCACGCACCTGCAGCCAGCCGCCCCGGCTCTGACCGGGCAAGAACGTAGCGTCGTTCCACGCCAAACGAACTGGGAACGACTCACCCGCGGCCAGTGCACCTGGCGCAGTCGCCACCAGAGTCCGATTGGTCGCAGGCACATCAAGCGCCGTCTCGAAGATCTCAAGGCGCGCCGTTTGCCCCACCAGCGGCGAGTGCGCCAGCACCCAGTAGCGGGCGCTGCCGTTTCCTGGCGCCGTTACCGCCAGGTCGCAGCGTTCGTTGCTCGCCATCGCTGCACTGCACACGAGCTCAGCGGCTTCGGCCACGCCGTTGCCGTTGCTGTCGATGCCCAAGTAAAGGTCCAAGTCATTGCCAGACAGGGATCGCGCATCCAAAAGCACGCGCCAATCGCGCGCGGCAGTGCCAGCGGCCAAGGTACGCACCACGGTCGCCGTTCGACCTGCACCCCATGGCGCACCCGCACCCGATATATCGTTCATGACCGCATCAGTCACGACCGGCGCCACCAAACCGTGCGCCTCGAAGCGCGCCGTCGGCAGTGCCCGAAGCCCGGTCAGGGTTTGATCACGGAAGCCGCGATCTGTCGAGGTATCAAACTCAAGTGCCGCTGTAGCCAAAGGACGCACTTCGATGGTCAATTGAGCATCCGCACACGGAGACGCTCCGCCAAAGCACACACGGTAGACCAAGGTGTCAGTACCGGCTGTATTAGCGTTCGGCGTGTAGCGAATGGCGTCGTCCAAGACGCTGGCCGTGCCGCGCGTCAGTACCGACGCCGTGCCGCGCGTGGGCGCGGTGGCGATCGACAACACGCCCACATTCACCAGCGGGGCCGCGATCTGGTCGTTGGCCACAACACTGACCTCGACTGCGGGGTTGTTCTCACGCAACACCACGCGGTCTGGGCGAGCGATCGGCAAAGCGTTCACCGTGAAGCTCTGGCTAACGGGCGCTGCCGCTAGGAAGAACGCATTGCCCGTCTGATCGGCATTGATGGTGCACGTACCCACAGAAACGAAGTTGAGTGTGCCGCCTGAAGTAATGTTGCAAACGCCTGTGGTGGCTGAGGTGAACGTGACGGTCAGTCCCGAACTCGCCGTCGCGCTCAGTGTTGGGGTGGTGCCGAAGGTCTGCGCACCGGGATTAGCAAACGTGATGCTTTGAGGTTGCTGGCCTGTGCCGGTATTGAAGGTAGCCACAACAGTCTTTGCACTATCCATCGTCACCTGGCACGTCGTGGTGCCTGCACAAGCCCCGCCCCAGCCCGCAAAGGTGGAACCTGCATTCGCCGCCACGGTGAGGTTCACTACTGCATTCGTGTCAAATTCAGCGCTACACGATGTTCCGCAACTGAGGCCAGTTGGAGTCGAAGAAACGCTTCCCGCGCCAGTCCCCTGTTTGGTTACAGACAAGGTCTGAGTTGGAACGAATGAACTCACCAGCGTGTAAGGCCCGGTAGTCTGGATGATTGCGGTTTTATAGCCCGTCACCCGGATGAGAACCGACTGCGCAACGGGAACCGTAAATGCCAGTCCAAAGTTGAAGTTCGGTGGCGCAGCGAAGTCGTCATTTGACCCAAACAGCGTCACACCATCTGGCGCGTAGACATCGCCAACAGTGTCTGTTGTCCCTGTCGATTGAATTATCCACCGGCCTTTCGCCGGAATATTGACCCTGAACCAATCCTGATCGTTGCCGCTGTATAGCGACGCGGGTGTCGAACTCGAAGGCTGAATGGTCACCGCCGCACCGGCGGTATCGGGAAAGTCGTCAAGCGAAACGAAGTTGGCAGAAAGTGATCTTGCTGCTGTCATGCTGACCACGCACGGATTCACAGTCCCAGTGCATGCACCGTTCCAACCGGTGAAAACGGAATTTGCGTTCGCGACCGCGAAGGCCCTCACGACGGCGCCACTGCCGAAGCTGAAGGAACAAGTGGAGCCACAATTCAGGCCCTGCGGACTTGAGGAGATAGTGCCGAATCCGTTTCCGGTCTTGGACACCGAAAGAGGCACGAGACTACCGGCCAGCGCGAAACGAGCCACAACTATCTTCGCTCCGGTCGGAGTGTACGGGCACGTCGAATTACCGGTGCAAGCGCCCGCCCAACCCACGAAAACATGGCCCGCTGCGGGAGTCGCTGTGAGGGTGTAAGTCGTCGTCGAACTGTAGTCCACCCTGTACGCGCAGTCTTCAGTGCATGTGAGTCCTGCCGGGCTACTCGAAACCGAACCACTGCCCTCGAACAGAAGGATAAAATAGACCAAATCTTCAACGGCATTCTCGGCGTCAAGCATCCCGGGCCCGCATCCGCCACCTAAGCTGCAAGACGCACTCTGCGGAAATGGTCTCGCAGAAGATCGGAGTATGTCTTTAATGGTTGCCGGGTTGTAGGAAGGAAAAACAGTCGAGATTAAAGCCGCCACCCCTGCAACGTGCGGCGCTGCCATGCTGGTCCCTTGATAAGCGCCGTAGGAGCTGGCCGCAGGCCCTTGTGTGCCGCTGTTCAAGGTCGAGAGCACTCCACCGTCGGCCCCTCTAGCCCCCGCACTTGATGTTTGCCCTCCAGGGCCGGAAATCGAAATCTGTGCGCCGAAATTGCTGTAATCCGCATAGTCACTAAACTTCGTATGCGCATGTACAGCGATCACCCCGCTGCACGATGCCGGGCTG
>Ga0105045_10005672_pt1 | contig 10991 bp, 8 predicted proteins | sample MAT02_FD_78089 | JGI IMG/M metagenome (GOLD analysis project Ga0105045, IMG submission 78089) | Freshwater microbial communities from Lake Fryxell liftoff mats and glacier meltwater in Antarctica - MAT-02 (megahit assembly) | ecosystem: Environmental > Aquatic > Freshwater > Ice > Liftoff... | reverse complement strand
TGACCCGGGCGTATTTGTTTGGGTGTTGGAAGCCGTTTATTTGGATGGGTATGTGGAAAGTCTGCGCGGCGATGTGACCTTAATTCGGTAATTTTATTGGGGTGACTTTGAAATTGAAAGGCTCGGGTTGTTTTAACGGTGGAGAAACACGGCCTTCAAGGTTCTGATACACATAAGTGTACTATTTAAGTACTAAAACCACCATGCGTATGAAAAACTTATCGCTTGTTTTGCTACTCACCTTGTGGGCGTTGGCTTCCTGCCAAAAGGTCGCGTACGGCACCTATACCTCTGATGGCGATGTTGTTGAAGATGTATACCGCGCAGATTCCACCGATTCAAAGAAAACCTTGATTATAACCCATCTAGACTTGAATAATAAGCGAGTGGAGGGCACTTTCCATGTTTCTTTTCTGATTAAAGAGCCACGTATAAATGCGGCGAACCCTCGCAAAGTTACCTTCTCTGGTGGGCGTTTTTGGGCGGTTATTCGGGATTAACATGGCAAGGGGTTTGATTTGGTAGCGTTTTAGGTACTAATTTTGACAACAACAAGCAAATTCAGTTTTTGAAGCGGTACATTGGAATCTTTAAGCCCATATTTGCAAGTGCAAGACGAATTCCACCACACCAATACCGTCTTGATTTTTATATGCGTATCTCAATCATTCAAAACCAGTTGCATTGGGAGCAACCCGGCCTTAACCGCTCTTTATTTTCCCAAAAAATAGCCAGCGTAGCGGGTAAGACCGACTTGATTGTGCTGCCGGAAATGTTCACCACCGGTTTCAGCATGAGTGCCGTGGCGCTTGCAGAAAACATGCAAGGTCCTACGATGCTGTGGCTACAAACCATGGCTGAAAACGCAGACGCCGCTGTAACCGGAAGTTTTATCTGTGAAGTTGATGGGCAATATTTCAATCGCTTGGTTTTTATGCGACCCAATAGCTTCTATGAATTTTACGACAAAAAGCACCTTTTTTCACTCGGTGGAGAGGCAGATTATTATGAGTCTGGCCAAAAACGCCTCATCGTGGAATGGAAAGGGTGGTATTTGTGTCCCATGATTTGTTACGATTTGCGTTTCCCTGCTTGGAGCCGAAATACCATTGGCTCTTTTGTAAATGGGCATGTGCCCTATTATGATGTATTAATCTATGTGGCCAATTGGCCGGAGCGTCGCGCTCAGCATTGGCGGTGCCTACTGGCGGCTAGAGCCATTGAAAATCAAGCATTTGTAGTAGCGGTAAATGCCGTTGGCAGCGACGGAGAAGGGCATAATTATTCCGGAGACTCCACCATTATTGATTATTCAGGTGAAACATTGGCGCATGTTCCAGCCAAGCAGGAAGATATTCTGACGGTCACCCTTTCTCGCGAAAACCTGATGAAATTCAGAGAACAATTACCATTTTTAAAGGATGGCGATGATTTTAAGTTTAACCTCTAAGCCAAGGGGATTCTTTAAAACGGCCTAAGAAAGAATTATTTTTTTGTCGGGTGGTATTTCGGGTGGTTTCTCAAACCCTTTCCTACCTTTGCGTCCCGTAACATACCAGAGACTTTAACAGGTTTTGACACCAGAAAAGACTGGCTAAAAGCGACTACTGTACTAGGTTTCATACACATTCTATGACAAAATACATCTTTGTTACGGGCGGCGTCACTTCTTCGCTCGGAAAAGGCATTCTTTGTGCCAGCCTCGCCAAACTACTGCAGGCGCGCGGCTTTTCGGTCACCATTCAAAAATTTGACCCTTATCTCAACGTAGATCCGGGCACGCTCAACCCCTACGAGCATGGCGAATGCTATGTCACCGACGACGGTGCGGAAACGGATTTGGATCTAGGGCACTACGAGCGGTTTCTCAACAAACCCACTTCACAAGCGAACAACGTAACGACGGGCCGAATTTATCAAACCGTAATTGAACAAGAGCGTGCGGGCGCATTTTTGGGGAAAACGGTGCAGGTAATTCCCCACATCACCGACGAAATTAAACGGCGAATGCTGTTGCTAGGCCAATCTGATAAATACGATATTGTACTTACCGAACTGGGCGGGACCGTCGGCGATATTGAGTCGCTGCCGTATGTGGAATCGGTGCGCCAACTTCGATGGGAACTGGGCCGCGAACATTCCTTGGTAATTCACCTCACGTTGATTCCTTTTTTGAATGCGGCTAAGGAACTCAAAACCAAACCCACGCAACATTCTGTCAAAGAATTGTTGAGTTTGGGCGTTCAGCCCGACATATTAGCCTGCCGAACCGAGCACCCGATTAACAACGAGATTCGCCGCAAATTGGCGCAGTTTTGCAATGTAGAAACGGCTTCTGTCATCGAAATGATTGATGCAGAAACGATCTACGACGTGCCACTGCTGCTGCACCGCGAGCGCTTGGATTCGGTCGTGATTTCAAAATTGCACCTAAAAGACACCAAAGAGCCGAATCTGAATAGTTGGAAAAACTTCCTCGGCAAACTCAAAAATCCGATACACGAGGTCAAAATTGGCTTAATTGGAAAGTATAATGAATTGCCAGATGCATACAAGTCTATTTACGAGTCGTTTATACACGGTGGCGCGGTAAATGAATGTAAGGTGCGGGTAGTGCCCATTCACGCCGAAGATTTAGAAGGAAACTACAAGGATGTCAGCAAATTCTTATCGGGTTTGCAGGGCATTTTGGTGGCCCCTGGGTTTGGTGAGCGTGGTATAGAGGGCAAATTGACCGCCATCCGGTACGCTCGCGAGCACAATGTGCCGTTTTTTGGTATTTGCTTGGGGATGCAAACGGCCTGTGTTGAATTTGCACGGAATGTCTTGAAATTAAAAGACGCGGCGAGCACCGAGGTAGATCCTAAAACGCCCTATCCGGTGATTGATATGATGGCCAATCAGCAGCATGTGACGCAAAAAGGCGGTACTATGCGTTTGGGCGCCTACAGTTGCACGGTTAAAAAGAAGTCGAAAGCCTACGAAGCCTACAAAACTGTTCAAATTAGCGAACGGCATCGGCATCGCTGGGAGTTTAACAACCAGTATTTGGCCGATTTTGAAGCAGCAGGTATGGTGGCTTCGGGTATGAATACAGAAAGTAATTTGGTCGAAATTATGGAGATTCCAGAACATCGTTGGTTTATTGGTGTTCAATTTCATCCTGAACTTAAGAGTACGGTAGAAAATCCCCATCCTTTGTTTGTTGCTTTTGTAAAAGCGACCATGGGATAGACTTGGGGAAATTTTATCCTGAAATGAGTGCCTAATTTGTCTCAAAGAAGACTAAAATTCTGTTTGAGTCTCTTTTTTGCCCAAATTTGCGCAGTATTTTCAGGCTGGCATAGGCTTTGCCACAATAAGCCCGACTGTATCCCGTTCTTTTCGCGTATTTAACATTCAGACGGAACATTGAATACGCACTGAGGGCTACAGATTATTTTGAAACCATCGTCATTCATTCAGCAATCAAGTTATTTTCACTATGAAAAATTGGCAAAAATTTATCGCACTCGCTTTTGTAGCGGCACTTTTTCTCCTTGAATCTTGCCACCGTGGCTATGGCTGCCCCGGTGCTGATCTGTAATCTGAATCATGGGAATACATTGGATTGAGCTCGAAACTTTTGAAGGAATTGAGCAACTAAAAAAACGTTCTTTCGAAGTCCCTTGCCTCATTTTTAAGCATAGCACGCGTTGTAATATTTGCACCATTGCTAAATTTAGAATTGAAGACGACTGGGAATTTGAAGAAAATCAGATGGAAGCCTATTACTTGGATGTCCTGCAATATCGTCCGGTTTCGCTACAGGTAGCCGACCTATTTCAGGTACACCACGAGTCGCCACAAGTCCTCCTGATTGTCAAGGGTGAATGCGTTTACGACGCTTCTCAATTAGACATCACGTATGAGGAATTAGAGGAAGGGCTTGCATCCATTCGATAAAACATTCATAATCAAGTCTCTATAACCGATTTTAAAAGGTGCCTGCTGATGTGGGCACCTTTTTTTTATACCTTGAGTAATGAACCTAATTTCCCTAACAAATGCAGATATTTGCCTTATGAAAACCATTCGGCTGGTACTACGCTCGTTTTTTTTCATTGGGTACACGTTCCTCATCGTGGCCGAAATTTGGGCGCGCAACACCTTCCAATCGCCCGATATTCGACGTTCTATGCACATTCGCAAACGTTGGGCGCGTCGGCTTTTAAATGGATTGGGCTTAGACATTCAGGTTCAAGGCATCATTCCGGATATCCCATGCTTGTTGGTGGCCAATCACCGCTCCTACCTCGACCCGATTTTGATGCTCCAACACGTGGATGCGTTTCCGGTGGCAAAAGCGGAACTGGCTTCTTGGCCCCTCATCGGAAAAGGGGCTAAAATGGCCGGAATACTTTACCTACGAAGGGAGAGTGCCGGCAGCAGAACGGGTATTTTGCGCCAAATGGCCCTTAAATTGACCGAGGGATTTTCTGTAATTGTATTCCCTGAAGGTACCACCTCTTCGATTCCCAACACCCTTCCGTTCAAAAGAGGAGCCTTCAAATTGGCCGCACAAGAAAATTTCCCCATCCTGCCAGTGGCGATTCATTATGCTGATTCCCGCGACTTTTGGATTGGGGAAAGTACCTTTTTGGCCCATACTCGTCTTCGTTTTGGCGAAAAGAAGATTCACGTGACCTTGCACTACGGCCCTGAAATGCGCAGTAAAGAAGCATCCGAACTCTTGGAAAAAAGCCAAAATTGGATAGACGAAACGCTGCAGTTTCATCAGAATTCCCAAGAGTCCACTACCTTTGCCACCGAAAGTTTTCAAAAGCAGCCAATGGATTGAGATTGCTTTTATGAACGAATAATTTTCCGAATTATGACAAACTCCTCAACTTCACAAAACATTCAAGGTCAGCCTATTGGGCAAAACAACATGAGTGCAAAAAAATCATCCGTTCGCAGCAGTATCATAGTGGTAGTGTTTGCGCTTCTTTTGGGAGGCGTGTATTTTGCCTGGCAACCCATCAAAGGATTTTACTTTCCGGCTGTTCCGGAACAATTAGCCGATCCGTACGTGTGTATCCCCACGGGGGCAAATTTTGAAGAAGTGGTTACTATTTTGAAACGCAATGGCGTTTTGCGGGATGAGGTCAATTTTCGTTGGTTGGCCAATCAAATGGAATACCAAAAAAACGTGATGCGCGCTGGTCGTTTTAAATTGACGCCGGGGTGGACCAATCGAGAACTCATTCAGCATTTGCGCAATGGCGAACAAGCACCTGTAAAAGTGGTGCTGAACAATGAACGGCTGCTAGAAGAGGTAGCAGGAAAAGTATCCCGATTCATTGAGTTGGATTCTTTGCCTTTGCTGCAAACATTTAAAAATCCTCAATTGCTTCAAAAATGGGGTTATACAGAAGAAACGCTTTTAACGGCCTTTATTCCAAATACTTATGAAATGTATTGGAACACCAGTGCTGAGGGTTTTGTAGAGAAAATGATAAAAGAACACGACATTTTTTGGAGTAAAAATAGCCGTCGTGAAAAATTAAAAGCGCAAGGATTGAATGAAACACAAGCCTATGTCTTGGCTTCCATTGTGGAACGTGAAACCAATTCTAATCCGGAGAAGCCGACCATTGCTGGCGTGTATTTGAACCGTTTGAACATTAATATGAAGTTGCAAGCCGACCCCACCTGTGTGTTTGCTACCCGCGATTTTAAAACCCGTCGGGTAACGGAATACCACACTGGTTTTGACTCGCCGTACAACACGTATATGTACAAAGGCTTACCGCCTGGCCCCATCAGTATGGCCTCTATTCCGAGTTTGGATGCCGTAATTAGCCCTAAAGCGCATAAATACATCTATTTCTGCGCCAAACCCGACGAATCGGGCACGCATTCTTTTGCCGAATCATTTGCGGCGCACAAGGTAAATGCCTCCCGTTTTCAGGCGTATGTGCGTACTCGGAAAAATTAGGCCCCTTCTCAAAAAACAACAGAACCACCATGAAATACAAACTTTTGGGCCGCTCCGGTTTGCGCGTTTCCGAACTTTGTCTCGGCACCATGACTTTTGGCACTGAATGGGGCTGGGGTGCTGATAAAGCGGAGAGCCAGCATATTTTCGATGCTTATACCCATCGAGGGGGCAATTTCATAGACACCGCCAATCGCTATACCGAAGGTACGAGCGAGCGTTGGTTGGGGGAATTTGTCAAAAGCGAACGGCATCATTTTGTCGTAGCCACCAAATATACCCTTCGCGACCAATCGGGGGATCCCAATTTTGCGGGTAGTCATCGTAAAAATATGATGCGCTCCTTGGATGAAAGTCTGCGCCGTTTGGACACCGATTTTATTGACTTATTTTGGGTGCACGCTTGGGACCACCTGACTCCTACCGATGAGGTTTTACGCGGTTTGGATGACCTGATTCGGAGTGGTAAAGTGCAATACATCGGCGTATCTGACACGCCGGCTTGGGTGGTGAGTCAGGCCAATACAATGGCAGAATTGCGAAATTGGACGGCTTTTGTGGGGCTTCAAATTGAATATTCTTTGCTCCAGCGCAGCCCAGAAAGAGACTTGCTGCCTATGGCAAAAGCATTTGGCATGGCGGTGACTCCTTGGGGTGCCATAGCGGGCGGTGCACTGACCGGTAAATACCTGCGTGGAGAGGAGGGCAGAATCGTGGCGCAAAGTGCCCGCCGCAACGACCGAGCCAATACGATTGCTTCTGAAGTGGTGAAAGCGGCCGGAAATCTCGGTGTTTCACCCGCTCAGGTAGCCATCAATTGGGCCAGACAACGCGATTCTCAACTCAATTGCATCCCTTTAGTAGGCGCCCGTACAGCGGCTCAACTCCATGATTCACTCGGATGCCTCGATTTTGTTTTGCCCGAACAAGTAATCCAAGAGTTGGATGCTGTCAGCGAGATTCAGATGGGTTTCCCCCATGAGTTTTTGTCTTCAGATAATGTTCGGGAGTTGGTGTATGGCGGGCAATACGACCAAATTATTCCACGGTAAACTACCTCAAATCCTACTTTAAAACGCCCTGAAAAAGTACCGGGTGCATCTTTTTACTATGAACTACTGCAACAATATTCTCGAAACCATCGGCAACACGCCGCTGGTAAAGCTCAACAGCGTGGTCGCCGACATTCCCGCATTGGTACTCGCTAAAGTCGAAACCTTCAATCCGGGTCACAGTATTAAAGACCGGATGGCGGTTAAAATGATTGACGACGCAGAGGCGCGCGGCGACATAAAACCGGGTGGCACCATCATCGAATGTACTTCTGGCAATACTGGCATGGGCTTGGCCTTGGTGGCTTGTGTGCGCGGTTATCGCTGCATTTTTGCTACTACTGACAAGCAAAGCAAGGAAAAGGTGGATATTTTGCGGGCCGTTGGGGCGGAAGTAATCGTTTGTCCGACCAATGTCAATGCCGATGATCCGCGTTCTTATTACTCGGTGGCGCGTCGCTTGAGTCAGGAAATTCCAAATTCCTTTTGGTGCAACCAATATGATAATTTGTCGAATACCCAAGCGCATTACGAAAGTACAGGGCCGGAAATTTGGAAGCAAACCGATGGGAAAATCACCCATTTAGTGGTAGGTGTAGGCACGGGAGGCACGGTTAGTGGCACAGCACGCTTTTTAAAAGAGCAAAACCCTGATATTCAGGTTTGGGGGGCGGACGTGTATGGTTCGGTGTTCAAAAAATACCACGAAACGGGCATTTTTGACCCAAAAGAGATCTATCCGTACATTACGGAAGGCATTGGAGAAGATATCTTGCCCGAAAATGTGGACTTTAGTCTGATTAATAAATTTGAAAAAGTAACCGATAAAGACGCGGCCATTTGGGCGCGGCGACTGGCCAAAGAAGAAGGTATTTTATTGGGCTACTCCGCAGGAAGTGCGATGGGGGCTTTGTGGCAAATGCGCGAAACATTGACTAAAGATGACATCGTAGTGATTATTTTCCATGACCACGGAAGTCGGTATGTGGGTAAAATTTACAACGACGACTGGATGCGGGAGCGCGGATTTTTGGAAGATGAAATGAAAGTCAGCGATTTGATTACCCGCAAAAAAGACCGACGCTTTTTTGGTATTTCTGTGGATGATTCGGTTCGGGATGCCTTTGATTTGATGAAATTACACGATTTGAGTCAGTTGCCCGTGATGGAAAATGGCCAAATGGTAGGCTCTATTACCGAATCGAACGTGCTGCGTTTTCTATTGGAAAACCCGATAGAAAACGGCGAAAAGCCGCTAAAAGCCGTCATGGGCGAGGTATTTCCCAGCGTAAAAGGCGATTTGCCAATTAGCCAACTCAATCGCTATATTTCCAAAAACACACCGGCAGTGGTCGTCAAAGACCGCACGGGCATAATGCACATCGTCACGCAATACGATTTGATTCAGGCCATTTAAGTAAGATTTCGCTATTTTTGGCCACCATCAATTGACAGAGTTTTACCACCTTTGTCCTTCTTAAGAAGTTTTCTCGGCTGGTAAAGCGTAGTGAAAAATGCCCCACCAGCCATTTATCCCCTCTCCAAAAGACTCCCGTTCTAATTTCTGAGGTTTACAACCTATGGTTACAAGGTACTGATACTCATGGGTTACTACATTGAGCATTGGCTGTAGTAACGCTAATGCACTGTTAATCGCCCCAGCCTGTGGAAGAAAATACCTTTCATTTCGTTGAGGTGTCCGACCAAAACAAAACAGCATTTTATGACATTGAAAACACACACCAAAGCAGTACTTGCCACCCAAAGAGCCTTTCTTTTTCTTTTTTTTCTTTGCTTGTCCACCTTCGTTTCCGCCCAAGCCGTGGTGGAAGATTGTAACAACGGTATAGACGATGACGGCGATGGGCTGATAGATTGCTTCGATACCGATTGTACCTGTACGGGTCAATGCGACGATTTCTATTATTCTACCTGCAACCCAGATTGTTATTATCTGCCGCCCTGTGGCCCGATCACCTTGGCCACCAAATGGTCTTCCAATGCCGAAACTGGTACCTATTCGCCGCTCGTAGCGGGTGATTTGGACGGCGATGGAATCCCGGAAGTCGTGACCACGCGGGTTGAAGAAGCCGATTTGTACATTCTAGATGGCGCGACTGGACAAATAAAAGTGCACGTCATTCACCCTACTACGGTGTGGCCAGGCGGTACGGCACCTGCTATTGCGGATTTGGACAATGATGGATTGGGGGAAATTGTGATTGTCGGTTTTGACCGTCGGCTGTATTGCTACGACCATGCGGGTGCATTGCAATTTGTGAGTCCCGGGCTGGTAGGGTATGACTTTAGATACCGATATGCGGTTCCTAATATTGCCGATTTTAACCACGATGGTTTGCCGGAGGTCAATCTGGGCAACCAGATTTTCAGTGGCCAAACAGGGGCTTTATTGTCTTCTGGCGGCAATTTCTTTTCGGATGGAGAGCACCCTGCTCGCGTGGCGGTTGGCTACTCTTTTGCGTCCACCGTGGCGGTGGATGCGTTGCCCAACAATGCTTGTTTTAGTTGCGGAGGCTTGGAAATTGTGGCCGGCAATCAGGTGTTGGCTGTCAATTTCTTTACGGGCATCAATTTTCCCATTGTCAGTGCGCCGCCTGGGTATTCAGATGGTTTTACGAGTGTGGCTGATTTTGATGGAGACGGTGATTTGGATGCAATTGTACAAGGACAAAGAAACGGCCAAAACACGGTCTATGTTTGGGATATTCAAACCTCCACTGTGCTGCGCGAATACACTTTGCTGAACAACTGGAGCGAAGGTGCTTCTCGCGTGAACGTGACTGATTTGGATGGCGATGGTTTGCTCGACGTGAGTTTTGTGAGTCACCCTTGGATTTATGCGCTTTCCAACGACTTTACGCCCCTATGGATTAACCCTATTTTTGACCCGTCCTCGATTACTTGCACCAGTGTTTTTGACTTTTGTGGCGATGGCTCCTCTGAAATAGTGTATCGGAGTGAGGAGAAATTGCAAATTTTGGATGGCACAACGGGCAATACCATTTGGGAAGATGTGTGCCTCAGTTTTACACACATTGAAAACCCATTGGTTTTAGATGTTGATGCGGACGGGAAAACAGAAATTTTGATTGAGTGCGGCACCAACGGCAGCCCCTTTACGGGTACGGTGGTGGCCTACGAAATAGTCGGAACACCGAATATCACTTCCCGAAAAGTGTGGAACCAACACGGGTATTTTAATACCAACATCAACGAGGATTTGAGCGTGCCACGTTTTCAGCAGTTGCAACACATTGTGGGTGGCGGGTTGTTGAATAGTTTTATGAATCAATACTTTAACCCCACTTTTCCGTCGCCAGATGCTATTTTGACCTTGTTGGGTGAGCCAATTTGTTCGGCGGATTCTTTAATTATCACCGTCGAAATATGCAATGTGGGGGATAATATTTTCCCGTTAAATACACCCATTTCGGCGTATGCAGGCAATCCACAAACCACGGCGGCTGTGCCTGTTGGGGTGGTGGCCAATTCACCTGAAATTGGATTGGGTATGTGTGATACCGTTACGTTTCGGATACCGCGCATAGCCAATGATACTGTTTTTTTGGTGCTCAACGACGACAACTCCACCTTACCACCTTTTAACCTGAGTACTGATTTTCCCATCACGGGAATAGGGGAGTGTGCTTTTACGAATAATGTAGCGGCTTTTTACTTTGCTTATCAACCCGCGGTCGTTTCGCTGGGACAAGACACGTCCATTTGCGATTTGAGTTTGCTGATGCTCGACGCAGGAGGGCAAGATTTGGTCGCATGGGAATGGCAGGATGGCTCAATAGATACCACTTTTTCCGCGCTGGGGCCGGGTACTTATTCGGTCACCACGACCGATGTGTGTGCCCTGACGCAAAGCGATACCTTGGTGGTAGATTTATATACGGCAACGGTGCTCGACTTAGGCTTAGATCAGGGCATTT
>Ga0105045_10005670_pt1 | contig 10994 bp, 9 predicted proteins | sample MAT02_FD_78089 | JGI IMG/M metagenome (GOLD analysis project Ga0105045, IMG submission 78089) | Freshwater microbial communities from Lake Fryxell liftoff mats and glacier meltwater in Antarctica - MAT-02 (megahit assembly) | ecosystem: Environmental > Aquatic > Freshwater > Ice > Liftoff... | reverse complement strand
AGGGCCTGGGCGAGTTTGCTGCGCTGCCGCATGCCCTTGGCATAGCCCCGGAGTTTGCGGTCGGCGCGCTCGCCCATGCCGACCTGTTGCACGACGTATTCGCTGCGGGCCGTCACTTGCGACGAGTGGAAACCGTTGAGCTTGGCCATCGTCCGCGCGAAGTCCCGGCCGCTCATCTCTTCGTAGAATGCGTCGTGATCCGGGCTGTAGCCGATAGAGTGGCGCGTGCGCCAATCGGAGGCGTCGCGGCCCCGGACGGTAACGCGGCCGAGCGACGGCGCGATCAGTCCGGTCGCCAGTTTGATGAGCGTCGATTTCCCCGCGCCGTTCGGCCCGACCAACCCGGTGATGCCCGCGTTCAGTTCCAACGTCACTTGATTCAAACTGAGAACGGGGCCGTACCACTTCGAGACCTGCTCGAGCAGCAAGAGCGGAGGAGCGGAAGCTAAAGTCGAGTTCGGCATCAGCTCACGATCTCGATGGCTTGGATGCGCTTCCGCAGGTAGAGCATCGACCCGATGCAGACGCCGGCCAAGACAAGCGCCGCCTGCCACGGCTCCGGTTGCGGCCCGAGCTTCACGGCCTCCGGATCGGCCCGCATCAGCCACAGGCCAACCAGATAGAGGTTGTTCCACAGGTCGATGAGCCGCCAGAGCGGGCTGAGGTTCTGAACCTCCACGAGGAAGTTCGCGACCCTATGGCAGAGTACGAACAAACCGCTCCAGATCATGATGAGCGGCACGGTGCGGCGAACCCAAACCGCCGTGGCCACCAGCAGCAAACTGAGGACGACCGTGAGCAACAGGCCATATCCGAGGATGCCGAGCAGCAAGAGATAGTTGTCGATGTAGTACGATTGCCAGTCGTTGAGCAGCCCGGCTTGGATGAACAGCAGTAGCGCGGGGATCGTCGTCAGCAGGTTGATGAACGCGCCGATGCCGAGCATCTTGCCGAGGACGTAGTGTCTGCGACCGATCGGCTTCGACAGGTAGAACGGCAAGCTGCCGTATTGGAAGTCGTTGCCGACGAGCACCGCCCCGGCGAGGGCGAGCACGATCATCGCCACGTAGCCCTCGAACCAAATGAAGTTGCCGAAGGTGTGCGGCGAGCCGTTAAGGTTCAACTTGTCGAGGAACTTCGTGAGTTCGGACATCTTCACCGGCATCGCGCCGAAGTTCACCGTCTGGCTCGCCGTCTGCATCTGAATCCAGACGACGAGATACTGGCCGTAGAAGAAGAAGAAAAAGATCATGAGAGCCAAGGCGTAGAGCGCCCAGAAAATCTTGCGGCGGAATAGCAGCCGCAGCGACGACCGGGCCATCGCCCACGACGCGTAGACCGGCGGGTTCAGCTCGCCCTTCCACGGGCGGTAGCGCAGCAGGTGGTCGGTCGGGTTTGTCATGCGGCCTCCGGAGCCGTGGTCTGCCGGAAGAGTTCGTCGAGCGACACGTCGTCGCGCAGCACGGCCCTCAGGCTCACGTCGATCGCGTCGGCCACGCGAAAGAGATCGAGCGTGGATCGCCCGGCCGGGAGGACGACACGCAATTCCCGCGCCGCCGCGTGCTTCACCGTGGTCAAGCCGGACGCGATCAACGCTTGTTCGAAGGCCTCCTTCGAACCGACGAACCGGAGGCGGTAGCAGTCGTCGCGGCGGGCGCAGAGCTCCGCCACGGTGCCGACGCCGCGGAGTTCCCCATCGGCCAAGATCACGACGCGTTCGCACACGGCCTGCACATCCGCCAGCAAGTGCGTGCTGACGATGATCGACTTCCCGTGCAGACTGCCTAGCTCGCGGATCAGGTGCAGCATTTTGTCGCGGCCGGACGGATCGAGGCCACTGGTCGGTTCGTCGAGGAGCAGCACCGGCGGATCGTGGATCAAGGCCTGCGCGAGTTTCGCCCGCTGCTTCATCCCGGCGGAGTAATCTTCGACCGCGCGGTATCGCGCCTCGTCGAGGTCGAGGTACGTCAGCACTTCGTGGGCCCGGCGGAGCGCCTGCTTGCGCGGCATGCCGTACAATTCCCCGGCGAGGGCGACGTACTCGATTCCCTTCAATCCGGGTACGAGCGCGTCGGCCTCCGGCATGAAGCCGATGAGCCGGCGGAGGCGCCAGTTATCGCGGGTATCGCGGTCGCCGCCGAGTGAGACATCGAGAACGCGGCCGGTGCCGGAGGTCGGCGCGATCAGGCCCATCAGAATCTTCAACAGCGTCGATTTGCCCGCGCCGTTGGGGCCGAGTAGGCCCACCAAGCCCTGCGGAATCTGGAGAGTAACGTCCTTCAGCGCCCGGTGCGCGCCGAATGTGCGCGACAAATTATTGAGGTCGAGCAGGAGTGTCACGTCGTGTAATCCGCATTCAGGTTGACGTATTCCGTCGTGAGGTCGCAGGTGAAGAACGTACAGTGGCCGGAGCCGAGTTCGAGCTTCACGCGAAAATCGACATTGCGGTTATCACGCAGGTATGCCGACGCCGACTTTGCATCGAACGGCAGCGGCACGCCCCGTTCGTACAGCAGGAATGACCCCATCCCGAGGCTTAGGTCGCGCTCGTCGAAATCGACACCGCAATACCCGGCCGCGGAAACGACCCGTCCCCAGTTCGGGTCGGCCCCGAAGACGGCCGTCTTCACGAGCGCGCTCTCGGCAATCGCTTTGGCAATGGTCCGGGCCTCCGCGTCCGTCCGGCAGCCTTCGACATGGATTGTAATGAGGTGGTTAGCACCCTCGGCATCTTCGGCGATGGCCCGGGCCAAATCCGCGCAGACGACGTGGACCGCGTCTTCGAATTCGACTAAACCCGAGCCCGAAACCGATGGGCCTGTCCCGTTCGCCAAGATCAACACCGTGTCATTGGTGCTGGTGTGGCCTTCCACCGAGATGCAATTGAAGGTGTCGGCAATGCAGCGTCGCAGAATCGCCTGCAAATCGTCGGCGGCGACGGCCGCATCGGTCATGATGAACCCGAGCATCGTCGCCATGTTCGGACCGATCATCGCGGCACCTTTGGCGAATCCGGTGACCGACCCCGCCAACGATCGCCGCGTCGAAACTTTGATGCGCGTGTCGGTCGTCAAGATTGCATGGGCCGCATCGTTGAACGCGTCGGCACCCGATTGCAGTGCAGCGGTCGCCTTCGGGATGCAAGTTTCGAGGATCGCCATCGGCAGCGGCCGGCCGATGACCCCGGTACTGGCGACGAGAACTTGCTCGGGGGAACACCCGATTCCCTCCGCGACCAGTTCCGCCATCCGGCGGGCATCGGCGAGGCCTTGCTCCCCGGTACAAGCGTTGGCGTTCCCGGAACAGATGACGATGGCGCGGGCATCGCTTCGTGGCAATCGTTCCCGGCTGATTTGCACGGGGGCGGCGCAGACGCGATTTTGAGTGAAGACCCCTGCCGCGGCGGCCGGTCGATCCGAAACGATCACGGCCAGATCGCGCCGATCCGGCTCGTTGCGGAGTTTGCTGATCACGCCGGCGAAACGGTACCCTTCGGCGATGTGCCACTCGTTCATACCGGCTCTGTACTCCCGCGGTGCACCAACCAATGCGACCCCGTTGGGATAGCAAATCGGCAGGGAGGGAAAAGGGCGGGTCGTCGGCCCAGAACGAGGCGAATCGCTATTCACGAACTCTTCACTAACGCGTTCGGTTCGCACTTCTGATAATACGCCCGCGTCCCCTCGTCGCCGATCTCCGGAGCGAATCCATGCCTTGGAAACAGTTCGCGTTTTTCACCCTGCTCGTGGGCGGCCTCGCCGCACTCGCGCTCGTCCCTCGCTCGCAGGCCGAGGAAAAAGCCGTACGGGTGCTGCCGGGCTTACAGAAGGACGGCTTCATGCAATTGCCGAACCAGTGGAAACTGAACCCGGCGGGTACGCACATCGAAGTCGGTGACTTGCCTTCGAACCTCCAACTCCACCCTACGGGGCAGTTCGCGGCGGTGCTGCATTGCGGCCTGAAAGAGCACGAAGTTCACATCCTCGATCTCAACGCGAAGAAGCGGAAGATCGTCTGCCGGGTGACGATGGATCAGGCCTTCTACGGGCTGACATGGTCCGCCGACGGCAAGCAGATTTACGCCAGCGGCGGCGAGTTCGACATCGTCCACCTCTGGGACTTCGACAAAGGCTTGCTGCACAATCACCGCACACTCGACGTCGGCGGTATCCCCAACGTGAAGCGCGCCGTGCCCTCGGGGATCGCGCTCGACGCCATGGGCAAAGAGCTATTCAGTTGCGCCCTGTGGGCCGATGCCGTGGTGCGGGTGCCGCTCGATAACCCCGGCAACAAAGTCATCATCCCGTTGGCGTTCGTCGAGCCGAAAAAAGAAGGCCCCGGCGGCGATCCGCCCAGCCCGCCGGACGGCCGCAAGGAAGACCCGAAACCGAAGGTCGAAGATGAAGACGCCGGTGTGACCCCGGCCAAGAACAACGGCTACCCCTACGCCTGCCTGCCCGAACCGGGCTGCAAACGCCTGTTCGTGAGTCTCTGGGCGAAGAGCGGCATCGCGGTGATCGACCTCGAATCGAACAAAGTCTCGGCGGTGTGGAAGACGGCGAGCCACCCGACCGAGATGCTGTTGGATCCGAAAGGGAAAGCGCTCTATGTCGCCTGCGCGAACAGTACGCAAGTGACGGTGCTCGACCCGGCGACCGGGATTACGCTGCAAACGATCAACGCCGCGCTCTACCCGCAGGCCCCGTCGGGGAACACGCCGAGCAGCTTGGCAATGACCCCGGACGGCGAGATGCTCTTCGTGGTGAATTCGGACGCCAACAACCTCGCCGTCTTCAACGTCGCCGATCCGAAAATGGCCAAGGCACTCGGTTTCATCCCCACAGGTTGGTACCCGACGAGCGTGCGCTACAACAAGATCGATAAGACTCTGTACGTCGCCAACGGCAAGGGGAACGCGGCCAAGGCCAACCCGAGCGGGCCGAATCCGTATCTGCCGTTCGACAAAGGCATCCTCGAATACATCGGCGGGCTGTTTAAAGGCACCGTCTCGGCGATCCCGCTGCCGACGCCCGAAGCGATGGCGAAGCATTCCAAAATCGCCTACCAGTGCAGCCCGCTGAATAAAGACAACGCCCCGAAGATCGACGACGTGCCCGCCGATAATCCGATCCCGAAGAAAGTCGGCGACGCTTCGCCGATCAAGCATGTCATCTACGTCATCAAAGAAAACCGCACCTACGACCAAGTCTTCGGCGACCTGTCGCAGGGCAACGGTTCGCCGGAACTCTGCCTCTTCCCGAAGGCGATCACGCCGAACCACCACAAGCTCGCCGAGGAGTTCGTGCTGCTCGACAACACCTACGTCGACGGCGAAGTCTCGGCCGACGGGCACGAGTGGACCATGGGGGCCTACGCCACCGACTTCGTCGAGAAACTCTGGCCGCTGAGCTACCGCGGCAGCCCCGGCAAAACCTTCGGTTACCCGGCCGAGGGGGCCGTCGATCTCGCGGCCCGGCCGGCGGGCGGCTACTTGTGGGATCGCGCCGCCGAAGCCAAAGTGACCTACCGCAGCTACGGCGAATGGGTCGCCAACGGCAAGAAAAATAAAGACGGTACTTTCGAAGACGGCACGGCGACGGTGAAAGCGCTCGAAGGGCACATCGACCCGAAATTCCGCAGTTACGACCTCGATGTCACAGATGTCAAACGGGCCGAGCGCTTCCTGAGCGAATTGAAGCGATTCGAGAAAGCCGGGGAGATGCCGCAGTTGCAAATCCTGCGGTTGCCGAACGACCACACCTCGGGCACCCGCGTCGGCAAGCCGACGCCGACGGCCCAAGTCGCGGACAACGACCTGGCCCTCGGGATGGTCATCGAAGGCCTGAGCGAGAGCAAGTTCTGGAAGGACACCGCCGTGTTCGTCATCGAAGACGACGCTCAGAACGGCCCGGATCACGTCGATGCCCACCGCGTCGTGGCGCTCGTGATTTCACCGTACACGAAGCGGAAGCACGTCGATTCGACGATGTACTCGACGACCAGCATGCTGAGGACGATGGAATTGATCCTCGGCCTGAAGCCGATGAGCCAGTTTGACGCGGCCGCCCGACCGATGTACAACTCGTTCACGGCGAAGCCGGACGTGACCAAGTACAAGGCCGAGAAACCGAAGACCGACCTCGACGAACTGAACAAACCGGGGACGTGGGGCGCTGCGTTGTCGGAAAAGTTCGACCTCACGAAAGAAGACCAAGCCGACGACCTGCTGTTCAACGAGGTGATCTGGAAGAGCGTGAAAGGGGCGAAGAGCCGGATGCCGGCGCCCGTCCGGGCCGGGTTCTTCGTGCCGGTGAAATAAGATTGTTTCAAACCGAGCGGTGGGCGTGAGCCCTCCGAGGAAGTGAAACAGACTACCATTCACTTCCTCGGAGGGCTGACGCCCACCGCTAAGGGTCAAGAACACCATGTTTCTCGGCATTGAAATCGGCGGCACTAAACTGCAACTCGGCTTGGGCGAGGGCGACGGCGCCATCGTCCAACTCTGGCGCGGCAGCGTCGATCCCGCCCTCGGCGGCGCCGGTATCCGCGCCGAGATCGTCCGCCAGTATCCGGTGCTGTTGCAATCGGCAGGGTTGACCCATTCGGACATCCGGTGCCTCGGCGTCGGCTTCGGTGGCCCGACCGACGACGCCACGCGATCGACCATCACTTCGCACCAGATCGCCGGCTGGGACAATTTCCCACTCGCGGCGTTCCTCCACGAGAACCTCTGTTGCCCGGCTGTCATCGGCAACGACGCGGACGTGGCGGGATTGGCCGAAGCCCACTTCGGTGCGGGCAAGGGGCTGAGTCCGATCTTCTACATCACCGTCGGCACCGGCATCGGTGGCGGGTTGATCATCGACGGGAAAATTTACCGCGGAATTGGACGAGGCGCGGCGGAGATCGGGCACCTGACATCGTTGCCCGGAGAGACAGTCGAATCGATGGCATCGGGCAGCGGTATCGCCGGGCATTTCGGCGACACCCTTTCGACCTTGCAAATCGTCGAGTTGGCGCGCACCGGAGACTACGGCGCTTGCGAAACGATCCATCGGGCCACCGATTCGCTCGCCGAAGGCATCTGTACGGTCATCAAACTCCTCTGCCCGCGCCGCGTCATCATCGGTGGCGGCGTGTCACTGATGGGGGACGACCTCTTCTTCGACCCCATTCGGAAGTACGTCGCCGAACGCGGCTTCAAACCGTTCGCAGGGCTGACGGAGATCGTCCCAGCCGCGCTCGGGGAGGAAGTCGTCGTCCACGGGGCACTGGCGTTGGCACGCCAGCACTTCGGCGGGTAGAATGACCGCACGAACGGAGACCGCATAATGGCGACCGCTACTTTAAATCTGGCAGCACCGGCGATCCCGCGTCTGGTGACCGTAGATGAGTTCTGGGATTTCTGCCAACTACCCGAGAACCAATGGCAGAGCTACGAATTGATCCGCGGAATGGCGGTTCCCAACTCACCGGCGAAGAGGTGATCCCCGGTTTCCGAGTTCGCGTCGCCGATCTCTTCCGCTACTCCTTTGAAGCTCGCCCACCCGCATCATGACCATTCAGATCAAATTCTGTGGCATCACTTCACCCGAAGATGCCCTCTTCGCCGTCGAAACCGGGGCCGACCTGATCGGCCTCAACTTCTCATCGCATTCGGTGCGTCGGATCGACCTCGTTAAAGCGCGAGCCATAGTCAGAGCGCTGCCCCACTTCCAAAACTTCACCGGCGTCTTCGTCGAGCAATCGTGGGACGAAATCGCATCGATCAACCGCGTGTTGAAGCTGATGTATTTCCAGAGCTACTCATCGCCGTGGCCCGCCGAGCGCTTCACCCCCGCCGGGCACATCGCCGCCTTCCGAGTCCAATCCGCCGAGGACATCAATGGTCTTCACGCCCTGCTCGCCGTTTCCCGCAAACCGATGGCCGTGCTCGTCGACTCGTTCGTGGCGGGATCGATGGGCGGCACCGGCCACAAGGCCCCGTGGGAATTGCTCGTCGGGCGGGACTTCGGCGTGCCGTTGATCCTCGCGGGCGGGCTGACTCCGGAGAACGTCGCCGGGGCCATCCGCACCGTGAGGCCGTGGGGCGTGGACGTCGCCAGCGGCGTCGAGAGTTCGCCCGGTCGCAAAGATGCCGGGAAAATGAAGGCTTTCGTGCGGGCGGTGCGGGCGGCCGAAGCGGCGCTCTAGAATAACCCCGTCGCAAGGAGGGGAAGCATCATGACTCAACGTTACTGGCTCGGCGTCGATCTCGGCGGCACGAAGATTCTCACGGGGCTTTTCGACGACCGGTTGAATCTGTTGGCCCGCAACAAGCAACCGACGGGGGCCGAGTCCGGGCCGGCGGGCGTCTTCGGCCGGGTCGCCCAAGCCGTCGAAGCGGTGCTCCGCGAAGCGAAAATCGAATCGTCGCAAGTCACCGGGATGGGCTTCGCGATCCCCGGGCAGATCGAACCGGGCAAAGCCTTTGTGCGCTTCGCCCCGAACCTCGACTGGCGCGATGTCGATTGCCAAGCCCTGCTCCCGGCGAGTTGGCCGTGGCCCGTATTCCTCGAAAACGACGTCCGCATGGGCACCTACGGCGAATTCGCCCACGGAGCCGCCAAAGGGGCGAAGCACGTCTTCGGCATCTTTGCGGGCACCGGCGTCGGCGGCGGATTCATCCTCAACGGCGAACTCTACACTGGCTTCAACGGGCACGGGGGCGAGATCGGGCACATCGTGCTCGACTGGCAAAAGGGGCTTACCCTCGAAGCGATCGCCGGGCGCAAGAACCTGATGAAGCGGGCCAAGGTGATCTTGGACGACGCCCCCAAACGCGTCCGCAAAGAATGGAAAGGCGTCGATACCGAGAAGGTGAAAAGCTCCCAGCTGGCCGAGTTCTATCTCAAAGACGATCCCGTCGCGGTGACCGTGATCGACAACGCCGCGAAGGCCATCGGCGCCGCCATCGGCAGTGTCATCAACCTCATGAGCCCGGAAGTCATCGTCATCGGCGGCGGCGTCACTGGGGCCCTCGGCGAGAGTTTCACCGAGCGGATCTGGGACATCGCCCAGCGCTACACGCTGCCGGGGGCCACGGCCAATATGAAATACGTGGTCGCGGCGCTCGGGGACGATTCCGGAATCGTCGGTGCCGCGGCCTACGCCCGCTCGAAAGTCGAGGCCCACTCGTGAAACAAGAATGGCGCAGCCGCTACAACTTGGCGGTGGAAGCCGCCCGCCGCGGCGGCGACTACGCCAAGGCGATCTACGATGCCACCTTCCAAGATCGGGCGGCGCTCGAAGTCATCCGCAAGGCCGATGACAGCCCGGTGACACGCGCCGACCGCGGCGCGGAAAAACTAATCCGCGAACTCATCGGTCGGCACTTCCCCGGCGACGGATTCCTCGGCGAAGAATTCGGCGGTCAACCCAGTTCCACGGGCTTCCGCTGGATCATCGACCCCATCGACGGCACAAAGTCGTTCGTCCGCCACGTCCCCATTTGGGCGACGCTGATCGGCTTGGAATTCGAAGGCGAGCAGATCGCCGGCGCCGTCTACATCCCGGTTCTCCGGCAGATGTACCGGGCCCTGCGCGGCGACGGTACCTACCTCGACGACCTGCGGATTCGCGTCTCGGATACGCCCACGCTGGGCGAGGCGATCCTTTGTTATTCCAGCATCGGCTGGTTCACCCGCGCCGGCAAACAAAATACGTTCCTCAACCTCTATCAGCAAACCGGTCGGCAGCGGGGCTACGGCGACTTCTTCGGCTTCGCACTCGTCGCCCAAGGGGCGGTCGATTTGATGGTCGAACACGGCGTCAGCCCGTGGGACGTCGCCGCGACCAAGGCGATCATCGAAGAAGCCGGGGGCACCTTCACCGATTGGGACGGCACCCCCACGATCCACCGGCCCGATGTGCTGGCGACCAATGGCAAGCTCCACGCGGCGGCGCTCATCCTCTTGAAGGATTAGGCCGTTAGGAATCGCCCGAGTTCACCGCCGCGCGATTCCGCAGACGGTATTCACGTAACCGAATAGCTCTCGCTCATAGCGCGCTTTGTTGAAAGGCTCCGCATTTTTCCTCGCCTCGGCGGGATCGAAGGCGCCGCGTTCGCGCTCGAATCGGCCGATCGCTTCCACCACGGCATCCGCCGTTTGCTCCCCAAAGAACAAACCCGTGGGATTCGGCACGCCTAAGCCGCGAATCGTTTCGGTAGCACCGCCTTTCCCGTATGCGATCACCGGCGCTCCGCAGGCTTGGGCTTCCACGGGAACGATGCCGAAGTCCTCCTCGGCGGGGAAGAGCACGGCCGCACAGCGGCGGAAGTAATCGCGGATGACCTCGTCCGACTGCCAGCCGAGGAAGGTCGTCGTCGAATCGGCCTTCGCTCGCAGCTTCGCCGCTTCTTGGCCCGTGCCGATGACCACGAGCCGTTTGCCGAGCCGGCGGCAGGCGTCGATGGCGAGGTCGAAGCGCTTGTACGGCGCGAGCGCCGACACCACGAGGTAGAAGTCTTCGCGCGGCACGTCGGCCGGAGTGTAGAAGTCGGTATCGACCGGCGGATAAATGACGACGCTTTCGCGGCCGTAACAATCGCGGATGCGCTGCCGGATGGTTTTGCTGATGGCGATGAAGTGCGTTACACGGCTCGCGGTGCGGAGATCCCAGTTCCGCATTTGCTTCAAGATGAGGCCGATGGCCCGGGCTTTCAGACCGCCCCGGAAGTACGAGCCTTCCATGTGCCAAGCGTAGCGCATCGGGCTGAAACAATAGCAAATGTGAGGCACCCCACGCGGCGGTCGCGCCGCCTTCGCGACGCAGTGGCTGAAGCTGAGGACGAGTCCGGTGGACACGGGGATCGGCCAGCGTGCGGCCCACGGCATCAGCGGCAGCAAGTAGCGGTAATAGTTCGCCCAGCCGGGCAAAGTATTCAACCAACTCGCCCGCGGTTTTAGCCGCTCGATGGCCGCGGAGACGGACCCCGGCTTGTGCAGCAGCGT
>Ga0105045_10005669_pt1 | contig 10994 bp, 9 predicted proteins | sample MAT02_FD_78089 | JGI IMG/M metagenome (GOLD analysis project Ga0105045, IMG submission 78089) | Freshwater microbial communities from Lake Fryxell liftoff mats and glacier meltwater in Antarctica - MAT-02 (megahit assembly) | ecosystem: Environmental > Aquatic > Freshwater > Ice > Liftoff... | reverse complement strand
CTAACGAAGAAAAAACATCAAAACCACCCCTCACCCGCTTCTCGTGCTTCGCACGAAAAGCGACCTCTCCCCAGCGGGGAGAGGCAAAGAGGGTTGCTGCGAAATAGGATTGTTTTGGCCTTAAGTTGGTGGCATTGGGCGTAAGCCCGCCGGTTCGTGCGTGGCATTATTGTCTCGTGGCAATGAACCCACGAACGGGGCCGCGGTTCGACATGATTTCGGCACGCAATGCTGTGAAGTCCGGGCGTTCCAATTCCGTTTGTCGGGTCACCAAGTAGATGCCATCGCAACTCGCGGTGGTTGCATCCGTTGCGGGGAACTGGCTCCAGACTCCGCCATCAACGACGACCCAATCGAACCACTGCTTCAGTTGCGTGAGCAGCTTGGGGAAGTCCGAGAGCATCGCGGATTCGGTAGCATCAGTCGGCGTGCCAGATGCCAGCACATGCAAATTCAACAACGGTGTCGGTTGCAATGCCCAGGCGAGCGGCAGCGTTTGCCCCAGCACTTCGGCAAGGCCGGGCGTTTCTGCAGCTGAGAGTCGACGTGCGATGCCGGGCCGGCGGAAGTTCGCATCAAGCAACAGCACGCGATGGCCGAAATCGTGGGCGAGCGTGGTAGCGAAGTTCAACAAAACCGTCGTGGTTCCGGCGATTGAGGATGCCGCAGTGAATAGCGAGACCTTCGGGCCGGGTTCATCGTACTGCTTCAGAATCTCGTCGCGCACCATGCGGTATTCCGCACTCACGGGATGATCTGGGAAGTGGTAGGTCACGATCTCCGGCGCTACGCCAGAATCCATGACGCGCATGCCCTGCTTCGGAAAGCGATGGAACGTGACGGACAGCACGCGCGATTCCATAGGCAGAACTGCGGGTTTCTCCGGTAGGGTGCCTACGTTGGTCATTGTGGGCTTTGGGAGCGGTTCCGCGTGGAGAATCGGTGGCGGAGGCGCAAGCCGTATCGTCGGCTTTGCGACCGAAGAGACGACCCCTTCCGGCCCGCCGACTTCCACGAACGGAACTTCACTCGCGGCTTCCACGGGAGTTGATTCCACCTGAAGAGGTTCATTTCCGCCCGTGATAATCCGAAACATACGGCTCATAGTTATTCGGCCTTGTAACTGGAATGCTGTGCGATGGGGGAAACACTTCAAGCAGATTTTCTGCGCGATGTCGGCTTGCTCGGTTTGGCGTGGAGCGGTCGCGGAACCTGCCCCGGATGGGGAAGCAGTTCCTCGATCTCCATACTCGCCTCGGTGGCAATTACTGGGGGTTCAACTTCTTCTTCCGATTCGGATTCTGCTTCCGACACCGCGAGACCGCGTTCTTGCAGTGCCACGAGAACCACTTCTACATCAATCGTTTCAAGTTGTTCCGCGTGGGCGAATTCCAGGGCGAGAGTCGCAACCTGATTCATAAGCCGAGGAATGCCATGGGTATTCCGCACAACCATTTCAATCGCTTCAGCATCCCAGTCGAGTTGAGCAAATTCCACAAGATTATGCAGATACTGGCGTGATTCTGCGGGAGTCAGCGCTTCGAGTCGGGTGCGAACGCCGATGCGTTGCGCGAACCCGGCAAGCTCGGACTGCGTAAGGCGTTCGCACAACGCAGGTTGACCAACTAGCAGAACGAAAAGTGCTTGCGCATCGGTGGATTGGTAATTGGCCAGCAAACGCAATTCTTCGAGCGATGCGGGAAGCAGGTGGTGGGCTTCGTCGATGAGCAGAACCATCGTCTGCTGTTGATGGAGCGCATCGAGAACTTCTGCAGTGACCGCAAGGCGTTGTTCGTGTTCGCTGAGGCCGACATACGGTTTGCCGAGGTCGAAGAGAATCGCTTGAAACAGTTCTGTGGGCTTCATGTTGGGCGAAGCCTGCACCATCACGCGCGGAACATCGTCGGCGAGCGATTGTAGGAAACGGAGGCCGACGAACGATTTGCCGGTTCCGGGTTCGCCGATGAGTGTAGCGAACGATTCTTGGCTTTCGGCTGCGCGACGCAGGGAAGCAAGTACCGTTTCTTGTTGTTTCATGAAGCAAATGGAAGGTGAAGGGAGACGTGCCAGACCAAGTGGAGTCGAGTTCATGGCTGGCATCCTGCGAGCGCGGAAAGGCAACGACAAGCATTGCGACACATTCTGAGATCGGCGATTGCAGGCACTCGACTTGAGTGCGCCATGAGTAAGTTGACATTTGGCAAAATGCGTAAAGAATCAGCGGAATTATATTTCAATTGGCATGAGATTTCGACTTGCGGAAGAACCCCATCTTCCGATATATCTTCACCTCGCAATCAGCTGCGTGCTGATTTAACATGGGCTGCACGGAGGCGGCGGATGAGCAGGATGCTCTCCTTCTTGGGTGCTGGCGCGCGGAGCGTTCCAGTCTCAACATCAGGCCCACTATTGGGCACGGGGTTTACGTCTCGATCGCGGCGCGCTGCGCTAGAAGCGATGGATGCGCTTCTGCATCGAGAAGATGTCCCGGCTGAGCTTGCGGCACCAATTCACCGCCAGGCAGCGAATTATTATCTGGAAGCCGAGCAATACCGCTCGGCACGACAACACCTGCGCGCACTCGCTCGACTCGAACCCGATTGCGCTCAGGTGCATTACGATCTCGGCCGCGCTTGGGAACTCGACCCTTACGGGTGCGATCGTCGCGCGGCACTCCGCTACAAAAAGGCCACCCAGTTGAACGCCAGCGAACCGAAATCCCGTGCGGCTTTGGGCCGAGCGCTCGTCCGCATCAACAACGTGACCTCAGGCGTGAATGTAATGACTCGCGCTGCTGAAGCCGCCCCCGCCGATGCTGAAGTCCTCGCCATCGTCGTTGAGGGAATGCGAGAGGCGGGCCGACCCGAACTGGCTTTCGATTTTCTTTCCAAAGCGTTGTTTCAAGCTCCTCAGAACCGCGAATTGAAGCATCTCTGGGAACGTGCTCGCTACGATATGGCACATTCTCGGCAGAAAAAAACAGCACCGAACGCCATCCGCGATCAGAAGCCGGGGAATCCTAAGGTTCTGCCATTCTTGCGGCTCGCCCAAGAACCCGGCAGCAACACCCGCCGCGATGATGCTTCGCACGCACCTGCCCCGCACTTCATCAAAATGCCGATGAAGAAGAGCTAACGGAAAAGAGCACTGGGTTCTGAATAATGATCAGCGTTAGCGAACTGGTGTGGGCCGGTATACACGACCACACCACTATCAACTAATACGCATATCGGTCCGAAACGGGGACACATTCCTCGATGTGATATTCACGCATGTCGATATTGCCCGCAGAATTGTAAGTGAAGAGGGTGAACGCCTCCTCATCGTTTAGCGGGAATCAGCCGAACCTTATGGACGACATTTCGAGATGAAATCGGGAGATGCAGGAGTTTGCGCAGCAAGAAAAAAGTCATGGACGAGTCGAATCGCGGATGGTCGGAAGCGATCTGCTGAATTCAATAAATTGAAACATTGAGTTGCACTGGTGCTGACACTTGGCGGGGGACCTGAGTCCCCTGTTGGTCTTCTTGAACGTTTTTTAGCAAGAAACAGTGGGTTTACACCCACCGTCTGCCTAACCCTTCCGGCTCGGAAATCGGCTTTTAGTTCACTACGGCGAGGATGTCGTCTTCGGTCATGATGATGAATTCATCGTCGCCGACGTTGACTTCGCTACCGGCGTACGAGGTGAACAGCACGCGGTCGCCGACCTTCACTTGGAACGAAGCACGTTTGCCATCGTCGAGCAATTTCCCTTCGCCGAGGGCGAGAATCTTCCCTTGCTTGGGCTTTTCCTTGGCCGAATCGGGCAAGATGATGCCGCCAGCGGTTTTGGAATCGGCTTCCATACGTTCGACGACAATCTTGTCGTTCAAAGGAATCACTTTCATCGGTGGTCAACTCCATTAAGGTGTGGGTGGTGGCGGTGGTTCCGGCTCGGGCAGGGGACCATAAACAAGATCCAAAGCACGGGCCAGAGTGTGAAATACGAGGTTTTTATTCAACGGTTTCGGCAGCACGGTATATACATGTGCTTGCAGAGCCTGCCGAATGACATCGCGGGTTGCGGCGGCGGTCATGAGAATCGCGGGCAAGAGTTCGTTGAACACGCGCACTTGCTCAAGCGCTTCCAAGCCGGTCATCCGTGGCATGTGCATATCAAAAAAGACCAAGTGAATCGTTTCCACTCGTGCGATTTCGATTGCCTCTTCGCCGCTTGTCGCTTTGATCGCTTCAAATCCGCGATCGGTGAGCAACGAGGCCAGCGTTTCGCGGCTTCCTTTGTCGTCGTCCGTCACCAGTATCGTGAAACGGCGGTGCGGCACCGTCGATTCAGGAGTGGTGGTGGGTGTGTCTATGTTTTGGTTTACCATCGTCTTCGCCTCTCCGGGACTGAGGCGACCCGGCGAAGGAAACTACACTAAGCGATTGAATCGCAAGTTCGATGCCGTGCCCGTGCTTTCAGCGTGCCGAAGCGCAAGTGCTTGCAGTGTCTGGCTTTGCGGTTCGAGCACGTCCGGGAATTGTACCTGGGATTGCCGCCATTTCTGGCAGTTCGCGCCGGTTCGGGTGCCACGCTGGCAGTAAGGAAAGTCTACTACACGTTTCGGTGGCACTCAACCTCAACTGGAGGCGGGTGGGGAGTGCCACGCTCAACCAAAAAAAGTCGTTTCGCATTCCACCGCCCCACGCTGCCGCATGGGGCTACACACGACGGCCCTAACGGGCGTTAAAAACCGCTGAAAGCCAGTCTTTTTCTTCCGCCGCGGAGCGGCCTGGCGTACTTAGCCCCACGCGGCAGCGTGGACGGGCTTCAATCATTTACCCCGCTTTCTTCCACATGTCGCGGATGAATTGAATTCCCTGTGTGTAAACTTCATCTGGCGAGGGGAAGAGATCGCGCCAGACTCGCGTCGCTGCAGCCAAATCCGGTAGGGCACGACCAAATGCTTCAATGACGAGCCAGCCATCGTAGCCGGTGTCCTTCACGGCTCGGAACGCTTCTTCCCAATGCACCTGGCCGGTGCCCGGCGTGCCGCGATCGTTCTCGCTGATGTGAACGTGAGCCATGACCGGCGCAACGGTCTTCACGGCGCTGGCTTGGCTCTTCTCTTCGATGTGCGCGTGGAAGGTATCGTACATGCAGCGGAAGTTCGGGTGATTCACCGCTTGCACGAGTGCGAGTGCATCCTTCGCCGTGGTGAGGAAGTAGCATTCAAAACGATTGAGATATTCGATGCCGAGCATCAGGTTCGCCGCTTTCGCCAGCTCCGCAGCTTGGCGAAGCACATCCGCAGCACGTTGCTTTTCATCGCTGGTGGGGCCGGTGCCGCTGAACACGCCGAGTGGGGAGTGATACGGCCCGACCAATGTTTCGCTACCCAGAACATGATTCATTTCAATCGCCCATTTCAGGCGATCGAGTGCTTGGGCGCGAACGGCAGCATCGGGGCTGATGGGGTTCGTCTCCGGGTTCATCACGGTAACGGTAGTGCATTTCAACCCTTGCTTGTCGAGTTCCGCGCGAATGGTTTTATAATGTGAGGCGTTGCCGTCAAAGAGCGGGATTTCGACACCGTCGTAACCTGCAGCTTTGATCTTGGCGATCGTGGGGAAATCGGCATCCGTTACGTGGCCCGTCCAGAGCAAGAGATTCATACCGATCTTCATGGCAAACTCCGCGACAAGAGAGAGAGGAGCAAGTTCAGGGGAACGGCAGCATTGTGCGAAGAAGTGAACGCGATGGCAAGTGCGGGACCTAAAAAGGGGACGGGCACCTTTTTAATTGAGGCAATTACTTGAAACAGCTCCGAGGGGTTTTACAGCTCGGGGGTCTGGCGACCCCCGCTCAGAAGAACTTGTGTGGTAGCGGAGGTTAGGCCACACTCAGGTCGTCGCAAGCTTTTTCGTAGCTCTCTTCGAGGGCCAACGGGATCACGAGCCTGGGCGTGAGCCACAAGGGCAGTGTCGGCAGTGGTTGGCCCACCGCCAAGGTGTGCGACCACGTTTCCAGTTTGGCTCGGCGTTTCCCCTGCAACCAGCGGCACGATGCAGCGTAGATTGCAGGCGGCTCGGCTCCCATAGTCGGATCCGCGTGCCCGAGGAACGCCATCAGTTCCGTGTACAAGTTGAACTGGCGGGTAGTCACCACATCTACGATGCTGACCGCGATTCCCTTTTGCAGAAGTGCCGCACACTTGCCGACGAATGCGTTCCTCGTTTCCGGTCGATCTTTGTTCGCCGGGCTGACCAGTTCGATGACTGCAACTAGTGTCCGCTCGCGTTCCGCATCGTAGATGCGAATCTCGAATTCGTCGTAGTCTGGGATCTCGGTTTCGACGGCGACGCTTGGTTCAGCGACGTTCCAGGTAGCTGTGGCAACACCGCCTTCGCCGGCGGTGTCCGAGAAACCAGCCTGGGCATCGTCGCGTTCGTAAGTTGCAATATCGACTTCGATTTGCGACCCAAGATGAACCAACGGTGCGGACACATAGCCCGGTGGGAGTTGTTTCTTGAGTTGCTGAACGATGTTCGCTGGCCACATGCCGTGGATTTCCTGCCAGGAAGCACGGCGACTGACGGGCGGTCGGAAATGGTCTCGAAGCGGCATGGTGGAATCCTCCGGTGGCCATTCTACACGACCGCTACCTACAACGAAAGACGGGCAACCCCGAAGGGCTGCCCGTGGTGGGTTATCGTGTCATCGAGCCAAGCTTAGTTGCAGCCGCCACAAGGTGTGCTGACAACTGGGGCACAAGGATCGGAGCACATGCGGCCTTGGAACAGGCGGCCGAGCAAGTTACGCAGAGGGCGGGGTTGGCAAGGATCTTTCATGATGCCAGCGAAGCCGCTCGCAGTTGGGCAGCAACCACAATCTGCACCACTTCCACCAATCGACGAGCCACGCGAGCCGAGGTTGAAGCAACCGCGACCGTTGCCGAAGCCGGTGCTCGAACCGAAGCAACCGCTGTTGCAAGGATCGCCGCAGCTTGCCGAGGTGTAGCGAGGGGCACGCACCGTAACCGGCACTTGCACTTGCACGGCCACGCGGCGAGGAACGCAGACCGAAACCATTTCCGTGACCGTGCGAGGAACCTTCACGCAGGTCGTGTAAGGCACTTGACGGCAGACGGTGCTGCAGACGCGGCGGCAAACCGTGGTCGGCTTCATCGTCGTCACGGGGACAGCCACTTTGCGGGTACAGGTGACTTGTTCCATGCGTGTGACGCAGGTCGGAACTTGGCGAGTCACTTGCGTAGGAACCATGCGTGTGACGCAGGTTGGAACCTTTTCTGTCACCGTTTGGCGAACCATACGGCAAACAGTTGTTGGCACGTTTTCCACAACCTTTTCTGCGATGCGGCGAGTCACTTGAGTCGGAACCATTTCCGTAACCGTGCGGCGGTTGTAGGTCGTGACGGGCACTTGTTCCGAGACCGTTTGGTAACGAGTCACGGTGCGGGTGCGGGTTTCGCCGGGGGTGCGAACGATGCTGAGTCGGCCACCCATCTTGGAGAGCAACGAGCCACCGGTGCCGAGGCCACTAGCACAAGGATCGGCGCAGGGGTCACATGCTGTTGGGCATACGGGAACACGTTCCAGGCGGAAGCCACCGTGTGAGCAGTAGGTTTCGCATTCTTGAACAGGAACGCGTTTCGTGACGCATTTCGTCGTGGTGCAGGGTTCGCACACCGTACGAGTAACGGGTTTATTCACGGTTTCGCAAACGGTGCGATATACAGTGCGGCAAACCTGGCGATTAACAGTTTCCTTCACGGGAACCGTAATCGTTCGGCAAACATCGCGCATGACGGTTTCTTGAACCGGCTTCATGACGGTGCTGCAGACGGTTCGCATCACGGTTTCGCGGACCGGTTTGCAGACGGTGTAGGGTTGATCTTGATACGTCATCGTCGTGACGGGTCGCATCACGGTTTCTTGCACGTTGTTCCACACGCGTTCGGTCACGTTGCGAACTTCGGTGCGGGTTTCGTTCTGATAAATCGTGCGAGTGACTGGCCGTTGAATAGTTTCGTTCACAGTCTCGTAGCGTGTGACGGTGCGGTATTCCGTTGTGGTGCCGCAATCTCCGCTCGTGCCGCTCGTGCTGCCGAGCAATCGTCCACCGAATAATCCACCGCCGAGCAATCCACCACCCGTTGAACCGCTATAGCTGGTACAACCGCAGTGTGCTGCTTGTGCCGACGAGCTTCCCCAAGCAAAGGCAGCGAGAACCGCTGCGGCCAAGGGTACACCCAAACGCATCGTCATGATGGGGCCTCCTGAATAAGGCAGGCTGCCCCCGCGGAATACTTCCGTGGGTACCGAAGCGAATGCTTCAGTTCTGGCTTCCTGCCGCTGTTAGTCTCGAACTGCATGATCGACTAGCTTGGATTTTGGTATTCCACCAAACCAGACGGCATTCTGTTCACAGCACTTATCGGAATGGCAGCAATCCCAGAACGAGATGCGATGTCGGCTTCGAGCGAAATACCACTGCGTTTGCATCGCATCGCATCGCTCATGCGGAACGTGCGAGGTGGTGCGGTTGTAGCGAAAGGATCGATGGAAACGCGGAGAAAAGGGGACGGGCACGAATGGCTTACTGCCTACCGCTGTCACTATTGACAAAGGAGCAACGACGTATTTTAACCGTTAACTGGTTTCTGGGGTTGTAGTTATGGCGTGATGGGCGAGAGGATTCAGTCGCCCAACACTCACCGCGTCTCCGAATCGACGGGCGTACCAAACTGTCGATTCTGTTCCAGTTTGCTTGAATTCCCAGCAGTTCACCACATTAGTCATTTTGTCAACGGTGACAGCGGAAGTATCAATCCTCGCCGCGCGGAGAATACGTACCCAGTATGTATCTTCTTTGATGGTTTCATACTTGGCCTGTAGCCGAGTTGCTCCGCCTGCTCACTGGAACTTCAGCTCGGTCTTGGGCAGCAGGGCTTTGATCTTGGCCTGCGTTTCGGCGGTGAACGGCTCTTTGATCGGCACCAGGCGCAGGGACTTGAGGAAGGCGAAGTCCTTGAGTACGGACAGTCGATCGTCAGGGAGCGGGACTTTGCCGAGTTCGAGACTTTCGAGCTGTTTCAGACCTGCGACCGCCTTCAGCTCGGCATCCGTCAGCTTCGTCGCGTTGTTCAGCGTGAGGCGGCGTAGTGTGGCAATATCTTTGATCAAGGGTATGCTTTTAGCCGATTCGAAGCCTTCGCCGAGTTGCAAATACTCCAGGGGCAGTTTCGCGAGATGAACCAGCGCCTCGGGCGTGGCTTTCAACGTGCCGATTTCGAGGCCCTTGAGCTTGGTGAGCTTCGCGAGGTGGACAGCACCGGCATCCGTGAACTTCGCGTGTGCGAGGCTGATGCTTTCCAGGTTCGGCAGATGATCGCATAGCTCCTTCAAGCCTTCGTCGTCGATGCTACTGCCACGGTGGCTGACTTTAACCAGCTTGGTGAAACCCTCGAACTTGGCATACGCCTTGCCTGTGATCCGCGTACCCACGAAGGAGAATGTTTCCAGGTTCTTCAGGCCGGCGAGCTGCTCCATTCCTGCGTCGGTGAGCTTGCCGTTGTTGGTGAATCGTAGGGTCTTGAGGCGCGTGAGCTTCGCGATGTGGGGCATCCACTCGTCGTTGAACTTCGTGGAGATGACGTTGAGCGACTCCAGCGTGGTGATGTGGCTGAGATGCTCGAAGAAGGCCGCGTCATAGGGATCGTCTTTGCGATGGTCGTGCGGTCCCGCACCTGGCACCGCGAGATCGACGAGCTTGAGGCTCTGCCCGTCCTCGGTCTTTTCGACTTTACCTTTAGCGGCTGCGACGGTGCGGGTGACGGCTTCGACGTGCGGGTCCAGAGCGAAGGCGGTGGATGAGAGGGCGAGAGAGGCGAGGATGGCGAGAAAGGGTTTCATGGTCTCGGGTCTCATGGCATAGGGTCTTATAGTGGCTTGGAAAATTGGTCGGGTGAATGACAGGCGGTATTACTCGCGCCCGTGGAACTGTTCTTCCAGCGGTAGCGCGACGACTTTCCACGTGGCCGGATAGAAGCGAACGATGCGTTTTGGGCGGTAGCCTTCGAGCAGCATGTCGCATTTCACCCGGATCTGCACGCCGCTGCTGCCGGGTTCGAGGGGGACTTTTTTGTTGTCGAGGATGTTGCCGCCCTTGCGATCGTTGATCGGGTCGTAGGTCATGAGGCTCTCGCGGGCAACGGCGATGGTGCCTTTCGGAGCGGACGGATTCTCCGGCTCCTTGGAGAGTGGCCAGCCGATTTTGTCGCCGTTCGTAAGGGCGAGTTCAGCCAACAGCTTGGGATCCACCCCGCCGAAGAACGTGATCGTGACGATTTGTTTCTCGTCGTCGACGGCGTTCACCCAGCCAGGCAAACCGCGCTCGCGGATGTGGATGCGGTGGCGTTCGAGTTGGTTCGCAGTGAACAGCGCGCGGGCCGGTTCGTCGAGCCAGATGTCGGTGATGCGACCGGGGCCGTAAAGAGTAGCCCAAGTGAGATTGAAGAGCACGGTCTGGCCGGGTTGCAACGCTTTGAGATCCGCGATGGAATTACCTTTGAACACACGTGTGCTGGCGAGCAAATCGAATATCTTCGGCTGGCCACTGGGCTGACCGTTCTGTTGCAGTTTGGCAGTGAGCTTCTTCGATTCGAGATCGACGGCATCGATTTTCCAAAGCTGTTTCTGCCGCGCGTGGAAGGTAAAATCGTCCTCGATGCGGAAGCAACGACGAAACTCCCACTCGGGTGTCTGGCGATTATTCGGGGTGTCTGGTAGTGGTGTCTTGTCGTTGGGATCGCTGAGGTAAAACAACCCGTGCAGGTGGGTGCCGAGGGGGATGTCCTGCAAGGCAGCGGGTGCGCCCTGATACCAAATTGAACCATACGGCAACATCGTCGCGGACAGCGGCAAATCCCAAAAGCCCCGCTGCTGACTATCGTTACGGTCAACGCGAATCTGGAAGCGCCGCTCCAGGT
>Ga0105045_10005668_pt1 | contig 10996 bp, 13 predicted proteins | sample MAT02_FD_78089 | JGI IMG/M metagenome (GOLD analysis project Ga0105045, IMG submission 78089) | Freshwater microbial communities from Lake Fryxell liftoff mats and glacier meltwater in Antarctica - MAT-02 (megahit assembly) | ecosystem: Environmental > Aquatic > Freshwater > Ice > Liftoff... | reverse complement strand
TTACTTTTGGGATATTGGGTATGCGGAACGCGCGGAGGTTGGGGGTGCAATAGATGAGTAAGGAGTATTGAAGACTTCAGCAAACGCCAAGTTCAACCTGTGAAATAAGAATCGAAGTGAGCGCTTTATTGTGTGTTTTATTAAAGTAGTTTAGACATTTCTTTTTTGGAAATTATGTGGAACTGCCCTGCCTGCCGCCGAAATTTCAAGGTCAATAATCAATCACATTATTGCGAAACAATTGATATCGGCGAACTTTTCGTTGGCAAACCAGACGAACTGGTTGTAGCTTTTGATGATTTGCTGCACCTAATCGCTTCTTGGAAGCCCAATACTTTTGGGGCATCTCGGCATACCGTGGTCTTTACGAGTAAAAAGGCCTGGTTGATAATAAAGCCAATGAAAAAAGAGCTCGATCTGAAATTCTATTATGCCACCCAACTCGACTCTCCCCTATTCAAAACCATTACCGATTATTCGAATAAATTCGCCCACCACATTAGAATCGCGCACCCCGATCAATTGAGCGATGAAGTGATGGGGCTGTTGAGGAAAGGGTATGAGTATTCATTGAAATAATTAGCAATTATTCCATTACCTTCAAGTTTGCCAAGTCATGATTTATTATTCGATGAACGCTAATGCTTCCAATCGAGATGAAACCTGATAAATTCCAAAACAAATACCGCATACCTTCAGCTCGCGCCACATGGTGGAACTACGGCTGGAACGGGGCATATTTTATAACTATTTGCACCGCCAATATGCGGCATCTTTTCGGAGATATCAAAAATGGTAAAATAAACTTCTCGCACCTTGGAATTATTGCTGATATCCTCTGGCACGAAATTCCCCATCATGCTTCATGGGTGGAACTAGGCGATTTCGTAGTGATGCCCAACCACCTGCATGGAATTTTGATTTTGAATAAACCCAATGGACAAAGATCTGGAATCGAACGCGGGACTGGAAATCCGGATAAGATTGGCGTTGGGAATGATGAAATTTGGATCGGGAATATAGGAAATAATGAGAATCGCAGGAATGATGGAAATGATCGCTATAAGACCAGCGGCGATGCGAATAGCGCGAATGAAAATGGCGGCCATGGAATTGATGGGAATGATAAGAATATTAATGATCGGAATTCAAATAGCGACGATGGAATTGAAAGCGATGGAATTGATGGAAATGAAAAGAATATAAATGATAGGAATGGAAATGATAGGAATGGAGATGATAGAAATGGAAATGAAAGGAATGAAAATGGCGGCAAGGGAAATGGCGGCGATGGAAATGATGGGAATGATGGGAACGGAGATAATAGGAATAAGAATGGCGGCGATGGAAATGGCGGCGATGGAAATGATGGGAATGGAGATAATAGGAATAAAAATGGCGGCGATGGAAATGGCGGCGATGGAATCGGGGGGGATATTGTACAGACGTTGCATGCAACGTCTGTACCCATACCCCAAAAAAATCGCCATATGGCGGCCATTTCTCCCGAATCCGATTCCATCTCTACGATCATTCGATCCTACAAATCGGCGGTGACCAAACATGCCAATCGGTTGGGATTGGAAAACGGTTGGCATCCACGATTTCACGACACTATTATTCGCGATGATCGCGCCTACCAAAAAATCTCTAATTACATTGTAGCCAATCCTGAAAATTGGAAAGGAGATAAATTTCACTCTTAGAATTTCTGAGGTTTACAGACTTCCAAGCTCTCAAACCTTTAAATGCCAAAAAAAATGATTGCACAATTTTCTACCCATCACCTTTTATCGTAATATTGCAATATAATAATCAATTCCATGGGAATTACGAAATCTGAACTTTTTACTGATCATCAAAATGATGTGGCAAATTTAGCGCGCGTCCTTGCCCATCCAGCTCGAATAGCCATTCTTCAGCATATTGGGAGTCAGCAGACTTGCATCAACACCGATTTGGTTCAAGAGCTCGGTCTGGCTCAAGCCACCATCAGTCAGCACCTCAGGGAGCTCAAAGAAGCAGGATTAATTCAAGGGAGTGTAGAAGGGGTACGGCTGAACTACTGCATTAATTCGTTCGCTCTCAATAAAGCGAAACTAATTCTTGAAAACTTCTTTTTCGAAATAAAATCTGCCGCCAACGGCAATTGCTGCTGATATCTCACCTATGACAACACCCGAAATTCTTGCTTGCCTGAGCCTTGCTGTTTCCATGGTTTTACCAGCTATATCTCAGACTAGCCAAAGCTGTAGCCTTGAATACGGCACAATTTCACAACCACCCATTGTTGAGCCTATGAAAAATGATTTTAAACCTGAACTGTATCCTACTCTGGATCGATATGTAAGCCTACTACTTCCGAAAATGGCCAGTATTGACGGCGACAGGAAGGTGGTAATTGAAGAAATAGCTAATTACATTTTTGAACGACTTTCTCAGAAAGAGCAAGCCAATTTAACTTTCATTTGCACGCATAATAGTCGTAGAAGTCAGCTAAGTCAGCTCTGGGCTGAGACGGCAGCTTACTATTATGGATTGGAAGCAGAAATAAACAATTACTCCGGCGGTACGGAAATTACGGCCTTTAATTTCAGGGCTGTATCAGCGTTGGAGCGCTCTGGGTTTCAAATCGAGAAGTCAGCTGGCAACAATCCGCGCTACGAAATAAAATTTACCCAAAACGCTCAAGCTATTGGGAGCTTTTCCAAGAAATATGATGATGTCACTAATCCGAAAAAAGACTTCGCCGCCATTATGACCTGCTCGCACGCCGATGAGAGTTGCCCATTTATACCCGGCGCCAAATTGAGAATTGCCTTGCCTTATGATGATCCAAAAGCCAGCGATGGCACTGCCGATGAGAAATTGATATACGATGAGCGCTGCAGCCAAATAGCACTTGAAATGTTTTATCTCATCAACCAAGTCTCTATTAAATTTCAAAGTGCCAGATAAACGGCACCAAAGCCGCTTACTATGCGCAAACTTGTCTGGATTATAAGGGATTGTAGGCTTTAAGAGCAATGAAAAAACTGAACTTTCTCGACCGCAACCTTACCCTATTCATATTCTTAGCGATGGTGCTCGGGGTGGCAATAGGCTACTTCGTACCTTCCACATCCGCGTTTGTCAACTCCTTCAATCTAGGCGCAACGAACATTCCCATAGCCATCGGACTGATCTTAATGATGTACCCACCGCTGGCAAAAGTAAATTATGCCCTCTTGCCCAAGGTGTTTAAGAATACCCGTATTCTCGGTTTATCATTGGTTTTAAACTGGATTATCGGGCCGATATTAATGTTTCTGTTGGCAATCCTTTTCTTGAGCGATTATCCCGAATACATGGTCGGCCTGATACTTATTGGTTTGGCGCGGTGCATAGCTATGGTATTGGTATGGAACGATCTGGCTGAGGGAAGTAGTGAATATGGAGCTGGTCTGGTAGCGCTTAACAGTATTTTTCAAGTGTTTGCTTATAGCTTTTACGCGTGGATTTTCATCACAGTTTTACCACCCTATTTTGGGTTCGATGGGGCTATCATAGATATTTCCATTCAGTTAGTTGCCGAAAGTGTCGCCATTTATTTGGGAATTCCTTTTTTGCTCGGAATTTTGAGTCGGTTGATCTTTGTGAAATGGAAAGGCGAGCACTGGTATCGCACGGTATTCATTCCGCATATCTCGCCCGTTACGCTCATCGCATTGTTGTTCACCATCGTGGTGATGTTTTCGCTTAAAGGTGGACTCATTGTGCGGATTCCATTCGATGTGCTCCGAATTGCGCTGCCACTATTGGTTTATTTCGCGCTGATGTTTTTCATTGGTTTCGCAATTACCAAAATATCTGGTGCCGATTATTCCAAAACAGCCGCTGTAGCGTTCACCGCCGCAGGCAATAATTTCGAGCTCGCAATTGCGGTGGCTATAGCCGTATTTGGGCTGGACTCCGGTCAGGCTTTTACCGGTGTTGTTGGCCCGCTGGTAGAAGTGCCAGCACTTATTTTACTGGTACGCGTGTCATTTTGGCTGCGAGCGCGGTACTTTGCCAATACCGCGTAGGGATTTTTGAAGGTTTATGGAAATGTAGAGCAAAGTTTAAATTCTAATCCGCTTCTCACGTGGCTAATGGAATGAATTATCCATTCCATCTATAAGTCTTCCAGAAGCTTTTCAAATCACATTTTGATTTACCCTTTTAACTCACGATCTCTCAATATGATTCGGATCGGGTTTGCACTGAGTTTCTTTCTTTTTCTCTCTTTTTCTCAAGCACATGGTCAGATCCGAGAACTAGTCAAGACCTTTGGTGCTTTTGAGCAGAAAGGGCAGTTTGACGATGCCGCTAAAACCGCGCTATCAATAATTGCGCATTGGAAAAAGCTGGGAGTTACTGATAGGACCAATTACTATCGCTACAAGCGCATCCATATGCTGGGTCGGGGAAGCCCATTATATTGAAGCAATCGGTGAAATTAAACCGCTAATAAATGAGCCGGAGGCGCTTCCCGACTTGCCTTCCTATATGGGCCAGGTGTATTACCCGACTGCCCGCGATCAACTTTTTCAAGTGGACTTTGCGAAAGCCGAGCTATTCTGCGACAAAAGTATAGGCTTTGAAAGTTCTCGTCCCGATACAGATACCCTGACTTCAGCAAAGTCGTTGGAGTGGAAAGGAATTCTGTTCAATTACATGGGCAATATGGAGCAAGCCGTATTCCTGAATGAAGAAGCGCTTAATCTCCGCCAGGCCATTTTCGATTCATCGGCAAAAGAAATAGCCTACAACATCAATTCGCTTGGCTCCATTTACACCGACTTAGGAGATGTTCAAAAAGGAGAGAAAGCCTATCGCGATGCATTTCGAATATTCAAATTGTAGCTCGACGAAAACCACCCACATACTTGGAATGTCGCTTCCAATTTAAGCGCTTCATCGGGTAAATTAGGAGATATTAAAGGAGCCATAGAAATGCTCAGTTTGTATATCCGTGTGCACGAAGAGCAAGGCCTTTACCACGATTTGATGAGCGAATACTTAAATATGGGTGCGTATTACAGCTCGTTGAATCATGCCGATAGAGCCATGCCTTATATGCTAAAGTCGTTTGTTATCGCCGACTCTATCCTTCCCGAACCCCACTTCAGCAGGGCAAATATTTACGATGGCATCGGAGGTCTCTATATCTCTAAGTCGAATATCAATAAGCTGATTCGCTATTAACCCCGGCGCTCCATGAGCGGGATGCCCTTGGAGCAATCGAAGGTTCAAAGACTGGCCAAAGTCGCTTTAATCTGGCACTTACAGCTCAATCGCACGGTGACTTAGAGCGAGCTGCTGCGCTTTACAAAATTTCCTACGAAGAAAGGGTTGCAGTATTAGGCTTGAGTCATGCTTTTACACTCAACTCCTTATTTGGACTGTCCGATATACAATTCACCAAGGGAGATTACGCCACCGCCATTGCGAATTTCAAGACCTGTTATCAGCTGTACAACTCCAAATTAACCGGCCATTACAAAAGGTCGCTCGAAGCTAGCCTCAGCCTGGCACAGGCTTATGATATCTCCAACCACCCCGATAGCGCATATCAATATTTAAAATATGCTCGGGCCGATGCGCTTCACACGAGCCCCGGCGATCTTAATCTCTCCGCTCTATCCAGATTGGAAATACTGCTAATTCACCCCATGGTACTTAGACTCATGACATTTCACGCTGAATTTTTAATTGGCCACTTTAGCTCGACAAATAAAAGCCAAAACGGGAAGCATTTGAGCTATTAAAAACTTCGGATGCCTTCGTCGACAAGCTTTGGCCATTTTTGGTTTTTGAAAATACCAATGAATATTTGATGGCAGATATACAGGCCATTCATGAGCGGGAAATAGTTTTAGAGACTTTATTCGACATGGTCGACGGCGGCATGACGCAATGTTATCTTAAAAATCTGGAGCAAAGTCGATCCATCTCCATTCGTGCAGCGCTTCAAAACAGGAGCGCAATGCAATTTGCAAATGTCCCGATTCGGTGGTAGAAAAAGATCGAATTTTTCGCGAAAAACTCCGCTACGTTCAAGCTCACAGCGCGAACGACACAGATGGCTATTGGCAGAAAGTACAGTTCGAAACCCTTCAGGCATGGACGGATTATCAAAAAGAATTATCCACGGAATACCCAACATGGTACGCAACCCGCAACGAGAGAATGATCTCGAATGAAGAACAGATATTATAGGAAATAAGAAGTTCTGACGCATCCTTGTTGATTTACTATGCGGTAGATGGAATTTTAAAAGTGTTGAAATCAAACGGCGAAAGCTTCCAAATGATCTCTTTAGAAGTCCCTGCTTCTTGGGCAGATTCAGTCATCGCATATAGATCCGTTACCGAATTAAACCAAAATCCGAGACGTATTGCACGCCTCGGGTATTACCTGAATCAAATACTTTGGAGTCCTGTAAAAAAGATTAAAAGAGCGCGTTATTATATTGCCCGATGGAGTTTTTCATAAATTGAACTTTGAAACTCTGTTGAGTTATCCACCCGCAAGTTCGAATTACTCGGATTGGCCATGGTTACTTAAGAAGCACAACATTCTACTTCGCAACTCACTAAACGCCTACTCGGCCAATCGGAAGAAGAATATTCCTGGGATTCTTGCACTTGTTCCTGGTTTTTCTGACGAAGTAAATGCTAAACTCTCTGCTGATTCCGGGGTTGACGATGAAAGAAAATTAGCGTTTGGAAATTTTGTTCAAACTCCGTTTTCAGTAGAATTTGCAGAGTGTATAAATGCTAAAGGCAAGTCATTGATTGGTCTGGAAGCCAATGTGGAGAATTTTCGAAACCAAGGCAAATACGCCGAGGTGCTTCAAGTTGGCACCACGCCATAGTGAAAAATTGCGATCCGCTGGGGAGCTACTGGGCACTCACCCCTTCGCTCGACGGATTGGATGATGGCTACCTGCATGCCTACGAACTTTTTAACCAGCGGCTCGCCGCAAATTTAGCTATGCTCACAGCCTGCGAAACTGGTTTGGGATATTATCGACAAGGCGACGGTGCGATTTCCTTGGCCTACGCCTTTGAATACACCGGCTGCCCGAATGTTCTCCATAGTTTTTGGAAGATAGACGATAAACAATCAACGTGGATCGTCAGTCAATTCTACACCCATTGGGAAAACCCTATAAACTTCTCGAGCCCATTGCGAAAAGCAAAACTCGACTACATCCAAAAGTTTCAAGGAGAACTTGCCGCTCCTTATTATTCTGGTGTTTTGGTGCTCACAGGCCAGGACGGGCAGCTGCTCAAGCGTCAAACTGGTGGTAGCTTGTTGGCGCACTTCTCACAGTTCTATTGGCCGCGACTATTTGGTTTTTGATGCAAAGAAAACGGCGGAAGACCGGAAGTGTATTTTAGTCTGTCTTGAATTTCCAAACCTGAATGCTTCAGAAAATTCTTGAATTTACACTCGAATATTTCCCAAATACTAAGCAATAAAAAACCCCTTCCAATTGCTTGGAAGGGGCTGAAAATTTCAAAGGCAATAATTATTTAGTAACCAGTACTTTTTGAGCATAAATCTTATCGGCTGTATCAATACGCAAGATGTATTGACCTGCGGCCAATTTATTGGTTTCAACGCGAGTCATACCATTTACGACGTTTATTCGCTCAACAATACGACCAGCCAAATCCATTAGCGTAAGGGTAGTATTGGCGATGTTTCCGTCGGCAAAATTTACAAGGAAATGGTCATTAGCTGGATTCGGGTAAACACTAATATTTGTGTTAGAAGAAACGTCTTCAACCGATACAGTACCTCCAAAAGCTAAATCATCCCAGTAGTAAGTTTGTTCCCCAGCAACTGAACCTAAAGTCCCGAAATTGAAGAAAATAACCATTTGGTTATAATTTGCATTCAAATCTAAGGCAGGTTGCCCTGCAGCTGGGTTGTTAAAGTCGAAAACCAATGTTTCCCATTGCATAGCAACAGTCGTAATGGTTTCTGTTTCTGTTCCAGGCCCACCACCAGCAGTTTCAACTTTTAGTCGAACGGGTGTGTTTGCATTCGGGGACCATACGCGAACTGACATAGTAGTATTTCCGGCAGAAAAAGGTACTGGGTTGGCTAAAGCTCCACCTGGCACTGTTCCGGCAAATACTTCAGCTGTGTTAGAACGCACAGTTTGACCAACCATATTATTAGGATCAGTAGGATCCACTATGATTGTAGTAGCCGTTCCAGCAAAATCATTAAATCCAAAAGGCTCGCCGTCGAAATCAATCGGCAAGTCGTATGTATTAACGGTACCTCCGGTGCCACCAACGAAGGTTACATCATCCCAGAAGAAGGTCTGTTCAACCGAAGAAGCTGGAGGTTGCCCAAAATTGAAGAACATCACAATCTTACCGTAAGTAAGGTCAAAATTAAGACTTGGTGATCCAGTTGTTGGAATAGCAAAATCGAACTCAACAGTTTCCCAGTCCATTGCCACTGTTGAAATTGTCTCGGTTTCAACATTTATACCGCCATTTGTGCCGTTTTCAACTTTCAAACGCATAGGAAGCCCGGCGACTGGAGACCATATTCGAACCGACATGATGGTGTTGGCGGCATCAAATGGAATCGCTGTGGTAAATCCGGTTGGGTTGCCTACTGCTGTGCCTGCAAATACTTCCGAACCAGCCGTTCGAATAGTTTGAACTACTTTGTTACCAGCGTCAGTAGGGTCTGTGATAATTTCCGAAGCAGTGCCGGCAAAATCACCAAAACCGTAGTCGATCGATGTCGACTCGAAGTCAATCGGGAGGCTGACCTGTCCAAAACCGGCGGTACTGGCAGCTAAAAAGAAAAGGAGGATAGAATTTTTCATCATAAAAAGAGTTTTTTTTTAAAAGGTTTGAATCAGACTTTCTGATCCTTAATGTTAAGTAAAGGTTAAAGTTAGGAATATCTTTACACGCACAATCAAAAAAGAATCGCGCATAGTATGGTGCCGATAGTTCTTTTGTATGATTCAGCGACCTTTGCATCATCTCTTTCAATAACTCTCTTGGTAAGGATAGAAATATTCGAATGAAAATTTTGAGAAATAGGAGATTTTGAACAGGACTTCTAAGAAGGCGGCTGCCAAAAAGAATTTGGAAGAGGAAGTGACGCGGATGGTGGAAGAGTTCTGCGTTAGGCAATACTGATTTCTGGACTCCTGTATTACCTATTTCTTCATCATTCCCCAAAAATTGCATGGAGTGGAATTATGGGAGGAAATCAAGAAAAGTCCAAGTTTTAGCTTTAAAAGTCCAAGTCCATTTCGGATGGCATCAATAGTTTTGTCCAAACATCTACAAGAAGTAGATTTTTAGGTAAAGCATTCTGAGAAAGCTCTACTTATGAAACGCAAGCTCATGTGCAAATTATTGGTTCTTAACGCCCTATCATGTTCGGAACCGGCAGAGGACCGCTATACCCAGCAATCGCAGGAGACCGATGTATTGCGTCAGTTTGCCACGCATTATTCAAAGGGCGAGTGGGCTTCGATACAAGCACTGTATGCCGATTCGGCAAAAATCTACAACAACCAGCGGGAAAAAAATAGTAAACACCGCAAGAAGATGTCGACGAAATGGCCACCTTCGCATCCAATTTTTCGAGCTGCGGATTCGTGCAAGAATCGATTGAAACGGAAATGGTGCAAACCGATGAGGGCGAAATATGGGTGAATTTTTGGGCGGTCTGGGAGGGCACCATCGCTTCGAATAGAGAGAAACTGGAAATGCCCGTTCACCTTACTGCCCAATTTGTGAAAGGAAAGATTGTGAAAGAACATGCGTATTACAACACGTCCGAAATTATTGCAGCCATGGTGGCCATTAGTGTGATGCAAACTGACACCACCAAAACACCCTGACTCTACTAATCCGATAACCATGAATAAAACAACCCAATTTCTAAGTACGCTTCTGATAAAGGTATCTTGCCAAGAAAGGCAAGTTACCACCGTATAAATGGAATCGGTCAAGCCAAACCGCCAGCTCGAATATGAAGCTCCCGAGTATTTCTATCTGCGACCCGAAGTTCAAAGAGCATTCGGGTATTCGCGAGCCGTCCGACTTGGTAACGATACTGAATCTCGGGAGCAGTATGTCTAGCCGACGCCAGAAATACGATTCCTGCAAAGCAATTTGCCAGCGTATTATAATTCGGGGTGAAAGAGTTATTGCTGTCGCATTTATAATCGACCACAATTTGAAAGTCCACATGCCAAAGAAATAGGCTAGAAAAGTTTGTCTGGATGCGTCCCCATGGATCGCGTGGACATACTTTTCATAGCTTTATCATTTCAATTTTTCGCTTTCATTATGCTGACCAACCGACCCCTTAGCCCTGTCGCCAAAAGCGACCGAATTCTATACCTTGACATCCTTCGGGGCATGGCCATTCTGTTTATTTTTCTTGCCAATTCGCTTCCTTTTTCGGGCTGGTGGGAATTCACCGCAGCGGAAAGAGACGCTCTGTCTTTTCCTCAGCTCGACCATGTGTTGGAAGTATTGTGCACTATCTTCATCGATGGCAAGTGGTATTCGGTTTTTTCCATCCTTTTTGGCATTGGCCTTGTAGTTCAGATGCATAGTATGCGCGAGCGGACTGCATCTTTTTCGCGCTTTTTTACCCGGCGAATGCTGGGCTTGCTACTCATAGGTGGCCTGCATCTTTTCCTTTTATGGCCCGGCGACATCCTTACACTTTACGCTTTAATTGGCTTGGTTGCCGTTGCTTTTCGCAATGCTTCGGATAAAAGACTACTACGGCTAGCCATCTTTCTACTTTGCTTGCCCATCATAAATTGGCTGGTGCTCTATGTGCTAAATTGGAATTACGTTGATCCGCTTTTCGAGTGGTTTTTTATGGAAATAAAAGTCCTAAGCGGAGGGCGTGAAGATGGATTCCGCTGGATGCTCGAGAATCAAGATGTAAGCCTTTTTTT
>Ga0105045_10005666_pt1 | contig 10997 bp, 9 predicted proteins | sample MAT02_FD_78089 | JGI IMG/M metagenome (GOLD analysis project Ga0105045, IMG submission 78089) | Freshwater microbial communities from Lake Fryxell liftoff mats and glacier meltwater in Antarctica - MAT-02 (megahit assembly) | ecosystem: Environmental > Aquatic > Freshwater > Ice > Liftoff... | reverse complement strand
TGGGAAACCCGATCGATTTCGAATGGCACGACGGCGCACTGTGGATCGCATCCACCCGCGGCATCTCGCGCATGACGTTGGCCGCCGACGGCACGCTCACCAATACCCCGTTGCCCTGGACCGAGTTCGAAGGCCACGCGCTTTACTCCACCGATGCCGGCCTGCTGGTGGGTCTGCGCGAAGGCCTGCTGGTGCTCGACCCGGGCGCCACCGTGCCGCGCCGGCTTTACGGCGATGCCCAGAACGGCGTGTACACCGTCAAGCCCTCGCGCCACGTCGAAGGCCTTGCCTATGCGATGACGGCCACCGAACTGCTGCTGGTTCGCAAGGTGGACGGGCGCTGGCGGCTGCAGACGCGCCTCCCGCTGGGCGGCATCAGCATGTTCGGCATGGAGGAGTCCGCGGCGGGCGTGCTGTGGCTGGGCGACAGCCGCGGCCCGCTGCAGCGCTGGCAGCTCGATCTCGACGCCGGCAAGCTGGTCGAGCGCGAAGTCTTCGACGATGCCCGCGGCTTGGCCGTCGACGCGCTGTCGGGCACCAGCGTGTACCAGCTCGACGGCCGCATCCATGCGGTCAGCGGCAGCTCCGGCTTCCGGCTGGAAGGCGACCGCTTCGTCGCCGACGTCGCGCCGCCGTTCACCCTGGTGGACCGCCCGTACGAACTGTCGGTCGAAGAAACCCCGCTGGGCGACTATGCCTACACCTCGCGCCAGCTTTGGCACCGCGCGGACAAGGGCGGCGAGTGGCGGCCGCTCTACCCGGGAGAACAGCGTGCCGCCGGCTACTCTTACCTGCGCTATGGCAGCGACGGCGTGCTGCGCGTGTCCACCTGGAACGGCATCCTGCAGTTCAACCCGGGTGAGCCCGCGCCGTTGCCGCAGCCGCTGCGGCTGTCCATGGAAAGCGTGCAGGCGCGCAGCCCCGCTGGCAACAGCCTGAGGCTGCCGCCGCAAAGCGGCACCACGCCGGTGCTGGTGCCACCGGGCAACAGCCTCAACATGCGCTTCTCGATGGTCAGCATGGAAAGCGGCGCGGAGTTCCGCTACCTGCTCCATGGCGTCACCCCGGACTGGAGCAGCTGGACCGACCGCGACCTGTTCGTGCGGGCCCTGCCGGCGGGAGACTACGTGCTGGAAGTCGAGGCCCGCACGCTCAACGGCCGCCAGGCGCCGTCGATGAGCTACCACTTCCGGGTCGAGCCGCGCTGGTACGAGCAGTGGTGGGTGCTGGCGCTGGTCGTGCTGGCCTTGGCCAGCTTGGCGGTGGCCGCCACGCTGTGGGTGGTGCGCCAGCGCACCGAGCGTTTCCTTGCCGACAACCGCCGGCTCGAGGCCCGCATCGCCGAGCGCACGCGCGAACTCGAAGAGGTCAACCGGCAGCTGGCCGAGCTGGTGACCGAAGATGTCCTGACCGGCGTTTCGAACCGCCGTGCGCTGGAAAACGGCCTGCGCCGCGAATGGTTCCGCTGCCTGGACCAGCGCCGCCCGCTGTCGGTGCTGATGATCGACGTGGACAACTTCAAGGCCTACAACGACGCCCACGGCCACCTGGAGGGCGACGTGCAGCTGCGCGGCATTGCCCAGCGCCTGCACCAGCACCACGACCCACAGCGCGAGCTGCTGGCGCGCTATGGCGGCGAGGAATTCGCGCTGCTGTTGCCCGGCGTGCACCAGGCCGAAGCGATGCGCCGCGCCGAGACCCTCCGCGCTGCGATCGCCGTCAGCGACGCAGGCATGACCGTCAGCATCGGCGTTGCCGGCTTCGTGCCGGAGGTGCAGGCCGATCCGGATTCGCTGATGCGGCGCGCCGATGCCGCGCTGTATGCCGCCAAGCGCGCCGGCCGCAACCGGGTCGAGGCCGATGCCGAAACCGGCTGATCGGCGCCACCCCGCCGCCGCGCGCCCCGTGAAAACCTGCCCGGTCTGCGGCCGAGATTTCCAGTGGCGCAAGAAGTGGGAGCGCGACTGGCCGCAGGTGGTCTATTGCTCGGATGCCTGCCGTCGCGGCACGCCGCGCTGAGGCCGGGACCGCTGCGGACGGACCGCGGCGAGGGTCAAGGGTTGCTGCCGCCGTCGCCGGGCGTGGCCTGGCCGCCTGGCGCATCCTTGCGGGCCTGCGCCTGGTCACGCAGGCGCTTGAGTTCGTCCGCGCTCATGATGTAGCTGACGTCGCGCGATTGGCTGGAGATGCGCGACGACACCCAGCCCAGGATCCACGCCACCATGAAGGCCGCCGAGCCGGCAACGAACACCAGCACGCCGAAAGTCGGCATGGTGCGGACCATGGCCAGGGCCAGGCAGGCCAGTGACGCCAGGAGATAGATCCAATGCATGGGGGCACCTCGTGTTTTGCCCGGAGTTTAGCCCAAGCCGGGACAGCTGCGGCAATACCCTGACAGCCTAGAGCAAGGGCGACAGCAGGCGGGCGCAGGCTTCGCCCAGCCGGCGGGGAAACGGCGCCGCCGGTCGGTCCGACTTCACTTCCCGGCAGCAGCGCAGGTCCTCGACCAGGGTGGCCTCGAGGGTCGAGGCCAGCGCACGGCCGTGCATCAGCAGGCTCAGCTCGAAGTTGAGCCGGAAGCTGCGGTGGTCGAAATTGGCGCTGCCTATCAGGCACAGGTCCTCATCCACCAGCAGGGCCTTGCTGTGCAGCACGCGCGGCCCGTACTCGAACACGCGCACCCCCGCGGCCAGCAGGTCGTCGTAGTACGAGCGCGCCGCCGCCGACACGACCACCGAATCCGAACGTGCCGGTACCATCACCCGCACGTCCAGCCCGCGCAGGGCCGCGGACGTCAACGCCATGCGCGCCGCCTCGCCCGGGACGAAATAGGGCGTCACCAGCCAGATGCGGCGGTTGGCCTGGTGCACCGCTTCCACCTGCACGCGGTGGATCGCCTCCCAGGGCGAGTCCGGTCCCGCCGGCAGCACCTGGGCCAGCACGTCGCCGGGGGCGACCACGGGCCAGAACCTGTCGTCGCGCAGCGCGGTGCCGGTGGCGTAGTGCCAGTCCTCCAGGAAGGCCAGCTGAAGCCAGCGCACCACTTCGCCCTCCAGCCGCAGGTGCAGGTCGTGGAAGGCGTCGCCGCGCACGTGCTCGTTCTCTTCGTCGGTGACGTTGATGCCGCCGGTGAACCCCACCAGGCCGTCCACCACCACCACCTTGCGGTGGTTGCGCAGGTTCATGCGCGGCCGCCACAGCCAGCGCAGCCGGACCGGGTGGAACCAGGCGATCTCCACGCCCGCCGTTCGCATCGGAGCCAGGAAGCCACGCCCGAGCCGGTTCGAGCCGATGGCGTCGAGCAGCAGGCGCACCCGCACGCCGCGCTTGGCCGCGGCCACCAGCGCGTCGCGCACCTGCGCGCCGGTGCGGTCGGGCTCGAAGATGTAGTACTCCACGTGAAGGTGGTGGCCGGCCCCGGCGATGGCCGCCAGCAGCGCATCGAACGTGGCACCGCCGCCCACCAGCAGGTCGATCCGGGTGGCGGTGCTGGGCGGGAACCCGGTGGCGGACCGGCCCAGGTGGGCGATGGTGGTGCAGTCGTCGCTGGCCCTGAGGCCGGGGGGCAGCGTGTCGTCGAGGCGGGCGCGCGTGCGCGACCGCCGCAGGCGCTGGCGCTTGATCCGCTGCGGGCCCAGGAAATGGTAGATCACCAGGCCCAGCACCGGCAGCAGCGCCAGCGACAGCAGCCAGCTCAGCGTGGCGATGGGCTCGCGCTTCTGCAGCACGATCCAGCCGGCCAGGACCACCAGGTAGACGACCCACACGCCCACCAGCGCCGGCTTGAGCACCGGCCACAGTTGCTCCAACGACATGGCGCCTCCAGGAGTGCCCCCACCGGCGGCAAGTGACCGCCGCATTGTGCCGCACTTGCTCCCCCGGGCGGGCGGCGGGCGGGGTGCGGCCATGTGCGCTACCGTACATAGCGCGCCGGGGGGGCACGCCTAGACTGGGAGTCCCGGCCGCCACGCGCCGCATGCCCGTGACCCCGACCCGCCATGAAGCGCGCGTTTCCGCCGCACACCAACCACCTCATCGCGGCGCTGTCGCCGGAGATCCGCGAGCGGCTGTTGCCGCACCTCGAGCCGGTGGACATGGCGCTGGGCGAGGTCGTCTACGAGGCCGGCGACGCCCTGCGCTACGTGTATTTCCCGATCGACTGCATCGTCTCGCTGCTCTATGTGATGGAAAACGGCGCGTCGGCAGAAATCTCGGTGGTGGGCAACGAAGGCCTGGTCGGCGTGGCGGTCTTCATGGGCGGCGAAAGCACGTCCAGCCGGGCCGTGGTGCAGAGCGCCGGCTCCGCCTACCGGCTCAAGGGACAGCGGCTCAAGGACGAATTCGGCCGCCACGGCGAACTGCTGGCGCTGATCCTGCGCTACACCCAGTCCCTGATCACGCAGATGGCGCAGACCGCCGTGTGCAACCGGCACCACTCCATCGACCAGCAGCTGTGCCGCTGGCTGCTGCTGTCGCTCGACCGGCTGCCCGGCAACCGGCTGACGATGACCCAGGAGCTGATCGCCAACATGCTGGGGGTGCGCCGCGAGGGCGTGACCGATGCCGCGGGCAAGCTCCAGCGGCTGGGCATCATCGAGTATTCGCGCGGACAGATCACCGTGCTCAACCGGCCTGGCCTGGAACAGCTCAGCTGCGAGTGCTATGCCGTGGTCAAGCGCGAAACCGACCGGCTGCTGCCGGTCGCGGGCTGGAGCAAAACGCACAAGCACACCGCGCCGGCCACGCCGGCCGCGTAGCGTGTAGGTGCACCACCGCACGGACGGCCGGCGCGGCGACGGCCATGCTGAGGCTGCGGGAATGCACAGCGCCGTTTCCGCGCCAGCCTTGGCTCGGCATGCGCTTAACGGGTCACCACCTTGCTTACCCCCACCACCCCCAACCGCCTTTTGGCCGCATTGCCGCGCAACATGCGCGAGCGCATCACGGACGAAGCGACCACGGTGGACATGGTTTTCGGCGACATCCTTGTCGAGCCCGGCCACACCCAACGCGGCATCTATTTCCCGCAGACCGGCTTCGTCTCGCTGGTGGCCCGGGTCAAGGGGCATCCGCCGTTGGAAATGGGGCTGATCGGTACGGAAGGCCTGCTGGGCGCCACGCTAGCCTTGGGCGTGGACACCGCTCCGCTGGGCGCCGTGGTGCAGGGGTCGGGCACCGCCCTGTGCCTTGCCACGAGTCGTTTCAAGCGCTGTGTGCAGGACAGCCCGGCCTTGGAAAAGCTGCTGCATCGCTACCTGTACGTGGTGATGGCCCAGTTGGCGCAATCGGCTGCGTGCGCGCGCTTCCACGAGGTGAGCCCGCGGCTGGCGCGCTGGCTGCTGATGACGCAGGACCGGACCGAAGGCAGCCAGCTCCACCTCACCCACCAGTTCCTGGCGGACATGCTGGGCGTGCGCCGCAGCGCCGTGACCATCGCCGCCGGCCAGTTCCAGGACAGGGGGCTGATCAAGTACACGCGCGGCGACATCACCGTGCTCGACCGCAAGGGCCTGGAGGCGGCGAGCTGCGAGTGCTATGCCTCCACGCGCCGCGACTACGCCGGGATGATGGGCGCGGAGGAATAACGGCCGCCGGCAGGCCGGTCACCGCGCGGCGAACAGCGTCTCGGCGCGCTGGAACAGGATCCAGCTGGTGGCGATGTACTTGTCTTTCCCCTCGGGCCGGTTGCCGCGAGGGGTGTGGGTGAATGCCGCCGGCGCGATCAGCAGGCTGCCGGCGCGCGGCGCAACCTTGCGGCCTTGGTAGAGGAACTCGGTTTCGCCGGCCTGGAAGCCGTCGTTGAGGTAGATCGTCCACAGCACGTGCCGGTGCAGCGTTTCCGCCGTCGGGTCGCGCGGGAACAGTTCGCAGTGCCAGTACGGGTAGCCGCCCTGGCCCGCGGTGTAGCGCTGCAGGTTGATGGCGCCCGGGCGCAGCACCGTGCGCACCAGGTTGGCCAGCGCGCCGTCGTCCATCGCGTCGAAGTCTTGCGCGGCGATGCGCCGGGGCTTGCCGTCGGCGCCGGTGACCTGGAGCATCAGCGGCGCGATCAGGGCATAGCGGTACTTGCGCAGGTAGGCCAGCAGGCCGGTGAACACGGCGTTGTTGAGCGCGTTTTCCGCGTCGCGCCATTCGGGCTGGCCGCTGAGCTGGATATCGCGGCTGTCCTTGAGTTCGGGCAGCACGCCGCCGCCGACCTTGCCGGGCACCGCGGCACCGCTGGCCTCGAACGCGGCTACCAGCTGCGCGCAGGTCTCGGGCGACAGCGCCCCTTCGTAGACTTCGATGAAGTCCGCGCCCGCGTGGCTCACCCGGCGCTGTCCGCGGCGTAGAAGCCGGCGTGGTGGCGCACCGCCTCGGCCACTTCGTTGCGCGAACCCAGCATCACGGGCACGCGCTGGTGCAGGCCGGTGGGCGTGACGTCGAGCATGCGCCGGCGGCCGGTGCTGGCGGCGCCGCCGGCCTGCTCCACGATGAAGCTCATCGGGTTGGCTTCGTACATCAGGCGCAGCTTGCCGCCCTGGGCGCGGCACTTGCCGTCCATCGGATAGAAGAACACGCCGCCGCGGGTCAGGATGCGGTGCACGTCGGCCACCATGCTGGCCACCCAGCGCATGTTGAAGTCCTTGCCGCGGGGGCCTTCCTTGCCGGCCAGCAGCTCGCCCACGTAGGCCTGCATGGGCGGCTCCCAGTGCCGCTGGTTGGACATGTTGATGGCGAATTCCTTCGTGTCCGGCGGGATCTGCAGGTCGCGCGCGGTCATCACGAAGCTGCCCACCTCGCGGTCGAGCGTGAACGCATGGGTGCCGTGGCCGACGGTGAGCACCAGCATCGTGCTCGGGCCGTAAGTGGTGTAGCCGGCGCAGACCTGGGCGGTGCCCGGCTGCAGGAAATGCTCGTCACCCGGCGAAGTGACGTCGTCCGGGCAGCGCAACACCGAGAAGATTGTGCCCACCGAGATGTTGACGTCGATGTTGGAGCTGCCGTCCAGCGGGTCGAACAGAAGCAGGTAGTTGCCGCGCTGGAATGCGTCGGGGATGAGCTGGCTGTGGTCCATTTCCTCCGACGCCAGGGCCGCCAGGTGGCCGCCCCAGGCGTTGGCTTCCAGCAGGATGTCGTTGCTGAGCACGTCGAGCTTCTTCTGCGCCTCGCCCTGGATGTTCATGCTCTGCTGGCCCGGGCTGCCGGCGTCGCCCAGCACGCCGCCCAGGGCGCCCTTGCCCACGGCGATGGAGATGGTCTTGCAGGCGCGGGCCACCACTTCGATGAGCAGGCGCAGGTCGGCGTTGATGCGGCCGGCGTGCTGTTCCTGGATCAGGTAGCGGGTGAGCGAGATCGGCGTCATGGCGGGACCGGGCAGCGGCTGAAGCCGGCATTGTCCGGGCTGGCGCCGGCCGTGCAAGCCCATGGCAGAATCGGGGCATGCCCGCCTTCGACCTCGACACCGCCAAGGCCCTCGCCACAGCGCTGGCCGTGGGCCTGCTGGTGGGCGCCGTGCGCGAGCGGCGCAAAGCCGATGCGGTGATCGTGGCCGGCGTGCGAACCCACGGCCTGGCGGCCATGGCCGGCGCCGTTTCCCTGTGGATCGACCCCTTGGCCTTCGCGGTGACGGTGGCCCTGGTGGGCGTGTTCGTGGCGCTGAGCTACCGCCAGACCCGCGACAGCGACCCTGGGCTCACCAGCGAAATCGCCCTGGTGGCGATCTGCCTGCTGGGCGGCCTGGCCATGCGCGCGCCGCCGCTGGCGGCCGGCCTGGGCGTGGTGATGGCCGTGCTGCTCTATGCCAAGCAGCCCCTGCACCGCCTCACCCGAGAAAGGATGAGCGAACGCGAGGTGCACGACGGGCTGGTGCTGCTGGCCTCGGCCCTGGTGGTGCTGCCGCTGATCCCCGACCGCACGCTGGGGCCGTTCGACGTGTTCAATCCTTCCGTGCTGTGGACGCTGGTGGTGCTGGTGATGGCGATCAGCGCGCTGGGCCACGTGGCGCTGCGGGTGGTTGGCAACCGCCGGGGCCTGGCCATTGCCGGGTTCTTCGCCGGCTACGTTTCGTCCACGGCCGCGGTGGCGGGCTTTGGCCAGAGGGTGCGCGAGACACCGGCGCTGCTGCGGCCCGCGGTCGGCGCGGCGATGCTGGCCAACCTGGCCTCGTTGAGCCTGTTCGTGCCGATCCTGCTGGCGGTGTCGCCGCCGTTGCTCAGGCAGCTGTGGCCCGAGCTGGCGGCGGCGGCGGCCCTACTGGCGGCCGGCGGCCTGCTGGGGCTGCGCGGCAACGGGGCCGACACGGTGCCGCCGCCGACCGCCGACACGAAGATGTTCCAGTTCCGCCACGCGCTGGTGTTCGCGGTGGTGATCGCCGCGGTGCTGTTCCTGTCCGCGGCGCTCAATGCCTGGGTGGGCCCGCGCGGCGCGATGGCCGTGGCCGTGGTGGCCGCGCTGGCCGAAGTGCATGCGGCCGTGGCGACGGTCGGCAATCTGTTCAAGAACGGCGTCATTTCGTCAGACGAGGCGCGGTGGGGCGTGGTCGGCCTGCTGCTGGCAAGCGGCCTGGCCAAGACCGGCGTGGCCTGGGCCAGCGGCGGCCGCGGCTATGCGCTGCGGGTGGGCGCCGGGCTGGCGCTGTCGGTGCTGGCCGCTGCGGCGGTCTTGGTTTTCCTTTGAATCACGGAGACAGGCCTATGCGCCAGGGATTGCTGTGGGTCTTGCTGCTGGCAGCCTGCACGCCAGCGCCAGTTCCCGCTCCCCTTGCCGAAGCGGCTGCGCCGCTGGAAGCCGCGCCCGCACCGGTACCGGACGCGGCAGTGGCTGCAGCCGATGCCGCGCCGGCATCGGCGCCGACGACGGCGCGCATCAGCGGCCGCATCACCTATCCGTCAGAGGAATTGCCCGTGATGCGCGTCTGCGCCGTGGACAGCACCGACCCGGGCAGCGCGGTCTGCGTGCGCACGCTGGCCCACCAGGACGCCTACCGGCTGGACGTGCCGGCCGGCGCCTGGTGGCTGCTGGCCTGGCCCCAGGACACCGGCACCGAAGGCGACCCCGGCCTGCTCAGCGCGGCCAGCGCCTGCCTGGCCAGCGGCGCCACGGGCTGCGACGACCACGCGCTGCAGCTCGTGCAGGTGCAAGCGGGCGACGTGCGCGACGGGCTCGACATCAACGACTGGTACTACGACCGCGGCGAATTCCCGCCACCGAAGCCGCCCCGGGACCCCGACGACGGCTCGGAGTAGCCCAAGGCGCGCGCTCAGATGATCCGCAGCGTGATCGCCTTGAGCACGGCGCGGGTGCGGTCGCGGGTGCCGAGCTTGTCGAGGATGTCCGAGACGTAATTTTTCACCGTTCCCTCGGACAGGAACACCGCCTTGGCGATTTCGCGGTTGGAATAGCCGCCGGCCAGCAGCCGCAGGATCGACACCTCGCGCTCGCTGAAGGTGTCGGTGGGCGCCGACTGGTCGCGGTAGGCGTAGCGCGCCCGCACCGGGTCGGTGGGCACCGGCGAGAGCAGTGTTTCACCGGCGGCGGCGCGGGTGATGGCTTCCAGCAGGTCTTCGGGCGACGCGTCCTTGAGCAGGAAGCCCTGGGCGCCGGCCTCGACGGCGCGCAGCGGCAGGGCCGCGTCGTCGAAGGTGGTCAGCAGCACCACGGGCGTGGTGTCGCCGCGTTCGCGCAGCGCGCGCACCAGGCCCAGGCCGTCCATCCCGGGCATGCGGATGTCGGAAAGCACCACGTCCACGCGCGTGTGCGCCAGCGCGTCGAGCAGGGCTTGGCCGTCGCTCGCTTCCAGCACCAGCGACAGCGTATCGAAGCCGGCCAGCAGCGCCTTCAGGCCGCTGCGCACCAGGGCCTGGTCGTCGGCCAGGGCGATGCGCAGCGGGGCAGGCACGGCTTGGCTCATGCGGCCACGGGCAGCCAGGCCTGCAGGTGCACGCCGCCGGTTTCCGTGCGAACGATGTCCAGCCCGCCGCCGACGGCTTCCAGGCGTTCGCGCATGCCGCTCAGGCCGTTGCCCGCGTGCACCGCGCCGCTGCCGCGACCGTCGTCGCGGATGTCCAGGCGCAGCGCGTCGCCGTCGCGGCGCAGCACCACCCACAGCGTATGCGCCTGGGAATGTTTCACGGCGTTGGTCAGGCCTTCCTGCACGGCGCGCAGCACCGCCTCGGCCTGGGCCACGGTGGCCACGCGGGCGTCGCCGGCTATTTCCAGCTCAAGCCGCGGCCGCGGGAACGGGCGCGCCAGGGTGGTGATGGCCGCGGCCAGGTCCAGGCCTTCGTCCTGGCGCATCTGCTGCACCACGCCGCGGATGTCGGCCAGCAGTTCGTCGGCCAGGCTTGCGCACAGCCCGATGCGCTCGTCGCCGGGAAAGCGCGGGTCGCGCGCCAGCGCGGCCAGGTTGATCTTGAGCGCGGTGAGCTTGTGCCCGGCCACGTCGTGCAGCTCGCGCGAAAGCCGCAGGCGCTCGGAGTCGCGCGCGCTTTCCGCCAGCAGGCTGCGGGTGGCGAGCAGGTCGGCGTTGGTGGCGGCCAGTTCGTCGCGCGTCTGCCCGGCGCGGAACGCGAACCAGGCCGTCAGCGCCGCGAAGCCCTGGAAGCTCATGTTCATCAGGGTGCTGATCATTGGCGAACGTACTTGCCAAAGGTCCTGGTAGATGAAGTACACGACGACATTCATGCCCAGGATGATCGCCACCGATAGGCGCGCATTGAACACGCGTACCAGCTGCACCACGCACAGGATCAGCAGGATCGGCACCGAGCTGTAGCGGGCCAGCACCATCAGCGCGAAGGCCAGGCCGATCTGCGCCAGCACCATCGCCTGCGCGCCGCGCGAGGCCGCCTGGCCCGATGTCACCGCCATGAACAGCGCCAGGAACAGCAGATGCAGGGCCACGATGGCGGCCAGCGGCACGACCATGCCGGAGCCGCCCGGTTCGTAGTCGATCAGCATTTCGAAACCGATCGCACCCCAGGCCAGGTAGCCGGCGAAGTTGAGCGGCGAGAGCA
>Ga0105045_10005665_pt1 | contig 10997 bp, 5 predicted proteins | sample MAT02_FD_78089 | JGI IMG/M metagenome (GOLD analysis project Ga0105045, IMG submission 78089) | Freshwater microbial communities from Lake Fryxell liftoff mats and glacier meltwater in Antarctica - MAT-02 (megahit assembly) | ecosystem: Environmental > Aquatic > Freshwater > Ice > Liftoff... | reverse complement strand
TCTTTCTGTATAGTTCCAAATTAATTTGGGCTAAAAATCTGATTATTCTACAACTAGCTTACCTTGCATCAATGCTAAATGTCCTGGAAATGAACAGATATAATCATACGTTCCTGGCTCGGAAATCGTAAAAGTAACGGTGTCGCTTTCGCCACCACCAAGTAATTTTGTGTGTGCTACAACCGACCCTGATTCAGAAGTTGGGATGTAGTCTGTGTCTTTCGCATCGGCAGCTTTCGCACCATAAGCATTGACGTCCGTTCCTAATGCTAAAACGATCAAATTGTGACCCATCACGGCTTTTTCCATTTTCCCCGTGTGTTTCAACGTCAATGTGATTTCTCCTGCCGTTGCACGAAGTTCGTTGGTGGAAAACTGCATTGCATCACTACTTTCGATAGTGATGTCGTTTGACGTGGCATCCTCGGCTGGATACAATTCTTCGGTCGCTGTTTCGTCTTCAGTTTTTTCAGCTTTTCCACCACAAGATTGTAAAGCAAATACGGCTGCAAGTGCTAAAAACGAAATTTTAAAAATTCTTTTCATAATAATAATTGTTTGTAATTAGGGTTAATATTAATTTACTTTAAATATTCAATTTTGGACTGAAAAGCGGTTGCAATTGTCTTTGAATTCTCTTTATCAATTTAATTCTGTAAAGATATAAAAGACAATTATGTCGGTATATGATTTTAATCATAAAGCCATTTTTATTTTAATTATTCAAGAAATTGCTTTTCAGACATAGCATTAAAAGTACGCCTTTTATGCTGAAACAACGGTAAAATAGTGTTAATTTCGATTTACTAGGAAATGAAAAACCTTGAAAATGAATTGCTTTTACAGTATTAATATTATGTTTGCGTTTTTGACATATTCGAATATTAATGCTGTTGATTGTTTATTATTTGAACTGGTTGGTATTTTACGAAGTTGGTTTTTATAATGTGACTTGACTTCTTTTTATACGTTTTCGCTGGATATTTTTTTAATAGGGCATAAGTGAAAATTTTACGCAAATTAAAACCTACTATTATTATGAAGACCTATTATCGGTCAGTTTTGGATGTTTTGTACAATTCGATGTCAATTGTTATTTCGCTACTTTCATTTCTTTTTTAATCAATGTATAATTTTTTGTTTCGGATTCTGGCATCTTGTTTCCGTCTTTATCTAATAAAACTAATTTATTTTCTTCGACTTGATACATTGTTTTACGCTCACTTAAATCCAATGTAATTTTAGAACCCGATTCGTCCCATTGGTACAAACCCTTTTGGGATGTTTTGTCTTTCTTATCACCTATAATTTTCGTTGACTGCATCACAAAGGTATTGTCGTTGTTAATAGTCAATTCTGTAAAAATTCCATCGCAGTCAGCACACGGGATTGTTCCTTCATAAATACCTTCCCAATCTATAGCATTGATACTAGTGTGTCCATCCATCCCTTGTTCTTCGTTTGCAATTTCTTTTTGGTCGTTAAAAATGTCGTTGTTTTTAGTTTCGCTTTTGCAAGACCAAAGAAACAGGAACGTAAAAATGGTTAATGACAGTGCCCTGTTTTTCATGATATTTAATTTTAGAAATTGACTCTCAAGGTAAGTCAATTAGTATTGAAACACATTAGAAGATTTTGGGACGAATGTTATAAGATTACGGTCTGAAAACAAAAAACAAGGAGAAAATTTCACTAGTAAATCAACAAAAAACAGCAACACGTTGGAGAGCGATTTTCTGTATAAAAAGAGTTAAAACGAACTGAAAAATTAAATTTAAACAATAAAAACGCCAATTATTAGATTATTAGGAACTTGTTTCTTTAAGTTGGGTTAAAATTCTTAATGTCTGGTACAAAACATAGCGATTGCAAGTTTGGTTATTCGAAAAATAGGAAGTTGCAGATTACAGTGATTGATTAGCAGAAAACAAAAAGTTCTCATCTAAATTGGAAGGTAGTTTATTTCCATTTGAATTTTTTGGGACGCTACTACATTGCAGCATTTACTTGTAGCCGAGTAATGAATTTTTAAAATTACCAGTCGCAATGCGCCGTCGTTTACCACGAATTTATCATTAATGATGAGATACTTTGGAGACGCGAGCGAAAATACATTATAAGACAGCACGACTAATTAGCCGTCAGTAGGCTAAAATAACTTACGTTTTACTTTATCAAAACGATGTAATCGCTCTTCTTATGTGGTGCATCTGGCAAATTTTACAGATGCACTACTTTTTGATTAACAAATTTTCCGTCAAGTAGTTTAATTTTCACAATGTAAACACCCTTTGCTTTATCAAAACGTTTTGAAAAAGTCAGACTATTTACGTCTGAATAGGATAAAATCTTACGTCCTGCGAGATCATAAATTTGTATCTCATCCATCGTGTTATTTGATTGAGCACGAAACTCACCATTGGAAATGTATGCAAAAGCCTTATTTACATTAAAATCGGTATTATCAAGCATTTCGGTCTCATAAACAACATCAAAACGCTGGTTGTCAGCGGCTGAAATTTGAAAAAAGAAATAACTGCTTTCAATCAAGTTGTGATATATTTCAAGTGTTTTGTCGTGCAAGTAAATAGGTTTATTTTCAAAAGTACCTTCGGTTGTTGCAAGGCTAATAGTAAAGGTTTCATCGGTTCTTTTATCCATTGACAAGGGCACAACATCAGTATTATCAAAGGCAGGGCGCGTCTGGATGGCTAATCGACCACCATTCAGCAGTGAGCTCAATTCAGAAGATTGACCTGAAAGACGGTAGGAGTCGTACCCGTTATCGAAACCTATTGTTCCATTGGCACTGTCATAAGCTATAAGAATTTGGCTAAAGGACGCTCCTGAGCCTTGTAAATTTAACCTAAACTTTCCATTGATTTGAGATTTATCAATGTATCTGGGTGTTGATGCATCAAAGTAACGCACACAATTATCAATAGTAATGGTAGCTGCCGTTGACATTGATTGTACGATAACAGAATGCATAGGCAAAATTTTGCCATCAGGAATAGTGCCGCCTGAAGTTGCAGCAACACCTCCGGTTTGATTATATGTTGCATAATCAGCATTGTTATACGAATTTCCTGATAACGAAGCTCTTGGCGTATTGTAAGTCCAATAATATAATGTTTTATAGATTTTTCCGTCCGTTAATTCCAGTAAGCGTTTGGCATTCATTGGAGAGGGATAGGGATTTCCGATATAAGTATAACCGAATAGATTGGGTACTGCAATGGTGAAGCGTCCATTTTTGGTCAAGCCTGCAATTTTTACATGGACATCTTCTTTTTGATTGTTCCAAGCTCCTATGGCAAGTGACGAACTGTAAGGTGCTTGAGTTCGTACCATTGCAGTAAATCCTTTACCCGTTGTGATATTTGCAGCGGTAGCATCAATGCCCTGCGTTCCTGAGGGGAGGTTGAACATTTTGAATGAATTGAAAGCGGAGCTTACTTGAAGACCATAATTACCATTGGTTGCCACATTGTTGCTATTCAGCAATTGACTGAAAAATGTGCTTGCATTGCTAATAGGATTGCTAAAAAAGGCGTAATCAAAGCGACGCATCTGTGGTGCAATCCGCGTAATTTCAATTACAGGTGCTACTGCATTTGGATTATGTTGAATTACGCTTGCTAAACTCGACATAATAACTTTGCCTGAACCTGTAAATCCTTCTACAACAGTAAGTTTTTGTCCTGCAACCATAGTTATGTCGCTGTTTAAAACGACTGAATAACATTCAATATCTACTGATAAAGGTAGCGGACTATTAATAACTACGGGATCTACGATTGTTGGATTTGAAGGAGTCCATGACGTTCCTGTCCATGTTTTAATTATACCAGACGATGTAACTGCACTGAAACATTCTAAATCTTTTCGAGCACCAATAGCAAAGCTACTGTAATTATTCAAATTCAAATCTGCAGTAGTAGTAATGGTTTTGAGCGTGGTATTGATTTGAGAATTTAAATTAACCCATTTTGTACCATCATATCCCGCAACGGTCAAATAATCTATTGGTTTTGAGGCTAAAATAGCGAGAATGCCACTGGTCGTTTCGTTCCAGTACAGCGTTATTTTACCCGCATTATTAGAACTAACGCGCCAATATTCATTTGTAGAAATATTTTCTAGTTCGGTATCCAACGTAGTTCCTATTACTGAAGGATTTTCTAAAAAATAACCACTAATTATAGGTTCTGTACTGGAAACCAGAAAACCTATTGGCCCATAAATTGTAGTAAAGCCCAAAGGAATCTTATAAAAAGCAGACGAAGTTGCGGGATATAATTTCACAAAACCATCTACAAAATTCAGGTTGCTTTCGCTCGTTGCATTTAGTGCCGTAGCTGTAAATGAAACTACCCCATTAAGCGTTCCTCTGGTTGTTTGTGGTTTTGCGCCACTAGTTTCAAAATTAAATGTCGTGTTGATGTGTAATTCCGCTCCATTTTGCACTTGCAAAATGCCTTTGTTTATAACTTGCGCTAAAAGCGTTTCACAAGTGCTAAAAATAAGCAGCGATATAAGTAATAATCTATTCGTCATGCGTTTTAGGATTTGGTATTTAAATAAAAAATGTAATCTAATCCACTGCTTTATGGATGATCAATGATTTGTAAAATCTGTAAAAAACAAATAAAATCGCCAATACAATTATAAAAGGAATGCAATCGTCAATCGGTACATCGTCTTGAAACGTTTGACAAGGTGGCAAACCAGGTCCGTCGCAAGGAGGAGGTCCTTGAGCGAAGCCATTAAAAGAGGTTTGCAATAATAGTAGTAGTAGTAATCCTGTCCAGTTTTTTATCTTGCTCATAAATTTGTATTGCAGTGTAATAAATTGTCTGAGCATTATGTTATATGCTTCACATGGAAATAAGCAAAGTATTAGATTACCTATTAAGACAACTAATTATAGTTTATACGTGCAAATTTATTTATCGCTTGTGTACTAAATCAGATAATAACCGTAGTTTTAAAAATTAATGTCGATAACTTAAAATACGTACCGTCGTTTGAAGTTTTTAGTAAATGTTGACATGCGTTACAGGTTAGAACCGCACAACAAATTTGGACAACAAGTAGCATTCTAAAGAAGTATCGTAAGGAAAAATTTCAAAAGAGCTGTAATTTTTTCGATATTGAAAAAAGAAGCATTACAGATTTATCTATCCAACAAGCAGGCTTGCTAGTTGGATTGTTATTTTCAAGCCGAAATTTTTGGTATTTGACGTGTAGTACTATAGGTTCTGTTGTACCCATGCGTTCACTTGTTTTGCGGAAGTTGGGCGCAAAATAATTGCTCTTTCGTTATCAAGCAAAAACAGCGTTGGCGTAGCAAAAACATAATAATCAGCAACTATTTTGCTATTCCATTTCTTAAAATCGCAGTAGGAAGTAAAAGGGAGTTGTTCTGCAACATTCATAAAGGAAGAGTGGTCTTCGTCTAGAGATATGTAGATTATTTCTAATCCTTTAGGCTTCCAATTGGTGTAAAATTGTGCAATTTCTGGAAGTTCTTCTGTGCATTTTGGACACCAACTGGCACCAAATGCTACCAAAGTGTATTTGCTTTTTAAATCTGACATTTTAGCTAACGCTTCTAAAGGTTTTGCAAAATATGCTTTGTCGAAGACCATTTCTGGAGCAATATTGCCTTTTTTCATAGCGCGATAAGTTTCTAATTGCTTGGCAAGATCGCTATTGATGGTGCAACTGCTTTGGTTTAAAACTTTTAAAGCTAAATATTCTGATGCTTGAAACAAACTGTGCTGCTCTAATACTTCAAACAATTGATTAGTAACTTCATTGAGTCGCTTTTCGTTTTTTACCAAGTATTTCATCATGGCATCAATAGAAATTTTCATTTCCTCAAAAACCAAATCTAGGGGTTTACCGCTATTTTCTATTAACCAAAAATGACTTTCAATTGCTTCTTTAAACAAACCACTTTTATACAGACGTGCATCCGTATAATCTAAATTGCGAAAAGCCGCAAGAGTCGAAGGAATTTCGTCTGTGCGGTACCGTGCAACGGTAGCAACCGAGCTTACCAATTTTCGGGTAGGTAAAAACCAACTTATGTAACTGTTTTTTGGCAAATCTTTCAAAAAAGCTTCGTCTTCAAAATTAATCCTTTTTTTCTCATCCTGAATAGTTTGTCTTACAATTTGTTTGTTAAGAAATAAGGAATCCGAAGTGTACAGTTGCTCCAAGTATATCCATGCACTAAGCGCTTGTTCTCTCTTCGGGTGCTCGTTAACGTAGTGCTCAAACGATATATTTTCCTGACCTTTTATCGTTTTAATGGTTTCGATAATGCTCAATGCCTCCCCCTTTATCTCGGTATCTTCTCCGCTCAAAATTATATACAAAGGTTTTTTATCTGCCGAAATCAAATAGCCAATTCCAATATCAGATTTAGAATAGGATAGTTTAAAATAACCCTTATCATCAATAGTAGTGGTGGAAATTGGATAGGTAGCAAGACCATTAAAACCCTCTAATTTAATTTCTTGTTTTATTAATTGAGAAAGGTTACCTGAGATAGTTTGGGCATAACCCAACAAACAAACAAACTGGCATAAAACGAATGCAATCGATTTAATCATTTTTTATAATTTATATTTTAATACTTTACTCTACCAAAAAATCTATTTTAATTACAAACAAAAATATTGTTTTTTTTGAAATCTAGCAATAATCTCAAGTTTTAGAATGAAAAATTTAAAATGCTCAGAACCAAGTGCGGCAACTATCAAAATATTGCCTTAAACCTCTGTATATGTTTAAATAAATCAAGCTATATCAATAATGTTTTAAAAACCGTCTGAACACCTTTTTTTAAACTATAAAGAAACCATTTTTGGAATAACCAAAATTTATTTTACTAAAAAAAGGCAGCAGTTTTAAAACTACTGCCTCTTTTAAATTCTATTAATTTATTAAATCTAATTTTTAATACAGCGAACTGAAAGCCCATTTGCTCTAGCAAACGTGTTAATAGTTGCGCTACCGCCAACAAAAAGGTATTGTGAATTTACACCATTCACGGTGCTTGACCAATAATGGCCTGCTGTACCTACATTTGATAGGCCGCCACTAAACAACCTGTAGCCCGCCGCTGGCAATTTAAGTGCTGAGGCAAAAGCACCTGCCGCATTTTGCGTGCTAAAAAGTGCTCTTTCCGCATCTAACTCCGCATCATTAGGCAAACGGTAACCGCTAGGACATGGATTATTAGTACCATTTACACCCTGCCATAAGTTAGCATTTTGTGGTGATCGCCAATCTGAATTTCCCGTACTATTGGTAATGAAAAAGTTACTACTTGGTTGGTCGTCGCTACTTGTAGTTGCTGTAGAACCTGGTAATATTCTAAGCTCGTGTCCGTCTGTAAAGCGTCCCCATTGGTATAACCCACCATAAGAATCTGCATCATTCGACACTATGGCCACACTGATGGCTCCGAGGTTTCTGTCTTGCCAACTTTTACCAGTAGCGGTAATGACTGCTATTGGTGTGATAAAAGTAATGCGAGAAAAAGAAGGTAAACCTGATGCGCTATAACTATTAGTACCAGCAACTGTTGGTGTTCCTGTAGCAGTTAACACTATACGTTGAGAATTACCCGTTCCCGCAAAAGTTCCAAATCCAGCGAATGTTACGCCATTTGTAGCTGTTGTTGCGTAATTGTATGTTCCTGGAACAGTGACGTTAACAGTAAAGGTTTGATTTACATTATTAACGGGATCTCCCGCAACCAAAGTGCCACCAGGCCCAATATTAATAAAGGTATTTACAACCGCTGTACCATTAGTGCTTGGACTAAAGATATTTCTAGAAAAAGTGCAAGTTGGTGTTGAAAACAACTCGAAATTGGTTGTTCCTACTGTAACTGGCGTTCCTGATGCAGTTAGTACTACAGTTTGATCACCCGTTCCTGCAAAAGTACCTGTCGCAGCGAAAGTAATACCGTTTGAAGATGTTGAAATGTTATAGGTTCCCGCAGTAGTTACGGTTGCGGTGATGGTTTGGGTAACCCCCGAAACTGGGACGCCTGAAGTTAATGTTCCTGCCGAAGCAGTATTACACACATAAGCAGAAACTACCGAAGTACCGTTAGAAGTGGTCACTTCCTTAATACAACGAACTGATAGAGCGTTGGCACGATTTATAGAAATTATAGTAGCTGCGCTACTTGTAAATTGCAAATAATTTGCATTAGTGCCATTAATCGTACTAGTCCAATAATATCCTGTAGTACCTGCGTTAGTTACAACGACATTATTGAAGGGGCGAAAGCCCGCCGCGGTAAATTTTAGTGATGAATTAAAGGCACCTGTGATATTTTGTGTGCTAAAAAGTGCTCTTTCCCCATCTAACTCGGCATCAGTAGGCAAGCGGTAACCACTAGGACATGGATTATTAATACCATTAACCCCTTGCCATAAGTTATTGTTTTGTGGATTACGCCAATCAATTGGTAAGGAGGCGGTTACGATAAACAAACTATTTTCTGGTTGGTCAGCACTACTTAAAACGCTTGTTGCTGTAGTGGTTCTGATTTGGTGCCCATCGCTACCACGACCCCATTGGTATAAATCGCCATATCCATTAATATCAGTCGCACTAACCGCTACTTGAGTTGCTCCAAGGTTCCTGTCCATCCATGTTTTTCCAGTTGTCGTTGTCGCTTCAATTGGGGCACCATTTGTAAGCCTTGTGAAGCCGCAACTTGGTGTTGTGTTTAAAGTAAAAGTATTTGTTCCAGCGGTTGTTGGTGTTCCTGTGGCAGTAAGCACAACATTTTGAGAGCCATTACTCGCAAAAGTACCTGTTCCTGCAAACGTAATGCCATTGGCTGTTGCTGAAATACTGTATGTTCCTACTGTTGTCACCGTGGCTGTTATGGTTTGGCTAACACCATTTACAGCTGTTCCCGCGGTTAGAGAGCCATTTGATGTTTGATTACAAGCGTAAGCAGATACTACTGCTGTACCAGCAGATGAAGCAGCAAGAATAGTTCTAGAAAAAGTGCAAGTTGGTGTTGAAAACAACGCAAAATCAGTAATTCCTACTGTAACTGGCGTTCCTGAAGCAGTTAGTACTACAGTTTGATCACCCGTTCCTACAAAAGTGCCTGTCGCAACGAAAGTAACACCGTTTGAAGATGTTGAAATGTTATAGGTTCCCGCAGTAGTTACCGTTGCAGTAATGGTTTGGGTTACCCCCGAAACTGCGACTCCTGCAGTTAATGTTCCTGATGAAGCAGTAGTACACACGTAAGCAGAAACTACCGAAGTACCGTTAGAAGTATTCTCTTGCTTGATGCAACGTACAGAGTTGCCATTGACACGATTTACCGGAATAATAAAGGCTGCGCTACTAGAAAATTGCAAATAACTTGCGTTGCTCCCATTAATCGTGCTAGTCCAATAATATCCTATAGTACCTGTATTAGCTATAAAACCACTACTGTTGCGAAAGCCCGCCGCGGTCAATTTTAGTGATGAATTATAGGCACCTGTGATATTTTGTGTGCTAAAAAGTGCTCTTTCCCCATTTAACTCGGCATCAGTAGGCAAGCGGTAACCACTAGGACATGGATTATTAATACCATTAACCCCTTGCCATAAGTTATTGTTTTGTGGATTACGCCAATCAACTAGTCCGGAGCTTGAGATGATAAACAAACTATTTTCTGGTTGGTCAGCACTACTTAAAACGCTTGTTGCTGTAGTGGTTCTGATTTGGTGCCCATCGCTGCCACGACCCCATTGGTATAAATCGCCATATCCATTTATATCAGTCGAACTAGCCGCTACTTGGGTTGCTCCAAGGTTTCTGTCCATCCATGTTTTTCCAGTGGTCGTGGTCGCTTCTACTGGGACACCATTTGTAAGCCGTGTGAAGCCGCAACTTGGTGTTGTGTTTAAAGTAAAAGTATTTGTTCCTGCGGTTGTTGGTGTTCCTGTGGCAGTAAGCACAACATTTTGAGCGCCAGTACCCGCAAAAGTACCTATTCCTGCAAACGTAACGCCATTAGCTGTTGCTGAAATACTATATGTTCCTACTGTTGTCACCGTGGCTGTTATGGTTTGGCTAACACCATTTACAGCTGTTCCCGCGGTTAGAGAGCCGCTTGGTGTTTGATTACAAGTGTAAGCAGATACTACCGCCGTACCAGCCGATGAAGCAGCAAGAATAGTTCTAGAAAAAGTGCAAGTTGGTGTTGAAAACAACGCAAAATTAGTAATTCCTACTGTAACTGGCGTTCCTGAAGCAGTTAGTAATACAGTTTGATCACCCGTTCCTACAAAAGTGCCTGTCGCAACGAAAGTAACACCGTTTGAAGATGTTGAAATGTCATAGGTTCCCGCAGTAGTTACCGTTGCAGTAATGGTTTGGGTTACCCCCGAAACTGCTACTCCTGCAGTTAATGTTCCTGATGAAGCAGTAGTACACACGTAAGCAGAAACTACCGAAGTACCGTTAGAAGTATTCTCTTGCTTGATGCAACGTACAGAGTTGCCATTACTTCTCTCGAATGCAAGTGCAGAAGCTCCGGCACCAACATTAAGGTATCGCGCATTAGTGCCACTTGTCGTGCTCGTCCAATAGTTACCTACTGTCCCAACAGATGTTAAAGTACCTCCTGTACGACTGCGAAAACCACCAACGGTAAATTTTAGAGCGGATGCAAAGGCGCCTGCCGCATTTTGCGTGCCAAAAAGGGCTCTTTCGGCATCTAACTCGGCATCGGAGGGCAAGCGGTAATCCGAAGGACATGGGTTGTTTGTACCACTCGCACCTTGCCATAAATTATTATTTATTGTCGTCCGCCAATCAAAATTTCCTGTAATACTTGTAATAAACAAATTGTTTCCAGGATTGTCGAAAGTGCTTAAAGTCGCTGTGGTGCCAGAAGTTCTAATTTGGTGCCCATCGCTGCCACGTCCCCACTGATACAAATCGCCATA
>Ga0105045_10005660_pt1 | contig 11001 bp, 9 predicted proteins | sample MAT02_FD_78089 | JGI IMG/M metagenome (GOLD analysis project Ga0105045, IMG submission 78089) | Freshwater microbial communities from Lake Fryxell liftoff mats and glacier meltwater in Antarctica - MAT-02 (megahit assembly) | ecosystem: Environmental > Aquatic > Freshwater > Ice > Liftoff... | reverse complement strand
GGAATTTGACCACTCACACCAGACAATCCTACAAATCCATTTCTACCTTGTTGACCAATCGATCCTGCAAGTTGTCCTGCCAATGCTTTTCCTGGTTGTCCGGCTTTACCGCCATTCCCATATTGCCCGCTGCGCCCGCCCTTCATTTCGAAAGAAATTCTTTCTTTAATATCAACACCGCTTGGATGCAAGAAAAACATAACTGTTCCAGCGCCGCCGCCATTACCGCCATTGCCTCCATTCCCACCGTGTCCTCCATTCCCTGGCGATTTTGTTTTACTTCCTTTTATTTCGCCATCTTTTCCGTCTCCACCAAAACCACCATTTCCGCCATTACCACCGCGACCTCCAGAGAAATCAAATTTCAAGTTATCTGTTCGTCTGCTTTTATAACGTCGTTCTTCATTGTTGTCCGTATTAAGAACATAAACGAAATATTCATCTTTTTCTTTCCACAAATAAACAACGTGATTTTGTCCGTTTTGACCATCAGTGCCGTGGATTCCAAATTCTCCATTTCTCCCATCTCTGAAAAGTACAGAAGTGTTACTCCTTGTGCTTTGGTCTTGTGCATTCAGACCGTCAATGCCACGACAATCTACCAATAAATCTCCCCACAAATTGACATTCATGGAATCGGAAAAAGTATAAGACTCTTTCTTTTTAGTGATTTGATAAAGCATTCGCAGTGGCTCCTCATTAAACGAATTTGGTCGTTTTATGACCGTAAATTTCTTACCCGATTTCGATAGATCTTGCGAAATGAAATCTAAATCATGGTAATTCGTCAAATCCACTTCTTGACCATTGGTTTTTATCGCTAAAATCCGAGCTTCAAAAGTGGCACCATACTGCAAAGGCTCAATAGGGTTATACTCTAAATAAACACGGTCTATTTCGTTGATGCTAAACTTTTTGAGAGAGCCGCAAGATGTAAGTAAAACAGTAAGTAATAAAGCAAGGGAAATTTTCATAGTATCCAATTTTAGTATTTGATGTGTTTAATCAAAACCCCTCTACAAATTTTCTCAGCAAAGTAGCTAAATCTAGCGTTTCGGCAAATGTCAAATTTTCATACGTATCGAAAACATCGTGGTAGTTTTTGTTTGGTCCCATTGTATAAATGAAAAAAGCAGGAACTCCTTTTTCTGTAAACCAATAATGATCTGAATTCGCTGCTTTGCCTCGAATATTAACCGTTTTCACTAATTCTTCTTGTGTATTTAAATTTTTCAATCTGTCAAATTGCTCTTGGAAAACAGAGCCATTTACAACTGTGATTCCATCTTCTCCACTGCCCATGATGTCGAGGTTAATCAAGAATTTAATTTTTTTCAGTTTTAGCAATGGATGTTCCACGAAATATTTTGAACCTAGCAATCCTGCTTCTTCGCCAGCAAAAGCGATGAACAGCAGATTGTAATCATCAATTGGTGTTTGCTTGAAAAAATCTGCGAGTGCAATAATCATAGCCGTTCCGCTCGCATTATCGTTTGCTCCGGGGAAATAAACGTTGCGACCTAATCTTCCTAAATGATCATAATGTGCAGTAAAAACAATCGTTTTCTTTGCTTTTTTCTTTGCTGGTAAAAATCCAATTACGTTTTGTGTTGTATGATTTTTTAAATCAGCATCAATCAAAACTTCATATTCAATCCCAGCTTTGAAAGCTTCTTTTTTAACTTGAAAGAATACGTGCTTTAATTGATTGCGGGAAACTGACCAAGTGAATTTTTTGTCCGTAATTTCTATAACTGGCAAGTATTGCGTTAGTTCATATTTGATCCTGTTTAGAAAAGCCAAGGTGTCTTTATCAGTAGAGGTAATGTTGATTGCAACGCAATTATTGTTGGATGAACCCAACATTTTTTTTAATTGTTCATTAAATGCCACTTGGTCAAAAACTTCTGCAGCAGTAAAAACTTTTGGTCGCAAAACCCCTCGAAATTCTGGGCAAGCTGGATCCAAAAGAACTTCTTCACCCATAACCATTACTATTCCATTTTTCACAATGGATGCATCACCAGGAAAGCGATTTACGATAAAGTCAAAAGATTGAAAATAGGAAGACCCCAACTTTTTTAGTCCAACTTTTTCAAATTCTTTGGCAATGAAATCGGCAGCGATTTTGTCGCCATCATTCACGTAACCACGACCGTGAAATTCTGGTGAACAAAGCATTTCAGTTATTCGTTTAACTTCATCAACATTGATTTGTGCTTGAAGCGTAAAACCAATCGAAAACCAATAAATTAACGTACATTTTTTAAGCATATCTTCTACAAATTTTCTGGATGAATTCATCAACTGTTTCGCTTTCTTCATCCCAATTGTGTTGAGATGCAAATTTGGCACAACATCCTTTTGCATCGTTTTCATTTTGAAGTTTGTCAAATTCTTTTATCGCCTCAGAGAATTGTTCACTTGAGCCATCAAATAATTCATTGATGAATTGTAACCGCTCGTTCAATCCAAATGCACCAACCAATGTGTCTAATTTTGAAAAACCAAATTGTCCTTTCATTTCGTGAGAAATAGTATCAAATTTTTTGGCAATACCGCTTTTTGATTTAGATTTTGACGCTGCTATTTCTTCTAGATTATTAGCAGTGGTTGAAGTGTTTTCTGCTACTTTTTCAACTACTCTTTCGATTATTGGTTCAGATTTTTTTTCAACGATTACCCGTTCAATTTTGACTTCTTCTTTGATTTCTGCAATTTTTTCCTCAGTCGTTTCATTAATTGGCTCAGCAATTGGATCATCAAATACGCTAAAATCTATCGTAGGTAAATCGGCGATTATTTCATGCTTTTTCGCTGGCTCGGGAGTTTTCACTTCTTTTTGCTCTATTTCTGCTTTTGGAACAATTTTATCCTCAACTAGGTTACTCAATGAAACCGAATTTTTAGCTTCATCTTTCGATATTTCGACTGCCGGCGCTGACTTTTCCTCAAAAATCTTATATCGCAAGACGATTGTGCGTTCAAACAATTCTCTCACTAAATCAACATGCGCTTCCAACTCTCCAATGGAAAGTTTTTTACTTTCTAATTTCTCTAAATTCGACGCAATCTCAGCGATTATTTCTTTTTGTGATTTATAATTTGCCATTTTTTAATCTAAATTTTTGTCTCGTTTCTTCAAGCATTCGTGCAGTTTTTCAACAATTTAGCAAAGTTGCTAACTAAGCTGATTCTATGAACGCTAAAATAACGAATTTTAAAGCGTAAAGTTACCAAGAATGTTTGCCTCAGAGTGAGGAATACGAGATTTTTATCGTGCTTTCATTGTTGAAAACTTAAACACCAGTATAAAGTATGTTTTTAGAACAATTCCCTACCGACGGCAGACAAAATGGTTGGATCGAAGTAATCTGCGGGTCAATGTTTTCAGGCAAAACAGAAGAATTAATCCGACGATTAAAACGCTCGGAATTCGCCAATCAAAAATTGTTATTGTTTAAACCAAAAATCGATAATCGATACAGTGAAGATAATGTTGTAAGTCACCAAGGAAGCACGTTCGAAGCAATTGTAGTCGAAAATGCTTCCGAAATTTTAACGAAATGGAACAAAGAAAAAGTTGTTGCCATTGATGAATGTCAGTTTTTTGATGCTGGAATTATTCAGGTTGTAAATGAACTTTCTAAAAAAGGTGTTCGTGTCATTTTAGCAGGATTAGACATGGATTTCATGGGTGTGCCCTTTGGACCAATGCCGCAATTGATGTGTTTGGCAGAATATGTCACAAAAGTGCACGCAATTTGCGTTTCTTGTGGTAACTTAGCTCAATTTTCGCACCGAACGGTAGGTGATAAGGAGCAAGTGCTTGTTGGTGCTGTTGAAAAATATAAACCACTTTGTCGTTCGTGCTACAACAAAATCGCACATTAATAATTCATGAAACTCAATCTTTCAAATCAACAATTTATTGAACTAATTCAAGGCGAGTCAAATATCGAAAGCCATGAACAAATAAATGCTATTGTTTACGATTCACGAAAGATTGGAGATGCTTCAAATACGGTATTTTTTGCATTGGATGGAAGCCAAGCGAATGGTCATGCGTTCATCATGGCAGCGTATGACAAAGGAATTCGTCATTTTGTTGTTTCAGAAAAATTAGGTTTACATCTCAAAGATGCTCAATTAATTACCGTAAATAATACGTGGGATGCTTTGTTTGAATTGGCAAAATTTCAACGAAGTAAATTCAAAGGTGAATTGGTTGCTATTTCTGGAAAATCTGGAAAAACAACTGTGAAAGAATGGCTATATCATTTCCTCTCCCCAGAGAAAAAAGTGTCTAGAAGTCCAAAAACATATAATTCTCAACTAGGTATTGCGCTTTCTATTATGGAATTGAAACCAAGTTCTGAAATCGGAATAATTGAGATTAAACCGCATGAAGAACTTAATCCAGTGTTGATAAATCAACTCGTTCAGCCTACAATCGGAGTCTGGACATCGAGCGATCAACTGGCAGGAAGACATACGTCTAATTCGTTTATATCCAGTTTGTTTCATGGAGCAAAAACTTTCGTTCACAATAATGAAAATCGAGATTTTGCAGGAGTAAAAGTGCCAAATCATATTACTGTTCCAACCTTAAAAATGGAAAGTCTGAATGCGGTTGCGATTGATTCTACAACAAATAGTGTAAACGCTTCTGTGGCGCTTTATCTAGCGAAAATGTTTATCAAGGACGCTCAGCTTTTGACCGATAAATTGGCAACGCTGCCGAAGCTTGCACTGCGGATGGAAACTTTTGAAGGAATTCAAGGAAATTTCATCATCAACGATACATACAATCTGGATTTTGATGCATTTCGTCACTCTTTGGAATATCAACAATTGGTTGCTAAAGGAAAAAAACGTGCGGTTTTAGTTGGGATTCCTTCGAATGCAATGCATCTCAAAAAGGAGCTAGAGGAATTAATTAACGAATTTTCACCTGATTATGTTCAGTTTGTCTCTGATGAAAAACGAATTGATTTGTCTTTGGAGAACATGGTGATTCTTTTCAAAAGTGCCAAAAACTCAGGATTACAGCGCTTAGCAAATCGTTATAAAATTAAGCGACATAAAACGCATATTCTCGTCGATGTGAAAAATTTGCGCAACAATATTTTGGCTCATAAACAACACCTTCCAGAATCCACAAAAATCATGGCGATGATGAAAGCCGCCGGTTATGGTTCTGGACTTCAAAAAATGGTTCAGTTTGTTGATTCTTTCGGAATTGACTATTTCGGCGTTGCGTATGTGGATGAAGGAGTGGAAATTCGAAATGCTGGAATCACCAAACCAATTATGGTTATGAATACCGAGGAAAGTAATTTTGAAGCATGTATTCTGAATAAACTTGAGCCTTCGATTTACGATTTTCAACAATTAGACGATTTTATTTCGGAATGTATTGCGCAAGGAATAGAGCAATATCCGATTCATATAAAGGTAAATACTGGAATGAATCGACTTGGTTTTGAGGTCGATGAAATTGATCGGATGTTGGAAATCATTCACGCACAACCAGAAGTGAAAATCCAATCTGTTTACTCACATTTGGCGGATGCAGATAATCGTAGAGATAAACGTTTTACTGAGCATCAACTAACGAAGTTTGGTTCTGTTGTGAAAAAATTAAAACAAGAATTATCTTATTCTTTCGATGCACATATTTTAAATTCCTCAGGAATTTCTAATTATCCGGAAGCGGCATACAGCATGGTTCGCATTGGAATTGGAATGTTTGGTGTGACTTCAAATCCTGATTTAAAACGAAAATTGAACCCCGTTCTCAGTTGGTCATCAGCAATTTCTCAAATTCGAAAAATTGGTACAGGACAAAGTGTTGGTTACAGCCGATCCTTTGTAAGCGAAAAAGAAATGATAATTGCCACAATTCCAGTTGGTTATGCCGATGGGTTTAGAAGATCATTAAGCAACGGAAAAGGTTTTGTTTTTATCCATGGTCAATCTTGTCCAGTCGTTGGAAGCGTTTGTATGGATATGATTATGGTTGATATTTCACACATCAAAACAAAAGTTGGTGACGATGTTGAAATAATTGGTCCAAATTTAAGCATAGAAAAAATGGCAGAATTGCAAAGCACAATTCCCTACGAAATAATGACAAGTATTTCGAGTCGTGTGCATCGAATTTACGTGGTTTGATTTTTTTATTTTTTTTACCCGAAATTCAATATTTTTTTATTTCCTTTGTTGTATAAAAATAAATAAACATGACACTATCAGATTTCTTTTGGGGTTTAGGAGATATTTTTCAATGGACATTTCAGATTTTTCAATTTCTAGGAAATAAATTTAATTATGTGCTTATTGCGCTAGTTGGTTTCGGTGGTTTGTTCTATTGGTTAAACCTTCAACGGAAATTCAATGCTGCAGCAGAAAAAGATCCGAATGTGAGAAAATAATTTTACGTTTTCAATGAAATGAAAAGGGTATGATTTGTTTCATACCCTTTTTTTGTGAAGGCTAGTCAATGTATTCGTAATTATATTGGCTGCTCAATTTTTCTTTATAGGAATAAGCTGATTCAATAAATCACCTTCTTTTTTACATGAATAATCCCATTCTTTAAGCACTTTGTCATTTTTCATAAAACCTTGCCATGAAAGTTTTTCATCGTTTTAGGTGTAGGCCATTGAATAATTTTTTTTCGAATCAATGCTTGAAAAAATTACTCGTTGTTGATTGTCGAATTGTATGATTATGCGAGATGTTAATCGATTGTCTTTAAAAGTTTCTTCGAGTACGTTTTTGTTATTATGGTATTTAATTGCCGTGTGTCTAATGCCTTTTTTGGTTTCAAAATCAATTGTGGCAAGAAGTGAATCATTAACAATAGGTCATTCGTTTTGTTGAATTTTTATACTGAACTTCTGTAATCTGACCTTTATCATTCATCAAATAAGTTGAAACATATTCTTTGTTTCTATATTTATGCGTCATCACTAATTTTTCATGATTCATTTTTTGATTTCTAAAAAACGCTAAGTTCTCATTCATTTGAAATTTATCATTTTTCACACGGTTTAAATAATACGTGTTTTGTTTGTCTATACCTTTCGGACCAAACGCAAAAACTATGCAAAATAGATTGATTATCAAAGAAATAGATTTTTATTTTATAAATGTTTAATTTCAGTTTCTAAGAAAGTTTTCGCCTTAATAACCTGTAGATTATAAAAAGTTGCAGCTTGAGGGTTCGTATTGAGCTAAATAAAATGTTAATCTTTTCTCATCTAGAAATTCAAAAAGCATCCATCGCGACAAACACTAGCCAATTATACTATTTTTGTATTATGGAAAAACGAAGAGGAATCGCCATTTTGGGATCAACTGGTTCAATTGGAACTCAAGCACTTGAAGTTATTGAATCTTATCCAGATAAATTTGATTTACAGGTTATTACGGCTGGAAAAAATGCAGATTTATTAATCGAACAAGCATTGAAATTTCATCCTAATTCCGTAGTGATTTCTGATGAATCTCAGTATCAAAAAGTGAAAGACGCATTAAGTGATGAGGACATTCATGTGTATGCAGGTGATGACGCGATTTGCCAGGTTGTTGAAGGCGACGAAATTGATGTTGTGCTCACAGCTTTAGTAGGTTACGCTGGATTAAAACCAACGCTTCGTGCAATTTGGGCGAAAAAAGCGATTGCTTTAGCCAACAAAGAAACCTTGGTTGTTGCTGGTGAATTAGTTACGCAAGAAGCCCAAAAACATGGCGTAAATATTTATCCTGTTGATTCCGAACATTCTGCAATATTCCAATGTTTGGTAGGTGAATTCCATAATAAAATTGAAAAAATATATTTGACTGCCTCAGGTGGACCATTCCGCGGATTTACACAGGATCAATTGCAAAAAGTCACCAGAGAACAGGCGCTTAAACATCCGAATTGGGACATGGGCGCAAAAATCACGATTGATTCTGCATCAATGATGAACAAAGGATTGGAAGTGATTGAGGCAAAATGGCTTTTTCAATTAAAAGCAGAGCAAATTGACGTAATTGTGCATGCTCAATCGATCGTTCATTCTTTGGTTCAATTCGAAGATGGAAGTATGAAAGCCCAGATGGGATTGCCAGACATGAAATTGCCAATTCAATTTGCCTTAACTTATCCTGATCGATGGAAAACAAACTTCCCGAGATTTAATTTTTTGGATTATCCTCAGTTGACTTTTGAGCAAGCTGATCGCACGAATTTTCGAAATCTAGATCTTGCTTTCCAAGCGATGGAAATGGGAGGTACGGCCGCATGTGCTTTGAACGCTGCAAATGAAGTTGCCGTTGATGCTTTCTTGAACGATAAAATTTCCTTTTTGGGAATTGCTCAATTGAATGAAGCGGTTATGAATAAATCAACACTGGTGCAGAAGCCTCAGTTGGAAGATTTCGTTGCTGCGGATAGTGAAAGTCGCATTTTAGCGCATGAATTTATACGAAAACTATGAACATAATAGTGACTTTATTATTAGTTTGCTTCGCTCAAACAAATTTTTCGCAAGTTATTATAGCGGATTTAAGTATAGAGCGAGCAGAACAATTGGCTGATTTGCCAATGCGTTGTGCGTTGCAAGAATATCCGAATAAATTAAATCAGGTTTTGAATGATGCAGGAAGTCTTCAAAGCCCGCAAGTCTTACATCCTGCCTTTTATGGCTGTTTCGACTGGCATTCTTCTGTGCATGGACATTGGTTGATGGTCTATGTGCTCAAGGAATTTCCAACTATGCGCCAGGCGGATAAAATTCGCCATGTCTTAAAAACGAATCTAACACCTGAAAATATTCAAAAGGAAATTCATTATTTTGATGATAAATTGAATAGTTCGTTCGAACGAATGTACGGATGGACTTGGCTCTTAAAATTGCAACAAGAATTAGACACTTGGGCAGATGATGACGCAGCAGAATTGGCGAATAATTTGCGACCACTTTCGGATTTGTTGGTTGCAAAATACATTGATTTTTTACCAAAATTAATGTATCCGATTCGCACAGGCGAGCATACAAATACAGCATTTGGATTGACTTTTGCGCTGGATTATGCAGAATACACAAAAAACAACTCACTCATTTCAAGTATCAATTCTAATTCAAGACGCTTCTTTTTGAATGATAAAAATGTGCCAATCAATTATGAACCTAGTGGAACAGATTTTCTCTCTCCTGCATTATGCGAAGCGAACTTAATGTGTCGAGTTTTAGATGAAAAGGAATTTAATTCTTGGTTCAAAGCATTTTTACCGATGGCAAAATCCAAAAAATTTAGTCTTGAAGTTGGAAAAGTAAGCGATCGCGAAGATGGACATTTGGTGCATTTGGACGGGTTAAATTTTAGTCGAGCTTGGTGTTTATATACAATTGTTAGAAAATATCCGAGCTATGCGCATTTGATTGAAGTGGCTGATGCACATTTGAATTATTCCATTCAAAGTATTTTTGACGGTGGATACATGGGAGAACATTGGTTGGCTTCGTTTGCTGCGTATGCCTATGCAGAAAAAAAGAAGTTAAATGTTACAATTTCTATTGAAACGAAAAAGAAATAAGTGAAATGAATATCTATTGTATTTCTGGTTTGGGTGCTGATGAACGAGCATTTCAATTTTTGAATTTAGAACCACATACTATAGTTTATATTCCTTGGTTATTGCCACACAATAATGAGTCTTTGGTGAATTATGCGTTGCGCATGAGCCAAAAAATTGATGATTCAAAGCCATTTGCTCTTCTTGGTTTATCCTTTGGCGGAATGTTATCTGTTGAGATTTCAAAAATAAAGAAACCAAAAAAATTGATTTTACTCAGTACAATTACTGGCACAAATGAAAAGCCTTTGCGCATGAAACTTGCAGGCAAGTCAGGGTTTTATAAATACATTCCATCGAAGTTTTTTACAAAACCAAGTAGGATTGCGGATGAGTTGTTTGGTGCAAAAACGAAAAACGAAAAAGAATTATTAAATCAAATAATTCGCGAAAACAATCCTGAATTTATCCGTTGGGCCTTAGGTGCAATTTCAAATTGGGAAAATAAGGAAGCACCCAAGGAGACTCTGAGAATTCATGGTTCTGAAGATTGTATTTTCCCATTAAAAAATTTGAAAATTCCATATATTTTGAAAGGTGGCGGACATTTAATGGTGGTAAGTCATGCCGATGAGCTGAGCGCTATTATTGTGAAAAACTTGGAAAGTATCTAAATTTCTTTCTCGATTCTACGACTCGATTTTCTCTGAATCCTCTACTGTAAATTCGCTTCCTTCTTCATCTCCAACTTCATCTTTTGGTACGGTTTTAGTCGTCATCAAACCAATCATCATTATTAATGCTGTAATGAGAATAACTTGAATTATCAATGATTTATTGACTATCCAAATAGTTTGACTCGGTAAAATTGAAACGAACAATAAAATTGTAATCAATCCACGTGGCGCAATGAAAATGAGCGGGCCTAAAGGTAGTTTAGATAACAATAGTTGAACCGCCCGAAAAGCAAATACAGCCCCAACAATTAATCCTGCCCAAAATAGTGTGTCCGTGTTCAAAACTTCTTTGGTTTCAATTAAATAACCAAATAATAAGAAAAACAATGCCCGAATCAAAAATGCGGCTTCTACGGTCAACTCTTTGAATTTTTGAACTTCCTTGTTTAATTCTTCTGGCTTGAAACGGTCCAACCATTTGAACTGCTTGAGTTCATCCAAATTTCCGATAAATAAACCAAATAGAAGAATAAAAATCAACCCTGGTAAGTGGTAAATTTTTGAAATTTCGTAAAGCAAAATGATAATTAATATGATTGGAATAAACTTGATCTGATGTTCAATTTTACTTAAGAGAAAGGAAAGTAAAAGTGTAGCGAAGAAGGAAATAACAATGATTATTAAAATTTGGAGTGTAAAAACACCGAAAGAGTGCAAATGAATAGTAGCATTTAAAACCAAAAAATTAAAAAT
>Ga0105045_10005659_pt1 | contig 11003 bp, 6 predicted proteins | sample MAT02_FD_78089 | JGI IMG/M metagenome (GOLD analysis project Ga0105045, IMG submission 78089) | Freshwater microbial communities from Lake Fryxell liftoff mats and glacier meltwater in Antarctica - MAT-02 (megahit assembly) | ecosystem: Environmental > Aquatic > Freshwater > Ice > Liftoff... | reverse complement strand
GATGCCGCCGCCGATGGTCTTGTAGCTTTCGGCGATGTTGGTGGTGATGAAGTCCACTCCGCCGACGTCCAGGCCGATGGCGCGCACCGCACGCACCGCCATGTCGCGATTGTCGGGATGGATGATGTCGGTGACGTCGGTGGCGGTGCCGCCGGTGGACAGGTTGGCGGTCGAGCGCAGGTAAACGACTTCCCCTTCAGCCGGCACCGAGAAATGGTTGTAGCCCACCCGTTCGAGCATAAGGTCGGCCTGGGCGTCCAGTTCCAGCCGGGTCAGCACCTTCTCATGGCCCACGCCTCGGCGCGGATCGGCATTGACCCGGTCCACCAGTTCGGCGATGTCGCTGCTGCCATTGCCAACGACGTGGCCCGGGGTGCGCCGGGTGGCGGCGATCAGCTCTCCATTGACCACCAGCAGGCGGTGGTCGTCGCCGGCGATGTAGGTCTCCACGATCACCGAGCGCGAGTGCTCGCGCGCGGCTTCAAAGCCTTCGCGCACCTCGTCGTCGGTGGTCAGGTTGATGCTGATGCCGCGGCCGTGGTTGCCGTTGTAGGGCTTGGTAACCACTCCGCCACCCAGCTTGCGCGCGGCGCGCACCGCGCTGCTGTTGTCGACCACCAGCTCTTGGCGCGGCACCGGCAGCCCCAGCAAGGCGAGGATCTTGTTGGTCTCCTCCTTGTCACTGGCGAGCTCCACCGATATATGCGGGGTGCGGCCGGTCACCGTGGCCTGGATGCGCTGCTGGAAACGGCCATGGCCCAGCTGGATCAGCGACCGCTGGTTGAGGCGCAACCAGGGGATGCCGCGCTCCTCGGCCGCGCGCACCAGTGCAGCGGTGGACGGACCCAGCGCGCGGCGTTGCGCGTACAGGATGAATTGGTCGCGGGCGCTGTCCCAGTCCCAGTCGGCCGGCACGCTGCCCTTGGGCTGCAGCTCGGCCGGCAGCAGCGAGCCCAGCAACTTCAGCGCCAGTTCGCCGGCGGCGATGCCTTCCTCCTTCTGCGCGTACTCGTACACCACCGTGTACACACCGGGCCGGTCCTCGCCCACGCTGCGGGTCTTGCCGAAGGTCACGTCCTCGCCCGCGACGTTCTGAAGTTCGATGGCGACGTGCTCCAGCACATGCCCCAGCCAGGTGCCTTCGCCTTCACGCATGCGCCGGATGAATCCACCCGGTTCGCGGTACGAGCAGCCGTGTTCGGCCAGGCCGGGCAGCGCGGCGACCAGATGGTCGACGAAGCCTTGGCCCAGGCGCCCGGTCGGCCAGGCCTCCAGCGCCTGCAGGTCCAGCTCCAGCCGGATGACCGGGAAGTGCGCGTAGTGCGAGGGGCCGACGTAGACGGAACGTTCGAGGATGCGCATGCCTGACCTCTGGATCGTGGGGGTGGGCCGGCGGGACCGGCCGTGCGGCTGGATGGATGCCTGCCGGCTAGGAGCGGCGCGTGGCTGCGCAAGCACCGGCGATGCTCACTTGGAGCCCGCCAGGGTCCCGGCCGAAGCCTTGCGCGTGTGCAGGTTGAAGGTAGCGCCTGCGGTGAGGATATGCACGGTCAGGCCGAGCAGGCACACCGGCTCGTCCTCGCGTACCTGGGCCATCGAGGAGAACTGCAGGCCATCGGCATCGACCACGGTCACCGCACCACTGCCTTCGACCTCCAGGGTGTTGTCTGGCGACAGGAACGCGGCGGTGTCCTCGTCCAGGCCGATGCCGATGGCAAACGGGTTGTACGCCAGCGCGGCCACCAGCCGCCCCAGCCGGTCCCGCTCACGGAAATGCTGGTCGATGATGAAGCGGTTGGTCAGGCCCAGGCCCGGCGCCAGGCGCACGCTGTCGGCCTGCGGCGAGGCGCCCTCCTTGCCGAAGGCGATCATGTGCTCGCTGAGGATGCTGGCGCCGGCGCTGGTGCCGCCCACGGTGACCCCGGCCGCGCTGCGCTCGCGGATCAGCTTGGCCGCGGCGGTGCCGCCGAGGATGGTGGACAGGCGCAGCTGGTTGCCGCCGGTGAAGAAGATGCCGGTAGCGCGCTCGATCCGGGCCAGGCGGTTGGGCTCCTGGCAGTCGCGACGGGTGTCGAAGTCCATGACGTCGACGCTGGCCGCGCCCAGCTCGGTGAAGATGTCTTCGTAGCGGCCACCGGTCTCGGCCAGTTGGCTGGCGGTGGGGATCACCAGGATATCGGCATCGCGGCCGCCGCACAGTTCAAGGAAGCGCGTGAGGATCTTCGGGTTGTTCTCTTTCTGCTCGCCACCCCCGATGGGGATGATCCAGCCACGTTCATCGCCGTCGGCGACCTTGCTTGGACACATGCAGCACCACTCCTGGAAGCGCGGATAAGGTTGCGCGTGACGCCGCCGCGACGCCAGTCGGGGCAGGGTGCCCCGGGCCGGCGATTTCCCCCCGGTGCGGCCAAAGACGAGGCCTGGAAAGGCGTCTGGACCACGTTGGCAAAGGTAGCATGGGCCCTGTCATGGCCCCGCTCACGGGTTCGACCCGGCGGGCGTTCGTGCGACAATCGCGGCCCGTGGCCCCGTAGCTCAGCTGGATAGAGCGGCCCCCTCCTAAGGGGCAGGTCGGCGGTTCAAATCCGTCCGGGGTCACCAATTTCATCTGCAACCATTGCGGTTGATGCGGCGCAGCACTTGACAGCTACGCGGGCATCGGGTTCCCTTGCGTGATGCACCGCCATCCTGCTCCCAGCGCCATCCCGATGCCGACCAGCCGGTCGCCGCATCGCCGTGGCCCGGCGGGCCACGGCTGCATTACCACCGTCACCACCGCCATTGGCGGCAGGCGGTGGACAGTGTTCGCGTAAATCGCAAACCACGTCCCCGCACCCGGATCAGGATGCGGGGCAGCCCGGAGCCTGAAGCGAGCGGGGGCCCAACCGGGGTTCCACAGATCCATGTCGTCCGCAATCGTCCAGCCATCTCCGCTTCCGCTGTCGCCCCCGCACACCATCGTGCACAAGTTCGGCGGCAGCTCGCTGGCCGATGCCGAGCGCTATCGCCACGTCGCCGGCCTGCTGCTGGCGCGCGATGACGGCCTGCAGGTCACCGTGGTGTCGGCCATGCGTGGGGTCACCGACGCGCTGATCGAGCTGGCCCGCACCGCCGCCGCCAACCCGGCCACCGGCGATGCCTGGCGTGAGCCCTGGCATGCGCTGCGCGCGCGCCACCGCGGCGTGGCCGTGGCCCTGCTGGGCGAGGATGCGGGCGAGGCGATCGACTGGCTGGACCACGAGTTCGACCGCCTGGCCGAGATCCTGGCTGCCCTCGCCGTCATCGGCGAGTTGCCGCTGGAGGTCCTGGACCGGGTCCAGGGCTTGGGCGAGATCTACTCGGCGCGCCTGTTGTGCGGCCACATGGCCACGCGCGGCGCCGATTGCGCGGTGCTGGACGCGCGCCAGGTGCTGGTGGTGGACCGCGGCGAACTGGGCGTGGACGTGGATTGGGCGCACAGCACCGAGCAACTGGCGCAGTGGCGCGCCGGCCACCCGCAGTCGCGGGTGGTGGTGACCGGGTTCGTGGCGCGCGACCGAGCCGGGCGCATCACCACCCTGGGCCGCAACGGCAGCGACTACAGCGGCGCGATCTTCGCCGCGCTGTTCGATGCCAGCGAGCTGCACATCTGGACCGATGTGGACGGGGTGCTGTCGGCCGACCCGCGGGTGGTGCCAGAAGCCGTGCAGCTATACGCGCTGAGCTATGACGAGGCCTGCGAACTTGCCTATTTCGGCGCCAAGGTGGTGCATCCGCAAACCATGACCCCGGCGATCGAGCGCGGCCTGCCGATCATCATCCGCAACACCTTCCAGCCCGACCACCCCGGTACCCGCATCACCGCCGAGCGCGACGTGGCCGGGCCGGTCAAGGGCCTGACCCTGAGTCCGGACCTGGCGGTGCTCAACCTGGAGGGCACCGGCCTGATCGGCGTGCCCGGCACTGCCGAGCGGGTGTTCGCTGCGCTGCGCATTGCGCGCGTGTCGGTGGTGATGATCTCGCAGGGCTCGTCCGAGCACTCGATCTGCTGCGTGGTGCGCAGCGCCGAGTCGCTGCGCGCGCAGGCCGCGCTGCTGGGTGCGTTCGCCCACGAACTCGGCATCGGCCAGATCCAGCGCGTGCAACTGACCCAGGGCGTGAGCGTGCTGGCGGCGGTCGGCGACGGCATGGCCGGGCAGCCGGGGGTGGCCGCGCGCCTGTTCGAATCGCTGGCGCGCGCGCGGGTCAACATCCTGGCCATCGCCCAGGGCTCGTCCGAACGCAACATCTCGGTGGCGGTGGACAGCGCCGATGCGACCAAGGCGCTGCGCGCCGCGCATGCCGGTTTCTGGTTGTCGCCGCAGACCTTCGCAGTGGGCGTGATCGGACCGGGCAACGTGGGCGCCGAACTGCTGCAGCAACTGGGAGCGGCCCAGCCGCAGTTGCTGGCAAAGTCCAACCTGGACCTGCGCCTGCGCGCGATCGCCTCGAGCACGCGCATGCTGCTGGACGGCCGCAGCATCACCGGCGACTGGCGCGCGCAGTTCGCGGCGGCCGGCGAGGCGCTGGACCTGGACCGTTTCACCGGGCACCTGGTGGGCTCTCACCTGCCACACATCGTGATCGTGGACTGCAGCGCGAGCGCGGCGGTGGCCGACCGCTACGCCGGCTGGCTGGCCGCCGGCATCCACGTGGTCACTCCCAACAAGCAGGCCGGCGCCGGCCCGATGCCGCGCTACCAGTGCATCCGCGCGGCCACCGCGGCCAGCGGCGCGCGCTTCCTGTACGAGGCCACGGTGGGCGCCGGGCTGCCGGTGATCTCCACCCTGCGTGACCTGGTCGATACCGGAGACGAACTGGTATCGGTCGAAGGTATCTTGTCCGGCACCCTGGCGTGGCTGTTCAACCGCTTCGATGGCAGCGTGCCGTTCTCGCAGCTGGTGCTGGAAGCACGCGAGCTGGGCTACACCGAACCGGACGCGCGCGATGACCTCTCCGGCACGGACGTGGCGCGCAAGCTGGTGATCCTCGCGCGCGAGGCCGGGCGCGCCATCGACCTGGACGAAGTCGAAGTGGAGAGCCTGGTACCGGATGCGCTGCAGCAGTGCGATGCGGACAGCTTCATTGCCCGGCTCGGCGAGGTGGACGAGTCTTTCGGCCAGCGCCTGGCAACCGCACGCGCGGCCGGCAAGGTGCTCAGATACGTGGCCCGCCTGCAGGCCGATGGCAAGGCCAGCGTGGGCCTGGTGGAGCTGCCTGCCGACCACGCCTTCGCGCATCTGCGACTGACCGACAACATCGTCCAGTTCACCACCCGCCGTTACTGCGACAATCCGCTGATCGTGCAGGGCCCGGGTGCGGGCCCGGAAGTCACCGCCGCAGGCGTGTTCGCCGACCTGCTGCGGGTCGCGGCGGGGGAGGGAGCCAGGTTGTGAGTGGAACCAGTGGGTGTATGCGGATGGACGGTGTGGTTCGATGAGGATGAGTGCCAGCGCGTTTTCCCCCGCCTCGGTGGGCAATGTGGCGGTGGGCTTCGACATCCTGGGCCATGCGATCGCCGGGGTCGGCGACACCGTGCACGTGCGCCGCATCGACGCGGCCGAGGTGCGCATCGCCGCGATCCGTGGGGCCACCGTGGACCTGCCGCATACCGCAATCGACAACACCGCCGGCGCCGCCCTGATCGCGCTGCGCGAGCACCTGGGGCTGGCGTGGGGTTTCGAGCTGGAGATCGACAAGGGCATCCCGCTGGGCTCGGGCATGGGCGGCTCGGCGGCCTCGTGCGTAGCGGCGCTGGTGGCCGCCAATGCGCTGCTCGAGACGCCACTGCCGCGAGAGGCGCTGTACCCGTGCGCACTGACCGGCGAGGCCATCGCCAGTGGTGGCCGCCACGGCGACAACATCGGCCCCATGCTGCTGGGTGGACTGGTGCTGGCCACGGCGGACCGGCTGGTGCGGATTCCGGTTCCGCAGGCATGGCACTGCGTGCTGGTGCATCCCGATGCGATTCTGGAAACCCGGCGTGCGCGCCAGGCGCTGGCTGGCAGCTACGCGCTGTCCGAGTTCGTGGCCCAATCGGCCAACCTGGCGCTGGTGCTGGCCGGCTGCCATGCGGGCGATGCCTCGCTGGTGCGCGCCGGCCTGCGCGACGTGCTGGTGGAGCCGCGACGGGCGCCATTGATCCAGGGCTTCGCGGCTGCGCGTGACGCCGCGCTGGCCGCCGGGGCCATGGGCGCAAGCATCTCGGGGGCCGGGCCCAGCGTATTCGGCTGGTTCGAGGACCAGGCCGCCGCGACGACGGCCGCGCCGCGCATCCAGGCTGCGTTTGCCGAGGTCGGAATGACCAGCGAGGCATGGGTTTCGCCGATCCACAGCCCGGGCGCGCGCTTGCTGTGACGCCGGCTCTTCCCGCCTCCATCCGCAGCACGCCAGGGCTTCGATGAACTACGTATCCACGCGCCGGCGCTCGCCCGTCGTCACGCTTGGCCAGGCCATCGCAGCGGGACTTGCCCCCGATGGCGGCCTGTATGTGCCCGAGACCATGCCCGCTGCGCGCGCGCTCAAGCCCGGCAGGGACCTGGCAGAGACGGCAACCGACTTGCTGGCGCCGTTCTTCGCCGGCGACCCGCTGCAGGAACAATTGCCGGCCATCTGCCGTGAAGCCTTCGATTTCCCCGCACCGTTGCTGCCGTTGGCCGGCCCCGGTGATTTCGTGCTGGAACTGTTCCGCGGCCCCACCGCGGCGTTCAAGGATTTCGGCGCGCGCTTCCTGGCCGCCTGCCTCATCCGCCTGCGCGATGGCGCGGCCACGCCCCTGACCATCCTGGTGGCCACCTCCGGCGATACCGGCGCGGCGGTCGCGGCGGCGTTCCACCGCCAGCCCGGCGTGCGCGTGGTCGTGCTGTATCCAGATGGGCGCGTGTCGCCGCGCCAGGCCCACCAGCTGGGCTGCTTTGGCGACAACATCAGCGCCTTGCGCGTGGACGGCACTTTCGATGACTGCCAGGCACTGGTGAAGCAGGCGCTGGGCGATGCCGCGCTGCAGGCCAGAGTGCCGATGAGCTCGGCCAACAGCATCAGCCTTGGCCGATTGCTGCCGCAGATGTCCTACTACGCGCACGCCGCGCTGTGCCATCGCCAGGCCAGCGGCAACGCACTGGATTTCGTCGTTCCCACCGGCAACCTGGGCAATGCCATGGCCGCGATCATGGCCCGCGCCCTGGGCGTGCCGCTGGGGCGCATCGTGCTGGCGACCAATGCCAATGACGTCCTGCCGCGCTTCTTCGGTGGTGGCGAATATTCGCCAACCGCCAGCATCGCCACTGTGGCCAATGCCATGGACGTGGGCGCGCCCAGCAACTTCGAACGCCTGCGTTGGTTGTATCGTGACGACGACCGCGCGCTGCGCGGCGCGTTCCAGGCCGCCAGCATCGACGACGCAGCGATCCGCGAACTCATCACCCGTCGCCATGCGCGCCATGGCGAACTGTACTGCCCGCATACGGCCACTGCCATCCGCGTGCTGGAAGACCTGCGCGCGGGCGGAGCGACCGGCGACTGGGCGGTGGCGGCAACCGCGCATGCGGCCAAGTTCGAAGGCGTGGTCGAGCCGCTCATCGGCACGGCCGTGCCAGTGCCGACGGCGCTGGCCGAACTGCTGCTCCGACAGGCGCACGCCGAGGCGATGCCGGCAAGCTACGAGGCGATGCGCGAAAGGCTGCTGCGCTAAGTGCTGATGCGCCAAGTGCTGCAAGGAACGCTGGATCCCCAGTCGGCACCGTGATCTCGCCGCGCTGGCCGGCGGCCGTCGCCACCCTCGAGTTTTCAGTTCTCTGCCAGCGGCGCTGCGCCGTGCTCGTCGCCTCCGCGCCAGTCCTCCGGCGTGTTACCTGCCTGCCCGTGCAACCAGGCCAGGTAGTGCAACGCGCGCCGCGCGTGGTGGGCCAATTGCTCGAGCCAGCGCTGAGCGGCCAGCCCCGCCAGCGCCTGCCCGGTGTCGATCTCGCCGGCGGCGCTGGCCTCCAGGATGCGCGGGCGCAGTAGCCCGGGGATTACTGCGTCGTCGATCACAAATGCCTCGGAGATCGCATACTCGCCGCGTCCCGCGTCGCTGGCTGCCGAATCCAGCGCCGTGCCCAGCGCACGCGCCCGGGTTCGAAGTTCCGGCAACAGGTCCAGCGCTGCGTAGCGCTGCGTCATGCCCGCGAGATGCACGAACTGCTGCACGTGGTCCAGCAGGTGGAAGGCGGCATTGACCCGCTCCAGAGTGGGCGCGTGGCCGGCCGGCAAGCGTTCGATCAGGCGGCCGGCGGCGTCGGCGGCATCGTGCAGCGCCGCCAGCCGGGTCGCAGCTGGCTGCGGAAGCTGTGCACGCAACGCTGCGCTCCCGATGGCGCATGCTTCCGACAGGACACCGCCCAGCGTGTCGACCGCCGCGGCAACGGCCAGGGCTGGCACCTCGCGCAGCGCCGGATCCAGGTAGCGTGTGAGCGGCGACTGGCGCTCTGGCAGGACCCGCTCGGCCCAGGCAGCCAGATGCGGAATCAAGGGCACGAACAGCAGCGCGCCCAAGACGTTGAAGGTGGTGTGGAACGCGGCGATGGTAAGCGCGTGGTCGGCACCGCTGCCATCGTCGGACATCAGCCATTCCACGATATCGACGAACAACGGCAGGATCGCGAACGCAATCAGCGCAGCCCCGAAGTTGAACGCAGCGTGCACAAGTGCCGTGCGCCGCGCCGGTACGGAGGCTCCTATTGCCGCCAGTCCCGCGGTCACTGTGGTGCCGATGTTCTGTCCGATCACCAACGCCGCAGCCTGGTCCAGGCCGATCGCACCGCCTGCCAGCGCCGTGAGGGTGGTGGCGACCGCCGCGCTCGAGGACTGCATCAGCACGGTCATGGCCACGCCCACCCCGACCAGCAGCAACCTTGGGCCGAAGCCCGGGGCCGAGTACGCGGCCAGGTCTATGCGCGCCGCGAACCCCTCCATGCCGTCCTGCAGCACGTCGATGCCTACGAAGATCAGGCCAAAGCCTGCCAGCACCAGCCCCGCCTGCGCGAGCCGCTCCCGGCCGACCAGCCGCATCAGTGCACCCACCCCGACCAGCGGCAGCGCGAACGCGCCGACCGAGAACTTCAGGCCCAGGAGCGAGACGATCCATCCGGTGCTGGTGGTGCCCAGGTTGGCGCCGATGATCACGCCGATCGCATTGTTGAAGCCCAGCAGGCCGGCGGACACGAAGCCGATCGTCGCCAGCGTGGTCGCGCTGGAAGACTGCACCAGCGCGGTGACTCCCGCGCCTGCGGCCACCGCCCGCAGCGGGCTGCCCGTGAACCGCGCGAGTACCTGTCGCAGCGCGTCGCCGGCCAGAGTCTTCAGGCCGTCGGTCATCAGCACCATGCCCAGCAGGAAAAGGCCGATGCCGCCGGTCACGGTGGCGAGGATGGGAATCATGCGATTGGCGGCATTCGGGCGTGGCCGGGGAAACCCGCCTAGGATCGAGCAGCATACCGTGCGCCGCAGCCCCTGCGCGCGATTCGCCCGGCGGGTGACGATGCCTGCAGCCACGCCCGCGCGGGTCTCCGGATATCGACCTCAGTAGATGCCGGCGCCCATCTCCTGCGCAAATTCAGCGGCGTGGATCACGACTTCGACCTCCTCGTCTACGCGCATCGCGCGGATCGCGCTGGCCACCAACGGCAACGACGTGCTTCCCCGGTATTCCGAGGGCGCCAGGTACCCGCCCGGACACCCCCACGGCGGTCCAGGTGGTCGAAGACCTGCGCCGCGCTGGCGCCGAAGCAACTGGGTCGACAGCCCGCTGACTGAGACGCTGCGCCACTGCCGAGCCCTGCCGCGACAGGCGCCAGGGAGAGCCTCAGGTGCCGGCGTCCGGGCCCGGCATGACCCGGGACAACCGCCATGGCATCATCCGTGGGACGGGTTTCGGCGTATCGGGCTTCATGACCATCAAGGGCAAGGCGACATCGCTGGACATCGCCCACCTGGCGGGGGTCTCGCAGCCCACCGTCTCGCGGGCGCTGCGCGGCAGCCCGATGGTCAACGAGGAGACCCGGCGCCGGATCCAGGCGATCGCCGAGCAGCTGGGTTACAAGGTCGACAAGAATGCGTCCAACCTGCGCACCCAGCATTCGGGAACCCTGGCGCTGCTTTTCTTCGAAGATCCCACCGCTGACGAATCGCAGATCAACCCGTTCTTCCTGTCGATGCTGGGTTCGATCACCCGTGCCTGCGCGTTGCAAAGCTACGATCTACTGATCTCCTTCCAGCAACTGTCGACCAACTGGCAGGCCGACTACGAGGACAGCAACAAGGCCGACGGCCTGATCCTGCTGGGCTACGGCGACTATCTGGAGTCACAGTCGCGCCTGCAGCTGCTGGTGGAGCAGGGCACCCACTTCGTGCGCTGGGGCGCGGCGCTGCCCGGCGAGCCCGGGATTTCGATCGGCTGCGACAACTTCCAGGGCGGCCACGACATCACCGCGCACCTGCTGGAACGGGGCTGCCGGCAGATCGCGTTCCTGGGACATGCCTCCAACCACTACCCGGAGTTCCTCGAGCGTCATCGCGGCCATGTGGCGGCGCTGGCTGCCGCGGGCGTCGCCTGTGATCCTGGCGTGCAGGTGGATGCCATCACCAGCGAGCAGTCCGGCTACCAGGCCGCCTCCGAACTGCTGCGCCGGGGCCGGCCCTTCGACGGCGTGTTCGCGGCCAGCGACCTGATCGCCATCGGCGCGATGAAGGCGCTGCACGAGTCAGGCTTGCGGGTGCCGGACGACGTGGCCGTGGCCGGGTTCGACGACATCCCCATGGCCGGGTTCGTCAATCCCGGCCTGTCCACGGTGCAGCAGGACACCAAGCTGGCTGGCACCATCCTGGTGGAGACGCTGCTCAAGCTGATCGACGACCAGCCGGTGCAGAGCCTGACCATTCCCGTGCGCCTGGCCCTGCGGCGCTCATCGGGCGCCACTTCGTAGGAGCGCCCCATGGGCGCGATGCTT
>Ga0105045_10005658_pt1 | contig 11005 bp, 9 predicted proteins | sample MAT02_FD_78089 | JGI IMG/M metagenome (GOLD analysis project Ga0105045, IMG submission 78089) | Freshwater microbial communities from Lake Fryxell liftoff mats and glacier meltwater in Antarctica - MAT-02 (megahit assembly) | ecosystem: Environmental > Aquatic > Freshwater > Ice > Liftoff... | reverse complement strand
TGGCGAAAAAGATCGCGCGTCCCAGCATTTGGTCGGTCAGAGCGGTCGCGCCATCACCCCCCTCCGCCCTGCGGGCACCGCACTCATCAATGGGCAGAGAATCGACGTGGTCGCAGAAAGCAGCTTTATCCCCCAAGACGCCCCCATCGTCGTGATTCTCCAAGAGGGCATGCGCATTGTGGTGAGAACGAATGTTAGTTGACTTAATAATCAATGCGGTTAAGTAGTTTGGGATGGCTGGACCAAAACGACTCAAAAAAATTCTGCTCACCGTCTTAGGCTTGGTGGTGATTCTGGGGGGAATTGTGGGGTTAAAGGCTTTGCAGATTGGCAGCCTCATCGGTTTTGCCTCAGCCTCCGAAGCCGCTGGCATGCCCCCAACGCCCGTGGCAACGAGCGTCGCCATCGGGGAAACCTGGGAGGAGACCTTGACCTTCACGGGATCTCTGAGAGCGGTTCAAGGGGTGACGCTCACGGCAGAGCTTCCGGGAACGGTTGTGAAACTTGATGTGGAAAACGGTGCGGACGTCAAACAAGGCGATATTTTGCTGGAGCTTGACACCACGCAGGAACAAGCCGACCTGGCTTCTGCCCTCGCGGGTCTTCGGCTTGCCAAGATCAACCTCGACCGCACGAAAGAACTTTTGGACAAGCGGATCATTGCCGAATCGGAATATGATACTGCTGTGGCAACCTTTGACCAGGAGCAGGCCAAATCCGCGACCTTGCGGGCAACCATCGCAAAAAAAATTATTCGCGCCCCCTTCACTGGTCGGGCTGGCATTCGTAAGGTGAACCTGGGTCAGACCCTTGCGGCAGGGGATGAATTGATTCCTTTGCACTCCAGCGACCCGATCTATGTGGAATTTTCCGTGCCGCAGACACAGTTGGATTCTATTACCGTCGGCCAGGCCCTGCGGGTTGCCACGGATGGGGTGAATGAGCCTGTTCCCGGCGAGATCACAGCGATTAATCCGGTGGTGGATGAGGCCACCCGCAGCGCCCGCGTGCAGGGAACCCTGCGTAATGCCGATGGAAGCTTGAGGGCTGGTCTCTTTGCCGAAGTGGAAGTTGTTCTGCCAAAAAAACTCGACGTGGTAGCCGTCCCCATCTCCTCCATCCTCAACGCGGCCTACGGGGACTCGGTTTACGTGATCGAGGAGAAGGCGGGGAAAATGACCGCCCGTCAGCAGTTTGTGAAATTGGGGCGAAACCGCGGGGATTTTGTGTCTGTCGTCAAGGGGCTCACTGCGGGGGACCGGGTGGTGAGTGCGGGCGCATTCAAACTGACGAATGGTGCCTCCGTCGTGATCAACGATGCCATGCAGCCCGAAGCGTCCAAGGAGCCCACGCCCGACAACAGCTAATCCGCGAGGGCCGTTCCCATGCACTTCACAGACATTTTTATCAAACGGCCCGTGCTGGCCATCGTGGTGAGCCTGGTGATTATCATCGCTGGCCTCCAATCGATTTCCAGCCTCAGCGTGCGGCAATATCCCCGGCTTGAACGCGCCACAATCACCATCACGACCGCCTACATCGGAGCCGACGCATCCTTGGTTCGCGGGTTTATCACGACCCCCTTGGAGCGCGTCATCGCAGCAGCCGATGGCATCGATTATATCCAGTCCCAAAGCCAACAGGGGCTTTCCAATATCGAAGTGGTTCTTCGGTTGAACTATGACCCCGTTAAAGCGCTGGCTGATATCAGCTCGAAGGTCGATCAGGTCCGTGGGGATCTCCCGCCGGAAGCGGAAGTGCCAATCCTGAGCATTGAACCAGCGGATGCCCAAATCGCTTCCATGTATCTAAGTTTTAATTCGGAGATTTTGAATCCGAATCAGGTTAATGACTACTTGCTGCGCGTTGTGCAACCCCGGCTTTCGGCCCTTCCCGGCGTCCAACGTGCGGACATTTTAGGCGGCCAAACGTATGCGCTAAGGATCTGGCTTCATGCGGAGCGGATGGCCGCTCTCAATCTGTCGCCTGGAGAGGTTCGTGAGGCCCTCCTCGCGAACAACTATCTCTCCGCAGTGGGTCAGACGAAGGGGCAGCTCATGCAATTCAATCTCACGGCAAACACCGACCTCCGAACGGTCGCCGAATTCAAAAAGCTCGTTTTGCGAGAAGTGAATGGCGCGGTGGTGCGGCTCGAAGACATTGCGGATGTGGAACTCGGGGCCGAGAGTTATGACTCCACGGTGCGGTTTTCCGGCAAGGATGCGGTCTTTATGGGCGTCTGGGTGATGCCCAACTCGAACTCCCTGGAGGTCATCAAACTCGTGCGTCAGGTCATGACAGAAATTCAAGCCCAGCTCCCCTCCGGGCTCACAGCCAGCGTGGCATACGACAGCACCACTTACATCGAAGAGGCGATCCACGAGGTTCAAAAAACCCTCTTGGAGACTGTCCTTGTGGTTATCGTTGTCATCTATCTCTTCCTGGGTTCCTTCCGCGCCGCACTGGTTCCGATGGTTACTATTCCCGTTTCCTTGATTGGGGCGGTCTTTCTCATGCAGCTCTTTGGATTCACGATCAATCTGCTGACCCTGCTGGCTATTGTGCTTTCCGTCGGGCTGGTGGTCGATGATGCCATCGTCGTGGTGGAAAACATTGAGCGGCACTTGCGTGAGGGCATGGACGCCATTCAGGCCGCCATCGTGGGCGCCCGGGAGCTGATTGGGCCGGTTATTTCTATGACGATTACGCTGGCGGCTGTTTATTTGCCCATCGGTTTTCAGGGTGGTCTCACCGGGGCGCTTTTCCGCGAATTTGCTTTCACCTTGGCGGGGGCCGTTGTGATTTCCGGGGTCGTGGCCCTCACATTGTCACCGATGATGGCTTCCCGGATGATCCGCCGGGGAGATGATGAGAAAGGGTTCGCAGGACACATCACAAGGAATTTCGAGCGTTTGAAAAACCATTACTCGAAAGCTTTGGATGGGACATTAGCAAACCGCCCGCTGGTTTATTTGGTTTGGGTGACTCTCACCGCTTTTGCGTTTCTCTTTTACGTCGTTTCGCCCACGGAGCTGGCGCCCAAAGAGGACCAAGGCATCATTTTTGGGATCCTTTCTCCGCCCCCGAATGCCTCGCTTGAGCAGGCCACTTATTATGCGAATGAGGCCTCGAAGGTTTTCCAATCCGTGCCGGAGATGCAGCAGAGCTTCCAAGTCACCCAACCCTCCTTCGGATTTGGCGGGATGTTGGTCAAGCCGTGGTCGGAACGTGACCGCACGATTTTTCAAATTGAGCCGGAGGTGACCATGGGCCTTGGTGCCATTACTGGTGTCCAGCACCCGGCCTTTCTCCCGGACCCCCTTCCGTCCGCAGGAACATTTCCTGTGGAGTTCGTGATTGCAGGAACCCAGGACGCGCCGCAATTACTTGAGCTCGCCAATGAAGTCGTTGGCAAGGCCATGGCCTCCGGCCAGTTCGCATTCTTGGAGACTGATGTGAAAATCGACCAGTCCCGGGAAGTCATCGAGTTTGACCGCGAAAAAGTCGCCAGCCTCGGTCTCGACCTTCGGAGCGTTGGCGGAGACGTCGGCATTATGCTAAGCGGCAATTTTGTCAACCGCTTTAGTCTCGACGGACGCAGCTATAAGGTCATCCCGCAAATCCAACGCGGAGGACGCCTCACTCCGGAACAACTCGACCGGATCCATGTCCGGGGGCCGGAAAATAAACTGCTTCCCCTGAGTTCCATCGCCACGATTCACCGTGAATTGGAACCTCGAAGCCTAAACCGGTTCAACCAACTCAACGCCGTCAAAATCCAAGGCGTCGCGCCCCGATCTCTCACCGCCGGTTTGGAAGCGCTAAGCGCGGCCGCCAAAGACGTGTTGCCCAAAGGAACGCAAATCGAATTTGGCGGGCAGTCGCGTCAGCTCATCCAGGAAGCCGGGAAATTCCTGCCGGCTTTTTCCCTGGCAGTGATCCTTATCTACTTGGTTCTCGCCGCCCAATTTAATTCGTTCCGCGACCCCTTCATCATTCTCTTGGGTTCGGTGCCGCTGGCCATGTTTGGCGCGCTGATTTTTACCGCCCTCAAAGCGGCTGGCCCTCCGGGTTGGACGTTCCCTCTCACAGAAGGCTGGACCACCACATTGAATATTTATTCGCAAGTCGGGCTCGTAACCCTGGTGGGTCTGATCTCCAAACACGGAATCCTCATCGTCCAGTTCGCCAACGTGCTTCGCGAACAAGGTCTCTCAAAATTGGAGGCCATCCGCGAAGCAGCCCGCTTACGCCTCCGACCGATTCTCATGACGACCGCAGCCACGGTCTTTGGTCACATCATGCTCATCTTTGTGAGCGGCCCCGGAGCCCAAGCCCGCAATTCCATTGGCCTTGTCCTCGTCCTCGGCATGACCATCGGCACCCTCTTCACCTTGTTTATCCTGCCCAGCATCTACATGCTAATTGCCCCGCCGGACGAGAAGGAATCAAGCAAAGACGAGGCTCCCAATGGGGTTCCTGCGGCGGGATAGCCTTAGCAGGCCTTGCGCTCTTCATCCTATGATCCACTGAAAACAGCGAAGAGCCGGATCTTTTGACAAAAAGACCGAAATTCCTATTGAGGCTGCCGATGCCACCGCAACCCAAGCAATCGAATGGAAAGTTTGGCAGGATTATCAGCGGGATCACCCCGTCGTGGCGCCCTAAAAGATCCTCACAACAACGGAAGGATGGCTTCGAGGGCGTGGCGGTAGTGGCCGTGGCGGCTTCCGCGGCTCAGTTCTGAGAGGAGGAGGTCGGCGGGTTTCTCGCGTCCGGATTTGATGATGCGCGGGTGTTCCTGGGAGCCGGGGCAGCTGACTGTGGCCTCGAAGAAATTGCGCTCGTTGCAGTGTTTGAGCAGGAAATCGCACGCGCCGCTGGTGAAGAGGCAGCGGGAGATGGACGGGCCGGGCTTTTCCGCAAGGTCGAATTGCACGTGGGCTCCGGAGGGTGCGAGGAAAAATGGTTTGCCCAGCAGGGGTTGCAGTTTCCAGCCGAGGCGGGAGGCCAGCCAACCAATGAGCAACAGAGCTGTGGTCCGGTGACCTGGAGCATGATCGATAACAATCGTTTCGAGCTTTGAGAGTTTCTCCAGCGCCATGGCATGATCAAACAGACCAGCGATGGCAATACGGGTTTCGAGGATGCGGGCCCAGTTCAAATCTCCAAGCACCGTGCGGCCATCCCCGAGCGCACCGATCTTGCGGATGATTTCAAAGGATGCGGGCGGGTCCTCCCACCGGGCACTGTCAAAGACCAAGCGGTCCACCCATGACCAAAGCTGCTCGTCAATGGTGCGTTGGAAAGGGGCCAGCCACCAGAGGCAGGGGGGAAGGTCGGAGTCGAGGTGGGAAAAAACGATGCTGGGGAGGGCTTGGGTGGTTTCTCCCGTGAGATGGAAGGTGATCTGCTCAGAGCAGATTTGGCGTTTTCCTGCCAAGTGACAGTGCGCATTGATCCAGGCTTTCGCAGCACTCTCTGAAGCGCCGGGTTCCGCAAGGATCAAGATCGCCCGGCAGGCGTGCTCGGTGGCAATATCCGCGATGAGCTGCGTGTTGGCTTGAACCTGGGTGCGATCTTCAAAGTAGAGAACCAGATTGATGTGGGAGGCCCTCGTTTTGGTTTCCCCGGCCTCCTCCCACAGTTTGACTAGTTCCCGGTCAATTTTGCCAATCTCCACCGGAAGACCGACCCCTTCGATGTCATCGGTCTTCACAGCCTCCTCCAGGTGGCGTCATGACGCGCCAGCAAATCATCCGCTTCCGTGGGTCCCCAGGATCCCGCAGAATAAACGGCAAGATCCGCAGCATCGGATTCCCAGGCGTTGCGAATCTGATCGATAAATTTCCAAGCTTCCTCGACCTCATCCCGCCGGGCAAAGAGGGTGGGGTCGCCGCTCATGGCGTCAAGAAGCAAGCGTTCATAAGCCTCGGGGGGTGCTTTGCCAAAACTGGTCCCGTAGTGGAAATCCATTTTGACAGGCTCCACGCGAACGGCCGCCCCCGGCACCTTCGCACTCATGCGCAGGGAAATTCCTTCATCCGGCTGAATGCGGATCACCAACACATTGTCAGTGGGCAAATCAGCCGTCGCATTAAACAACACCGGCGGCGCGCCTTTGAAGTGGATCGCAATCTCGGTGGCCGCTTTCGGGAGTCGTTTGCCAACCCTCACAAAAAATGGCACGCCGGCCCATCGCCAGTTGTCGATGTTGATTTGTAGGGCCACGTAGGTTTCGGTCACGGATTCCGGGTTCACGTTTTCTTCATCCCGATAGGCTGCAACGCGTTTGCCATTAATGGCCCCCGCGCCGTATTGCGCCCGGACGACGCTGGTGCGCACGGTTTCGGAGGTGAGCGGCCGGAGCGAACGCAGGACTTTCACTTTCTCGTCACGAATCGAATCCGCATCCAATCCGGCCGGCGGCTCCATCGCCGTCAGACACAGGAGTTGGAGCAAATGATTTTGTACCATGTCCCGAAGCGCTCCCGATTTTTCGTAATACCCGGCGCGTCCCTCCACCCCCAGCGGTTCGCTTGCCGTGATTTGGACGTGATGAATGTATCGCCCATTCCAAAGGTGCTCGAAGATCGCATTGGCAAACCGCAGCACCATCAGATTTTGGGCCGTCTCTTTGCCAAGGTAATGATCGATTCGGTAAGTTTCAGATTCCGGAAATGACCCCTCCACCAAGGCATTCAAAGCCCGCGCACTGTCCAGATCGGTGCCAAATGGCTTCTCCACAATCACCCGCGCCCAGCCCCCTGACGGTGCCACGTTTAATCCGCTTTCCCGGAGGTTTTCGAGAATGACTTGGAATTGATCCGGAGCCGCTGCCAAATAAAAGAGGCGGTTTCCACGGGTGCCGCGCTCCGCATCCAACGCATCCAGACGCTTCGCAAGGGACGCGTATCCCGCCGCCTCATCAAACGCACTGCGATGATAAAAAATCGAATCTGAAAAGCTGGTCCAGAGTTCTTCATTCACCGACTGACGCGAATACCTGCGCGTGGCTTCCCCAAGCTCCTCGCGAAAAATTTCATCGGTTTTGTCCCGGCGGGCAAAACCAACCACATTCACGGATTGGGGAAGCGCCCCTTCGACAGCCAAGTTGTAGAGGGCGGGCACCAATTTGCGATGCGTCAGGTCACCAGTCGCTCCAAAAATCACCACCGTGCAGGGTTCAGGCACTGCGCGGTTCAACAACCCTCCCCGCAGCGGATTAGCATGTTTGCGTTCAGACATGATGATTACATAAACGCGTTACGCGACTCTGACAAGGCTGTGCCCCGAAGTGCCACCTGTTCTCATTTTGAGTGAGCGGGGTATAGTCGTTACCGGGAGCGGCGAATTTATTCGCCGTTTTTATGCTCCCCGCGCTTCGCGCGGCGCTCATTTGGCCCAGCGAATAAATTCGCCGCTCCCAGTGGGGCCGTGCGCAAGGTTGCAATTCTTTCAAAAGGAGACCTGAGTTTTCTTCCTTCTGGCTCTGTGACTCTGTGGTTATTGTGTTTTTATGGATTTCAAAAAATTATCCTTGCTTGCGCATGAGGTGGTCGCAACCACGCTTTCCGAGTTGCCGGAAGAACTCCGCGATGCAGCCCGCCGCGTGCCGGTGCTTCTGGAGAGACGACCCGACTCTGAAGATGTTGAGGCCGGACTGGATCCTGATTTGCTGGGACTGTTCGATCCCGGGCCCCATGACACCCCACATATTCGTCTTTGGTTGGAAAACCTCTGGGAGTATTCCGACAAGGAGGAAGACGTTTTTCGGGAGGAAGTCCGGGTGACCCTCCTCCACGAAATCGGCCACCTTTTGGGGTGGGATGAAGAGGATTTGGAGGAACGGGGGTTGGGGTGATTGCGGAGGATCAGCCAAGCTGCTTGGCGGCAAAGGCCTTGATCGCACCGCGTAGATTTCCGAGTCCGGAAAGGCGGCGGGAGGATAGGTGCATGGTCATTCCGCTTTCTTCGAGAAAGGTGGGTTCGTGGGCAATGATGGTTGCCGGCGTTTCCCCGCTGTAAAGCGAACACAGCATCGCGGCGACACCTTTCACAATGGCCGCATCCGCATCCATGGGAAAATAGCAGCGCCCATCTTTGACCTCCGGGCAAAACCACAATTGCGACATGCACCCCGGCAACAGATTTTTTTCGGCGCGCTGCTCATCGGTAATTGCCGGGAAGCGCCTGCCAAGTTGAAGGAGGTAGTTGAAGCGCTCCTCGGTGTCCGGCAACAATTCGAGATTTTCTGCGAATTCGGTTTGTTTTTCCAGAATCGAGCTCATGCGTCCTCCCCGGTTGTCATAACAGCGAGCGTGTATCCATCCCGTCCATCGCGCATGTTCCAGCCCAAACCCTCAAGCTGCTTGCGCAGGCTGTCCGAGGCCGCCCAATCTTTGTTGGTGCGGGCCTGCCACCGCTCCGCCGCGAGCTTTTGAATGTCATCAGGGATCGCGGCTTCAGCCTCGGCAGGAAGTGTGAACCCCAGCGCTTCCATCACGCGTTGAAAACCCGCAGCCGCTTCGGCTTGTGCGGTTCCAGTGATTCGCCCTGCCTCAAGCGCAGCAGAAAATTCTTTCACGACCGTGAACAGCCGCCCCAACGCGTCGGGCGTATTTAAGTCATCGGCCAGCGCGCCCATCACAGGATCAAAGGGATTGTTTTCCCCGACTGTGGAGGCTGGTGGACCGAGGCGTTCTTTGAACCTGCGGAGCCGACCCAACGATTTGTGGGCACCAGAGACGCTATCCCATGTGAAATTCAGAGGCTGACGGTAATGCCCCGCAAGCAGGGCATAGCGCAATTCCTCGCTGGTGTAACCTCGGGCCACCACGTCTTCCAGCGTGTAGAGATTCCCGAGGGACTTGCTCATTTTTTGGCCTTCGACGAGTAAGTGCGCCACATGAAACCAATGCCGCGCAAAACGCTTTCCCGTCGCGGCCTCGCTCTGCGCAATCTCGTTTTCGTGGTGGGGAAATACCAGATCGATCCCGCCACCATGGAGATCAAAAGACTCTCCAAGATGCTTCATGGCCATCGCACTGCACTCAATGTGCCAACCGGGACGGCCTTCTCCCCAAGGCGAGGGCCAAAAATTGGGGCCGTCCTCGGGCCGGCGGGCTTTCCATAAGGCAAAGTCCGCCGCAGAATCGCGTTCGTATTCATCAGCCAGCGCCGAGGTGGTCGTGATTGTGCGTTCGGTGAGTCTCGAAAGCGCCCCGTATGCTGGAAACGAATCGATCCGAAAATAAACTGACCCGTCAGCCGCCTGATACGCATGACCCCGCTCGATGAGCTTTGCAATGAGAGCGATTTGATCGGGCAAGTGCTCCACCGCTCCGGGTTCCTCATGCGGGAGCAAAACATTCAGGGCCGCGCAGTCATGATGGAATTTCTTTGTCCAGTCCGCGCAAAATTCGGTGAGCGTCCGGCCCTCGGCCTGGGATTGGCGAATCGTCTTATCGTCCACATCCGTGATGTTTCGAATGTGCCGGGTTGGCGTGCCAAGCCCCTCCAAGGTCCTTCGAAAAACATCTTGCATCACAAAGGTCCGAAAGTTCCCCACATGCGCCGGCCCATAAACGGTCGGTCCACAGCAATAAAACCGGAAAACGCTGCCATCCATGGGAACCACGGGCTGCACGTCGCGGGTAAACGTATCGTAGAGTCGCGGTGTCATTTGGTGGTGAGAGAAGTCATATAGGTCCTATAAGGCCCACAGGACTTATAATCTCCCGATGGTTTCAAGGTAAGTGGCCTCTCACGCATCAGAGCTTGGTGGGATTCGGGGCATCTCCATAGACGGCCTTGGGATCGAAGGTTTTGGCGGATTCGAGAAATGCCAAGGGTCCCCCCGCTTCCGCTCCCACGGGCACGGCCCGGTAAAAACAACTCCGATAACCAACATGGCAGCTCGCTCCCGAACCGCCAACGCGCACTCTCAGCCAAATGCAATCCTGATCATCATCGACCCGCATCTCCTCAATATATTGTACTAAACCACTCGTTGCGCCTTTGTGCCAGAGCGACTGGCGGCTCCGACTCCAATAATGTGCCTCCCCGGTCTCAATGGTTTTTTCCAAAGCCTCGGCATTCATATACGCATGCATCAAAAGCTCGCCGGATCTATGGTCGGTCGTCACCACGGGAAGCACGCCTTGCGCATCAAATTTCGGCGCAAGTTCCGTGCCCTCTTCAACTTGTTCAACAGTTCGGCGAGTGTGGAATATGGTGGTCATCAAAAAATAAAGAGCCCCCCACCCTACGCGGATTCCTGGCATTCAGCAATCTTGAAGTCCTGGAAGTCCAGAGGGGGGCGCGATCAAATTATGAGGGAAGGCGGTTGGTGATCGAGTTGGTGGCTTTACCGGCTTCCTTCTAAGCAAGGACTCAGGGTTGGCACGAAAGTCAGAGGATAGTGAAGTTTTCTTTTTCTGCGGCGGTAGCGAGTTGGGTGTCTGCCGTGTGAAAGGATGCGCCATCCGGTTCCTCCCGAACGGCCAGCAAAGCGGCGGCAAGTTGCATCGCGTCTGCCGCTCTGAGCGGGTGAATCCTTAGCAGCCGCTCTGCCCGTGAGAGGATGACTTTCGATGGAGAAACAACCAGCCATTGAAGGCGAAGGGCTTCCAACCGGGCCATTGCCGATTGAAAAGCAGCCGACGGGAGATCACTTTCCCGCTCACGGCGACAAAGCGCGGAAACGCATTCCGCACGGGTCGCCCACCACACGGTGACACCATCCGCGCTTTTGAGCTGGCCTTCCCGCAGCGTGGTGTCCGCTTCGCGAACCAGAAGCGGAACAATTGCCGAGGTGTCCCAGAAATTCACCAGCCGCCCGCCCTCTCTTCCCGGACTGCCTCCACGAGGCTATTCGTGCCTCTACGGGCAGCAAGGATGGGAAGCTCCAAAATCTTCTTCGGGTTCCATCCTCTCGCAGCCGGCTCGATGTGGGGATTGTTCGAAGTGTGCTCCATGCGCTCCACGCGTGCCACCGGTGTCT